>Ga0247609_10000823_pt1 | contig 40112 bp, 29 predicted proteins | sample 172DNAGHGlowgp2_FD_193487 | JGI IMG/M metagenome (GOLD analysis project Ga0247609, IMG submission 193487) | Sheep rumen microbial communities from Palmerston North, Manawatu-Wanganui, New Zealand - 1728 DNA GHGlow gp2 | ecosystem: Host-associated > Mammals > Digestive system > Stomach > Rumen ... | reverse complement strand
CGACTGTAAAGTTACTCATTTTCAATGAAATGAGCAAACCGCAAAGCTTCTTTTATTCTAATTTTATGTTAAATTATGCAGGTGAGCCATTACTTGCGAAACTTTAGTTATAGATTTATGAAAAAAAGTATCTTTACAGCGGTACTACTGCTGATTTCTGCAATCACTGCAAACGCACAAGTCACTTATAAAGTGAATATTACTGCAAAACCCGAAACGAAAAAAGTCATTGTCCTTGATTTGATTGACCGCAATGCTCCTCGCGACACTGTGGCTGTGAATGATAGCAAAGCCACAATCAATGGTACAAAAACGGCACAGACCATCATGGTCATCATCGACCCTGATAACCAACTGCAGAGTTTCTTTGTGGCAGACGGTTCCGAGATGAACCTGAACATCGTAACCGATGAACTGGATGGCGGATCAAAGGTTAATCAGAGCATGTGCGCATTGTCGCGCAAGATGGCCGAAGCGAAAACTCAAGAGGAGTTTATCGGCATTATGCGTGAGACTCTTGCCACAAACCGTGACAATATCGTAGGTGCGTTTGTCTTGTCGCAATTCTATTCCGTTATGGGATATGATGAACTCAAGAAAGAACTCTCGAGTGGCGCGGCCTATCTCGACTATCCCTTAGTTGAACCAGTGAAGCAGTATCTCAAAGGATTGGAGAAACGTGCACCAGGCAATATGTTTGTGGATATAGAAGAAGCTGACACCTTGGGCGTGAATCACAAACTCAGCGAGTATGTGGGCAAAGGTAACTATGTGTTGGTGGATTTCTGGGCTTCATGGTGTGGTCCCTGCATGGCTGAGATGCCCAATGTGAAGGCCAACTACGACAAATACAAATCCAAGGGATTCAATGTGGTTGGACTGTCATTCGACAGGAGTGCTGATAACTGGAAGAAAACCATCCGTGAGAAAGAACTGAACTGGGTGCACCTCTCCGACCTTAAGTATTGGAATACCATAGCTTCCGAAACCTACGGCATCCGCGCTATTCCAGCTAGCATCCTTTGTGATCCTGATGGCAAGATTATCGCCATCGACCTTCGAGGTGAAAGTTTGGGCAATAAACTCAAGGAGATTTACGGATTCTAAACATTAAGATATATTCAGACCACAGACAACAGGTACGTCTGTGGTCTTTTTTCACTCAATGATTAGGTTATGATTACCATCGAGAAAGTACATGACAGTGCTGGATTGAGCGATTTGATTAGCCGTTTAGGTTTTTTGCCATTGCTCAATGGCGGTATCCGTGGTTTTTCGGCGGAGGAATTGGTGGACGACGACTGCCGTTATGTGGTGTTGCCCGACGGAGGATGGGATTGGCCGCTTTGGAAGTGGAAAGGTTCTGTCATCACAGAAGGGCACCATGTCTATGGCAAGTTCTTCGGAGGTAAAGCGGGATTCGTCAGTCTCGACTGGTGGCCCGATTTCTGCAATTACCGGCGCAGGCTTCATCTTCCGCCAGGTTTAGGTAGCATCGAGGAAACCATTCTGCAGGTACTGGCAGAGCGTGGTAGCTTGATTACACGAGAGCTCCGCACACTATGTGGTTTCACTGGTCCCAAGATGCGCAGTCGCTTTGACGCTTACATCACCCGACTGCAGATGGGATGTCGTATTGTGACCGAAGACTTCGTTTATCCCCTCGACCGTCACAACCACGAATATGGTTGGGGGTGGTCTTTACTTACTACACCCGAACAACTTTACGGTAAAGAAGCATGCCAATGCGAACGTACCCCTTTCGAATCCTTCGAACGTGTCCGCAATCATCTGCAGGCGCTTTTGCCCGATGCCTCCAATAGGCAAATCGAACGGTTGGTGAAATGACAGTCCTTGAGACAACATGGGCATAATACTTACCCATAAGATTGTTGTTGAATTGCTTTGTCATTTCTTTTTTTTCAAGTAATTTTGCATAAATGAAAATAATTGAGAGATGAGATTCTTATGTATTATTCCCGCTAGATACGCGTCAACGCGTTTTCCCGCTAAACCACTTGCAATGTTGGGTGGTAAGCCTGTGATACAACGAGTGTATGAGCAAGTGGCCAAAAGTATGGACGCCGTGTATGTGGCCACTGACGACCAACGTATCTTTCAGGCTGTGGAACAATTTGGAGGCAGAGTGGTAATGACAGATACTGACCTCAAGAGTGGCACAGACCGTTGCCAGCAAGCTTATCAGAAGATTGGCGAATCCTATGACGTGATTGTTAATGTTCAAGGTGACGAACCTTTCATTCAAACCTCACAACTCGATGCTATCAAACATTGTTTTGACGACCCCGCCACACAGATTGCCACACTCGTGAAGCCCTTCGTAGCCGAACAAGGATTCGACGCCCTTTCGAATGTCAACTCTCCCAAGGTGGTCATTGACAAGAATATGCGTGCCATCTATTTCAGCCGTTCTATTATACCTTACATCAGGAAAGGTGACCAGAAGGACTGGCTTTCCATGCACACTTATTACAAGCATATCGGACTCTATGCCTATCGTGCAGAAGTCTTGGCTGAAATCACTTCTCTGCCCCAGTCGAGTCTGGAAATCGCAGAGTCGCTTGAGCAACTGAGATGGATAGAAAACGGCTACACCATCAAGGTTGGCATTACAGACATCGAAACCATCGGAATTGACACTCCGGAAGATCTTGCACGAGCTGAATTGTTCCTGGCCAGTAGAAGTGACAAAAAATGATTGTTTTACATTAGATTCCCACAATCGATATTATTTACGCCGTTTCCTCCAATTCGCATGAAACAACCAGAGATACATCCTTTCGGATTCGACCATCTCATCGAAGTCAAGCAGAAAACATTCGACAATGGTGTGACAATCAACCTCATTCCTCTTGAGGACACTAGAGTTGTGATGATTGATTTCTTCTTTCATGGTTGTAAATGGCACCAGAGCCGTTGTTTGCAAGCCTACTTCTCCGCAAGCCTTCTCTGTACCAGTTCCGAGGAATACGATGCAGACATACTTGCCGAGACAATTGACTACAATGGTGCCTCTATCTATAGCAGAACTGGATTTTTTGGTACCTGTATCACGTTGCTGTGTCTTTCCAAGAATCTTCCGAAAATGCTTGAGGTGATGAAATCTGTGCTCATTCATCCCACATACGACCAGAAACGTTTCGATACCTCAGTGTCTATGATGAAACAGTCGGCAGCCATCAGAAAGACTGATGTCAATTCTGTGTGCAACGAAACGTTTCTTGAAACACTCTATGGTAAGTCACACCGCTGCACTTCATTCGCAAATCTTGATGACTATGATACGCTGACCCGCGAGGACTTGCTGTCTTTCCATCATCAGTACATCTGTTCTTCTGACTGCCAGATTTGGATGACGGGCAACATCACAGAAGATGCCATAGGACTGGTTCACGAGCATTTTGGCAAAACAGCATGGGGAGAAGGACAATTTGTCTATCAGCAACCTATTTGGCCCGACCTCCAACCAGCAAAAGACCATATAATCAGGATGAAGATGCCTGGTGTGCAGTCGGCCATTTGTATGGGTAAGCTATTACCCAGATGGGATCATCCTGATTTCACAAAAATCATGGTTACTATCACCTTGCTTGGCGGTTACTTTGGCAGCAGACTGATGACAAACATCAGAGAGGAGAAAGGCCTTACTTACGGCATACAAGCATCCCTGCGGCAGACATTATGCGAAACTGCGCTCATGATATCAACCGCTACAGCCAATGAGACTGTGGAACAGGTGATAGAGGAAATCTATAAGGAAATCCAGAGAATGAGGACAGAGAGGGTTGGAGATGAGGAACTAGCGAGGGTGAAGAACTACATGATTGGTTATTCTTGCCGCAAACACGAGCCTGGACTTGGACTCAGCAAGTTGTTGATGAATATGTACATGAAAGGCTGTCCATACGACAACATCCTGACAGAGAACAGACTTGTGCTCGACACCACAGCTGAAGACATCATAGACATGACCGACCGTTATCTTGATGTTGATTCAATGAGACTGTGCGTCGTCGGAAATGCTGATTAAGAATCTAACTTTAAAAGCTTATGTAAATAAGATAATAATAACTAATAAAACTAATGAATATGAAAAAGTTGTATACATTTATCTTTCTGGCGGTTATGGCACAGACCATTTGCGCACAGACAACACGAAAGAACAGTAAATACAATAGGGATGTGGTCAACAAGTACAACACAGCCTTGGCAACTGTCAAAAACAACATCCTTAATAGTGAGGGCCAAAGTGACGAACTAAATCCATATTATCTTTCAGTTTTCACACCAGGTACCTACCTCAGCCGTGCCACACATCAGGCATTCGCACTTGATGTGGATGCTGTGGAAGCCGAGAAATCACTGGGTATGCGCTTGAGGGAGCAGATGGACTCTTTGGCCAATGCAAACCTTTTCAAACTTTATACCACCACGCCTAACTCATTTAACAACTATGATGAGAAATTCATGAAAGAGACATTGGTGGAAAGTGAGGAACCCATAGAAAGTGACAAGGAACTCAACACTATCATTGCCAGTGCTGACGAAGTGACTGACGTAGCCGCAGTCACAGGCGATGTGGATGTGGATGTATCCGTTACCAAACCTAACTTCTGGAAGCGCACTGGTAATTTTGGACTGCAGTTTACACAGAACTACTTCTCTGACAACTGGTATAAGGGAGGCAACAACACTCAGTCCATGCTCGCCTCCATTATTGTCGAGGCCAACTACGATAACCAGAGAAGGTTGCAGTGGGACAACAAACTGGAAATGAGGCTTGGGTTTATAACTGCTCCTAGTGACACTTGCCACACCTTCCTTACCAACAACGATAAACTTTATGCTCGTTCAAAACTCGGTATCAAGGCTGCCAAGTCATGGTTCTATACAGCATCTGTGGAAGCGCAGACGCAGTTCATGCCTTCCTACCGTACCAACGACCGCAGACGCTTCGGCGCTTTCTTCGCGCCTTTTGATTTCTTCGCCTCTATCGGTATGGACTTCAAACCAGCGCTTAAGAACGACAACGCTTTCTCACTCGCCCTTCTTCCTTTTTCTTACAAGATGCGCTATATCGGCAGCGATGATGAGAATATACACGCCGTCTTCAACATGGTTGGAGAGGATTGCACACACGACATAGGTTCGAAAATTGAAGCCAACCTCACTTATCACTTGGCTAAAAACCTAACATGGACCAGTCGCTTCTACTACTTTACCAGTTACAAATACGCCGAAGGTGAGTTTGAGAACAAGTTCGAATTTAAATTCAGCCGTTTCATCTCCGCGCAACTCTTCACGCTATGGAGATTCGATGACAACCGCTCCCGTGACTACTACGACAGCAACCTCGGATACTTCCAGTTCAATGAGAACTTCACATTTGGTATAGCTTATTCGTTCTAATAGACTAGTTTGAACCAGTCAGTTCTGACAGGTCTGAAAAAACAAGTATTAACATGCGCAAAAAGAAACCGCTGCCCTTATTAGAAAACATAGAAATTACAGCTATAGCCGCAGAAGGCAATGCTTTGGCAAGAGTTGATGACAAGGTGGTGTTTGTGCCTTACGTGGTACCTGGCGATGTTATCGATGCTCAAGTAAAACGCAAGAAACACAGCTATATGGAAGCTGTGGCTGTTGCATTCCACAAAAAATCGGAACTGCGGGCACAGCCTTTTTGTAAATACTACGGCATCTGTGGAGGATGCAAATGGCAGTGCTTGAAATATGCTGAGCAACTCAAGGCTAAGCAACAGCAGGTTGTGGACAACCTCACTCGTATAGGTAAGGTGGAATTGCCTCCAGTCTTGCCCATAATCGGTTCTGAAAAAAACACATGTTACCGCAACAAACTGGAATTCGGTTTCTCGAACAAAAGGTGGTTGACTGAAGAGGAAATTGAAGCCAACGTGGTCTATGACCAGATGAATGCCGTAGGATTCCACATCAATGGAGCGTTCGACAAGATACTCGATATCGACCAGTGTTTCCTTATGGACGACATCAACAATCGCCTGCGAAACGCCATCCGTGATTATGCCTTAGCTAATCACCTCACTTTTTATAACTTCCGTCAGCATCAAGGATTGTTGCGCAATATGATGATTCGTACTTCCAACACCTCAGAACTGATGCTCCTTCTGCAAGTGCAGATAGATTCAGACGACGACAAGAACCAGCTTAAAGGGCTTTTGGGTCACATGGAAAAGAACTTCCCCGAGATTACTTCATTGCTCTATGTCGATAACCATAAGTTCAACGATACTTTTGGCGACCAGGAAGTCATAATATACAAGGGCAAGGACCATATCTATGAGGAAATGGAAGACTTGAAGTTCAAAGTGGGCGCTAAATCCTTTTACCAAACGAACACAGAGCAAGCTTACAACCTTTATAAAGTGGCTCGTGATTTCGCGCGGCTTACAGGCCATGAACTGGTGTATGACCTCTACACAGGTACTGGAACCATTGCCAATTTCGTGTCTCATCAGGCTCGCAAGGTCATCGGCATAGAATATGTACCTGAAGCCATTGTCGACGCCAGAAAGAACTCTGAAATCAATGGTATTGACAACACCCTCTTCTTCGCTGGCGACATGAAGGATATCCTCAACAAGGATTTCATCAACACCTACGGTCGTCCTGATGTGATTATCACTGACCCTCCACGCGCCGGTATGCATACTGATGTGGTGAACACCATTCTTTTCGCAGGTCCCGAACGCATTGTTTATGTCAGTTGCAACCCTGCGACACAAGCACGCGACCTGCAGTTGCTCGACAAGGACTATAAGGTGACAGCAGTTCAACCTGTCGACATGTTTCCTCACACCCATCATGTGGAGAATGTCGTTCTGCTCGAAAGAAGAGAAAGTATGTGTTAACTTCCTATTAATCTAAGCATTATAATGTGATTTGAATATTATGGCAAAAAAAGACAATAAAGCAACCAAAGAGTTCTACAACCGCCGGCAATCCAACCACTACATTGATTATCACGTTGATGAAGACATGCCGTTGATGGAATTTCTCATGAAGGCAATGCAAGGAGCGAGCAGGACCAAGGTAAAGGAAGTGCTAACCCACCGTATGGTGTATGTTGACAATAAAATCACTACTCAGTACAACTATCCTTTGAAAAAAGGACAACTCGTCCAGATTATTAAACGCAGGAACGTATATGAGTTGCGTAATCCCTTCGTAAGCGTGGTCTATGAGGACATGTTTTTGATAGTGGTTGAAAAGCAAGTGGGAATAGTCACCTCTGAACCTCGTGGGGCGAGAATGAACTCCGTGAAGAAAATTCTCAACGAATATGTGAAACACAAGAGTCAGTCATTCAGTGTGCATTTGGTTCACCGTCTCGACAGGGAGACATCCGGTCTGTTGGTGTTTGCCAAGAACAGAGAAGTACAGCAACAGTTCATCGATAACTGGCATGACATCGTTTCTGACCGTCGTTATGCCGCCATTCTTGAAGGAAATGTGGAGAAGAACGCTGGCACAATCATATCGTGGCTGACCGAGGGCAAGAATTTCACCATGGAGTCGAGTCCGGTGGATAATGGTGGACTCCAAGCCGTCACCAACTACAGAGTAAATCAACGCAACGATAAATACACACTCATAGAGCTGAAACTCGACACGGGACGCAAGAACCAAATACGTGTACATATGAAGGACATTGGTCATCCCATCGTCGGTGACAGCAAATACGGCGCCACAGAGAACCCTGTGGGGCGTATCATGCTACATGCTTATAAATTGGAATTCACTCATCCTGTGACACACGAACACTTAAAATTCGAGATACCCCTGCCTCCTGAATTCAAACAGTTAATGCCCTGATTTCTTGTTGAAGTGCCACGCTGTTGCAGGATAATCACTGTTTTTCACAAACCTATCAAAAACACTTTTGTAATATGGGTATGATAAAACTGCCACTTGTCCTCTTGTTCACGACCATGTGTTTGAGCACATTTGCTCATCCAATTGATGTGGAAGAGGCAAGAGTTATTGCGATGGATTTCATGCTTCATCATGACGATGGATATGTAAATGGAAGAATGGCAAAGCACATTCGCCTTAACCAATATGTGCCAGAAACTTCTAAAGACAATTTGAACGAGACTTTAAGCAATACTTTAATATATCTTTTTAACTTATCTGATGATCAAGGATTTATTATAGTAAGTGGTGATGATAGATGCAAGCCAATCTTAGGGTATTCTTTTGAAGGTAGTTACCAAGAACCCGAAAAAGGCAGCGTCGGTGAGATGGTGATGCATAATCTATTTTCATACGTCAGGAATGTCATGAATGGAAAGTCCAGAACAGCACAACGATTTCTTCCTCGTAGGGCAGGTCTTCCTGATAGGGTTGAACCATTGTTACCGAATATATGGGACCAGAAAGATCCTTTTAACCGCCTATGCCCTTTGAAGGACAGCGTCAGGTGTGTGACGGGTTGTGTGGCTACAGCACAAGCACAGGTGATGCACTATCATCGTTGGCCAGTGGTGGGTACTGGTTCTTTCACTTACACAGACCGTCTCGGTTGCAATCAGGAACTGACTGCTGACTTCAGTGCCCATCGCTATGATTGGGATAATATGCTCTACCGATACGATGAGGGATTCTCCGATAAGGAGGCAGACGCTGTGGCTTTGTTAATGAGCGACTGCGGTATAGCATGCCGGATGCGATATGGTACCCTTGAAAGCGGAGCGCGTCCCATTTATCAGGTACAGTCGCTATACGAGTTTTTCGGCTACGACGCAGGCATGCAGATGTACTACCATTCTTTCTACCAACCATACGAATGGCGCAATATGTTCATGGAAGAACTGGCGGCAGGACGTCCTATCCTGTATAGTGGATGGTCCATCAGTCTCGCACATGCCTTTGTCTGCGATGGTTACGACGAGAATGGTATGTTTCATTTCGATTGGGGCATGACAGGTTATACCAATGCTTACTACGACTTGGAAATCATGTCGCCCGACCAGCCTGAATGGTATGACAAAGATAATCCTGAGGGAGGCATGAACCTTCTGCAGATGGCCATTGTGGGTGTGAAACCCGCTGAGCAGGGCAGTCAGCAAACCCATCTTTTCGCCTTGTCGCATATTGCAATTCTGAATGGCGAGTCTCCAAGGGCTGGTGAGTTGAGTGTGGCTACCCACAACCTCTGCAATATCGGCTGGACGGAAAACGAAGGAAAAACCGCATTGGCTCTGATGGACAACGACGGTGTAGTGGCTCGTCTTGCCTATTACGACCGAAAGTTCGATTTGGAGGAGATCACCGACACTTCTTATACTGATACCCTGACATTTTCCATACCAGCCGATGTGGCAGTTGGTACTTATCGACTGTGTGTGGTGTACGACGACAATGGAGAATGGAAGGAAGCGAAAACCACTATCGGGACACCAAATTATGCTAATGTGAGAGTTGGGGGTGACCAAGTGACGATTACTGCTGCAGAGGAGAGCCAAGCCTCATTGTCGCTCGTCGACCTGAATTTCCCCGATACGTTGATTCAGTATAAAGAAGCGGCTTATTCTTTATCCATCAGGAACGATGGCGCGGATTACTTTGGAAGGCTGATTTTCTATTGTGAAGACCTTGCTGGCACATTATACCTGCTTAACGACATCGGCATGTATATTCCTCGAGGAGAAACCATCACTCGCACTTTCAGTCGAAAAACAGTGAAACTTCCCGCAGGTAAATATCATCTGAAAGTCTCTTATGACATCGATGTGTTGAGCGACAGCATCATCATTCTCAATGAGCCAAAGGATATTTATGTTGCTAAGCAGCAAGCTAATGGAGTCAATGAAATCATCACCGACAGGGTAAAGGGGCGTACTTACGACCTCAGCGGTCGTCTACTTCTCAACCGTCATAAAGAAGCCACACGCCCTAAAGACATCTATATCCTTAACGGTAAGAAAACATTAGGCGCCCCCGTATATGAACCATAAACATTCATGACATTACGATGGGTTTCAATCAATCCTTCTCTGTTTGTGATATGGTTTAATCTTTTCAAATGATGGTTGTTTTGTGTTCATCTTCTGTCTAACGCAGATGAATATTGTTGAATAGTTCGTATCTTTGCAATTGTATTTTACCACTATCAACTAAAACTATCCGATATGAAAAGTATTCTAATGACATTAGCCCTGTTGATAAGTTGCTCGTTCTCTTGTATTGCCCAAGAAAATACGAAGTTGGAAGCGGAGAATGCGGCATACTCCAACTGCAAGCTGATTAGCGACAGCAAATATTCTGGTGGAAAGGCGCTTGAACTGACAGAAGACAAAGCCAAGATTACTTTCACGTTCAATGCCTCTGAACGTGCAAAGTACAAAGTATATGTCGGCTACGACGGACTTTATGGGTCGAAACAAGTCAATCTGTCCGTCAACGGCAGTGGTATTTCTTTCGAGGTCAATGGATATGCAGAATCGAATGTCGGCACCTTTATCATGAACCAAGGTACCAACAGCATTGTCATTACACCAAACTGGACTTGGTTCCGTATTGACTATATCCGTTTGGAATCCGATAACAACACCCTGCAGTTCAATATCGCAGACCATCCCGTTGACCCAAAGGCCTGCGCAGCGGCCAAGGAAGTCTATGCTTTCCTTTACGACAATTTCGGAAAGAAAACCATCTCGGGTATCATGACAGGCGACATGACAACTGGAGGAGGCAGTGTCATTAGTCATGCTGACGTGCAGGCCGTTTATAAGGTATCGGGCAAGAATCCTGCACTGATAGGTTTCGACTTCATGAATGCTACCGGACGCAGTGAGAACGAGTCGTGGAACAAGAGTTATACAAATGCCTCCGTCAATCTAGCCAAAGACACCTATAAACGGGGAGGTCTTCCTGCCTTCACTTGGCATTGGCGTGACCCCAGTCGCAGTACAGATGCTTTCTACACCTCAGATTGCACCATGAAAATCACTAGTGCCATGAACACAGACGGCAGTTGGAACACATCTTCAGCACTTTATACTAACATCATCAAGGACATCGACCATGTGGCAGACTACTTCCTCGCCTTGCAGAAAGAAGGCATCGGTTGCATTTTCCGCCCCCTTCATGAAGCCAGCGGTGGATGGTTTTGGTGGGGGCGCGAGGGTGCCAAACCTTTCATCAAACTCTATCAACTTGTTTTCGACGAGATGGTGAACGTGAAGGGAGTGCACAATGTCATTTGGGTCTGGAACGCCGGTGACAATGATGCAGACTGGAATCCTGGTGAGGATTATTACGACGTCGTCTCAGCCGACATATATAACCCCGATTTCGATTACTCCAGCAATTACGCTTCTTTCGACAAACTGAAATCGCTCACAGGTGGCAAGAAGATGATTGCGCTGTCTGAGAACGGTCCAATCCCCGACATTGACAAAGAGTTTGACGAGGATGCCGTTTGGTCATGGTGGATGCCTTGGTACCAGACTTGGAACGGTAAGTTTGTGGACAAGACCAGCAACGCTGAATGGAAGAAGTGCATGAACGACCCGCGTGTCATCACCCTTGAGGACCGTTCTGCTGGTTGGGATTCCTATACTGCCATCTTTGCGCTTGAGGCTGAAGAAACTGATAACCAGGCCATCTATGACCTTCAAGGTCGCCGTCTGACCGAGATCCCGTCAAAGGGCTTCTACATCATTGGCCACAAGAAATACCTTTCAAAATAGGTGGGTAAAGGAACAATACCCACATTACTTTCTTACTCTTCATTGGTCAAGCCAATGATAATAAAAGACATCGCGCCTTGTGGTGCGATGTCTTTTATTCAAAATAGTAACATTCGGCAGAATATATTATGTTTTTCTACAGAATATGGTGTTTCTTAACACTGAATCGACAAATATAACCAAAATTATTCAATGATGATGGCGAAGCCACCGCCTGGGGCGAGGTGGAGGTCGAGACGGGTGGTGCTGTTGATGGTGAGAGTCTCGCGGACATAGTCAGTGGCGACCTTGTCTGCGTTGATGCCGTCGCGCATGATGGTGGCGGTGTAGGTGCGTCCCTTGTCGAGGAAGTCGAACGAGAGGGACAGGTCACGGGCATTCCAGTTGGTCATACCACCTACATACCATTTATTGCCACGCTGACGAGCAGTGACGATATATTCTCCGATTTTGCCGAGAGGAATGATCGTGTTGTCGAAAACCGTGGGAATCGCAGCCATGAAACGGGTACATTCCTCTTCCTTCATGTATATGGTGGGATTGTCGGCCAACATGGTGAATGGAGAGTCGTAAACCACATACATGGCCAGTTGATGACAGCGTGTGCCCATCGTCATCGGGTTGGAATACACAGGCTGGAAGTCCTTGACAGTGGCATTGCGCAGACCACCTGGGGTGAAATCGGTGAATCCCGCCTGCTGACGGATGAAGGGGAAGGTGACATCATAGAGTGGCATGTCCTTTTCGTCGGTCTTGCTCCATTTTGCCTCCTCCATGCCAAATACCGCCTCGATGTTAATGATATGTGGATAGGTGCGGTTGAAGCCAGTGGGTTTGTAGATGCCGTGCAAGTCGATGAAAAGATGATATTTAGCGGTCATCTCTGCGATGCGATAGACCATCTCAACAGCCTCTTGGTCGTCACGGTCGAGGAAGTCAATCTTGAAACCTTTGATGCCCATCTCGGCATACTTTTTGCAAGTCTCCTCCAATTTGTCGTCCAAAACATTGAACACAGTCCATAGTACGATGCCTACATTCTTTTGCTGTCCATACGCCACAAGTTCAGGCAAGTTGATTTCGGGAATGGTTGTTAGCATATCACCACTTTTGGGCTCATACCAACCCTCGTCAAGCACAATATACTCCAAACCATATTTGCTGGCGAAGTCGATGTAGTATTTGTAGGTTTGCATATTGATGCCAGCCTTGAAATCTACACCGGAAACACCCCAGTCGTTCCACCAGTCCCATGCTACCTTGCCAGGCTTAATCCAACTTGTATCGCCGATTCTGTTAGGGCTGGCCAAAGCATAAACGAGGTTGTTGACAGGCATGTCGGTGTCCTTACGACTGATGCTGATGACTCGCCAAGGGTAAGCCCTGTTGGTCTCTAATTTGGCGATATAGTCAGCTGTGGCAGTGACATAGCGTTGCTTACGCCATGCATAGTAGTCGAATTCAGTAGGATAGGGTGCAAACTGAGCCTTGAGTGCATGGCCATCAGCCTTCAAAAACATACCGGGATAGGCTTCGAGGTCGCTTTCCATGATGGTCAGTTTTGTTCCGCCACAATCTACTGTGACTGGCAAGAAAGCAAGTTGGTCGGAAGCTTGAGAAAGCAGTTTGTGGTCGTAGGTGGCCTGGAAAGCCATCGCCATAGGCTTACGGTCGTTGGTGGAGTAGGGCAACCATGCCTGGTAATCACCTGTGAAGTTGAAATCAGCCACTTCATTCACCACCACTTGTGCCTTCTTTTTGAAGTTTGTCACAAAACGGTATGCCATTCCGTCATCGTACAAGCGGAAAAGGATGCTGGCGCCTTTGCCCGTCTTCACCGTCAGCTCGTTGTATGAAGTGTCGAAATGCTGTGTACGATAGAACGGAGCATCAATACTTTCTGTACTTTTTTTCACAGATGTTCCTGTGATTTTGGTATCACTACCTACGGTCACACCATCCTGAAAAACCATTTGCAGGCGTGCGTCGTCCATCAGCAACCGCTCGCTGTCGTAAAGGTCATAAGTAAGGTCGTCGTTTACCACCAGTCTTATCCGTCCGTCGGGTGATGACACTTCGATGTTTTTGGCTATGCTACTGATGCTTATGCATAGCATCAAACTTGTGAATAATATCTTTTTTCTCATTGGTCGCTTATTGATAGAGTGCATCTAAAAAACTCACGCAACTCGTATATTATTATTTGAATCTTACTCTATAGGGAAAAGTCTCATAGTTAGGATTACGACGGAAACCAGCCATCGATTGGTATTCGTCGGGAACGGGCATAACCACAAACCACAAATGACTGTACTGAGTGAAATCGTCAGCTTTGAAAGTCAGTTTGACATTCTTCATTTTCCATGACGATGGCTGTTCTGGATAAACGACTTCACCATTTTTCTTCACTGCCACAAAACCCACCTTCCATGTACCCTTGGCTGTGGGGTCACCTTGGAACTCAGCGGTCACTTTCTTGCCTTTAGCAGGTATCTTCACAGGCAGTACGTTGAAACCATATTGCTGTGGCAAGGATAGGTCGGTCACTGTGGTCCAACCTTTCTCGTTGGTGGCACAAGGTGTGGATATCTCGTTGGCATATTTGCCGCATACATTTTTCACCCGTTTAAAATCGAATGTAATGAGATGGCGATAGCATTCGAAGATTTCATCGGCAGCCTCATCCCATGAGAGGTTGTTGATACGTTTGTAGGTCTGCAATGGATCTTCTCCACGTTTGCCCTGACGAAAGAGTTCACCGATGATTTCCCTTCCACGCTTCTCGCCCCAGAATTCGAGAACGTAAGGCGAGTGGTAGATGTTCTCGCCATGCAGGAAAGCAAGGTGAGTGAGTTTCTTGAGTGCCTCCCAGTGATAGTTCTCGTCGGTCACCCAATCTGGATTGACTTGCCAAAGCATCCATTGCGAAGCCATCTCGAAGATGCCTCCACCTCCCCATGCCTCGCCTTTGCCGTCGCATGAGATTTGAGACTGGAAACTGTGTCCCAGTTCATGGGCGATGCAGTTGAGTTTTCGGTCCTGTACACGGTTGGGTGCAATCCAGAGGGCACCAATCGTCCCGTCATAATCACCACCGTAGGCTGTGCCTTCGAGTGAATAGTTGAGCATCACCATCATGCGATATTTCTCAGCCTTAGAACCAGCACCGATGAACTTGAGGGTGTCACGGAAGAACGTATAGAATGATTCCACTCTGTTGAGCAGGTTGGGGATATCCACTTTCATGTTCTTGCCCTCGAGGTCGGGTGCGTTGGCTGGGTCAGGCCCAAAGGGTTTCTCCCAAAACACCACTACGTCATCGGTGTAGGCCATGCGGGCATAACTCCATTTGGAGTCAGCGCGTGTGAAATCGTTGTCTTGTAGGTCCTGGGGAATGAAAATGTCTTTTCCTGCGGGTTTTTGATAGACTTTAGTCGTGTCTTGCGCGTGAAGGGGTATTGCAGCTGTCACGAGCAATAAAATAGATAAAATAGTTCTCATTTTTGTTAGTTAGTAGGTTGGTTGAAATAATAAAAGGCTATATTGTTGACATAATAGACGCTAAAGATGCTATATGGTGTATTTGAATGTTCATTATCAGGGATGTATGACCGCCAATAGGTGATGATTAACTACAGGCGCGGATCAGCATATAGATAAAGGCACAGAAAAGGAAGACAATACAACCAGGATTAGCTTTCTTTTGCTCGTTGTCAGAGGCGTAAGTCGGTTTGGGCTGATTAGTCCTTGGAGGTGTTGGTGGGGTTTGCTGACGGGGTCTTGTTGGACCTTTAGTGAATGTCCTAGGTGGCTGTGGCGGCGTAGTTTGTTGACGGTTTCTCGTCGGACCCGTATTGTTAGGGTTGTAACTGTTGGGTTGATTGTTAAGCTGGTTGGTATAAGTATGGGCCTCATGTGAGACGATAACATCATCTTTTACGTCCGAGTGTATTTTTTCACTGCGGTCGTAATGGTCATCCTTGTTGTTGTATGACTTGATGTAGTGTCCTGAATTTTCTTTCTTGTCGTTCATAAACTAAAGTTGTTGTAAAAGTTGATTACATGTTTTTTATAGACACTTTTAATTAATCAACAAATATATACATTAAAAAACATAAAAACAAAGAATAAAGAAGTTTTAATCGTTTGCTCTCCAGAAATCCAAGTATTCACGTGCCACTTTCACGTGGTCGTGATGACGACGGATGTACTCGATGCTTTGTCGAGAGAGTTCTGGTATGCGGTCAGAATGTAGGGCGACCCACCGGAGTTTTTCATACACGTCCTCTTCGTTTGGCAATACATTGATGATAGGATGCAGTTCCTCTTCATGGAGAATGTCGTAGTTCTCAGGTTCGCCTCCACCCACCACCACTAGTCCTTTAGCCATGGCCAGTAAGGCATTCATGGCAGGTGTATAGGAGTAGAGTTGGTCGAGCAATACATCGCTGGTGTTCATCATCAACTGGTACTGTTCGAAAGGTACAGACTCGGCCTTCATCATCTCACAATGTTCTGGATATTCGTTGACTACTCGTTCCAAGGCACGTAGCATGATGTCAGTGCCCTTGTATTCCGACCTAGTCTTTTGCACACCGATGAAGAACCGTACTTTCTTGTGTCCGTCGGGTTGGAGGGGTGAGACTGCGTTCATATTGATGGGAAAGGGGATGAATCTCAGTTTATTTGCGAAATATGGGCGGTAGGCGGCATCATACTCATATAGGCCAGATATAATGCCATCGCAGTCGTTGGCAACATATTGCGTGAGTTTTCCTTTCTCGCCTTCATACCAGTCGGCGATGTAGATGTCGTTGTCGGCATTATGACGAAGTTCACTGCCCATGTTGAAGTCGGAATAGCGGAAAGTCTTGCAATCTAGTCCGGCTTTCACCCAGTAGTAATCCATACCGAAAGCACCCATGAACACTTTCTTGTTGTGCTGGCGTAGATATCGGTAGAATGGATACATCTTCTCTGCGGACAGGTCGAGGAAAACGGGGTTGATGATTTGCACCACGTCGTAGCCTCTGAATTGGGGAAACAGCCAGGCGAGCCGCAACAAAAAAGTGGCAGTATCAACCTTCCCCAACGACTTACGCTTGAGGTCTATATCGCGGCGGTAGTCCTTCCAATAGTCTCCATCGGAAGCTACCGTCACTTCGTGGCCCATTGTCCGCAAGCCTTCCGCCAACGTCCAATGTACATTACTGTATTCACCCAACAAGAGGATACGCATAGTAGGAGTATTTGATATGCGCTATAGTTCTTATAGACGCAATTGTCTATATATATATAATAGATGATATTGTTCTTGAAAACCTATCGCCAAAACAAAAGGCTAAAGACTACAAGGCCTCACATTCCTTGACCCAGAGCGCATAGCTGGCATCGCTAGGCATGCGCCAGTCGCCTCGAGGACTCAGGGCCACACTACCCACCTTTGGACCATCGGGCAGGCAGGAACGTTTGAACTGTTGGGTGAAGAAACGGCGGCAGAAGGTCTTGAGCCATTTCTTGATGGTCGCATCGTCGTATTGCGGAGCATTCTTGTGTTTGCCGTCAAATGCGATTTGCGCAAGATAGAATATTTTAGATGGACGGAAACCGAAACGAAGGAAGTAGTAGAGGAAGAAGTCGTGTAATTCGTATGGTCCCACAAGGTCTTCAGTCTTCTGCTCTATTTCGCCTTTTTCGTTGGCAGGCAGCAATTCGGGGCTGATAGGTGTGTCGATGATATCCATAAGTATCTCTTTCGACTTGTCGTCCATACTGGTGTTAGCCACCCATCTGACGAGGTGGCGCACCAAGGTCTTGGGTATGGAAGCGTTCACTCCATAGTTCGACATGTGGTCGGCGTTGTAAGTGCACCATCCGAGTGCGAGTTCCGACAAATCGCCTGTGCCCACAACAAAACCATTGACTTTGTTTGCCATGTCCATCAATATCTGCGTACGTTCGCGTGCTTGGCTGTTTTCATAGGTCACATCATGTTTATTGGGGTTGTGCCCAATATCCTTGAAATGCTGCAGACATGCTTCCTTGATGTTGATTTCCATCATAGTAACTCCAAGTGACTCCATGAGTGATACAGCATTGTTATAAGTGCGGTCGGTGGTTCCGAAGCCTGGCATAGTGATGGCTACGATATCTTTTCTGGGTCGTTTGAGGCGGTCCATGGTTCGAACGCAAACGAGAAGCGCCAAGGTTGAGTCGAGTCCGCCAGATATGCCTATCACAATGGTGGCCACATTCGTGTGGACGATGCGTTTGGCCAGGGCTTCCACTTGTATGGCGAAGATTTCTTCGCATCGGTCATCAAGTTCACTGCCAGTGGGAACGAAAGGATGGGGAGCGACATAACGGGTGATTTGAAGGTCTTCTGGAACAATGGTTGGGCAGTCGATGAAGGTGACGTTCGTGCAATCCTTCCTGGCGCTCTCAGCGAATGTGGTGTTCACACGTCGTTCTGCTCTGATGCGCTCTATATCGATTTCGGAAACGATGATTTGCTCTTCGAACGAGAATCGGTCGCTGCGTGCAAGTTGTTTGCCGTTCTCATAGATAAGTCCATTACCGGCGAATACCAAGTCTTGGGTGGATTCTCCGAAACCAGAAGAGGAGAATACATAACCGCAGATGCAACGCGCAGACTGCTGGGCGATGAGTGAGCACAGGTACTTGTGCTTGCCGATGCTCTCATCGTCGGCCGAGAGATTGAAGATAACGTCTGCCCCCTTCAGCGCCAAGTGGCAGCTTGGAGGTATTGGCGACCATACATCCTCACAGATTTCCACTGCGAATCGCATTTGTGAAGTGGTGAAAATGGCATTACGAACTATTGGCACATTTTGTCCACAAATTACGACATTGGCTTCTTGGATGTCGAAACCAGAGGTGAACCACCGTTGTTCGTAGAATTCACGGTAGTTGGGAAGGTAACTTTTTGGCACGACAGCCAGTATCTTGCCATGTTGCATGACGATAGCCGCGTTAAGCAAAGTGTGCTTATAAGCGACAGGAGCTCCGATGATGGAGATGATATTGAAGGTTCGGGTAGCCTCCAGTAATTTGAGGATTGCGTTCTCGCAACTGTCAATCAAAAGTTGTTGGGTGAAGAGGTCGCCACAAGTATAGCTTGTCATGCACATCTCGGGAAAGCAAATCACTTCAATTTTCTGCCCTTCGGCGCGTGTGATGATGCTTTGCACCTGAAACTCATTGTATTCGCAGTCGGCCACCTTCGTTAGTGGCACAGCTGTTGCGACTTTTACAAAACCGTGATTCATAATATCTTGTTTTTTAATGATTAATTCTGTTTTCTGAGTCTATTTTAAGGTTCTAAAGGTCTCTGGGGGCTTTTAGGTCTCTAATACATGACTCTATTGTTCGGCTTTCTCCCAGGCTTCCTTTCGTCTTTGCCGTTTGAGTAGGTCGGAGAAATGCTCGAAGTCTTTCTGGTAGGTGATGCCAATGCCTTGTGTGGTGAGTGTGGCCTTCGTGAAGTAACGGTCGTTGGTTTGGTTATAGACTTTGAGGAAGGTGTTGCCGTTTTCTCGTAGTCGCCATCTCAGGTCGAAATCTCCGACAAACGAGGCATTTCGCTTGATGGAGTTCTCTCTGTATCCAAAGTTACCGTTGATGAGCAGGCGGTCGTCGAGTAGTCGCCCAGAAAGCACTCCTTCCACATCCATGTCTTCCCAACCTCGCTCTCCAGTTGAGAGGCTGGTGCCGAAATTCCAGTTGCTGTTTGTTCCAATGACATTGGAGAGCATTTGGTTAATCTGTCCGCTGAGCGTGGACGACAGCAGTGAACCCATCGCTCCCGATGATGTACTGTTATTGGTGGCACGGGCATATTCTGATGAGTAGAAACGCCCTAATCCCAATAAGTAGATGAGCTGGGTGTTCATCTCCTCCTCGGTGCTGATCATGCTCCTGACGAGTTGTCGGGTCTCCTCACTGACGTTGGGCAGGTTGAGGTCGAAGTTGAAATTCATGTTTCCCAGTTTGCCTGTGATGTCAAGTATGCAGACTACTTTCACCTTGTTGTTCTGGTTCCCTCCTGTCACGGCGAGGTCACTCAATGGCACTGCAGGGAGGATGTGGTGGCAGAGCAGGTGGATGTCGGCGTCAAAAGGATTCCCATTGAATGACACACGGCTGCTCTCCTGCAGTTGGAGGTCGCGGAAGATGATGTCGTGAAGGTACATACGATATCGTCCTCCTTGTATGTCGTAGTTGCCGAACATGGTGAACGGCCCCTTGTTGTAGTAATTGCAGGTGATAGTTCCGATGCCGTATGTTGTCATGTAGGCATCGTCTTGTGGTGTGTTGTCCATGCGCAGTTTGATTTCGCAGTTGGGATTTATGACCACATTGAAGTTGATGAAGATGTCTCCAGTGTATTCAGGCATTTCTTCTTGGTTGTCAGCGAGGAAGTCATCATCGTCGTCATCTGTTTCTGCACTTGTACTGTCGTAACTTTTTTGGTAGAAGAAGTCTTTGTCGACGGTGGGCGTTAGAAGAGCTCTGTCTCGGTAGGTGATGAAAGATGTGCTGGTGAGGACATCGGGCGAAGCGGCGTCGTAAGCGAAGACGCTGCCTCGTGTAGGGCTGATGTTGGCAGTGATATTGAGAGGATGCCCATCACTACCGGCTAAGTGAAGGTTGCCATCAGCAAAAACAGTTCCATAGAACTTGTCGGAGTTGAACTCATGCTCCTCGTAGCAGCATAGCTGGTTGAAGTTCATGTCGAACGTGTAACTGAAGTTCTTGAGGTTGCCGTGACCTACCTTTCCGTTGATTACTGCTGTGTTGTTTTTGTTGTCAGTCAGTCTCATGTTTTCGAACAAGAAACTGTAGGGTCTGAGTCTCAGAGTGTCGCCGATGGTGTGGTAGGTGACACCAGTAGCTCTTAGTGTTAGTGATGCGTATGGTGCGACATCGCCTACCAGACCGATATCATTGAGTGGACCCACCACATTGATATAACCTGATGCAGTACCGTTGATGTCGCGGAAAATGGAGCCAATGAACCCGTTGAGACAGCCGATGCTGGTTTTGTTTAAGTTAATCATCAAGTCTATCTTGTTATCGCTTGGAGACACATAACCATCGACGTCGGTCACGTTCTCACCTCCATGGTCAACAATGTGTGCTTTCAGTCCGATACCGTTCACTTCTTTGTCCCATTGTGCATGGATTTCGCCGAACCCCAGGACACCAGTTTGCAAGGACATGTCCTTCACTCGCAAATAAGCGTCAAGATCTGGTGTTTCCTCATAGATATTGCTGATGACGGCTTGGCCTGAGGCAAGACCATCGAACTCCACAGAGTGGAAATCCACGAGGTTGGTCACATAATTGACATCCACATCTTTGAGGTCCACAAACAGAGTGTCGGTTGGTGACTTAGAGATATTCCCTTTGACTTTCAGATATTGGTCTCCGCTGTTCACATAAATGTTGTTGACATGGAACTCCTTTCCATATATATCGACAGAAGAGGGATGGATTGTCCATTTCTTGTCATTATATGCTAGTGTTGACTCTTTAAAAGCAATGGTAGTTTTCAGTTTTCCGAGACTGTCGGTGAAGGAAGTAAGAGAGTTGATGACTCCATTGCGGTCAGGATGATTCACGTCGGTCCAATAAAGCGTGTTCTCCAGTTGGTTGTTGTTAACGACTCCTGAAATTTGCACGTCGCTTGTGGCTGTCTCTTGTTTTCTTCGGAAGTGAATGTCGCAGTAAAGCAGTCCAATGTCATTGTTCAATTCCACTTTCAAGGAGTCGAAGCGGTTGTCGTCGTAGATGAGTCGGTGTGTGTTAAGGTTAATCTGCATGGTGTTGTCAAGGTCGTTAACATAGCCGCTGAGATGTACCGGTTTGCGCGTCTCAATAGGTAGATTGACGATGCTGTTGAGGAAGTCGTTGTACACTATATCGAACTTGAAAGTGAAGTTGTTCTTTGTAGCATGCTTTTTACTGAAGAATGCTGGCATCTTGTCGTGCATCTGGTTGTGTATGCTGGCGGCGAGGTCTGTGTAGTTGATTATTCCATAGATTCCTCCATTGAGGAAGTCGCTGCCAATGTATATGTTTTTCTTATTGTCCTCGTCTGGTATGATGTTGAGTGCGATATGATGAAGCTGGTGTGTTTGTTCTCCCTTGTGGATATGGAGAGAGTCAATGTTGATAGTTCCAGTCATGGAGTTGAGGTCCTTTCCGCAGGTGTTGACTTGTAGCCTCATGCCGTAGGTCGTAGAGGGATTTTTTGTGTCGAGGTGGAGGGCATAGGGGTTGATGTGCGTCAGATGCAGTGTGCCCACTACTTTTTGTTGCTCTGTCAGGGTCTTGTCGTACTGTCCCGAGAGGGTCATCTTGACATTGTCATCGTTGCTGATGATGTCAGCGGTATAGATATTGCCTTTCTTGTTTCCCTCCAGACTGATGTCGTTGTATTCGTAACCCTTGTAAGCCAGTTGAGTCACTTTTGCTTCCACTTCCATGTTACCCACTGACTTCGACCGTGTATCGTAGTCGCCCATGAGCGAGAGGTCGAAACTGGCCATGCCGAAATCCTCGTTATTGAGGATTTTTTGCAAGTCAAGGTCACTGGCACTCACAGTGGCGGATTTCAACAGGATAATGTCTCCCATATCGGCAAGTGCTGACAACTCCATGTCTCCTATAGATGTGTCAATAATAGCCTGGCAATCTATCTCGGTGTCTGCCTTGTTTATATTAGCATCAATATCGATATCTCCCAATGAGCCAATTCTTTGAGTGATGTCCTGCTCCAATTCAAAAGCTGCCAGCAGTTCACTGATATTGTCGCGCTTGGCATTGAAACTGAACTTGGGTATGTCGGCGTAGAAATTGTCTGTTCCAATACCAGACAGACTTCCATGGGTGTCGAGTGTGATGTTGTTGTCTTCAGTGAAGACGTTCAAGTGGAAATAATCGACATCGGTCTCGTTGCCTTTAGCAGTGGCTTGAATGTTGTATGTGTTGTTGAGTGTTTGCAGTGATGGTATCAAAGGAGCTAAGTCGGAGGGAGTAATGAAAGAGTTGTCGATTTTGGTCGAATAGTTGACTTTCATTTTGTCTCCGTTTTTTTCGAAAGACAGGAGAATACTGTCGGTGTTGATTTCAGATCTTGGCAATAGAATATTGACGCCGGTTAATATGGCTTTATTGTTGTCGGCTTCCAGTTTCAACCGCATATCGGTTAGCGCAAGCGAAGAGTTGACTTCCTCTGCGTTGAAACGTCGTACGACAAGGTTCAGCGTGTCGGGTGTAAGGTGTTTCAACGAGAGTGTGACATTAATGTTTTTGAGGTTCAAGTGGTCTGTGTTGAACTTTTTGTCAGTCCTTGGCTGATCATCGATATCCCATGTGATATTAGCTCTGCGTAGGATAAAGGACTTGACACGCAAATCGATAGGCGAGGATGGTTCTTGGTCGTTGTTTAGTGCGTCGAGAATGAACTGGAAATTAGCAGGTGCGTCCTTGGTCGCTTTGTGGAGTTTCGCTTTGAGTCCGAAGATTTGAGCGGTATTGACCACTATTTTACCATCGATAAGTGGAAGCAAGTCAATGTTGGCAGTGGCACGCGAAACGCTGAGGAGATGGTCGTCGTTTTGGTCTTTGATGTTGATGTCGTCGATAATGAATCTGTTGAGCAGACCTATCCTCACGCTTCCCACACTCACGTCTGTATGCAGTTTGTCGGACAATGTACGGGCCACAAAATCACCCATGGCACGCTGTGCGAACGGCATGCTGAGCAATAATATCAAACCGCAATAAAGGGCGATAAGGATGATGGCGGTGTATATCGCTATTTTTCTTATTCTCTTAATGATAGGCAGATGGTTTTGAATGTGGATTATTTTATTCTACAAATTTACAAATAATTATTGGTGTAGTTAGACTTTCCATCATAAAAAAAGACCGCATCATCGATTTTTCTCGATTTGCGGTCAATATAATAAAGTCTTTAAAAAACTATTGTCTTTGTCGTTTCTATGGCAATTATGATTGCTGTTCTCTCATTCTGCGTCTGAAGTCAGCCATCTTGATGGCTGTCACAGCGGCTTCGTCGCCCTTGTTGCCCAATTGACCACCACAGCGGTCAAGTGCTTGTTGGATGTTGTTTGTTGTGATGAGCCCGTATATGACAGGTACATCTTGCGATGCGTTAAGATAGGCAAGTCCATTGGTGGTGCCTTCGCAGATGTAATCAAAATGCGGTGTATCACCTCTAATCACACATCCTATGGCAATCACAGCGTCAACACCAGTCTTGGTCATTAGCTGGGAGCCGTAAGTCAGCTCGAAGCTACCAGGGACACTCATCACTTGGATATCTTCATCGGCCACACCGTTGACCTTGAGCGTGCGTAGTGCTCCTTTGAGCAATGCACCAGTAATGTTGTCGTTCCACTGGCTCACCACGATGCCAAACTTCATTCCTTCGGTTGAGGGAATGGCGTTGATGTCGTAGTCTGAGAGATTATGAATGCTTGTAGCCATTTATTTAGACAATTCTTCAATATATTTTTCTACCTGAGAGCTGAGTGGTGAACGGAAGTATTTGTCCTTTACTTCTTTGTAAAGTTCAAGAGCCTTATCGTTCTGGTTCAGTGACTTATAGAGGTGGGCGGCCTGTACGAGAAATACAGGGCTGACGGCATCGTTGTTGGCGCTCTTGGCAGCCTTTACAAGTGTCTCGGCACCTTTTGCTGTCTCGCCTTTCTCCACATAACAGTTGCCGAGAGCAGCTACAGCTGCAGGTGAAATCATCTGGTCACTCTTGGGGGAGAAATCCTCGAAATACTTAATGGCTTCGTCATATTTCTCCGTCTTTGCGTAGCAAATAGCTGCATAAAGTTTGGCAAGGTTTGCAGTCTTTGTACCGCTGTACTCATCTATGATGCGCAGGAAACCGATGTTGTTGGCTCCGTCGCCCTTGAGTGCGTTATCCCACTGCTGCTGACCGAAGAGTGTCTGGCTTGTTCGAATAGCAACTTGTGCCTTCTTTTCCACACTATTCATGTGGTTTTTCCAGATGAACACACCAGCGACAATGATAATCACTGCTGCAAGACCTATCAGGATAGCCTTCAGGTTCTTTTCGATAAATGCCTCTGACTTCGACAATTGGATGTCAAGCCCTATGGCTTCTTCTTCTTTTTTCTCGGTTTTTGTCTTTACCTTGATTTTCTTAGTGTTTGCCATTTTTTTATTGTTGTTTTAATTTTATTGGCGATGTTATTTGCTATAAATACTGTAAATCCTAGTAGATGCAAGAGAAACTACAGGTCATATATATTATAGAATTGTTCAATTTGGAGGCTTTTCAGCTGTCTGTTCACAAAAAACATGCAAATTTATAGGTTTTTCCGCAATTAGCATGATAAAAATCGAAAAAAAGTGCTTTAATTGTGTTTTTTCTGCTTTTCATGGTTGTTTTTATCTTGAGATTTAAATGCAGTGGATGTCATGTCGAAGGATTATCTGCATTTTTCTATCATAGCTATAGGCTTCAGTGGAAGGCGATGTCGGTGATTACCTGTGCGCCGACATGGTTGTTGAGTTTGTCCTTTAACAACGAGCGCCGCATAAGCAATTCCTGACGTAGGGCAGGTGATTTTATTTCCACATGGAGCACCTGGCTTTTAATGTAAATGTTACCCGTATATGACGAGATGACATCGCCTACAACTTCTGGCCAAGCATTCACCAGTTTATATTCGTTGTAGGGAGTTTCAAGTCCTTGCTCTCTGAGAAATACATGAATCAACTGGTCAAGACTTTCTGTTTTACTTCGTTTCATTATTCTATTGATAATTAATTGAAATTGTGATTATTATATTTATATGTTAAAGTTTTACTTGAATTTTAATTTTTCTTTATTTAGTGACTTGTTTTATTAGTTAATCTGGTATGTTTATTTTCAAGTCTATCTGTTCTATTCTGCTCAAGAGTCAATCTCGCTGGTCGCTTCTCCGTTTCTGACGGTGAAGATTTTGAAATCGTTGGTTGTTTGCTTGAGGATTTTGTCGAGGTTCTCCCTATTGGTGTCAGTGATGAAGATTTGACCGAACTGGTTGTCGCAAACGAGATTGACAATACTCTCCACGCGTTTAGCGTCAAGTTTGTCAAAGATATCGTCAAGCAATAAAAGTGGGGTGGTGTGACTGCCTGTTTGCTTGAGAAACTCGAACTGGGCCAGTTTTAACGCAACAAGGTATGTTTTGTTCTGTCCTTGGGATGCTTCTTTCTTGAGGGGATATCCGTCAAGGGTCATCTCGAGTTCGTCCTTATGTATCCCATGAAGTGAGTATCCGACTATTCTGTCTTTAATCCGGTCGCGCTGGATGATGTCAATCAGTTTCCCTCCTTCACAGTGGCTGGTATAGTTGAGACTAACCTTTTCCATTTCACCTGCTATCCGTTTGTAGTAGTGCTGAAAGACGGGTATAAGTTCGTTGATGAGCGCTTTACGCCTGGCGTGGATTTGCTCTCCTGTGTCAGCCATCTCTTCCTCGTAGGTCTCCATGAGCATGATGTCAGGCTCCTCTTCTTGCTTCAGTAGTTTGTTGCGTTGTGTGAGTGCTTGATTGTATCGAGCTAGCAAGTGGAGGTAGTCGGGTTGGAGTTGTGAGATGAGCCCATCGATGAACTTGCGTCTTTCATCACTTCCACCGCTGACAAGGAAGATGTCGTTTGGTGAGATCATGATGAGAGGTAGCAGTCCGATGTGCTCAGTAAGCCGTTTGTATTCTTTCTTGTTGCGCATCAGTCGTTTGCGCTGGTGGATTTTCATGGCACAGTTCACGGTTTCGTCTGTCCCGTTGAGGTCATAAACACCCTGGACCATCATGACCTCCTCTCCATGTCTGACGTTCATAGAGTCGATGGCATTGCTGGCGCTCTTGGTGAACGATAGGAAATAAATGGCGTCGAGGATGTTGGTCTTTCCTTCGCCATTGCTGCCTATCAGGCAGTTAATCTTAGGCGAGAAAGTCATTTCCGCCTCAGGGATGTTCTTATAGTTGAGTATGCTTAGGTGTTTCAGTATCATACTGCAAAATTAGTGTTTTTTTGTCTTAATTGTGGACTTTCATAGAAATAATCGGTTGATGATGTCATTTTCTTTATCCCAAGTAATACTTTACTCGTCATACTATATGTTTTGAAAATTGTTCTTTTTGGGAATGAAATTGTTTGGAATTACCCTAAAAAGGCTTTTTGGTGAAGAAATAAATGGTCAAAATGACATAGTTCTGGTTTTTTTGTTTACTTTTGCATAAGTATAAAATAAGATAGGTACTTTCATTGCTGTTACATTTTTAATTACATTCAGATTGCTAAAGTCCCTTCTTTTTAATAATCAAACAAAGTATAATGACTGTTCAGATAGAAATTAAAAACCAAGTCTTTCCTTTGGAGTTGGAAAACAATCCGACGGCTTTGGATTTTTACAATAAACTGCCCTTGCAGGTCAGATTGGTCCGTTCGCTCAGCAATGAGTTCACATGTACGCTCCAAGAGCCACTTGTGGATGACAGCGAGGGTGCCACTTCCCGCATTCGATGTTGTTCAGTGTATTATTTCAGTCTTTGGAATGCTTTTGTACTTGTTTTGAAGAATGTGAATCTGTCTCCTTACAAGGTGGTCCATATCGGTGACATCAAGGGCGACATCACACCTCTCTTTGATAAAGAACGGGTAGTGGCAGTGAATATCACTTCAGAATGATTAAATCAGTTCACCTATGGCCAAGATTAAGAAATTCCGTGATTATGTGTCGGTGTTCATCGGCAAAGGCATGTGGGTGAACGACCACGACAACTGGTTTGTCCGTTTAGTGAAGCGTGGATGCAGCCAATTATACACGGCTGGCCGTCTTTTCATCAAGAAAGAATTGATTGACTATGCCACATCCCTCGCTTTCAGCACGATATTCGCCATTGTGCCTATGGTGGCTCTTCTTTTCGCTATTGCTCAAGGATTCGGATTCGGCAATTATATTGAAAGCAGTGTCCGTGATGTCTTCTCCTCCCAGCCCCAGATAGCTGAGGAAATACTCAACCTGTCGAAGTCTTATCTTACTAATGCCCAGGGTTATGTGGTGATTGGTTTCGGTATCATCCTGATGCTCTACAGTATTACGATGCTCATTCGCAATGTTGAACATGTTTTCAATATGATATGGGACGTGGAATCCTATCGACCACTTAAGCGAATGCTCACGGAGTATGTGGCTATGCTTTTTATTCTTCCGATACTGATCATCATTATCTCGGGTATCAATATTTTTTCTTATAATGTGGCCAACAGTCTCCAGGGCTATGAGATGCTTGGTCCGATGGCCAAGTTTCTGATTCAGATATCACCATTCCTTTTCATGACCGTGGTGTTCATCTGCATGTATGTGCTTATTCCCAATACTAGGGTGCGTGTGTCTACAGCCATTCTGCCAGCCATTCTAGCAAGTCTGTTTATGTCTGCGCTTCAATACATTTATGTGCATGGACAGATACTGCTTTCCAGCTACAACCGGATTTATGGTTCTCTTGCCGCTTTGCCACTGTTCATGTTATGGATGCTTTTTGTCTGGTATATAATTCTTTTCTTTGCGCAGTACAATTATGCCAGTCAAAACCACGAGGACTTCATGTTCAATCTCCAGTCGAGTCATGTGAGTCATCGTTACCGCATGCGCATGAGTGCTGTGATACTGAAGATGATTTTCAAGCGTTTTGCTAATGGAGAATCTCCGATGACTGCTTTCGACATCAAAAAGGCGACCAACTATCCCATCAGCATCATTAAGGAGCTGCTTACTCAATTATGCCGCGCGAACATCCTCAGCGAGAATATAACTGCTAAGTCTGAAGACGAGTCAACCTACCAACCAGCTGAAGACATCGCCCGTATCAGTCTTGCTGAGATGATTAAGAGAATGGAAGACTTACACGATGTCACGATGTCGGACCTTCAATGTGAGACGGGTGACAAGGACATTGATACCATTCTCACCGACTTCGATGCTTGCTACCAACAGTTCCTCACCGAGATGGGAAAAAAGAAAATCTATTGATAGAAACCGATAGAAATAACTATCTATAGGATGTGTGGCTTGGACATCTCTATGGGATGTTGGAATCGAAAGCCTCTATTTACTTTACATTTTTATTAAATACAACAAATAGCATCAATTCGAACAATCATCAAATCAAACAACACAATAAAAACCAGAATCAAAATGAAAAAGTATTCATTCTTTTTGGCATCTGCATTGATGCTTTGTTTCACGCTTCTGTTGTCTTCATGCGACAAGAAGCAGATGGCTTACGACCGTCTGGAGCGTTTCACCGAGCAGTTGGAAAAGAAGAGTTCTACCTACGATGAGGGGCAGTGGGAGAAAGCCGCTGATGAGTTCAATGAAATCTGCAACGAGGTGGACAAGTACAAGTCGGAGTATACCAAGGATCAGAAAAAGCAAATCCGCAAGATGAAAGGCAAGTGCCAAGGTATCTTCGCAAAGTCATCTCTGCGCGATTTCCTCAACAACCTTGAGGACCTCAAAGACGAGGTTGAAGGTGCGCTCGACGAACTATCCGACATCTTCAATTAAAAGGAACCTTAACGATTAAAGAGACGGGGGCTACCCCCGTCTCTACTATCTTATATCATTACATTAAAAGAAATTGACCACTATGCTATGCATGCGTTCTTATAGCCGTTGTTGCTTCTTCCTGTGTTTGCTTCTGTCTGAGGTGTTAAATATAGCCGCACAGAAGCCATTCGAAGAACCCCACGTGCCAAAGTGCATAGAGAATAAAGTCTATTACAGAGAAGGGTATATCGTCGGTTATAACAAAGACTTACGTGTGCCCAATTTTGTGGCATGGCGTTTGACCAGAGAACATACGAATGGTCCTCAGAAACGTTTGCAGAATTTCATGGAGGATATGGATGTGCCCATTCCTCGAGCCACACCACAGGACTATAAAGGCAGTGGTTGGAGCCGTGGTCACCTCTGCCCGGCAGGTGACAACAAGTGGGATTTCAAGGCTATGTACGACACCTTCCTGATGACCAATGTCTGTCCGCAGCACGCAGCGCTCAATACGGGCATGTGGAACCAAATTGAAATGCTGTGCCGTCAATGGGCCAACAAATACGGTGAGGTGTATATTGTTTGCGGCCCCATCTTTTACAAAAAAAACGAAATAAGGACTATTGGTCCAAACAAAGTGGCAGTACCAGATGCTTTTTTCAAGGTAGTGCTTTGTCTCGATGTCCGTCCCAAGGCGATAGGTTTTATCTGTAAGAACGCAGCCCTTGATGGCAAGAAGCACGATTATGTGAATAGTGTCCGCGAGGTAGAACGCATCACTGAATTTGATTTCTTCCCCTTGATTGACAAATCCGTTCAGGACATGGTGGAAAACATGAACGACTTGAAAGAGTGGTGAGTCCACAGGGTTTGTGAAATAAAAAAGTGCCGCATCCGTTGGGGTGCGACACTTTTTTTATGTGCGTAAGTAGAGTTCCTACGGTGTTGTTGACTACTTCACCATGTACTTCTTGCCGTTCATGATGTAGAGACCCTTTTGGAGTCCGTTGAGCGAAGCATTGCGGCTGACGATACGTCCGTCGATGCTATAGACATTGCCATCGACCTTCTTTACGGTTGCAATCTGCTGGATGCCGTCAGGTATTGGCAGGTCATTGTAAGTGTAGATGTCAATGCTGTAGAGATAAGCACCGTTAGGCACATCGAAAGTGAAGCCACCTTCGGCGTTCTCGCATTTGTAGATGGTAGTACCGCCATTGGTGGTTACACCAACAAATTCGCCATACAGAACGTCTGCTATCTCCACTGTACCTTTCGACATGAAGTAGATACCATTACCGTCGTTGAACACAGCTATTGTGCTGTAATTGGGGTGAGAGTTGTCAACCACAAGACCGTCGAAAATACCAGTCTGGTCCTGTGCATAAGAAGTGCTGAGGATAGAGTCTGTGGTCTCACCTTCCTCATTCACGTAATACTCAGCAATCCAAGTTCTCCAGTGACGTGCGGCATTGCGTGAATCGGCGCCATCCCAACCGAAATACTTCTGAACGCTGACGAGTTTGTCGTACTCCTCATCGGGAACTTCACCGTTGTCGTACTGCTCCACGGTGTAACGCTTGATTTCGTTCTCTTCGTCATCCAACAGCACATAGTAATCGATGATCTTACCGTTAATCTTGTCGAGAGCGCTCTCGCTAAGGTTCTGGAAGTCCCAGTTGTGCTCCTCGCTCTGGTTGTTGCCCACAGCTTTTTTGTTTACATCTGTGTTCTCCAGGTCGAGCTCATCCATTTCGTTGATACCATCAGTGTAACCGTCAACACGTACAGTCACTTTGATGCTTTCTTTAGCGTCGAAAGTCTGTCCGATGCCCTCGTTCTCGAACTCATACTCGTTTGCCTCATCTACCTCAACGATGAATCTGTATGGCTCACCGCAAAGTGTATTGTTAGTCCAACCGAGTGTGTATGTGCGTGTATTGCCTGACAGGGCCGTCAGAGAGAGGGTAGGAGCATTGAGCTGTATTTCGCCTACAGCCAGTTTCAGCGTAACGATTTCTGAGAAACCACCATTAGCGGAAACTGAAGCGGCAGCAATGGTTACGAAGCCATCACCGTCCACATCGTCACCATCGTCAACAATTTCGTAGCCGTCGGACTCAACGAACTGACGGTCGCCATAAGCGCCTTCAGCAGGAACAAGCACCTTTTTGTAAACAGTAATCTCTTCAACGACAATAGGATTGCCCTCTTCGTCGAGAGCTTGGTTGCCTTCCTCATCAAGTTGATATACATACTCGATGTGATCTACCTCGTCGGTATCTTCAAGATAGAGCGCTTCTTCACCCTGCTCAACTACGCCCCACCAAGTGGTGCACTCAGCACCCAGGGTTGAAGCACCGTGCTTGAATTCCACACCGCGACGAGTGCCATCGACCATACCCAGTTTGAGGGTAGGAGGAGTCACCACTTCATCCTCGCCCTTAGGAGTCCAAATCTGCATACGGTAGATGTAGTTGGAACTTCCCTTTCCGTTGAACTTGGCATACATGGAACCCGAGTTAATGACCTTGAAGTAGCGATAAGTATCCACCTCTTGTTGAGCCAGTTCCTGAATGGCGTGAACTTCACCAGAGATGGCTTCTACGATAAGTGGTTCCACCCATGTGTCGGCCCATCCAGTCTTGCTGTTGCAAGCGTTGGAGTTAGGCACGAAGCGAGTGGTGTCGTTGGTGTCGGAGATGTCGAAGGCGATGATTTGGCCTTCGCGCAGTTCGTTCACCACAATCCAGCGTTCGTTGCTAGTGGATTTCAGACCTCCACCTGCCTCCAGTGAAATACCGTTTCCAGCCAACTGGATAGACATGAACTCAAGGTTCTCATTGGCCACCTTAGTGGGATTATAGCCGTTGATGCTGACATCTTCCTCGACTGCTCCCCACTCGAAATGGTCGTTAGGTACAATTTCCTTGTCGTTGACAAAACCGTCGCGGAAATTGACGTCTTTCTCCAAACGATAGCCCATGCCGTCGAGCGTCTCGTTCTCGTTGGTCATTGTCTGAGCATTCAGCGCCATCGGAAGCATCAAGAATGCTGACAATGCAATTGAGTAAATTTTTCTCATGCTGAAAAATGTTTAATTGGTTAAGTAAAGTTTTATAGAAATATTTATTATGCTTGGGATAAATATATAATACTTAGAATTTCTGCAAAATTAGTAATATTTTTTCATACCGCATCATAAAAAAGGAAAAAAATAAAACGGCAAGATATTAACAAAAAATAACTGCAAATGATAACATCTTGTTGGGGAATATTGAATGATATTAAAAATCTAATTGAGTGTGTTCTAAAAAATTAGCCGTAGGTGCTTTGCAAGTGCACCTACGGACTATACTGATGACCTCAGACATTTTGCAATTCAATGCCCTATCGTCACTTCTTGTAAACCTTTGATGTCTTACCGCTGTTATCGACCACGATATTTATACCATGTGCAAGAGCAGGACGGGTTACCCCGTCAATTGAATAGACATTTTTAGGCTTGCCTGGATCAATCGACGGCGTGTGGATACTCACAGCGTCTTTGAGTTCACGCTCTGTTTTCTTCAAGTCAGAGGAGAAGCCCACGTAGCTGATGACGGAACGTCCCGTGTTGCTGGTAGAAGTCATACCGAAGATGGTTTCGCCAGTGAGTTCATAACCCTTGTTTTCGTCAATAGCCCACGCCACCATGACACGTCCGTCATCGAGCGTTTTTACCTCGGTGGGGTTGACGATGTTTACCCATGTGCCGTTGATGTACCAGAGTTGGGAATCACCCTTGTCCTTAGATATATCAGATGCCACAGCCACAAGGTACTTCATCCCTGGTTCCATGTATCTCTTCTCGGAGTATTTAAGCGCGATGTTCTGTGCGCCTTTCTTGGTAATGGTAATGGTGTTGTCCTTGCTACTGTAGGTGATATCCGATGACCCAAGTCGGTCGGCCACACGGTTGCGATACCATTCCACAGCCTTCCAAGTATAAAGATTGGACGGTATAGAAGTCTCCACTGTCACGATAGCATGATGGTCTTTGCCAAGTCCGTCCGTGTAGGTAATATTGATGTCGGCCCGACCTTCTTTCATCCCCGAATAGATAATGCCGTCACGAATGTATGCTATTTCATTGTCACTGCTCTCACAGACAGCATCTAGGGTGACAAACTGCGATGTGCCGTCTTCAAGAGTGGCTTTGATGCTGATGGTCTGGCTTTGTCCCAGATACAACTTGAGATTAGATGGCGAAACCTGAATGCTTTGCACAGCCGGGATGTCTTCGGCTACAAGATGTTCGTTGTCGATTTGCACGGACACTTCTGAGCCTGAATATGTCACTTCCTTACTGAAACGAACCGACTGCTTAATGCCCAGTCCAAGACTGTTGGTGGGGTCGACAAGCACGATACGGAAAGTACGGTCGGTCTGCATACCGTTGAACTCACCCTTTCTCGCGCCAATGGTCAGTGTATGTGTGGCGTCATTCCATGAAAACGGGATTTCAGAGAATTGTCCTTGCTCATAGTTATAGTTGTCGCGCTCGTCCTCATAAAGGGTGAATGCCCCGTTGGCACCTGGATAGACACGAACCTCGAGGTCCTTCCAATCGCTTTGTGAACTGTATTGTACATCGGGTCCCCAGGGGATAATGCTACCCTGACGTACAAATAGAGGCATAAGCGCGAGTGATACACTGCGGTTCACAGTCTGGCCTCCTTCGTATTGCAGGCCTGTCCAAATGTCGGTCCAGTTGTCGCCAACAGGCAGATAAACCTTGCGTTGCTCAGCTTGTGACTTGACCACAGGTGCTACAAGAATGTCTCGCCCGAACATGAACTGGTCCTTCAGTTCGTGGGTCTTGGAGTCGGCGGGGTAGGCGATGCCCATGGCGCGCATAAAGGAGTAGCCGTCGTGATAGACCTGGCGGTCAGTACTGTAGATGTAGGGCAATAGAGCATATCGGAGATTGATGTAGCGGGCGATGATGTCGAAGTAGCTTTCGCCTTTTTTCCCGAACTGATAGATGGCACGGTCGGTACCGGAACCGTGGCTGCGCATGATGGTGCAGAACGCGCCAAACTGAATCCAACGGCAGTAGAGTTCATTGTAGTTGTCCTGGCCAGGGCCATGGTATGAACCATTAAAGAAACCACCGATATCGCTGTTCCAACTTGGAATGCCACAGGCAGAGTAATTGAGGGCAGCTGGAATCTGATTGGCAAGAGTTTCCCATGATGAAGTGATGTCGCCACTCCAGGTACCAGCGCCGTAGCGCTGCATGCCCACGAAACCTGAACGAGTCATAATCATGACGCGCTTGGCTTCGGTGAGGTCGGCTTTCTGCTTGCGATGACCGTCATAAACACCGCTGGCATGCATCAACGGGAATACATTACGCATTGAGCGCCAAGTGTGGGTCGTTTCCAATGAATGGGGGTTGAGGGTGGCGTTGTCCTTATAGTCCTTGTCCAGGACAATGAAATCGTTTGTTCTCTCCCAATCCTCGCCTCCTTGGTAATGGTCGGGCTCAGAAGAGTCCACCCAGTAGGCGTCGACTCCTTTGTTCACTAGACCCTCATACAAGCATTTCCAGTAATAGTCGCGTGCTGACTGTTGGTAAGGGCTGTAAATGGCTACCCCAGAATTAGGCGGGTAGGTTGTGGTCATGATGCTGCTGCCCATCTTCATCAACTGATTATTAGTCTTGAAATGTGCGTACTGTTTGGTGTCAGGCCCGAAATTGGCCCAGACAGAGATAAGTATGTGGCCGCCGTCATTGTGTACGCCGTCAATCATCTTTGGATAGTCAGTTCTGAATTGAGGGTTGAGGAATTCCATGGCGTTCCATTGGTTGTTGTCGCCCCAGTATTGCCAGTCTTGTACAACGCAGTCGATAGGCACTTTGATGGAGCGGTATTTTTGAAGCACACCCAATGTCTCAGTAGCGCTTTGGTAGCGTTCCTTGCTTTGGAAGTATCCGAATGTCCAGAGTGGAACCATCGTTGCTTGCCCAGTCAGCTCACGCACACGACGCACAACATCGTCACCATCTGTCTCAGAGCCTACAAGTATGTAGTAATCTACGGCATGTGCGGCTTCCGTCTTGAACGTGGCACCATTCGAAGTGTTGTCACTGAAGTCACAGGGACCATACAAGTCCCAGTATAGGCCATAGCCCCTAGCCGAGTGGAAGAAGGGAATCCATACAGACATGTTGTTCTGCACCATGTGGTTGTAACTCTTGTTGCGATGGTTGAGGTTGCCGTCTTGCACCTGCCCGAATCCGTAAATGGCCTCTCCATTAGAGAGACGGAAGGATTGTGACACATCGTAGGGGTCGATAGCGTGCGATGTCCGTTTAGTGAACGATGCCCGGCCACGTTCCTTAAGGAGTGTCGTGCCGTCTGGACGATAGAAACCGACTACGCCTGTAGTTCTATTGCAGGTGACAACCATATCTTCTGTCTTCAATGTGTCGACACTGTTGCCTTGCAATAATGTCGGCTTCACCTCTTGCGGAGTCATGGTCACTACTACCTTAGGGTCTGATTTGCCCAGTGCATCAGAACTCTGGTATTTGGTCACTCTGACAATCTGTGGTGTATAGAATGTAATTTCAGTCACTACACCTGCTGTGGTGATTGTGTAGTCCTGCGCATTGGCACAAACCATGAATAAAGTCAACAAAGCTGAGATTGCGGTCCTTTTCATAATGATTCTATAATATAATTTTAAATCGGTTAATCTTTGGAACAATGCAAATTTACAAAAAAGTATCGTTTACAGCAAAATAAAACTCTTTTTCTCGATAGATTATTTTTTCTTTATCTCTATTGGTGGATAAATTCGTTTTTTTATCTAAATTTGTGTTTGAAAAATCATCTCATTAAAATCATACAATCATGAAGATAGGAAAATCATTCATTACTAACTACAAAAAGACAATCTGTAAACTATTTACAGGCGTAATTGCCACTTTGATGGTTCTTGCCAATTCTAGCACAGCAAACGCACAGCATCGAAACGTGAGTTTTACCCCTAAAGAGGTGTGGAAAGATGTAGACGGCAACATGATTAATGCGCATGGTGCTGGTCTGATGAAATATAAGGATACATGGTACATGTATGGCGAGTACAAGGTTGGCGAGACAATACTTCCCAGTTGGGCCACATGGGAATGCTACCGCACAGATGTGAGTGGTGTCAGTTGCTACTCCTCCAAGGATTTGCTCAACTGGAAGTTCGAAGGTCTTGCGCTGAAGGCTGAACCTGACAATCCCGACAGTGACCTTCATCCGTCGAAAGTCATCGAGCGTCCGAAGGTCATCTACAACAAGAAAACCAAGAAGTTCGTAATGTGGGTGCATGCAGAAAGCGCGGACTATTCCAAGGCCTGTGCAGGCGTTGCCGTCAGCGATTCTCCAGTTGGTCCATTCAAGTATATTGAGAGTTTTAGGCCTAATGATGGTATGAGCCGCGACCAGACCCTTTTCGTCGATGACGATGGCACTGCGTATCAGTTCTGCTCCTCGGAAAACAACCAAACGCTCCACATCAACCGGTTGACAGACGACTACCTTCGTCCCGACGGTACTTTTGTACGTCAATTCGTGGACATGGCGCGTGAGGCACCTGCAGTTTTCAAGTACAAAGGTAAATACTATATGCTTTCCAGCGGATGTACGGGATGGGATCCCAACCGCGCCGAACTTGCTGTGGCTGATAACATCATGGGTGAGTGGAGAGTTGTAGGCGACCCTTGTACTGGTCCTGATGCCGACAAGACTTTCTACGGCCAAAGCACATACGTTATCCCAGTCAAGCCTAAGAAAGGACTGTTTATCGCATGTTTTGATATGTGGAAGAAGAAAGACTTAGCAGACAGCCGTTATATTTGGCTACCACTTATTGCTGACAAAAAGACGGGTGCTATAGAAATCCCCTGGCGAGATCAATGGGTCTTGAACGATTTCAAATAGGGCAGATGTTTTCCTGTCTTGCTTTTTTCTTTTCGTCGAGGAATGTTAAAACTGTTTTTTTACATAATTGATGATTATCCTAACGGCTTTTCATCATAAATAGTGATGTAAACATTTGTTGTGTGCGAACACGGCACAAAAAGCCTTAAGTGTGCAATTTTTAAACAAATTATGTGATTTTTTTCTGAAATTTTGCCATTTTTTCGTAGAAAAATTTGTGCAATCCATTGCAAAGCAATAATTTTGCACAGATTTTTTAACGAACTCAATTTTAAGTTTAACAATTTTAGGTAAATTACGATTATGTTGCAGGAAAAAGCAGGTAATGTGGCAGGAACAATTTGGAATGCCCTTGCAGGTTCAGAAGGTTTGACTTTCAAGCAGATTAAGAAAGCCACAAAGTTGTCAGAGAAAGATTTCAATCTTGGTCTTGGTTGGTTGCTCCGTGAGGACAAAGTTAATGTTGCTGAGACTCAGGATGAGAAAGATCCATATATCTACTCTCTGAAATAATATTTCCTCTTAGCATAAAAAACCGGAGTCATTTTTATGGCTCCGGTTTTTTGTTTGCTGTTATTGCCTCTAATGTTCTAAAGGACTTTAAGGTTATTTATTCCCCGAACTTAAAATAGTTCTTGGCGTTGTAGTAAGAGATGTCCTCCACCATCTGGCAGACGCGGTCCATTTCGCTGTATGGAATCTCACCGTTTTCCACATCGGTACCTATCAGGTTGCAGAGTGTGCGGCGGAAATACTCGTGACGAGGATAGGAGAGGAAGGAGCGGGAGTCGGTGAGCATACCCACGAATCGACTGAGCAGACCTAACACAGAGAGAGCGTTCATCTGCTTCTGCATACCATCCTTCTGGTCGAGGAACCACCATCCCGAACCGAACTGTATCTTACCGGGAACGGTACCATCCTGGAAGTTGCCCAGCATGGTGGCAATCATCTCGTTGTCGGCAGGATTGAGGTTGTAAAGGATGGTTTTGGTAAGTTTGCCCTCGCTGGCGAGACGGTTGAGGAATTTCGACATAGCTTTGGCTGTTTGGAACTGACCGATGGAGTCGAAGCCTGTGTCAGGGCCAAGCAACTGGAACATGTGGGTGTTGTTGTCGCGGATGGCACCATAGTGGAACTGTTGTGCCCAACCTGTTGCAGCATCCATCTCGGCGAACTTCACCAACATGCAGCTCTTGAACTTCAACACCTCTTCCTTGCTCAGCTCTTTGCCACCATAAACTTTATTGAAGATAGCGTTGATTTCTTCGTCGGTATAGTCCTCAGCGTAGAATTCCTCAATGCCGTGGTCGGCTAGTTTGCAACCTTGTGAAGCGAAGAAGTCGTGACGACTCTGCAGTGCGTCAATCATGTCGTTGAAACAGGATATTGTCACACCGCTTACTTCTGACAGTTTCTCCATATAAGCTTGGAAATTAGCAGCCACTTCTACGGCCATCGCCTTGTCGGGACGCCATGTGGGAAGCATTCTCACCTCAAAGCCTGACTCACGCGTGGCGATGTGGTACTCGAGTGAATCCACAGGGTCGTCAGTAGTGCAGACTGTCTCTACATGATACTTGCGCATTAAGCCGCGAGCGGTAAGGGACGGGTCGTTCTTCAGCTTGTCATTGCACTCGTCGAAAATCTCACGGGCTGAATTGGGGTTGAGAATCTTGTTGATACCGAAAGCCGTCTTCAGCTCCAGGTGTGTCCAGTGGTAGAGTGGATTACGGAGGCAGTAAGGTACCGTTTCAGCCCACTTCTCAAACTTCTCCCAGTCTGTGGTGTCTTTGCCTGTGCAATATTTCTCAGGAATGCCATTGCTGCGCATTGCGCGCCATTTGTAATGGTCGCCACCGAGCCATACTTCAGTGATGGAAGCGAAATGTTTGTCCTCAGCCACCTGTTGTGGTATGAGGTGGCAGTGGTAGTCGATGATAGGCATCTTCGATGCGTGTTCGTGATAGAGTTTCTGCGCCGTCTCGGTCTGGAGCAGAAAGTCTTTGTCCATAAATTCTTTCATAGTCGTAGGGTTTGATGAATTATTGATAGTGCAAATTTACACAAAAAAAAGAAAGATTACATAGCGAATCTTCCTTTTTATACAGATAAAAAAGAAATTATTAAGCAGGTTTTATGCGGGTAGTTCCACTTCTTGGGGTTTGGACGTTGAATGTAGCCTTAACTAATACAGAATATTTTACGTGTAAATGATATTTTTGAAAATGCGAAAGTGGTTATGGTGCAAAGAATGACGACAAGTGGTATTCGTAAATAGTTCGGATGCTAGCCATAATATTTTTAACTATTTTACAAAACGTACAATTTTCACGAATTAAATATGTTATATTGGGTACGCAGTCATCTGTGTGTCTGCGTACCCAACAAGATTTGCTTGGATGTCATCGTGTCTCTTTTCAGAAACCACCGCCACGGTTGCCACCGCCTCCACCGAAGCCTCCACCGCCTCCGAAGCCTCCGCCACCACGACCACCACGGCCACCGCCTTCACCACGGCCACCGCGTTCACCTCCACGTTCGCCACCGAAGTTCATGTCCCTACTTTCACGCATACCTTGGCGCATGTTCCGACGTGCTTCACGTGTTCCGAAGAGGTTCACACGATAGATGAAATGTGCCATCACGTAGGACGTGATTTCGTTTGTCTCCGTATCCGAACGACGGGTAGCGTCGAACGAACGTGAGATGTTGCTTCGTTTGGCGAGTATGTCG
>Ga0247609_10000822_pt1 | contig 40143 bp, 34 predicted proteins | sample 172DNAGHGlowgp2_FD_193487 | JGI IMG/M metagenome (GOLD analysis project Ga0247609, IMG submission 193487) | Sheep rumen microbial communities from Palmerston North, Manawatu-Wanganui, New Zealand - 1728 DNA GHGlow gp2 | ecosystem: Host-associated > Mammals > Digestive system > Stomach > Rumen ... | reverse complement strand
ACCTCCCATCTGTCATAGAAACAAAAGTGCTGATTTCTATGACAAAACAAGCCATAGACGTCATCAGCACTTCGTTGCGGTTCTCTATTTCTAGATGGGAGACATCATTCCCAAACAAATCATACAGCTAACACGAGAAGAAACACAAGGAAAACCGCCCACGAGGGACGGTCTTGTCGGTTTGTTGCTTCGTCGTCGAGGTGAATCCGGTTTGTCCTAAATAGGAGAATCGGGTTCGTCCTGCGACAACAACGATCACACAAGAAGGTAAACTAAAAGGGCCTTTAAGGCCCTCATAGTTTCAATTGAATTAATCTAATTAATCAGCAACGTATGGTAATAAAGCCATGAAACGGGCGTTTTTAATCGCGACCGCGAGTTCACGTTGATGCTTTGCACATGTGCCTGTAGAACGTCTTGGAGCAATCTTTCCATTTGGAGTGATGAATTGCTTTAAGAGTTCGACATCTTTATAATCAATGTACTTGATATTATTCTTTTTGAAATAACAGACCTTTTTGTGTGGTCTAACTTTTTTGAATGCCATGTTAATACAAATTCCTTTCTAACTAAAATGGTAAGTCATCATCTGGTAGATCAATGGAATCTAGATTATGAGAATTATCTTCATCGTTACTAGCGGCTGGAGCGTCATCGAATGGTGGAACCTCTTCGTAACTTCCGCTTCTAGCGCCTTTTGGTTCAAGGAATTGGACGGAGTCACATAAGACTTCGAGGACAGAAGCTGTGCTTCCATCTTGTCTTTGGAACTTTCTTTGATTCAAACTTCCGATGACACCGATTAATGAACCTTTTCTCGTAAATTTAGACATCGTTTCGGCAGTTTGTCCAAACGCGACACATCCGATAAAGCTAGTGGCTCTACTTCCGTCAGCGTTTTTCATTCTGCTATCCACCGCGAGGGTGAAGGAAACGAGTGATCTTCCAGAGGTGGCTGTTCTGAGCTCAGGGTCTTTGGTCATACGACCCACGAGAGTAACATTGTTAATCATAATCACTACCTCCTATTCGTGTGCTACTGTAATTAAATAACGTAACACGGATGGGTTGATACGGGTACGACGATTGAATTCAGAAATCGCTTCGTTGCCCATAGTTACTTTGATTACGACGTAATAGCCTTTGTTTTCCTTTTTGATAGGATAGGCTAATTCTCTTAAACCCATAGATTCATCACAAGCGTTGACAGTACCACCATTAGAAGTGATAATCTTGGCTAATTCTTCATTAGCGTTCTTGCGTGCTTCTTCGTCTAAGTCGCTTTTCAAAATGTACATGATTTCGTAATTGCGCATTTTTGATACCTCCCTTCGGTCTTCTGGCTAGTTAAACTAGCAGAGAGAATGCTTAAACAAGCGAATGTAATTTTACATTGTAATCACTAACTAGTCAAGCGCGTATATAATATGTGGCATTCATGCATCCGTCACGCGAGACTAACAACAGGAGGAGATCCCAATTGGCCCCCTTGTCACTGGGGCGATTATAGGGTATTATGAGTTTGTAGGAAGTTGGCCCCTTTTATGAGGAGCCTTTTTTATTTCCCACCAACACGAGAAGTATGATCAAGATGATCAAGGCCATCACGATGGATTGCTCCAAAGAACGCCTCCTTCCCATACCCCGACCAATGACAAGGGAGTAGAGAATCTTCCATTTTTGGAATTTCCTCCTATATATAAAGACCTTAAAAATCGCAATTTTCGACGCAGAAAATTTTAAAGATAAAAATAAAAAGACCCTTTGGGCCTTTTTAAAATTTTCACTTTTTACGATTTATTTATCTCTCATCGTTGGGAAGAGTACAACTTCACGAATGGAAGCTTGGTCAGTGAGGAGCATCACAAGTCTATCCACGCCCATACCAATACCTCCTGCAGGTGGCATACCATATTCGAGAGCTTCAACGAAATCAGTATCCATTTCATTGGCTTCTTCATCGCCCAATTCTTTCGCCTTTAATTGAGCCTCAAATCTCTCTTTTTGATCGATTGGGTCGTTGAGTTCTGTATAGGCGTTCGCGAGTTCGTGTCCGTTCACGAATAATTCGAATCTTTCCACGAATCTTGGATCTGGTCCTTTTTTCGTTAAAGGAGAGACTTCGATTGGATAGCAATAAACGAATGTTGGTTGGATTAAATCATCCTGACAGAATTCTTCATAAAATTCATTCATCACGTGACCAACAGTATTCTTGAATTTGTCCAATTTGATATTATGCTCTTCAGCGAGCTTTTTAGCTTCTTCAAAATCAGTGATTTGACTAAAGTCAATGCCACATTTTTCTTTGATTAAATCATTCATCTTAACCCATCTGAATGGTTGGGAGAAATCAATTTCTTTTCCTTGATAATTGATCTTGGTATCACCAGTGACATCTTTCGCGGCTTTTCTGATCAAATTCTCAATGAGTTCACCCATACCTTTTAAGTCAGTATAAGCTTGATATAATTCAAACATTGTAAATTCTGGGTTATGGTTAGCATCCATACCTTCATTACGGAAGACACGGTTGATTTCATACACTCTTTCCATGCCGCCCACGAGGAGTTTCTTTAAATTGATTTCAAGAGCGATTCTTAAGAAGAAATCTCTATCTAAAGTATTGTGATGAGTAATAAATGGACGCGCTGCTGCTCCACCATTAGTATAGGTGAGCATACTTGTTTCCACTTCCACGAATCCTTGAGCGTCTAAGCCTTCTTGCATGCTTCTAATGACCTTTGGTCTAGCAAAAGCCACTTTACGGGCTTCCTCATTCATAATGAGGTCAAGGTATCTTCTTCTACTTCTCTCTTCAATATCTGTTAAACCGTGGAATTTTTCTGGAAGAGGATGTAAGCATTTAGTTAAGTGAGTGAATTCTTCACATCTAATAGTGAGTTCACCAGTTCTCGTGGTCATCACACGGCCTTTAACACCGACGATATCACCGACATCTGCAAGTTTGAATAATTCATAATTCTTTTCACCGACGACATCGATACCAATATAAACTTGGATTGGTCCAGTCTTATCTAAAACATTGAAGAAACTGGCTTTACCCATTTTTCTCAAGAATTTAATTCTACCAGCGACAGAAACATGAAGATTGAGAGCGTCAATCTCTTCTGCAGTTTTATCTTTGCAGAGTTCTCTAATTTCTTTCGCATGATGAGTAACCTCATATCTTTGTCCATAAGGATCAACACCTAATTCCGCATATTTAGCAAGCTTTTCTCTTCTTGCAATTTCTTGGTCATTTAATAATTTTTCTTCCATGGGTTTTCCTCCAGTCTCAATTATTATACGTAAATGCGTGAGCCATTAAAAGATTAGAAATCATCGTTGTGACGAGATTTATAATCATTTATTATCTGTAAAAGCGAATCATAAGTAACAAGCTCACTCGCTAATCGAGAATTAAGTTTCTTCACTTCCGGAATGCCTTTAAAAAATTTAGGGGCAATAGAACGGTATATGCGCATCGCTTTATCTTCACCTTTTTCTTTGATGAGGTATCTTGCAAGCTCTAAACAATAATCAACCTGTTCATCAAATGTTGCCTCATCAATAATAGAACCATCTTCATAATACTGATTGATCTGTCTAATGAGGGTTGGATTGCCCACTCCTCCTCTTGCTACCATCACAGCATCCGCACCAGTTATTTCAAGCGCTTTCTTAGCATCTTCAAGAGTGTAAATATTGCCCGAAACTACTAATGGGACAGACATCTTTTTTCTCAAGTCTTTTAACAAGTCATAACGTGGCTCACCATAATAGAGTTGCTTCGTTGTTCTAGCATGAATTCCGATCATAGCTACACCAGCGTTTTCAAGCTCAGAAATCACCTTTAAAAAGTTAATATTTTTCTCATCCCATCCAAGCCTAATTTTCGCAGTTACGGGAACATCCACGACTTCTTTAATTGCTCGAATAATATCACCTGCTAATTTTGGATTTTTAAGCAATGAACTGCCCGCTCCGTTTTTTGTAACTTTGGGAACTGGACAGCCCATATTCACATCGATAAAGGAAAGGAAAGGAACGGATTTTGCAACAATTTTCGCAGCAATTTGCATATTTTTTGGATCAGAACCAAATAATTGCACGCCACATGGAACATCGGTCTCAGGAAAGTCGATATAGTCTTTAGTTTCTTTGTTTCCGTAGATTAACCCCATATCGGAAACCATCTCAGTAACCGTCACTCCTACCCCGAATTTTTCCATGAAGTTACGATAACCAAAAGAGGTGATACCGGCCATTGGCGCAAGTAAGACTTTTCCACTGATTTCTATATTGCCGATTTTCCACATAAGAAAAGAGGAGGACGAGCCTCCTTTATTCTCCTTTATTTTCGTCGTTTCTGATGTCAGTACGACGCGGTTTTTTTTCAACGTTTGAGGTCTTTTTTTCCGCTGGCTTTTTAGTAGTTTTAGCCTTAGTGGATTTTGGCTTTGCTACTGGAGCTTCAGCTGGTTTATTTTCCTCAGTTTTAATTTCGACATCTTTTACTTCAGCATCGATAACTTCTTGCTTCACTTCATCGCGTTTGAGGTGACCATTTTCTAATAAATAGTCAATCTCTTCAGCGGTGATTTGTTCGTGCTCAATTAAGGTTTGTGCGATGAGTTCAACTTCATCTTTGTACTTTCTAATTAAACGTAAAGCTTCTTCGTGAGCGTCATCGATGATCTTTCTAATTTCAGCATCGATTTGTTCCGCTGTTGCTAAAGAGAAGTTCTTTTGTGTATTAGTGTAGTCTCTTCCAAGGAAGACGCTACCAGTATCTCTTTCATATTGGACAGGACCTAAAGCAGACATACCGAGTTCAGTGACCATCATTCTGGCGATATTAGTGGCCATCTCGATATCGTTTTGTGCGCCTGTAGAAATATCATCAAAGAATACTTCTTCAGAACTACGTCCACCTAAATAACCGACGATACGCGCTTCGAGTTCGCGCTTAGTGAGCAAGAATCTATCTTCCTCAGGTGTCATACGAACGTGACCGCCTGTATTACCACGTGGGATGATAGTAATCTTTTGCACTTTATCACTATGTGGATATTTAAGACCGATGATCGCGTGACCAGCTTCATGGTGAGCCACCACATCTTTTTCATGTGGAGTTAAGCTACGTGAAGACTTGGCAGGACCAGCGACACGTCTATCAATAGCTTCATCGATTTCATCGATACCAATTGTTGGTTTATTCTTACGAACAGCAAGGATAGCTGCTTCATTTAAGATATTTTCAATATCGGCACCAGAGAAGCCAACAGTACGTTTTGCTAAGTTAGTGAAGTTGACATCTGGATCGATATTCTTATTTCTCGCATGGACCTTGAAGATATCTTCTCTGCCTTTTCTATCTGGTAAAGAAACAGTGATTGTTCTATCAAAACGTCCCGCTCTCATAAGGGCTGGGTCAAGGACATCGTCACGGTTAGTCGCAGCGATGACGATAATACCACTATTATCAGAGAAGCCATCCATCTCAACTAATAATTGGTTAAGAGTTTGTTCTCTTTCATCGTTACCACCACCTAAGCCAGCGCCTCTTTGTCTACCGACAGCATCGATTTCATCGATAAAGACTAAACACGGAGCGTTTGCTTTAGCAATTCTAAACATATCTCTCACACGTCCCGCACCGACACCGACGAACATTTCGACGAAGTCAGAACCAGAAATGGAATAAAATGGAACGCCTGCTTCACCAGCAACAGCTTTGGCTAATAAAGTTTTACCACAACCTGGCGGCCCAACGAGAAGGACACCTTTTGGTAATTTGGCACCATATTTAGAATATTTCTTTGGTTCTTTTAAATAAGAGACGAGTTCAACCATCTCGGCTTTTTCTTCATCGCATCCAGCGACATCATCAAATTTGACTTTGGAATTAGTTTCTTTTCTCGCTCTAGAACGGTTGAAGTCGAGGGCTTTTTGGTTAGTATTGCCAACGGATTTAGATAATCTAGAGAATAAGAAGAGAACGAGCAATAAGGATAAGCCACCCATGATAATTGTTGGTCCCCATTGATCCCAGAAATTAGTGACATATGGGTCTCTAACAGTATATGTTAAGCCTTTTTTACCTTCCGCCACTTTAGCAATAATCAAGCTATCAATAGATTGACCTGCTGGAGTGAAAATAGTCTCCTTAGTAGTCTCATTAGTGTAAGTATATTGATGTTGGGTGTCATAGTAAGTATCCCATTGCACCGCAACATAATAACGACCAGTTCTTGTTACATTATTCTTATCCGCATATTCATATTTACCTTCAAGAACAACTAAAGTTTGCTCTTTAGGAGTGGATTCAATAGTTAAAACTCTATCGTTTTCAAGTGCTTGAATAAATTGTATTTCGTTTAATGTCGTGGAGCTTGTGAATCTGCCAAATAAAAGCAAGGCCATCATCACTACAAGGCCAACCACTAATAAGAGGGATATGATAAAGCCAATGGATATACCTCTTCTTTGAGGCTCTTGTTGTCTTGGATCATCGTCCATATTAGTACCTCCTTCTTTAATTAGTACTCTACATTCTAAGAATGTTCCTAGTAATTATATTAGTAAAAGTCACTTTTTCAAAGCAAAACAACTTTTAATATAAAAGTATTTATCTTTATTTAGATTAAAATCGCTTTGATAACGAGGGATATAAATGACTTCATTGTCGTGAACAAATAAAGGCCAAATCTTTCTTAAGTGCATCGGCATCTTCCAGTCGATGAATAAGCGATTGACCGGAACAGAATAATTCTTAATCTTATACTCATCACCTTTTTGATAAGGTCTAATCGTAATTGGATAATCCTTGATGCCTTTTGCTTCTCCTCTTTTTTCTAAATCAAAGTAGAATAGTTCGTTATCAATAAGGCATGGAGAGTCAACAACGATTGGCTCAAAAGTACCCATTGTTCTCACGGATAAAGAGCCATATTCTTTGCATAAATAGAAATCATCTTTTAAAGGAATAAGGACATTCGATTTGGATGAGGAGCAAACCTTTTTCACTTCATTGACAAAGCGTAATGAGCATTCATATTCTGGAAGCTTTTCTCTCACCATATCATTAAGCGCATACGCCATCTCAACTGGAGTAAGAGTAAGGAGAAAATCTATGGAATGAATATCGTTATCATTTAACTTACATTTGATATCATTGAGCTTTTTATTTTCCTCTTCAATTTCTTTCGCTAGTTGCTCTTTTTTATAATGGTTATAGTATTTTAATAATTCGTTTCTAATGTGGTTTCTTAAAAAGATGTTTTCAAGATTAGTGACATCGATTGAATATGGTATTTTATGATCGTTATTGTATTTGATGATATCCTCTTTATAAATATCTAATAAAGGGCGAATGACCACCATCCCATTAATCATCGTTTCTGGAGATATACCATAAAAATTAGGGAGGTTTTTGCGTTCTTTTTGCATCAAATATGTCTCTAAATTGTCATCTTTATGGTGAGCGACTAATAAGGCATCAAAACCATCTCGATCATAAACATTCTTAAAAAATTTATATCTGATTTCTCTCGCTTCTTCTTCTAGATTAGAAACGATTGCTTCAGTATTAACATAGACATAAATTCCAATGTTATATTTATAGCAATAATCCCTTAATGATTTCTCTTCCTCATCGCTTTCTTTACGGAAGCGATAATTGACGTGAGCGACTGCGAATTTATAACCTTCATTTCTTAATAGTTCTAAAAGGTACATGGAGTCTGGACCATAGGAACAGGCTAATAAATATTTCTTGTTTTTATCTAAATTAAGCATCGACTTTTTCATCCTCAGCTAATGTATATCCAACATAGACAACACGTCCTTCTCTTCTAAGTGAGACCTGCATTCTAATATCTCTTTCTCCATATTTCACGGTGACATAATCACCATCTTTAACTTCACTTGATGGCTTACCAACTCGATCATTAATCATCACTAAACCACGTTCACAAAAATATTTCGCGACCGTACGTCTTTTGATGATACCTGAATGTTTCAAACAAAGATCTAATCTCATCTTATCTCCACCGTTTTATTCGTCTTTTTAATTGTGATTAATCTATGAAGTATACCTTCTAGATCACTGAGAACATCGGGTCCCTTATTAATCATAATTTGGAACTCCTGTTTAGCATATCTTACCTTAATTTTATTTAAATAAGGTATGAGAGTTTCAAAAAGTATATTTCCAATGCCTCTAATATTGATATAAGGTTCTCCTAAAGTTATTTCCACATATCGATAAGAATCATCAACCTTTAAGACATTGCTTTCTTTTATTAATAATTCAATGCTTCGTTTACTAAAGACAAGTTCAACACTCTCTGGTAGTTTACCATATATGTCCTCCACTTTTCTTTTTAAAGCAAGGAGAGATTCATTAGAAGATGCAGATATAATCTCTTGATATAATTCAATCTTATCAGGGTCACTCGCGTATTCTTCAGGAATATAAGCATCGAATTTAATCGCTAATTTGGTGACATCAACATCATCAACAGGCTTATCAAGAGTTCCCTCAACCTTTTCTAACACTGCTTCATTAAGAAGCTTTAAATATAAATCTAAACCAATAGAATCAATATAACCGGCTTGTTCTGGACCTAAGATATCTCCTGCACCCCTAATCATCAAATCCCTTTGAGCGATGCGATAACCACTACCAAGTTCAGTGAAATCTTGGATGGCCTTTAATCTCTTCTGCACTTTTTCATTCATCATCTTATGCTCATTGAACATCAAATAGGCATAAGCGATGCGATCACTACGTCCCACACGACCTTTGATTTGATAAAGCTGGCTTAAGCCATATCTTTCACTATCCTCAACAATGATTGTATTCGCATTTGGGATATCGATACCATTTTCAATGATGGATGTACAAACTAAAACATCGATTAGACCGTTATAATAATTCATCATGATCTCTTCAAGGTCTTCTTTATTCATCTGCCCGTGTACTACGCCTATCGTGATATCTGGTAAAGCTTTTTGTAGACGGCTCGCGCAGGTATATAAAGTAGAGATGTTATTATGCATATAGAAGACTTGCCCACCTCTACCAAGTTCTCTTTCAATAAGTTCTTTACATATTTCAAATTTATAAGGAATGACATACGTTTGAATTGGCATTCTATCTACAGGTGCAGTCTGAATTTGAGATAGACTTCTCACCCCTAAAAGTGACATCTGCAGAGTGCGAGGAATTGGGGTCGCACTTAAAGATAAAACATCGACATTTCTTTTTAATTCTTTTAACTTTTCTTTTTGTTCAACACCGAACCTTTGTTCTTCATCTATAACCAATAAACCAAGATCTTTAAAGACTATTTTTTCAGATAATAAACGATGTGTACCAATCGCTAAATGGATGGTTCCATCTTTTAAACCTTCCATATATTTTTTCTGGTCTTTTGCAGAAATTAAGCGGGAAAATACAGCGATTTTTATATCAAAACCCTTAAATCTTTCTAATGCATTTTCGTAATGTTGTCTCGCTAATAAGGTGGTTGGACAAAGCATCGCAACTTGCTTGCCAGAAGATATCGCTTTAAATATCGCACGGAAAGCCACCTCTGTTTTTCCAAAGCCGACATCACCGCATAAAAGTCTATCCATCGGATGAGTGGACTGCATATCATTTTTAATTTCAATTACAGCTTTTTTCTGGTCTTCTGTTAATTCAAATTCACATTGATCTTCAAACTGTTTTTGGAAGGTATCATCTTCTTGGAAGGCATAACCAATTTGTTTGCTTCTTTCGACATAAAGATTATAAAGACGATTCGCTAAATCGTTGATTTTCTCTTTAATCTTCTTTTTTGTGTTCTCCCAGTCTTTCCCGTGTAGGTGTGATAAACGTGGAGAACTACCTTCTTTACCTTGGTATTTCCTCACGAGCTGGAACTGTGCTAATGGGACATAGAGTATCTCACCACCAAAATAAGCACATTTAAGGTAGTCGCGATGCATGCCGTCTATCTCTAAAGTCTGTAATTCTAAGAATTGACCAATCCCGTGGTATTCGTGAACGATATAATCCCCTGGTTCAAGTTCTTCAAAGTTCTTGATAATCGTGCCTTTTTTAAATCTTGTATCAAATCTGCTTGTCTTAATCTTTTCATTAAATAATTCACTGGAACTAAGCAAGGCATATTTCTCTTCATTAAGAACAAATCCACGAGGAATGGATAATAGCATCACATTCACAGTTCCTTTTTCTGGTAGTTCAAAGTTAGAAACCACCTTCATTGGTATCTTTTCTTTATATAGAAGCTCAGAAATAAGGTTTAACTGTTCTGATGTATGTAAACAAATTTGTAATAAATATCCATCGTTTAAATAATTATGGATGATATTAACAGCATCACTCTCTTTATTTGTGGTATATGGTACAGATCGACATGCAAAAGTGATATCAGTATTATGTTTTAAGAATACGGATGTTTTAATGCTGTGACATTTGCTATTAAAGACCACGCTATTTAGGTCGCGATACATCTCAAGATGAGAAATAATCTTCCCTTCTTCAAACATCTCTTCTAATAAATGGAAAGATTCATCTTGAAGGAGTTTATCGGATTGATCAATCGCATCATCATCAACGTAAACAAGGGTTGGTTCATCTAAATAATTGAGCAAAGAAGAATAATGATTAGTAAGGAAGGAGAAATATTTATAACTACGACTAGTTGACGCTCCTTCTAAGATATCCACCATATCGTTATCAATCGAGTTTCTCAGTCTTTCAAAGGTTGGATAATCTAATACTTTTTGATCCTTCTCTAACTGAGCGTATATCTTCTCACTAGCTTGAGCAATTTCTTCATCAGTTAGAATGAAATCGCGAGCCGGAATAATCTCGACTTCATCAATCTTTTTTGAAGAGATTTGAGTCGCGATATCAAAGAGTCTAATGGAGTCAACTTCTTCTCCAAATAGCTCAATACGAATTGGATTATCGAGGTTAATTGAATATATGTCTATAATATCACCACGAATCGCAAATTGTAACGATTGGTTCACCTTGCTAACACGTGAATAACCAGAGTTAACAAGTTTTCTTTTTAAGGATTCAATATCTAAAATATCACCGATTTTAATTACAATATTATTTTCAAAAAAGACCTCTTTTTGCGGTAAATATCTGCAAATCCCTGCGATATTTGTAATGATTATTTTATGTTGATTATATTTTAATTGGTTAAGGGTGAAGACTCTCGCGGATAATAGCTCTTTACTCTCTGCAACCGTCTCTGCTCTAATGAGCTCATCCCCTGGGAATAATAAAACATCGCTTTGATTAATGAAGGTTAAAATGAAATCATATAATAATTGGGCTTTATATAAGTTAGAGGTGAGCAAAACAATCGGGGCTTTATTGTTTTTAAAATAGGTGATTGAAAGTAAAGAAATTCCCGCGATATCATCTATGACAAAATGTCCTTTTTTCTTCAAAAAGGGGGAGGTTGCAACATTATTTTTTACTAGTTCAAATAGGTCCGTTAAGCATCACCTCAATTGTAATTATTCATCGCTACTTCAAACCCTCTTTTTAAATAGAGGAGAAGCGCGTCTTTCGCATTTGTAATCGCTTGATCAATCAATTCTTTTTCTTCCTTAAGTGGTTTACCTAAGACATAATCAATTGCGTTATCTTCTGGTTCACCGATACCGACTCTGATTCTTTTAATCTTGTCTGTACCTAGTTGCTCGATGATATTTTGCATTCCTTTTTGACCGCCACTAGAACCAGATAAACGTAATCTAATCGTACCAGGAGTTAAAGCCATATCATCATAGACAACAACCACATCATTAATATCGATTTTAAAATAGTTAACAACTTCTCTAACCGCATTACCGCTTAAGTTCATAAATGTTGTTGGTTTAAATAGCATCACATCTTGGTCAAGTATCTTGCCTCTACCTAATAATCCCTGGAAAACTTCTCTATCGACATCAACTTTGCTGACATCGCTTAAAAGATCGATGGTCATAAAGCCCATATTGTGCCTTGTGCCCTCATATTTTTTACCTGGATTGCCTAAACCGACGATTAATTTCATAACACTATTATACTTATAACTAATTTATTTTATAATAAAGATTGTATGAAAAGCTTTTTAAAGAGACTATTTGCCGGTATGGCTATTGGAGTCGGCGCTGCTATCCCTGGTGTTTCTGGGGCTGCTGTTGCTCTTATCTTCCGCATTTATGAAGATTTGATCAATGCCATCAACTCATTTAGAACTCATATCAAAGATTCAATCGTTATTTTATTACCAATCCTTCTTGGAATCATTCTTGCAGTCATTCCTTGCATTTATTTATTCTCATTAGCGTTTGAACATTTGATGTTTGTTCTCATTTCAATGTTTGTCGGTTTCTTAGTGGGCTCACTTCCATCTGTTACCGATGAAATAAAAGGTGTAAAGTCAACTAAGAAATATGTTGCAATATTTGTTGTCGCGATTATCTTTGTTGCTTTAATGGGCATTGGAAGCGTTTTCCTCGGTCCAAAAATCGATTTAGATGCACAGTTTACAGCAATGCCATTATGGATGTATTTCATTTTAATTCCTGTTGGTATTTTGGCCGCAGTTGCTTTATCTGTTCCTGGTTTATCCGGTTCCCTCATCTTATTAGTGATTGGTTTTTATCGCCCACTTGTGGACCACGCACGTTTATGGGCAGGCGATATCGTTAAAACTGGTGATTGGTCTAACTTTGGCAAACTAATCGGAATGGTTGGCTGCTTTGCCATCGGCTGCATTATCGGAGTTGTCCTCATCTCTAAACTGATGAGAATGTTATTAGATAGATATCATGATGGCACATATGTCGCGATCACTGGTTTTATCATCGGCTCTATCTTCGCTTTATATTTCAATTATGAAATTTATAATTACTATCTCAACTGGGCAGGCGTTAGTCATGTCGGCGCGGATATCAATCCAATCATGCCAATCTATGTTGAAATACCATTGGGTATTGTAATCACCGCTTTAGCGGCATTTGGCTCATACCAAATTGTCAGATATCAAAGAAAGCTTAAAAACGAACAAACAACAAACGAATAATAATTTATTCCCTACAGACTATTCTTCGAAAATAGTGTTTTTGGTGCCTTTATAATATGCTTCTACTGCTTTTATGTGATCAGGAGCAAAAAGAGGCGGTATTTCTTCCTTAGAACAGAATTTAAGTTCAGATGACTCTTCATCTATTCTTAGGTCACCTCCCTCTATCTCAAACACATAATACGCTCCAATGGTGTGTGCTTTATCACCGTTGCCCCACACCATATTTTGATTATGGAAAATACCAAGAAAATATTTGGGTTTAACATCTAGTCCTGTCTCTTCTTTTATTTCCCTGATAGCGGCTTCTAAATATGTCTCATTGAGTTCCAATAGTCCACCAGGAAGTCCCCATTTATTGTTATCAGTTCGATGTTGGAAAAGAATCTTCCCATCTTTTTCAACTATTCCACCCGCGCAATTAAGGATGATTTTTTGGCCGCCTAAATATTTTCTTATTCTTTTAACGTAATTTTTATCATCATAAACCTTCTTTTCTAGAAAAAGCTCGTTTGCATCAATGTTAAATTTATCAATTAATAATGCAATCTTGTCATTGCTCATTTCTGTTTCGCCCTTTTCAATATGGGCAATCATGGATTTATCTTTATAGCCAAAAATCTGTGCAAATTCTAATTGAGTAAGATTATTCTTTTTACGAATTTCTTTTATCTTTTTACCAAAATGAAGACTCATACTATTTGTTATCCTTTTTCTCAATTAATAGGAGTTCATTAAAATGAAGAAGCATTTCTTTTTCATTTTCCGTAGGATTAACAAATAGCCTATTTCTAAATGCATCGTATTCTTTTCTCGCATGTTCTAGTGCATCTTGATGGGAAACTAATCCCGGCCCATTTAAGATGTCCTTTCTTGTCATAGTTAAGAAATAGTCCAATTCTTTAATCCAGTCGTTCATCGTCATCACGTGTTCTTCAAGTGCTTGTAATTCTGCAAAGTCGAGATATAAAGAAACGATTCTATTTAATATATCCATCTCATCTTTAGATAGATAATTTTTAGCCACTACTGCATCTTCTAACAAAGGATAATCACCATTAAATGAAGTTAACCCCATAAAGTCTTTTGAAGCATCTGCTCTTTCTTTGATGATTTCTGCAGCAGTATGTCCATGAGCGGCCCAATGCATTTTATTTTGCACAGTCGAAAAGAACTTGTAAGCAACTTCTGATTTAGGGTCATAATCTGAACTAGTTGCAAAAATATCGAGAACTTGTCTCCAAAAAACCTTTTCACTGCTTCTAATATCGCGGATTCTCGCTAATAATTCTTTAAAATAACGTCCGCCACCCGCTTCTTTAAGGAGGTTATCATTAAGAACAAAGCCTTTTATTGTATATTCTTTTAATGTATCGGTTGCCCACTTTCTAAAGTTAGTACCAATGTTGCTTCTTACCCTATAACCAATAGCGATAATCATATCTAAGTTATAATGCTTAACATTATAAATTTTACTATCTGAAGCAGTTATTCGGAAATTCCGAACAACTGAATTTTCTTCTAATTCACCATCTTCAAAGATATGTTTGATATGCTCAGAAATATTAGATTTGCTTGATTGATATAATGAAACCAATTGATCTTGAGTCATCCAGACATTATTATCAATTAATTTAACTTCAACATTATTATTATAGATAATTACCAAACCTTTTTCGTTCATATATAATTACCTCCTTTGTACATTATTATTATATCAAAAAGATGATTTTTTCTCAACTATTACAATAGGAAAACCTAAGATATTATTTGTTGTCGTCTCATGGACACTTTTTTTCATTTTGAAAAAGAAATGAATTCAAAAAAAGATTGATAAGCATTACTATGTAAATAGATAGCAAGAGGTACATAATATGGAAAACAAGCTTGGTTGGAGAAAATGGGTTTCTTTTTTGGTTGCGGGTTTTGTCGGTCAACTCGCCTGGGCCATTGAAAATAACTACTTAAATCTCTACGTTTTCTTCTGCACACAAGAATATTCATTCATCCCAATGATGACTGCCTTAAGTGCGGTCACTGCAACATTAACAACTCTCTTTATGGGTGCCCTTGCAGATAGACTGGGCAAAAGAAAATTATTCATCTCATTAGGTTATATCATCTGGGGTATATCCATCATCCTCTTCGCCTTCCTTGATCCAAAAAATAACATCACTATCATAGTTAATAATAATATCTTCTTATCAGGTGTTTTAATCGTCCTTATGGACTGCGTTATGACCTTCTTTGGTTCTACCGCTAATGATGCAGCCTTTAACGCTTCTGTCACCGATAATACGAATACGCATAATAGAGGTAAAGTTGAATCTGTATTATCCGTATTACCATTAATCGCGATGATCATGGTCGTCCTCGTCGGAGGAATATTCGTTGACGGGGCTGAAAAGAGATGGGATATCTTCTTCTATATCTTTGGAGGACTCACTCTCATCGCGGGATTAGCCTGTTTATTCCTCTATCCAAAAGATAATGTGGAACCAAATAAAGAAGAACCATATTTAAAAAATATCATCTATGGCTTCAGACCAAAAGCCGTTAAAAGCAATAAGAAGTTATATCTATCTTTATTATCATTCATGACTTTTAATATCGGTGTTCAAGTCTATATGCCGTATTTCATGGTCTATTTCCAAGAAGGCCTCAACATCAAAGGAATGGATTTTACCATCTCCTTAGGCTCAATCCTCATCGCTGCTTCTATCGTCGCGATTGTTGTCGGTATCTTCATGGATAGACTCGGCAAAAATAAAGTCATCATCCCCGCGCTTATATTCGCGATTGGAGGTGGGGTCTTTATGACATTTGCAAGAAGTCTTCCTACTCTCATCGTCGGGGGCATTATCTTGATGTCTGGCTATTTAGTGACCACCGCTGTTTTAGGGGCAAAAATTAGAGACTATACACCTACTAATCAAACCGGTTTATTCCAAGGGGTGAGAATGGTCTTTGTGGTCCTCATTCCAATGGTCACTGGACCATATATCGGGCAAGGTGTTTCTTTAATCAACGCTCAGCAATATACAAACGAATATGGACAGCTTGTCACTCGACCAAACGAATTCATCTTCTTATTCACCGCGATCGTCATCGCTCTAGTATTCATCCCATTATTTTTCTTAATCAAAGAGGAGAAGAAAGATGCCTTATCTAACTGAGTATCCCTTCCCACAATTTCAAAGAGATTCATACCTCTGCTTAAACGGAGAATGGGATTATAAAATCAGCAAAATCGATGCAATTCCTGAAGATTTTGATGGTAAAATCATCGTTCCTTTCTCTCCAGAAGTTGAGATGAACAAAGATATCAATCATATCCTTCAACCGGATGAATATCTCTTCTATAAACTTGTATTTAATCTAGAAAAATCATTTATCAAAGATGAGGTCTATCTCCACTTTTTAGGAGTGGATCAAATCGCGGACGTCTATCTCAATAACCAATATTTAGGACATCATGAAGGTGGCTATCTTCCCTTTAAATTTGAAATCAAAAAATACTTAAAAAATAAAGACAATATCCTCATCGTCAAAGTGAAGGATTATACCGATACATCTTATCTATCTAGAGGTAAACAAAAGATGGAAAGAGGAGGGATCTGGTATACCCCTCAATCTGGGATATATTTTCCAGTCTTTATGGAAAGCGTTCCGAGCCTCCATGTTGATAAGATTAAACTCACTCCTGACATCGATAAAAACGAACTCATCATCAATGTCACCTCAAAAGCAGACAAATGCTTAATTGAACTCGATAACAAATCATTAGAAATAGAGACTAATAAAGATATCCATATCCAAATCGATAATCCTCATCTATGGTCCACGGATGACCCATATCTATATCCTTTAAAAGTTAAAGTAGGAGAAGACGTTATCTCTTCCTATTTTGCGATGAGAAAATTCTCTATCGTCAAAGATAATAAAGGCAAATTAAGAACAGCCTTAAATAATAAGCCAATCTTTATGAACGGTATATTAGATCAAGGCTATTACAAGAAGGGATTATTAACTCCCACTAGTTATGATGACTATATCAATGACATTGAACTAGTGAAGTCGCTTGGCTATAACACGATTAGAAAGCACATCAAGATTGAAATCCCCCGTTGGTATTATGAATGCGACAAAAGAGGAATTATCGTCTGGCAAGACTTCATCAATGGAGGAGGAAGTTATGAATTCAACACAATTACGCTTCCTCTATTCACCCATATTCATAGCAAAGATACAAAATATCAAAAGTTCCATCGTGAAAATGAAAAAGAAAGAGAAACAATAATCGAAGAATTTAAATCCATCATCGATTATCTCTATAACTGTCCTTGTATTGGACTATGGACAATCTTCAATGAAGGCTGGGGACAGTTCGACGCGAAGAAGGTCTTAAAGATCATGCAAGAGATAGATAATACAAGAATCTATGACCACGCTTCTGGCTGGCATGACCAAAAGGTTGGTGAGACTAAATCATTACACGTCTATTTTCAACCTGCGATTATGCCGCTTAGAAAAAACCGCTGCATCATCATCTCTGAATATGGAGGACTAGTCTTCCCAATAGAAGGCCATATGATGGAAGGAGATTCCGTCTATAAAAAGTTTGAAGATAAAGAAAAGTATCTAAAAGCCTTCAAGAAGCTCATTAAGCGAGATATCGTAAGAAATATCAAAAAAGGTCTTTCCGCGGCTATATACACCCAATTAAGCGATGTAGAAGAGGAAACAAACGGATTCGTCACCTTCGATAGAGAAGTTGTTAAGTTTGATGTAGATAAAATAAAAGAGGTCAATGACCTCATTCATCTATAGCTCATCTTCATGAGAGCCATTTACAATGTTGTTATAATAAATCACTAAATCGTTTTCATCGATGGCATCTGGATAACTATCTATCAGTTGTTTTAATTCGCTTAATTTGACAGCCTGATATTCTTCATATCCATTGATGACATTGACTTCACTAGCGCGTGTAAACACGGTTAATGAATAGATATCAGTTCTAAGTGTGGAAACATTGCTCAGGTCTTCAATATCTCTTTTATTAGAGAACATTGGATTCTTTAAGACATATTCATCATGAGTCTTATTGAGCCAGTTCTCTTCGTTGACATCGCCGTTAACGATACCTTCATTTGCTAAAACATAGATGATGAATAAACCTTTTCTAGATAAAAAGAGGCAATCATATTTTGATTTATTTAATTTCACGTCAATAAATGTGTATTCAGAGATGTGACGGATATTATCAAGATATTGGATCACTGCTTGCTTTGGATTAGTTTCAAGCATATCTTTTTTCTTTTCTGCTTGCTCTTTTGCTTCTCTTTTACGGTCTCTTTTCCCAAGCAAAATAGCGATCGTAATGACGATGACCATAAATATCGCTGGAAAAATAACTAAAAACCAAAGCATACAAATACTTTAGCACAATTTACAAAGTAAAACAAAAGGAGCAGAGTCTCTTAGAAACCATATTTTTCTTTAAATCTTTCTTTTACAGTTTCTGAATCAGAGTGTTTTCCCTCTGCAATGCTGTCCATTCCCTCTTTAAGAAGTTTGGCTTCATAGGCCTGTCTCATAATTGATTCGAAATATTCGATATCCATTACTACTAATCTACCATACCCATTTTTGGTGACAAACACAGGTTCATTCTTCCCTATGCACATACTTTCAATCTTAACCGTATCTTTAAGATCCCTCATTGGTACAATCTTCATAACCGACCTCCTATGTACCTAAATTATATATCATATTTAGCCACATTTTAATAATACTAAACGCTAAACAAAAGGAGCCGAAGCTCCATTTGTCTATATTGATATGATATCGTAAATTATTCGTAAATATTCACATCATCTAAGTCAATCCAGATACCAGTGGAATTGATTTCAATGTGGAAACCTAACTTATATGTTTTACCTGGTTTTAATGTGATGTTTTCAACATCGACTTGATGGATATCACCCCATTTAGTAATGGTGAATGATTTCTTAGCGATTTCTGCATCATCTTCAAGCAAGTAGACAAACATCTTTTGCGCGGCTTCTGGAACTGGGGATGTATTTGCTCCACCGGTGACGAAGAAACGAAGTTTGACATTCACTTCTTTTTCAGTCTTAATATCCGCTTGAGTGAGTTCATAATTCATGTATCCGTCAGCGGCGTATCCATGCGCGTCCCATTTACCAGTGATTGGGTTATTCGCATTTTGGTTAGTGACGATAAAGTAACCCTTATTTTGATCTGGATTATTATCAGTGATAGACCACACTTTATCTTTATTACCATCTTCAAAGCTTGGATCTTTCACATAGTTAGCGATTTCTAGTCTCACAGTACAAGAGACCGCGAATGATTTATCACCATCTTTAATCGTGCCGTTAATGGTATAGGAACCTGGTCCAGCTTCTTTAAGCTTGTTAAGGTTACCGTTAATCGCGACTTCTTTATCGCCAGAATAGGCTTTAGAAGTATCCCAAGTGACATCGACATTCCATCTGTTGTCGGAGTTATAAATTGCTCTCACTTGATCTGGAAGTTTAATCTCTTCATTAGTCATGAATTGAACAGTGGTATCCTCTGCCCCTTCAATCCATTCTTTAGTTCTATTACCAGTCTTTAACAAGTTGAACATCTTTAAGGATTCATATGGGTGACCAGTCTTATCGAAGAAGCATTGGTTATCAACAACTGTACCGCCTCCACCGTATTTTTCCACTTCTGGGTCATATTCACCCGCGTAGTCACTAGCCCAACCAGAACCGTATTTTTCCCAAAGGGCTTTATTTTCTTCCCAATTTGGTTTATTGACACTGATCCAAGTACCTTCCCAGTAGCAGACACCGAGACCTTTATTGTTATTCACTCTATTGACTAAAGCGTCACAGATATTTCTAAAGTTCGCGATTTGCCCACCTTGAGTGACTGGATAGAATTTATCAACACCGGCAGTTTGGCTACTGAATTGGTTAGCGCAGAAGTCAGTATCTTCATCGTTATTAGCATAAGAAGTTTCTACCACCATCACTTCTTTACCACCACTACGACGGATAACACCGTTAAGTTGATTGACTAAATTATCTAAAGTGCCGTGATAGAAAGGATAATATGATGTACCGAAAATATCGTATTCCGCTTCTTTAGCAGAAAGGGCACCAGCGATAGAAGCATAAGCACCTTTTTCTGGGTTAGTGAAGTGGACGATGGTCTTGGCTTCTGGATAAACGGATTTCACCGCGCGAGTACCTTGAGTGACAAGTTCAGAGAAATTGCCGTAATATTCATCGTGCTTAACGCCAGCCATACCGCCTGTAGTTTCATTACCGATTTGGACATAGGCGACATCGACATTATTATCTTTGAATTTCTGCATCGATTCCTTCGTGTAGTTATATAATAATGTTTTCTTTTCTTCAAAAGTCTTGCCTTCCCAAGCTTTAGGGGCAAGTTGTCTACCTGGATCAGCCCAGAAGTCACTGTAATGGAAATTCGCCATGACCTTCATGCCAGCGGCTGTCACTCTTTTACCGATAGTGACCGCTCTATCAATATTGACATTACCGCCTCCATAGCCGTGTCCTTCAGCGTCGAATGGATCAACCCAAATACGGATGCGGATGGTGTTCACACCTTGTCCTTTTAAGATCACGAACAGATCTTTTTCTGTTCCGTCGAAGTCGTAATATTTAACGCCACTTTCTTCTAATGATAAAACGCTAGAAGAATCCATGCCTAAAACAAAGTTATCAGGCATATTGGCCACTTTCTTCACATATGGGCCAGTATCTGACCAAGGTCCATCATCTTCAGGGTTATAACTGGAAGTCGCTGGTTCTCCACTTGTGGAAGCGCCACTAGATTGACCACCTGAGTTACACGCTGATAAAGACAGGATACCTAAAGAAAGTAAAAATAAGAGTTTCTTTCCTAATTTCATAAAAATATCTCCTTAATAATATTTTATATTAGGGAAAAAGGGTATGCAAAAATATAATATCCTATTCGATAGATAAATGAGATTTTTATATATGATACTAATGTAATAGCAACATTGATAAAGGTGGTAAGACGATCTTGTTACCATCTTTGTATGGATGATCTTTCACCGATAAATCACCGACGACTTCTAAATTCAAAGGTGAGAGATCGATACTATCGGTTTTTTCTTGTGATAAGTTAATCGCAATATAGACAGAAGAACCTTTATATTCTCTTTTTAAAACACCGATATATTCATCTTCGTTTTCATAATATAATTCAGAAGTTCCTCTCATGATCTCTGGATTCTCTAAGCGATAACGATAAATCTTTCTAAAATAATTGAGCATCGAATTATTATCTTTATCTTGAGAAGGCATATCTCCTAAAGGATATTTCTTATCATCGGAAGTTTCTTCGCTAGAACCGCTGACAGGTTTACAGGTATAGCTATCACCCCACGGGAATGGTTGACGTAAATCTTCATCCTTATTAGAAGATAATGATTTCATCCCCACTTCTTCTCCATAATATTCAAAAGAGGCTCCTGGCATGATGGAAAGCACCGCATGTTTAAATTTATTCATCGCTAAATCAGGTGTATAACTTCTACCGTTACTAGCCTGGTCATGGTTAGCAAGAAGAGGAGCGGGCACTCTGCCTTCACCCGCATGAGTGAAGTGTTTATTGATCAAATTACCAATCTTATAGACAGAACCGCTATTGATGGTCGGCATGATGCCAGAATCTCTTTGATCATCAAAAGCGAAATAGGAATCGATATTCGTATTTTTATAATAACGGGAATAAGTGATACTACTTTCAAGTACTTCACCGATGATATAAGTATTCTTTTTAATCTTTTCCGCTTCTGTTTTGACCCAAGTTAAGAACTGATAATTCTTATCATCTTCAGCAGTAAAGAAAGAAGTACAAGCATCAAGTCTAAAGCCATCAATCTTATGATCGACTAACCAAAACTTCATGATATCTTTTAAATCATTGATAAGACTTGTGTTCTTCCCGTCGATAACTCCTTGTAAGTTGAGGTCAGGCATCCCGTCCCAGAATCTCGCTTCATAATATAGATTTGTACCTGGGTATTGGGCATATCCACTTTCTGGACCAGTCTTCACATTGTAATAATTATAATATTTGTTATTTGTTTGATTATTTTTATGCGCGTTGATACAGGATATAAACCATGGATGCTCAACTGAAGTGTGATTTAATACTAAGTCAAGAATGATAGACATATGGTTATCATGACATTTAGAAACTAAATTATCATAATCAGTAAGTGAACCAAAAGTTGGGTCAATCGCTTTATAATCTTTGACATCATACTTATGATAAGTGGGACTTGGATGAACAGGAGTTAACCATAAGCCAGTGACATTTAAAGATTTGATATAATCAAACTTATCAACGATACCTTTTAAATCCCCATTTCCATCGCCGTTACTATCCGCGAAGGCAATTGGAAAGATTTCATAGTAATTACGGTAGAAATCCTCGCTATAAACGATATCTCTTTCTTTAACTTCAATAGATGGTTTACTGCCACATGAAGTTAAAAGTAAGAAAGGGATTGATAAAACAGTTAATAATTTAGTTTTCATCGCTTTTTCTCCTGAAGACATATTTCACATGATGGATGTTGTGTTCTTTTTTCTTGGTGAATTCAGGGGCAAATGAGGAGCATTCAAGAGTCACTCCTTTATAGACATCATCAATGTCATCATTGATTAAGACATCGTGATTGGTGAATCCCCCTGTATAGACATGAACGGAATCATAATCGGTATAAACATCTAATTTATAATTGCCATTAGATAAAGAGACATTCGCCTCTGTTCTTGGTAATTCTTCAAGGCGGAATCTATGGTCATAACCATTTAACCATTTGATGTTATGAAGTTCCTCCGCTTTGATATCTTTTTTGATGAGCTTTGCTTCTCTAAAATCATAGATGGTATTTTCTACTGGAATATAGCCATTGATACAGAAATCTTCAACATCGAAAGTTGATACTTCGTTAGCCTTGATTCTTAAATGGTGATTGAGGATATCCTTATCATCACCTAAATTGAAATAGGCGTGGTTAGTCAATGCAAAATAAGTATCTTCTTTACAACATCCGTCATAAGTGACGAGAAGAATATTATCTTTAGCATATACCTTATAGGTGACGATATAATCGCATTTACCGTTAAAGCCACCTTCACCTTTTTTCGTCGTTAAATAGAATCTAACGATGATGTATTCCTTAGTGGTGACAACCTGAGTTCTCCACTTCTTAAAGCAGATAGAATGAAAACCACTGTGGAGACAGTTAGTACCTTCATTTTGTTCTAACTGATAAGTTTGCTCACCGATCTTTAATAATCCGTTTTTCACCCTTCCCGCGATACGACCAACAGTTAAGCCATAATATTTCGTGTTATGAAAGAATGTCTCAAAACTCTTAGGAGTGAGAATCATATCTTCAAGGTCTAATTTAAGTTCATAGATTGAGGCGCCGTAGTTAGATAAGACCACTTCTAAACCAACGTCATTAGAAACGGAGATGAACTCCACTCCATGTTTGCCATATAATGTTTCAACGTTCATATAAATAATTGTATGTGTTTTTTATTACAAATAAAATGCGAATCATAACTATAACTTAACTTTTTTTATAATACTCCCACAGGAGTAGTATCCAACATATAGCATATTTATTCTTGTCACATAATGATAGAATGATATTTAAAGTGAGGGCTATTTTATGAAGAAGAAATATTTATCAACTTTGCTCATTCCTTTTTTATTAAGTGGTTGTAATAACAATCAAACAACATCTAGTGAACCAACAACAAGTGAGGCTACTACTTCTAGTGAACCCATCAGTTCATCAGAAGAAGAACTTCCTTTAACTGTTAATATCATCATGGCCGCGGCTACTGTCCCACCTGTAATGTCTGCTTTAGACTCATTAACAAATAATGGTATAACCTATGCCTTTATTGAAAGAGGTAAGACTTATTCAGGTATTAAAGAAACTTCTTTTATCAATATGGGTTTTGATCCGACAGTGAATAACGCAAGTGGGGTCACTAATGCGAACTTCGTGACCATCATTAATTATGTCAAAGAAATCTATAAAGATATGCCTTATGCCCACTACAACTTCTATACTGTGGACTATAAGCCATGGGCCCCAGTAAAAGTCGCTAGTGATGTGAAAATGAATAAAGATCAATTCACTGTCTTTATGGTGGAAGATGGCACTGCCACATATCAATATGCCGAAAGATATTATCAATCATCATTTAAAACTCAAGCAGCCTTAGATGATTATTATGAAACGCAGGTAAAAGAAGCTTATGACCTATTTGATAAAGCGATGATAGATTCTTCTAATATCGATGATATCAAGAACTCCTATGTCGATGGTTATCATCATACCTTCGCTTTAGTGAATCATCCTAACTTTGTTCACCTCGTTCAAGATAAGGTCAAATTAGGAGCGAAATTAAGTAAACATCCTAATAGTAAAATCAATCAATTATATGGCCTTAACGGCGGTATCATCCCTGGACATGTGAGATATAAAAGCATCTCTGAAAGAGTAAGTGACCTATCTAGTGAAGATCGCGCAGAATATCTCAAACTCATGTTTGGTGAATACGAAATAGAAGCGGAAAGATTATTAAATAGAACAACATTAGATGATAAAACAACATCTGTACCTAATAAGAAATTAATCTTCATCGGAAGTAGAGTCCGTCAGTCCAGCGCGAACCTTGTTCCTACTATCCCCTGGGATGATATCCCAACTAGCTATAACGATATCACTCCTGAACTGCATCAAGTGTTCTTAAATGAAGGTGATTATAAATTTGTCATTGATTATTTAAATGATGTTAATAATTATGAAGAATCATGGAAGAACGCTGATCAATCCATCATTGATAAAATAAAAGAAAAAGCTTTCCGTTATTATATCGATTATGCATATAACCTTAAGATCACTTATCGCTTATATGGAGATAAATATGACCTCTTATTTAAAGGTCATCCTGCCGAGACATTTGACGCTCCTAATAAATGGGGTGGATATAATGTCACTGTTGGGGAAGTAACATATAACTTCAATCTCTTCATGCATGATTTAGCCTATCAGTTCCACTCTCTTGATAGTGAAGGTAAATATGTTGGAGTCCTTCCAGGAGGAGTCGCGGCAGAAAACCTCGCCTATTTAGGTGTAGATACATATCTATGTGGATTAGCCTCATCCACCTATACCGGATATGAAAAATCATCCCCTATCCTTTATGTCCTTAACAACACCAATGATGATATCAGGGGAGATATCGCGATTAATCAAAGATATATCGATAATGAATTAGTCTGGGAAAAAAATGATGAAACAATTGAAACCATCTTCCTTAACTACGGCAATCGTTATAATTTATTGAAAGATTATTATAAAGAATTATCTGATAATTCTACTAACCCAAAAGATAAAGAAGACTTCTTAACGGTATCTAATAATTATCAAACGAGATTCAACGATTGGGTGAAAGCCACCTCACAAGTCACTTCTCCAGAAGGAGCCTCTATCGATAAAATTGGACGAATCATCTTTACAAATAAACAGATCATCGAATTAAGAGAAGGATATCTTAATAAAGTTGACACTTATATCGCGAATAAAGATATCGCTTCATTAAGTGAAGAAGATCAAGAAGATATCACCTTATTAGTTCATAAAGCAAAAGCAACAATTTATAGCACATTTGACTTATACGAATTAAATAATGCATTCACCGACTTGCAAAGCAAGGTCAACGAATACTTCAATTAGAAAAAAGGAAGGGGAGCAACTTAATCCCCTTCTTTCATGCCATCATCGATTGTCAAGACACGTACGAAAAAGTGCGTGTTTTTTCTTTTTTTGGCATTATTTGCTATATTTGGTCTTGTGAATACAACTTTAATCAATTTGTAACTGGGTGCATAAAAACCCGTGAAAAATCTGGACGGACACGAGGTTTAAACTATTTAGTAAATAGAGAAATTCACTTTTAATCCTTTAACATTGTGATTGGTATAATGTGAATGCCATCTTTTGTTGTCATAGCAGAGCCAGTAGCTGTAATGACTGCTAAAAAAGATGGCTTCTTAAATCTTGTATAGTCAATCTTGTTCTTAAGCGCTAATAGTTTAGAACACGCTTTATCAATTAATTCTTTACCGCCGAGTTTAATTTCAAGAGCACCCCAATCGCCATTAGTTTTATGAATAATAGCGTCACATTCTAAGCCATCATTGTCGCGGTAATGAGCAACGGAAGCATTAATAGCTTGAGAATAGACTTTTAAATCACGAACTACTAAATCTTCAAAAAATAAACCGAATGTATTGAAATCATTTAATAAATCATCTGGAGAAATACCTAACGCCACCGCCGCTAACGAAGGGTCAACAAAGTGCCTGGTTGGTTTTGTTCTGATAGAAGTTTCGCTTCTTAAATTAGGATTCCAAGATTCAATGTCATCTATAACAAACAGATTCTTAAATTTTTCAATATAAGATGTTAGAGTTTCATCATCATATTTAATACCATCATGTTCGTTGATATCTTTTAACAAAGTTGTAAATGCCACTTCTGTCGATATATTTCTAGCATATGATTTTAGAATGAAAGATGCTGTTGATGCATTAGCGAAGTATTGTTTTTTTTCTTTATCCTTGTAATTAATAATTCCAAATAAATAATTCTTAGCAATTTCTAAAGAATCTTCCTTATCAACATTTAGAGATGTAGGCCACCCACCCCTACAGATGTAATAGGCGATATCTAATAACGTTTGATTCCCTTCGTTAAAGAAAATATTATCTTTTTTATCAAATAAATTATTAAGAGAAACATTACCACTAGATTCTCCGGATTCAAATAAAGAAAAGGGATACATTACTACTTTCGAGAATCTTCCCTCTCCAGAGTGCATTATTTCATCGTAATCAATAGGATGAATTGAACCAGTTAAAATGTATTGTCCAAACTTGCCATGCCTACGATCAATTTCGTCTCTAATTTCATCCCAAACCAAGGGAATATTTTGCCATTCATCAATTAGTGTTGGCGCCTCACCAATAAGCGCCATTTTAATATTCGAACTATAGAGATTGATTTTTGACAATGTCGAAAAAGAGTGGCTGCTTTTAGCAAATTGTTCCGCTGTAGTAGTCTTGCCACAATATTTAGGGCCAGTAATTAGAACACAACCACTAGTTCTTATTTTCTTTAATAACTCTTTTTCAGCTATTCGTTTGATATATTTAAATTCTTCCATTCAATTATTTCTCGTTATTATAATAAGCTAAACATTTTATGTTTTCAATACAAAAACCGAAAGATTACGGATTAAATAACCGAAAGATTACGGATTAAATAACCGAAATAAAACTATAATAATCTATCAATAAAAGATATTATTGTGCAATTATCCCCCGTTTTCTTTCTTGCAAAGCAAGGTCAACGAATACTTCAATTAGCAAAAGGAAGGGGAATTAACCCCTTTCTTTCATAATATGATGATTATAAAGAAGACTCTTGTCGAGTACAGTCGACAGATAATAACTTCTACATCTACTGATAGTTATATTATTCTTTGTTTGCTTTTTTACGATAGATGAGGGCTTTAATCAAAGCGACTACTGAGACGATAAGTGGAGTGAAGACGATGATTAAGGTTGCAATATTGACACTCGCGGCAAATGCTACAGGAAGAATACCAAATCCCCCGTTGCTCGGCGCGTCCATATTAGTCCCTAATCCAACCATATAAAGCACAATAGATATCACTGAACATATAAGTGCAGCAATCGCTATCGGTAATAAGAATGTTTTCTTATTCTCTTCTTTTAATTCGTTATAGTAGAATTCCCAGCTTCCTAAGAAGATGACATTCACAAAGCAGACTAATAGAAAAGCAAAGCCATAGAAGAAATATTCATGACGGAAATCATAGATGAATAAGCCAAGCCAGAAACAAGAGAAGGAGAATAATACTACAAGGAGCCAGAAGCTCATGAAGGTGCAGTATAATCCTCTCGCTTTAGTGACAATTGGTCCACGAGATGGAGCAACATAAGGAATCTTATCTTGTAATTTCTTTAAATAGACTAAACCAAATACTCCTAATGCCACATAAACTAGAGAGAATAAAATCGAATCTAATGGATATAAAGGAGATGGTGAACCTTCCACTAAAGAACGGAATTTACCAATCGCTAAACCGATGATGATAAATAATAGATTCACACCAGCAAAGACTAATAAAGCAATCGCATTCTTTTTAATGGATTTGTTACGTCTTTCTTCATTTACATTACGGAATAAGCCGTGGGCTAATAATACACCCCAAATGCTCATAAACATCGACATCACGATTGGGAAAGATCTTGTGATCTCTTTAATCGCCACATCAATAGAGCCACTGACTACCGCTCCTAAGGAATCAGTGATGGCATAAACAGCATTAAAGAATGTAAAAGAAGCAAAGATAAATAGAATGATTAAAACTAGACTAATAACTAAGGATTGGAGTTTTTGTTTTTTATCACAGGAAGAACAGATGAAACTGTCTTTATTAAAATATTTATTCATTACCATTTCACCCATCTAACAAAATCGCCAGAAGTCCTTTCGTTATAATATAGATGTTCTAAATCAAATTTGCCTAAGATGTTATCTTCGTTGTCTGTGATAGTCACTAAGGTAGCTCCAATTAAATCAAATTTCTCATTAATACCAACAGAAGCTAATCCTTCTTTCATCGCTGGATCAGTGCTATTAGGATCGATATGGGCATAATATAATTCTGGTCCAGTTTTCACACCTAAACCAACGACTAACCCGTCCCAATCAACCGTCCAGTCATCATTATGCGCGTGGCCCATAAAAGCGCCTTTTAAATTATGCTCTTTCGCAACATCAAGGAAGTCAGAAGCATAAGCTTCATTACCGTTATCCGCGAATCTTTCAAGTTTAAAGAATTTGTTCTTATAGGAAGCGCGATTATTATATAAAGTAGTATTCTCATCTTGAGGGATATGATAATAAGCAATACCAGGGACAGACTCTCCCACTAAAGAATGTTCCTTGAGCCACCAATCAGTTTGGTCTTTTCTAATATAATCATAATCTCTAAATGGAGAAATGCTTGTTTCAGAGAAAGATGCACCTGAATCTAAATTAGCAATCTGCCATTTCACCTCATTGCCTTTAACAAGGTTGATCATAAAGTTACTACGACCATATAGATTATCTTCAGGTTCATAATAATAACAATGAGGCGCGTTTTTAAACTGTTCTCCTAACCAATTAGGATTATATATTCCGTGTCGGTCATGGTTACCCCAAATCGCTGTATAGATAAAGCCGTATTCACTAGCCTTAGACTCAAAATATTCAACAAAGGATGAGACGTGATATGCGTTAGATAACATGAACATATCACCAGTGAGTTCCACTAGATCAATCTTCGCGTTATTACCTTGTAATTCTTTGATATGACGATCAGTCTCTTTAAGCACCTTATCCATATAAATCTTAGATTCATGTGTCGATGAATTCATACTCCAGTGGATATCAGTTAACTGCAAGATGTTGAAGTTTTGATGATAATCCATTTGAAAAACATAATCTTTCAAATGGTCTTTATAATCAAAAGTTGCCCCACTACATCCGGTGAGCAGAAGAGATAAAACTGGAAGTAAAATGAACGATTTATTAGCTTTCATATTTGCCCCCTTAGTTAAACATATCTATTATAATTCTATTTGTATCAAATAGCATAATATATCTACTGTCTTGTAATATTCAACACTATATCATTAACGAAGCAACAGTGCGTCCAAGGGATTTCGCTATCTTTTGTAATGTGCTCAAAGTCGGATTGCCTTTGCCTTGTTCAATCTTAGATATTTCTGCTTGCATAATGCCTGTTTGAGAAGACAAATCTCTTTGGCTCATTCCCTTTTCTTCTCTCGCCTCAGCAATTGCTTGGCCGACAATCATCCTTATTTCTGGGTCAACTTTACCGATATGTTTACCGCGTACATAAATGCCATCACTAGATAAATCCAAGTTGTCGTTCCAGCTGATTCCATACCCAACTCCATCAATCTTGACAGAATTAAATAATTCCAGATCCTCTAATGCATGAAAAACAGGGTATTTATCAAACATTGTTTTAACATCAAAAGAAACGACTTCACCATCCGCGAATGTCGCAATTAAAACCAAGTTGTCCTTTGTCTCAATTTTTGTAATGATTCGACGCATAAATAGTGCCTCGATAACAATTATACACAATATGTTATATCATATCAAAAATGTAATTATCTACTTCGTGTAATATACGAGATAGTCATATTGACCTAATGTATATTTATTATCTTTTATAGATACGGTTGATGCTAATACATTATCAACATCAACAGTGATATTAGAATTATTAGGATTGAATAATAGATGGGCTCTATATCCGTTATAAGAAATAGTAAATCCACTTAACCCATCCTTAAAGATTGATGAATCCTTTTTAGATTCTAATGTCCCTAATCTAATAAATTCATTATCTAATTTTGCTTTTAATATTTTAGATAGATGAGAATATATAGAACCACTATTAGAGATATAAGAAGATAATTTCGTAGATGAATTACCTTCAATATAACTAGTAGTAATTCCATCTCCTTTATAATTCTTATAATATTCTGTTGATTTAGTGAGATATTTATCATCCCACGGCATTGGGGTTCTATAAGACATATCATTCCATCCAGATGGACAAGATCCTCTAAGACCTAATTCATCGCCGTAATAGATATATGTTGTTCCAGGGGTTAAGGTATTAATTGCATTAGATAAGATAAGTTGCTTCTTATTTGTAAAATGATATTCCCCGTCCATTTCCCCATGATCCATGCTTGGATGAGACTGAGAGAAGCGACCAAAATCATGATTAGATAAACAACGAGAGGCAACAAATCCATCCCCACTTATCTTGTTATAATCTGCATTCACTTTACCCATATAGTCATACGATCCATTAGTGACCAAATTATAAGTATGCATAGGCGCGTTAAAGTCAAAAGTAGATGAGAATCCAGCCTTAGAATATTGATAGGCTAAATCATGATTCTTATCTAATACTTCTCCAACGATATAGACATCATCTTTTTCTTCTTTCATCGCTTTACACCAATCATTCCAGAAAGCATAATTCTTGTTATGATTGACAGATCCATCATGGTTATTAAATATCCACATCGCTGCATCAAGTCTAAAACCATCAATCCCTTGTTTTAACCAATATCGACCAACATCTTTAACGGCACTTACTACTTCTTTCTTATCGTAGTTGAGGTCTTTCATATTCCCTCCAAAAGCATCGATACTAGAATACCAGTCGTTATGCTCACTGTACCATTTATGATTAACGGAAGTATGATTGAGCACTAAATCCATTAAGACGTTGATATCTTTTTTATGACATTCGTTTATAAGGTCTTTAATAGAGGTGTTATTCACCTCATATTTAGAGAATACCTTATAATAATCTTTAACGTTATAACCATGATAATCATCTGACTCTAAAAACGGTGATAACCAAATACCGTTTATACCTAGATTCTTTAAATAATCTAATTTATCAACGATGCCTTTAAAATCACCCCAACCATCATTATTGCTATCCGCAAAGGAATAGACTAATAACTGATAATAATTACGATGTTGGTTAGGTGTATCTACTGATGGAATAGGTTCATAAGAGGTAGAAGAATCTTCACTAGAAGAAGATACTGTCCCACATCCAGATAGCAATAAAGATAATAACGGTAAAACAAATAATGATTTCTTCATAATTAATAACCTCGATTATTTCTATGTTTGATATATGCAGTGAGTAATAACAAGATGATACCCACTCCTCCGATAGCAAAATGGATGATAGACATCGTTGTGTCTCTACCAATATAAACTATCGCCATCGGAAAGCCATATGCGATCGCAAATATCGTAATTAAACTAAGTAAAGATAATAACGCTTTATTCATATCTATATCGTAATATCAAAAAAATATATGTAAAAGAAAAAGAGTCATGTATGACTCAAATTCTATATAACAAATATTATCTATTTCCCTTTATACTCTAAACAGAGCATCGTAATATCATCGAATTGTTCAGCGTCTTTGACGAATTCATTGATTGATTCATGAACCTTTTCACACATCTCCTGTGGATGAGAAGATGTATTGCTATTAAGCGCATCTTTGAGTCTATCAAAGCCGTATAATTCATCATTCGCGGCAGTCGCTTCAGTGACGCCGTCTGTATAGATGAATAATTTAGAACCTGGTTTAAGATTAACAGTATATTCTTGATAGACGATATCTGGGAATCCACCTATCACTAAACCGTGTTTATCTTTTAAATATTCAAATTTGCCACCTGGTTCATAGATCACAGGGAATTCATGACCCGCATTCGCGGCGACTAATTTACCAGTAGATAATTCTAATATACCAAGCCAGGCAGTCACAAACATCCCTTCACGGTTATTAGAACAGATCGAAGCATTAGCATCGGTTAAGATCTTCGCAGGTGATTTACCAATCATCGCATTATTCGCGAGAACGATCATGCTCGCCATCATGAATAAAGCAGCAGGGACACCTTTACCAGAGACATCCGCGATCATGATGCATAAATGGTCATCATCGACGAGGAAGAAGTTATAGAAGTCTCCTCCCACTTCTTTAGCAGGATTCATAGAAGCGTAGATATCAAATTCTGATCTTTCTGGGAAAGCTGGATAGATACTTGGTAACATATCCGATTGAATGGATGAGGCCATCGTGAGTTCCGCTTCAATACGAGATGAATCAACTTTTTGTTGTTGATAGACCATCGTCTGTCTATATATGACCACAGAGAACATATAGAAGGCACATATCACAGTCGCGAAGATGATGAGTTGAATACCATTCGTAAAGCTTTGAATGATAATCGCTACCACAGGGGCAACAATATATAGCCAGAAAGCCGTCGCGACAGATTTAGCAACGTTCTTACGATATCTGATAAGTAAATAAGAATCTAATAATAACATCAATAATGGAACGAGATTGGACAATAAGTATAATGGCCCACGTGAGTATACGTTATTCGCATCAAATGTATAGGCTAAATCAAATGGCCAGAAGGCGATGAGCATAATTAAATGGGCTAAGAATAATGAATGAATAACTAACGCGATACCGTTAATCTTTTCACCTTTCTTCGCGACCACGAGTATTAATAAAGACATCATCTGAGCCATGATACCTGCAGATGCCATTTCTATGAATGTCACGATATATAACCCCGCACGGACACCTTCTCCAGGTAAGCCGTTCATAATCTCTCTCACTAAATGAGAAGTGATATATAAAAGAATGAATAAGAAGAAGAACTGGAAATATCGACGTATAATCTTTTGAATATGAATAGAGGCAGTAATTTGAAGTATGCAAAGAAGGCATATACCAATGCCAATCGCGATGAATATGATATTAACTAAACTCGCAGGTGAAAATGAGAAATCCATAATTCCCTCCTTAAGAAATATTCATAATCATATCATATTTTCAATATAAGAAAATATAACAAATACCTCTACCACATATATTCAAGAGATGATATCTTATCTTCTTTTTCAATTAATGTTTCTTCTTTATATAACAGCTTATACTTAGTAGGTATACAGAGATTCTCTTTGATATATCTCACCATATCTCCCTTAACTGGTGCTTTTAATTTATGTCCACCTAAAGTAGGGATATCTAAGATAAATCTATATTTACCTTTCTTAAGGATAATCTGTTTATCAGATATAAGTTTTGCCTTTGCAAAATTATATGTGCATAAACGATATTCCTTATCATTTATCTTAATAAAACAAAGAATCCCTTTGAAATGTATAAAACCTAATAATGGGATAGTCGCGATTGCTAGTGTCACAGTGACGTCATTAGTCACTGAGTTATACCATATATATCTATTAGGGAAAGAAGAACCACTATCACCTTCAATATAACCAATACCATTGTTAAATGATTTATCAACCCCATTAACTGATAATGTACCAACTAAAGAATGATACATAGAATATATCTCATGAACACATTGCATTGGTAGATAGCTAAATGGTCCCATTGCTTTCTTTTTAAGTGGATGTAATTCACCCAATGTTAATCTACCTGATATAGATATATCATCTTGATGGATATTGATATCAATGATATCCCCTGATATAGATACTGATTTAGTATCATCAATAAAATATCCTTTAGTAGGTGTTACTAGTTGTAACATATCCCCTTCATTAGCAGTAGATACAATAAGCGCAAAAGTATATCCATCATCAGATATAAACTTATAGTATTTACCAAAGAAATGATTTTTCATGCTTCTAGATTATTACTATGGAGAGACAATCTCAATTATTAATATTTCATTTTTTTAACTTATTGGTTGAGAACAAATAAAAAGCATAATCCCAAAAATCGCCTATTAAATACATACGATTTGAGTTTATACTTGTTATTAGCGTCTATAAACCTATTTTTTAATTAAATCTTCTAAATATATTTCATCTTTATTATTCTTCTTTATCCTCTTATACTCGGCAATAGCAGGGCGGAGATCATGATTCTCTATATAATCCTTAAAATTGGTGTATTCGCTTACATATGCCTTAACAAATTGCTTCGGCATCATCTTACTCTTTTGTTTCAAATACTCATCATATAGATGTTCATTTATAATAATGAGTATTTCTATTTCTGGTTTTGTACAAACCTTCACCACACTAATCCTATCTTTCCTTGCACTTAAACAAGACAAATTATATTCATCGTTTTGAGTGTCGCCAATACGGTAAAACACTATTTCTTCCTCAATTGGCAAGATATCAATTAATGGGGCTATTTCTCTAGGCTGCCTAAAATGAATTGGACGTCTATCAAGAATGTCCTTCTTGTCAAAAATTAGTGTTTCCTTGCTTAAAAGGTCTAGCACCAACAAAACTTCAGATTGTCCTTCGCAACCTAGAACAATTTTCATTTTCTAAGGGTCTCCTTAAGTTCTATTAAACGATCGTAATTGATTAGAGTGTCAAAAACATTTTGGTTAAATTGACCACTCTTAAGCATATCTGTTCTACAGTCATAATCAGCATGAACGTTCTTAAGGGTAATTTCATTACTTACTCTATGTAGAACATTTATGTTGTCGCATCTATTGTTTGTATCCAACAGTTCAGAATAATGTGTTGAATACACAATGCTGGCGTTATTCTTGTTAATAGTTTTATCGTTAAACATAATGATAAGGTTCTCAATTAAATTTCTATTGAAACTCTTCTCAATTTCATCAACGACAATAGTTCCACCTTTCTTAAAAGCAAGAATGGACAAGCCATATAGATTTATACCTCGTAAAGTCCCAGCTGACAGATAATCTCTAAAATATCTACTAGGGACAGTAAGTGGATTATTGCCACCGACCCTTCTAAAAATATACCCATTCGCTTTTCCGTTTTCTTCAAAAGGAACAATAGACTCAATACTGTCGTCGAAAAGATGCAATAAAGCATTAAATGTTGATTCACCAAGGATGTTATAATATACCCCAAACCAATCAGCACTATAACCAATAGCATCAGTAGACCCATTAAACTCAGCATTAGAAAGTGCAAACCTAACAACATTAGATGTGTCCATACCGACATTAGGAGCAAACCCATGTTCTTTAAAGAAAGCAGCGTTCGATAAATCTTTTTTATAACTATCTTTCATTGTAGTTTTTTCTAGTGATTCGTTCTTAATGATTAAGAATTCACCATTGTTGTTGTCATCTTTGGCAAAACTACCTTTATATTTATAAATAATCCCGTTTGTATAGAAGATTGTTTCTAATTCAAATGTTTCCCCTTCCCACGTAAAATCATTTCTAATTCTGCCAGTATCTAGAAAACCAAGAACAGCGCACACCAAAGACAACGACGTTGTTTTTCCAGATGAGTTTTTGCCAATAAAAACAGTCTCGATTGGGTAATAAAAATCTTCTTCTAATTCAATTAAGTCATTGTTTGGAGCGTCTTTATTGATTCTAGTTTTTGTCATAAAGTTAATCTCAAAATCTTTAGCTAACATCTTAAATCTCGACGGGACTTTAATCTTCAATAATTTCATTGCTGTTTCTCCTAGTGTTCGTAGCTGTATGATTAGTTTAGCATCAAAGAGAAATTTTTCAAGTTATAAACAAATTATTTGTCTATATATTTAATTATTTCTTGATTTTTTAATGATATTTGATATTTTATTGGTATGGAAAGTAAAAGATCCTAATTCATATAATCAATAATACATGCGCATCTTAGCCCACTATTATTGATCCAGGCGAGATGTGCTATACAAAGTGCTGATTGTGTAGTCATCGTTTTGATGGCTTTTCTTTTCATAAAGTTACTATCGAGGAGGATATTATGAAAAGTAACACAATCATCAACAATCTATTCAAAAGAAAAGAAGATGAAATGAAATCTTCTTTACAACAAACACAAAACATTAAACATCCAACAACAAAGGGCGACATAACTGAAAGCAAATGGATACAGTGGTTAGCCGGTTATCTTCCTAAAAGATACAAAGTAGAGAAGGCCTTTATTGTTGATTATGAAGGAAACATAAGCGATCAAATAGATGCTGTCATATATGACAATTACTATTCGCCATTTATTTTTTCGGAAAACGACATTAAGTATATACCAGTAGAGAGCGTGTATGCTGTTTTTGAAATAAAACAAGGCTTAAACGCTACAAACATCGAATACGCAATGAACAAAGTAGAAAGCGTTCGCAAATTGAAGATTACATCAAAAGAAATAAGACAAATCAACGATACCAAAATCGCCAAAAAACCTTTGCCAATAATTGGCGGGCTTATTACAACATACAATGGGTGGAAGGAGCAGAACACGAGCAAAAACCTTTTAACAAACATAACTAAATACTCCACTACTAAAAATAAAAACTTGAACCTTGTAATGTGCCTAGATAGCGCAACATATAAAATAATACAAAACACAGATGAAGCTATAGATATTATCAAATCAGAAGATGGTAAAACACTATTTTACTTTTTCTTCTGGCTTTTGATAATGCTTCAAGACCATGGTAATTCACCAGCCATAGATTACGAAGAATACGGAATTAAAAATGCTTACAAGGGGGTAGACGAAAATGAATGATTGCTCATTAGAAGAATTATTATCTAAATATAATATTGACCCAGAATTCCAAAAATCCATTGGTGTGAGCTATAGATCGCCTTTAGAAGATTTTATTGCAAATGTATTTGGCGAAAAGCCACACATACGGTATGGAGGGTCGGTCGCAAAATACACCGCTAATTCAAACTCATCTGACATAGATCTTTTATGCTATTTTAGATCAAGTTACCCTTTATCCGTAGAAAACATCTTCAACAAAATGCTATTAGAACTTAAACGACATAATTATATCTGTGAACAAAAAAATAGTGCAATATCCGTAAAAGGCAAATATGGTGAAGACATATGGGATGTTGAAATAGATATAGTTCCTGGCAAATATATCGACAATGACGAAAAAGACGTCAATATTTGGCAGAGTAGGACAGGCAACAGAATCAAAACAAATCCTGCTAAACAAATCGAAATTGTCAAAAAGTCATCAATGAAAAGTGTGATAAGGCTGATTAAACTATATAAAACTGCTAAAGGTTTTAAATTTAAATCGTTTTTTCTTGAAATGTTTTGTGTGCAAATCATAGAACCTCTAATTAGAGAAGAAGCTACACTATTAGACAAACTTATTGCGTTTTGTTCTCATTTCAACGATATCGGTGTAAAGAAAGTTATTGATCCAGCAAATACGAACAACGATTTAATGTCTATTTATAGCAAACAAGATTTTAATCAAATACAGCAATCGATAAAAGAGCTGTATGAGATACTATTAACAAATAACGAAAGGGCAATCATTGACAAGATTGAAAAAAATGCTTATTGCAACACAAGCGATATATATAAAAGAGATGCCAAGAGTCACTCTCCTAAGTTAAACTGCGATGTCTTAATCGCACCAATACAATTAACCTGTTACTACAACGATAGTAACGGAAGGCAAATAAATAGCGGAGACATTCTTTGCAAAGACCGTTCGCTATATTTTAAAGCAATGTTATACGAGGTGTCTCAAAACATAAGTGTTAATTTGATAGTATCAAATGCAGGTTACGAAGCTAGAAATTGTAAAAGAGGAGATCTCTATGAAATGAAAAAGATAAATAATTATTACTATTATAGGTATGAAACAACAAAGTATAATGGAGACCACTTTGTTCAAGCTATAGTAACTATAAATGGCAAGTTATATTATAGCCAAGTGTTTGTAGTAAGAATTAGGGACTACTAATATAAGTAATGGCGCCAATCTTGAGGCGCCATTATAGTTCCAAAACAACTAAATATAATTAATGCTTATCAATCTGATATGTATTAATTAAACTTGCTAATAACTTTTTAACATCACTGGTCTTCGCCATGTTGAAGGCTTGACTAGCTTCTTCAACATCATGGACAAGATGTTTATTAGTGGCTTCTTTTTCTTCAACGAAGATTCTGCTATTTGCAGTCTTCTTTTGATGTTTCTTATCTAAAAGAAGTTCTTCATATAATTTCTCACCAGGTCTTAATCCAGTTTCAATGATATCGATATCAACATATGGGACTAAACCTGCTTGTCTAATAAGTCTTTCTGCTAAATCAAGGATCTTCACTGGTTTACCCATATCAAGAATGAATATCTCTCCATCATGGGCGAACAAGCCACATTGAAGGATTAATGATACTGCTTCAGGGATAGTCATGAAGTATCTAATGATATTCTTATCCGTAATAGTCACTGGTCCACCATCTTCAATTTGTTTTTTGAATAATGGGATAACAGAACCATTACTACCTAAGACATTACCAAATCTCACTGCCGCATAATTAGTGTTCTTACTCTTCTCATCAAAGTATTGAATGATTGTTTCTGCAAAGCGTTTAGTGGCGCCCATCACATTAGTAGGTCTCACTGCTTTATCAGTGGATACTAATATCATTTTCTTCACTTTGTATTTATCAGCAAACTTCGCAACATTATATGTACCAATAACATTAGTTCTGATTGCTTCCATTGGAGAATCTTCCATTAATGGAACATGCTTATATGCTGCTGCATGATAGATATAATCAGGTTTATATTTCTTAATCACTGATTCAATACGGAATTCATTATATGTTGAACCAATTAATGTGATTAATTCAACACCTCTGATATTCTCTTTATGCTTCATTCTTAATAACTGCATTTGAATATCATAAGTAGAGTTCTCATATATATCGAATAATATTAATGTCTTTGGTTGAGTTCTATATATTTGTCTGACAAGTTCAGAACCAATAGAACCACCCGCACCAGTAACAAGTACAGTTTGACCATTAAGCATATTTCTTACCTTATGATTATCAAGCTTAATTGGTTCTCTATATAACAAATCATCTAAATCAACATCGATGATACGTTTATCGTTAGGACCTTCCATTTCAGAGATTAAAGGCATACGTCTCACACGTGCATTAGTATCTCTCAGTAATTCCAATATCTCATGTAATCTTTCTTGAGATAACTTTGATATCGCTATAATAACTTCTTCTGCATTAGAGAATTCAATAATCTTCTTAATATCAGAAATAGGACCCTTAACAGTAATATTTTGGAATAACCCCCCAATCTTATTAGGATCATCATCCACGACTGCCACTACAAAGTTATGGTTATCTTTATTCTTTCTAGATTCATCAATAACAACTTTACCAGTAGAACCTGCACCTAT
>Ga0247609_10000821_pt1 | contig 40164 bp, 43 predicted proteins | sample 172DNAGHGlowgp2_FD_193487 | JGI IMG/M metagenome (GOLD analysis project Ga0247609, IMG submission 193487) | Sheep rumen microbial communities from Palmerston North, Manawatu-Wanganui, New Zealand - 1728 DNA GHGlow gp2 | ecosystem: Host-associated > Mammals > Digestive system > Stomach > Rumen ... | reverse complement strand
CAAAAATTGCATTAGGAGAATATTTTGTTGCACCATCAAGAACCATTGTCATTACCTTTGAATTGACACCAACCAACTCCTCACGAGTCATACCTGGCTTACGAGGAACACCCGATGTAATGACAATAACATCAGAATTAGCGGTCTTTGAATAATCATTTGTTGTTCCTATGACAATTGTATTTGAATCATCCATCATTAAGGACTGCATAATATCCATTGCCTTACCTTCAGCAACACCCTCTTTGATGTCAAACAATACAACCTCATTAATTGATCCTTCATACGCAATCTTCATTGCTGCAGTTGCACCTACGTTACCTGCTCCAATAATTGATACTTTCATGTTTTATAAATTTTAATTTGATTTCAAAATAAATATAGTTTATATAATTAAATAATTCAAATTATAAGTTATTTATTTTATTGATTATTTTATTTTGATTCATAGGTTTAGAAAATTCATAGAGTATTACAAATGGTACTAATAATATTGAAACAATTAATACTATTGGCCAAAATGCCACTACACATCCTCTAACCCATGGATTATTAAGACTATTTGGACAAATTAATCCTCCAAGGCCAAAATATATACTCATTACAATTACATATCCAAGAGTAAGTCCAATAATATCTGCTAAGTTCATAAATTAATATATTTTTAATTTTTATAATTATACAATATAAAGATTATCATGTACTCTTGGAATTTCATATTTCATTATGCTTTCATATTTTGATGGCTTATTATCCTTTCCATAATTCCATCTTCCATTTTTAATAATTTTTATTGTTGCAATAGTCTTTACTGGCTTATATTCAATCTTTTCAACAATGCCAATTACAAGATAATCACAACCACGAGCCCAATCATCACTTAAAATAACTTTATCTCCAACTTTAAGAATTTGTCCTTTAATATCTTTTATATCATTCATGATTTCTTGAATTTACTAACAATATATAATAATATACTTTTTCCTATTCCATATCCAGCTTTAGCAATTTTTATTTTATCAGTAACTTGATCATAAATCCAAATTGTCAAAGCACCAAGAATATATGCTATAATAAATACTATAATATTTGTAACCATAATTATGTTCTCTTATAAGTAACTGGTTTAAACATCATACATCCATAACCATCACAATCTCTTGGACATTCAGTATCCCAATTTGCACACTCATCATAATTATAAACAGTGTCTCCAAAAATTTCAATACCTTTATGCTTCATAATTATTTCTTTTTAGTGAATATTGCTTTAATATGTGTATAATCATTAATTTCTACATCAAAATCTTCTTTCCAACATTTCTCTAAGAATGGGACTCTAAATCTCTCAAAATAATCAATATTGAAATTATCATTAAACATTTGAACAAGCATGTTTGAAGAAATAGGGAAATAGTTCTCATGTACCTCACGATTCCAATTTACCTTCCAACGATACTTAAGAAGGAAATGAATTAAATTACGATTATTTGAAATCTCACCCCATTCATTTTCAAATTCCTTGAGCATATCACGATCAGCCTTCTGACGTATTCTTGTTGCAATCCAATTAACCGACATTCTATCAATATCATCAGAAGGACACATATCACGGATAATGATATAATCAAATCCTGTGTTCAAAACTCGATTCCAAAATGTTGCAATATCATTTTCATCCTTTGCATAAGAATAAACTTCATGGATAACTGAAGAAAGAATCAATACAGTCTTTCTATATGTATTTAATCTTTTTTCAACTTCAGTCCAGTCAGTTGTAAAAATTACATCAGCATTTGTTGGACCATGATAATTTGTCTTTGCAATATCAATCATAGTCTCAGAAATATCATAACCAATATATGTCTTATTTGATGGCTCTTTACTATCAAAAATTGAAGCAAGAGCATTTATCATAGTTCCATCGGCACATCCAAAGTCAACAAAAACATAATTTTTATTCTTTGGAAGATGGTCTAAAAAGAATAGTTTATCTTCCATACCCTTTTGCATTTCTTTGTTGTAATAATGAATATTAGAAAATTTCTTCCCTATTTCACACATATTTATTTATTTTTTAATTACATTATAAATATAGTAAAATAAGGAAGAAATTCAATTATTCTTTATCTAAATTTTCTTTTTGTTTTCTTTTTCTTTTATTTTTATGTTCTTCAATTTCTTTTCTATTTGCATCTTCAATAGATTTGATTATTTCAGGATCATTAATGACAAATCTAGTATTTTCAGCAGTCAAATCAATTTTCAATAATGTGCGATCTTTATCAACAATACTATTAAAAACTGGAATAAATTTAATACCATGATCTGCATTAATGTAAATACGTCCTTCTTCTTGAAGTTTTCTTAATGTAATTATTACTTTATTGACATCTAAAACCTGATTAGATGTACATTTAACTAAAAAGATAAAATAGGCAGTTATTAAAAGCTGCAATATCAATACTAACGTCAATACAATATATAAATATGTCATAATTATTTAGATTTATTTTATTAATTTTGAAAGTTCAATATGTTTTTTTATAGTCTCTCTATTATCAACTATGCATTTTGGAACATAAACATTAAGATCTTTACTATCTTCCTCAATCATTTGTCTTACCTTTGTTGCAGAAATACCTTCTACTGTTGCATTACGAGCTAATAGACAAAGACTTACATTATTACGAAGTATGAATCCAGGAAACCATGTAGTGATAATTTCAAATCCATCAGAATAATATATAGTAAAACATGGATTCTTACATTCAGTTACAATCTTACTATAAAGATAGAATCCCCAATCATGAGAATTGTCACTTTCATCAGTCAAGTCATCTAATGGAATAATATGAATCTTATCTGATTTATAAGTTGTCTCATAATTTCCATCCATCAATTCATGTTTAATAGGTCTTCCAAACTTTTCAATAATAGCTTCTTTAGTCAATTGTATGCGAAGAGATATAGGAAGAGGATTACGTTGATTGAATTTATCTGCACTTCCTATAAATACATATACTTCATCATTCTCATTGACTGCTTTCTCAATTAATGCAAGATGTCCATTATGAATAGGTTGTAGTCTTGCTAAAATTACTCCTGTCTTCATATTAAATATTTAAAATGTCTTCTAAATAATCTGGTTCTAATTCAAGATATTCTCTAATAATGTCATCTGCATCACAAGGATCCTCTACACATAATAACTCATCTCTAGTTTCTTTTACCAAACTAACTGCATGTGAATAGTCTATATTATCTCTATTCATTAAAATTTCTACAACTCTATTCATAACTAAAATTATTTAAGATTCTTCATTTTCAATTGTTTGCTTAATATTGTTTTGATAGACTGAATTACTATTTTCTTCTCTTGGTTGATCCCAATTTTCAATAATGTTTTTAGCTTGATTGACAATAAATTGCATAGTACCTACTGGAACATTTTGTCCAATTTGTGCCATACATGAATCACCTCCATAAAGTTCAAAATCATAAGGCATACCCATAAATGAAAGATATTCACGAATATTATAGATACGATTTTCTTTTATATGCAACATATTTGGCATTGACCTAAATTGTATGGATGGCATTGATTCTGTTACATATTGTACATCATCTCCATAATAATTTAAACCTAATGACTTCTTATATTTGATATGCTCAATATATTTTAATGATTTTGCTTTAGCTTCTTCATCATATTTGTCTGACTTCTTAATGAAATCAATCAATTCATTCATTAAGTTGTTCTTTAAGATATGATTCAATAACACACCAGTTATATTTTGAGACTTCCAATCATTATCATACTTTTCATTCAAATAGTCAATAACATAATTATTATAAGGACCGGTCTTAATAGATATTTGTTGTGTACTATCTTTTGGAATCCTATTTAAGAACTCTTCTATTGACACCATTATTGATTGGTATTCAAATGGAACAGGATTTTGTATTTCAATATCTTTATTATGTTTTTGGAATATGACAAATGTACGTGGACGTTTTTGACAATTATTATGCAAACATGTATCTGTCTTATAATAGAGTAATGAATAACCAAGTTTCTTTGCCAATTCATTAAACCAATGACGTAATTCATTTCCCCTATCACCCATTAATGTTGGTGCATTCTCAAATATGTATATCTTAGGTTTAATGACATTTAATGTATAGTTTGTTATCCATTGCATATTATTGTTACGTGCATTTTTTGTATCTTCATTAGCCTTTGTGACAACAGATAATCCAGAACAAACAGGAACAGCAATAACTAAATCTAAATCATCATAGTTTGGTAATTCTTTATTGTCATTCAATAATATTTTCGGATCCTTACAATCAACATCAATCTTAAATGGATCTGCATCAATAGAATAATAAGGAACTTCTCTATGATGCTTCTTAAGATATTCTAATAGATGATATTCATTTGATGCTGATTTGACATTACCATCTTTATCTAACTTACAATCTGCATAACCTTTAAATGACATTATCCATTCTGCAGAATGTCCAATTGCAATCTCTGCTCCTAAACATGCTCCACCTGTTAATGGTTGAATTGCTGCCCACTTTATATTACTCATATTTCTTATTCTTCTCTAAATATTTTTCAAATATCTTTTTTGATTCATCTAACATATAAATACCAAATTTATCATAAATAGATTTACGTTGATGATACTTTACTTTACAAAATAGTTTTTCTTCGTTAATTATTCTATTAACTCGTTCCTTAAATTGTTCTGGTGTGTCAACATACATAAATTCCTTTAAGAACTCATCATCTGTATATTGTTTTTTAGAATCATAAGGAGTAAATACAAATGGAATGATATCTGATAACATTAAGTCAAAATAACGAGGACTAATGAAATCATCAAATGTTGAAGGATTAGCTATAATGAATGATGAATAAGAATCTTTACATATTTCTTCAAACAACTTATTATATTCTATTTCTTTAACCTTATCACAATTCTTAAATTCATCAGAGAAATGTCCTTTTGCTTCAATAACTTTAATTGGTCCATCTAATGCATTATAGAAAGCCAATGTATTCTTTACTCTAAATTCATCATGTTTAATATATCCATGATATTCGCTTTGATATTTACGATTCAATGGATAATCCTTAAATTTGTCTTCCAAATTACAATTGACACCTTGCCAATTATATACATTAAACTTACACCAATATTTAGGTTCTGTTACAACATTAGGAGAACCAAACTTCAATTGTATTCTTGCATTATAATAAAGTGGATAGTTATTTCCACAATGTGCTATTATAGTATTGTCAAAACAATTATGAAGCAATCCTGTATTTTGATATTCTACATACAATTTAGCATCCTTTGTATTCCTATCATATTTATAAGGCTTTGGTTTTTGGTCTTCTGACTTATATAGACGTTTCTCAACCATTAATGCAGGATTGATTGTCATAAAGTCAGGATCATCTTGAATAGTATAATAATGTCCATCACCATGTTCTTTATACCATTCAACTAACCTATTGCAAATTGAGAAATAAAAATCACCCAATAAACCACCAAAGAACACTAATACATGTTGTTTGCAGAAAATGTCATCAATTTCCAAATCATTAAAAAGATTTTCTCTATCAATACCAAATATTATTGAATCTTTATCAAAATAGTCTTCATTAATTTTCTTTTCTTTTATTGATGAACTAATAATATATACTTTATCATATCCAACATACTTCTCCAAATAGTCTTTATATGTCTTCATTCCGGCATTCTTAATACCCATTTTTGTAAATGATATTGGAGAAGTTATTCCAATAATGGCAGCGATCTTTCCTTTACCGCTGCCTTTTGTCAAATTATCTAAATATTGCATATTACTTAAAACAATCATTAACAAGTTTATTTGCTATTGATTTTGCATCACAATTCTTTTTGAATGCATCAAAAATCCTATTACGCATTTCATCATACTTTTGCTGATCATTCATTAACTCATCCATTTGGTTAAGACACTCATCCAAATTAGAAAGATCCTTCTTAATGAATATTCCAAGACCAAGTTCTAAGGCAGTCTTACCTGTACATACTGTATTCTCATCATACATTCTACAAGCATTACCAGCATCCCAATCTAACAATGGAATAGAACCCATTTCAATCATTTCGAAAATTGAATATTCGAAATCATCTCCATAACATCCATCATTCTTAAGATTGAAGAAATCACATCCAAATGCAGACTTTGCAACAATCTTCAAACCCTCATCTCTCTTATATGCATCAAATACATAACACCAATTCTTCTTACGTTCTGGTGTATCAAGCATAGGATCATCAAGTGAAATGTTATTAGCTAATCTCCATTTCTTATCTGAAGCCATAATACATGCAGTAGATGCAATACGATTACCATTTTCATCAAATGAATAAATCAAATCAGGTATTGTAGATACATTAATTGTACGTTTAATACCACGCATTTCTAATTCATAGTTATGCTCATAAAACTTATCTCTACCTCTAAGCAAACGAGTTGGATCCTTAAATCCTGAATGACGACCTAAATATGTGATACGCCTTAACTTTTCATTAAATGGTACCCATTGTTCCTTAACCTTATCATCATATACATGTGGAAGAATCAAATGGACAAATCGCTTATCAAACTCTTCTTGACCACATGCCAATGCAATCTTTTGTGCAACCATTGCCTTAGGAGCAAATGTTATAATCTTATCGAATGAAAGCCAAAACTCTGAATTATGGAGTAATGGTCCATAATAAGCTGCGAATCCTAACACATTATGGTCATTACATACAATTGCCTTTCGTGTTGTAATCTTATGCATAACCAAATCCATCCATAAATCACGATACTTTTGGTCAGCCTTCTTCTCCATAATAGAATTAATGATAACAAAATCTGCCTCATTAATATGATTTACTGTTGCATCAGAATAATCATACTCAACTGCTTCTGGAATATCCTGAGTTCCATTCTTCATTTCTGCCTTTTCATGGGCCTTTACATAAATAATTTCAACATCATGTCCTGCCAACTTTAAGCCTTTATTCAATTCAATAACATAACGTGTAACTCCTGAGCCTTCAATTCTGGCCATTAACTGTACTATTTTCATAACCTTCAAATTTATTAATTTATTAAATATATTTTAAATATAGAATTTAAAATGAAATAATTCACTTTATTGCATCTTCCCAAAATTGTTCATATAAATGTATTGTATCAGCGTTCCAATAAATCTTAATATCATCAAATATATAATGATTTTTTAATAATCCAATAATCTTATTAATTATTTTATGATGCCATAATATATCTGTATCAAATTCTATAACATCATTACTACGCATATGTACAACATACTCAAATATATAATGGCCATTATCTAATTGTACTAAAAATATATGCATATACATTGTACAAATAAAAGCTTCATTATCATATTCATTTACATCACCCATAATAATGACTGCTTGTCTAGAATTTGGATTGTCAATTAGCTTTTGTACACATTTTTCTAATTGGTTGTTTCTATTAAGTATTGGATCATAATTTTCTTCATACCATTGTGGAGTCATTCTTTCTAATGGTGGAATATTATCAAATATCTTATTTTTATCAACTTCAAATATAACATTCCTTATTTCAACATATCTTATTCCATTAAAACAATTATATCCACTATCTTTAATCCTATTATTCTTTAATTCTCTTAATAATAGATATTTAATGTCATCAGTCTTCAACATAATTAATAATTCTATATGTTAAACTATTATATCGTATACCACAAATATAACATGAATATTCCATACCAACTTTATTAAGTTTTGTAGTAACCTCATCTAATTTTGATTGATCATCAATTTCTAATAAAAGACTACCATCAATTCTTCCAAGACCTTTAAATATGCAATTATATTCTACATTTGTTTGTGTTACAATATTTAATAGTTCTATAGTAACTTTTTGTTCTGGTCGTAAATTCAAATAACAATTATTAATCTTTAAAGCTAATATATTGTTTTTAGTAACACTTTCATTTTTTGGTAATGCTGATATCTTATTCATTAATTCTCTGTCATCACCACTACCATGTACTGTATTTGTTTCTTTACGATTCTTTACCTTTTCAATACCTATTTTCAATACATCTTCTAATGTATATCCCATATCATCGGCACATGCCCATATATACCATAATGTATCTGCAAGCTCTTTCATTATTGCTTGCTTTACATTATCATCAAATACACCATTATTGTCTCTCCAACATTTCTTAACTTTTTCTGCAACTTCACCAGCTTCTCCATTCAATCCAAGCGCAGGATATGTTATTGGTAATTTATCTTGTGGATAGAATTTTGAAGTCTGCATAAATTCTTCATATTCTTGTAATGTGTTCATATTTCTTTTTTATATTGATTTATTGTACACTTAACTAATGCATTTGTTTCATGTCCATCATATTTACATTTACCATTATAATCACCAAATCTTCCAGCAACTGGTCCATAATCATTATAAAGTTCACATGAATAACACATGCCTGGATAATCATTTGGATCTAATAAACAATCTTTTACCATAATTATTCTTCTAAATATTTAAAATGTCTTTCATAAATATGTAATGATCCTGAATGCCAAATAATATTATCGCAAATTATTTTCTCATTTAAATTTTTAGTTAAATCATCTGCTAATTGTTTTTGTACTTCTTGATGCCATAATGCATCATTATCAAATCCAAATACTGCATCATTACTACGCATATAAACAATATACTTTAAATGATATATATTATCTTTATCTTCATTTAAGAAACATTGAACTGAATATGTACAACAAAAATCATGCATTCCATTTTTATTATATTCTTCTTGCATTGAAGGACGATTATAAATCATACATGCTTCTCTTGTATGATGATCATCTAAAAGTTTTTGTAGACAATGATTATATTGTTCACCATTATCTTTTGACCAAATCATCCACCCATAATTTGAATTGACATATCCTAATGAATCAGCAGATGCTTTCCACATTACTGGTGCTCCTCCAGGAATATCATTAACATTTAAAGATTCTGACTTATACCATTCTAATTCTCTTTTAAAATAATCATAATTTGGTTCACGAACTATCCATGGTTTGTCAACTTCAAATTTTACATTTTGTAATTCAATAGTTTTTGATTGTTGGATATTATTTCCAATTATCCTAAAATCATTATCTTTATATTTTTTTATAAATTCCTTTTTAATATCTTCTGTATTCAACATATGTAATTATTTTTTATTGATAAATTTTATAGCTTCTTTATATATGTCATCTGCATTTCTAAATTTATTGTCTGCATCTACATATATTAATATCTTATTAAGTTTAGAATGTTCATAAATTGTTTCAAATCTTCTTATTTCTGCACTAATTGATTCAATATTTCCTTTTGATAATGATTTGTTATCATCATTCTTTAATAACAATTCTGAAGATTTAGAAGATAATTGTATATAATAGACATCAATATCATATTTCAAATAAATATCATCAACTTCATCAATAATGTCAATTGCATCTTGATCTGAAATTCCTCGATAAAGACATCCATAAACATATTCACCATAATGACTTCTATTCAAAATAACTGCATCAGTATCATAAACTTTATTTACTATTGCATATGCATAACCTCTAAAAATTGTATTTTGAATATATTTGTTTTCAGGTTTTGTATAATGAATATTTGTAACTGTTAAGAAATTTTCTGCTATCTTATTAATTAATGTGTTTTTTCCACAATTGTCAGGGCCTTCTATGATTATTAATTTCATTAACGATTATACTATATATTTATTATATAAAATAGTTATTTGACTATTATATGTTTATTTTTAATAAAGAAATTTATTGTACAAATCAATGAAAAAATTTAGTAATTTAGTTAAAGAAAATTACATAACAGACATTGAAGATATTATTAATATAGTCAATGAAGCAGATGAATTAAAAGGAAAACCAGGTGAATCTCAACCAGACAAAGATGCAACAAATGAAATTGACATTGATGACAAAAGAGATGAAGAAGATGAAGACACAAAATATTTCTTTAAAAATATATTATTCTTTACAAATGAAAGAGATTCAAAAAAGAATAAGACTTTAAAGAATCTTGAACAAGCAGTAAAAGGAAAAGATATTGAAATTGTCACTTTTGTTTCTGATGAAGTTCATTATAAGACAACTGATAATGAAATAATTATTAATGATGACAAACGTAAATATAAAATAAATAAGCAATCTAATATTGACACTATTTGTATTGTACGTCTTGGTGCACAAGATTCTGAAGAATGTATTGAATGTATTAAAGAAATCCAAGATTGGGGTATTTTTGTACTTAATCCTATTCAATCAGCAAAAAGAGCTTCAAATAAATATCAAGCTTGTGTATTGATGGAACGTTATGACATTCCACAACCTAAATTCACTTTACTTACTAAGAATGATATTGAGAAGAATGAAGAATCTTTAAATAAGAAACTTAAGGAAATCTATAAAGATGTAGGTAAAGATGAAGAAGAAGATAAGAAACGCGAATATGTTGTAAAGATTCTTGATGGACATGGTGGAACTGGTGTAACAATGCAAACAGGTAAGACAATGCTTTCAATGCTTCAAATGGTATTTGCTATTGATGAAAAAAGAGAATTACTTTGTCAAAAGAAACAAGAAGCAGATGGTGGAGATATTCGTGTTCATGTCCTTACAATGCGTACTGAACAAAAGATACTTGCAGCAATGAAACGTAAGAAACTTAATAAGAATGACTTTAGAAGCAATGTATCTCTTGGTGCTGAAGCTGAACCTATTGAATTGACTAAAGAACAAGAAGAAATAGCTCTTAAAGTAGCTAAGATTTCTGGAATGCCATGGTGTGCAGTTGACATTATGCCATTAGTAGAAGGTAGTGATGAAGACTTTAAAGATAGTGGATATAATGTTGTTCTTGAATATAATTCTTCACCTGGTACTGATGGAATAAGTGAAGTAATTGGTGAAAACTTCATGAAAGTATTGTTAGACAATATAAATGACATTAATGAATTAGTTCTTTATCCTAAATCAGTTGGATATCTTGAGGATATTACTTTCACAATGGATAATGAAGAAGAAATAACATTTGAGGCTAAATTAGATACAGGTAATGGTGCTAAAGCTTCTACAATTGGATGTGATAAAGTTGAAGTTAATGAAGATACAGTAACAGCAACTATTGAAGGAAAAACATATCATTTTGAAAAGGCTGGCATTTCTACTCCTAAAGTTGGACAAAGTGAAGAAACTCGTGTAGTTGTCAAAATTCCTTGTATTCAAATTGGTACACGTAAACTTCTTGATGTTGAATTTGCATTAGTAGACAATCGTAATAAACGTCAAAAGGTACTTATTAATAGAGACATAATGCGTAAATTAGCTTACCTTATCAATTCAAGAAAGAAACATTTATTAATTGATGAATTTGCAGATTTAAGAGTAATAGATAAAACAAAAAAATAAATAATATAACAAAAAAAATAAATAATATAATATGAAACATTTTAATGAATTTATAAATGAAAGTAAAAAGGATATTTCTCAATATTCTGAAATTATTCAAATAATTTATAATGAACTTTCGGATTTAACTGGAAAATCATTAAAAATTGATATATCTATTGATGATAATAGTTTTGGAAAATCTGTTAAATTAGAAGGAAAATTTAAAGATAATTCAATTTCTAGAAGTATGGGACATATTCTTGAAGGATATATACTTTCTTATCTTCAATCATGGGAACATCCAGAAGGATATAATGAATATTTTCAAGTAATACCAACAGATAATGATACATATGATGCTGATATAGAATTTCATTCAGCATTTAAAAATAATGTTCTTTCAACAGGAGTAGAAATTAAAGCATTTAAAGATAAAACATATAATATTAATTTTACAGAAAAACAAAGAAGTAAAATATCAAATAAAGATATTTTATATATATTTATTAAATATTCAAATACTAATAATTCTATTAAAATTGAAAAAATTTATGTTGGAACTTATGAAGATGTTTCTAATGGTAAAAGTACTATAAGTAAACATGGAAGTATTAAAAATATGGTATCTACTGATAAATAATATATAAAAATAAGGAGTAACTTAAGTTACTCCTTTTTATATATAAATTAAGAATTTATTATTATCGTCCATTTCTATTCTTGTTGGTATTAAATTTGTACCAGGTATTTCTACTCCTAAATCTATTGTTGGACCACCTTTAAGATCAATCATTGAAATTTCACCATTTTGATGACCTATTTGTTGTATTCTAAATGGTGAACAAACTTTATAGCAATCATCATTAATCTTTCTTAAATAATTATTGACTTCTTCTCTTGTTGATAGATTAACTATTTCATTATTGAACTCAATATTGTCATGAACTAAATCCCAAACCTTTTGGAACAAATCATCATAAGATCCATTATTCTCAATTATAAAATCATATGAATCTTCATCATCCAAATCATGTTCTGCAATATTGTCTAATTGTTGTATGTTGTTTCTTATAATCTTAATTGTCAATCCATTATTATTTTGTATATATTCTAATTCATGAGTAAACCTAACATCTGTTATGATTGCATATTTGATATTGTTATTTGATAATATTAATGTCTTAATCTTATTTGAAATTGTATTAATGAAAACATTCCTATTAAGATCTTGTTGAAGCATATATGTACCAACATAAACAAGAATGTCTCTAAGACTCATCCAACATTTTTTATCTGATGACTTATATGATTCAAGATTATAAAAATATTCTTCACATGATATGACATTATCTGGTCGTACTTCCGTATACTCAAATCCTTTATTAATGCAAATCCATGCAGTTGATTTATTGAAATAGAAACATCTTAAGTCAATTCCAAATATATCTGCACAAATTGTCTTTAATTGATCTGCAAATGCTAAACATATTACACGATCATTATTGCCTTTGAATTTTTCATAATAAGTAGCCGACGCATTAGGCTTATTATAACTTGCATAATAATTATCATAAAATGACTTACAAGAATTATAGTCAGCCCAATCTTTCATCAATATAATATTTAATATCTTGGCAACCGTATCTTTACCACTTCCAGCTAATCCATTTAAACCAATATATAAAAGTTTATCATTAGTATTTATTGACATTTAAATAAAAAATATAAATTTATATAATATATTAATATAGTTATTTTAATAAATAGTTTTCATTATGTTTTTCAACTTTTAATCTATAAATTTTGTTTTAAAATATTCATCATTAAATTGAAAATTTTTTTCATTATATATAAAATCATAATAAGATTCTTTATTAATGATAAATCTTGATAAATTTGTAAGAAATTCAATTGTTGATAAATCTCTTCCTTCTATCTTAAATTTAGTTATATTATATGTATTAGCTAAATAATTGATTTCTTCTTTATTAATAAATTGATATTGTAATTTTTCTTTTGTATTTTGATATTTAATATTAATGCATTTATTTAATAATTCTTTTACTTTATTACGTGTTGTATTATATTCTAGATCCTTTTTAACCAATTTTACATTATTATTATATGCCGATTTTCTTTCTTGAATTTTTTCAATAAGTTCATGATGATATTTAGCCATAGGACAATTAGTTGTACATGACCTATTGACAATAAATTCAAGTTTTTCTGGATATGTTATTTTTTGCAAGAAATTATCATCAAATGCTCTATATGTATTACAAACAACTATATCATATAAGTCAAACTTAGAATTATAATAATCTGGTGTATCTGTCTTACCCATTTCAGTTTCCATTTCAACCTTTACATGAGATGAAACTAAATCCAAATCAGGATAATTCTTCTTTACTAATTCTGCAAAATCATCATTTACACAAATAATTCCATTTCCAATTCCTTTTGTTTCATTTAACAAATCAAGATACCACCTCATTTCTTCTTCCTCAAATGTATCTTTATGTATGAAACTATTTGAAAATGTTAATTTAATACCTATACCTTTATTATTGTAATGTCTAATTTTATTTTCAATATTTGTCTTACTATTCCAATAAATAGCAGCTCTTCCACCATTATATTTACATGAATAACTTCCATGAATTGTTGATATAGGATTTGATATATTATTTCTTTCCAATATATCTAAAAAATTATCAAATATAAACATTTGATTTTCATTACCAAAACATGAAAGATTCCAAATTATAGGCTTATCATATTCATATAAAAATTTATATTTTTCTTTGCTAATCATTTAATTTTTAAAAAATATACTTATAATATAAAATAGAAAAGGTGAACTAATTGTTCACCTTATATACTTTCTAAAACAATATTATTAAATTTGTCTATAAACTCTTCATATGAAAGTCTTTCAAAATCCCATTCTTTGTCAAATTTATAATATTCTATCAAATTATTATATTGTGAATGAATGACATAATTTCTATTTTTATCAAATAACTTTGCTTTATTTTCATTTTGATTACGATTAGACATTAGCCAAAGCAAAGCATCTTGGACATTTTCAAATCTTACTTTTCTTTTTTCCATAACTATTTAGACATATAACCAACAATTTCTTCTAAACATAATTTTTCTGAATTTCCATTTTTATATCCATAAAGATAAATACTATAATATCCAAGATTTACAGGTTTTCCTTTAAATTCAATTACACAATGTGGTTTAAATCCCCATTTAGCAATAGATCCTCTATGAATAATCAACTTAGCAGTATTTCCTAATCTAAAATCACTTGGAATATCACCAATAATACATACTCTTAGAGATGAATAAGGACCAATACTATCTGCATAAGTAGCACTACATACACTAGTAACGGCATAATCTTCAAATTCAATTGGAATCTCTACAACATTCTTACATCCATTATGAGGAACTGCTTCATCATAACAATTATAAGCCATTCCTAAAATACAAAAGATAAAAATTACAAAGACAATAAAATTTAATAGCTTTTCTATTTTTTTCATATTATTTATTGTTTTCAATTACTTCAATCATTCTATAAAATATCTTTCTTTCCTTTTCAGTTACAAGATATACAGTTGCATCATTATAAAACTTAAGATTCTGCTCAGCATATTTTATAGCATCATTCTTCTTATCTATTTCCACATTAGAATAAATTGTCTCAAACTTATAATGTTCAAGCTCCTTTGTAAACCAAACAGTATAATATTTTCTCATATTAATTATTTTTTAATTACAATATAAATATAGTAAATTTTGAAAGAAATTCAAAAAATAAAGTGGAATTTTTTAGATTCCATTTATTTTGTTATAGATTTCATAAATTTATCATCTTTAAGTTTATTCAATGTTGAACCTTCTTTATCAGGATATGCAGATTTCTTATCATCTTTCTTTGCTCCAGCTTTAAATACTTGAGGCATGTCCTTTCGTTTAGGAGCATTTTCTAATGGGTAATTATTTTCTTTTATATCCAAAATCCTATTAGTAAGATAATCAATTAAGTCTTCTTTAGTTTCTTGTTTAGTAAATTTTAAAAATCCTTCAATTAAATTTGATTCTAAATTATCTTTAAAATATTTCTTTATTTCTTTCTTATTAAAATCTTTACTAAATACATTAGGTCCTTTTACTGAATTTGATGGTAAATTCTCACTATTTTGAGATGCTTTTACGGCAGCAATAGTTCCTTGTACAACTTTAAGCATTTCAATTGGTGATAAGTCTCCATCATAATTGAAACAAAGAATCTTACCTTTTGGATTCAAAGTTATTGCTTGTAACCAAGAATGATGACCATCTATTATATATTCTTTATTGAATGTTATAATTGGTTTCTCAATCAATATAGGACTTTCATATGTCTCTTCTAAAGATGTCTTTCTTTCTAAAGCAAACTTAATAGACTTATCCATATCAATCTCTTTTTGTGTTGGAATTAATGATTGACATGTCAATTCCCTAATTGAGAACACTAAATTTGTATCACCTAAATCTCCACCAAAACCATCTTCTAATAAAGTCTTTGCTTTTGGATCTTTAAGCATCTTATTCAATGTGTCAACATAATCTTCATAATTCTTATGTTTCAACCATTTTTCAAGTTCTTTACGACGTTCTTTATTAGATGTTGTTGAGACTTCTATAGATTCAAATATAAAATCGTTTAACCTTTTCATATATAAAAATAAATTTATATATTATTTAATTGATCTATAAGAACTTGTAATGGATTCTCATATATTGCACAATTTTCTACTAATTTATGATAGTCTTCATAATTCTCATTAGTTGAGAACATACAATGAATATTATTATAATTAGGTTTTAAGTCATTTTCTTTATAGAATTTGATAATATGTGATGGTACTAATTTTACTGTTGATCCATCAGGTTGAGTCATTTCATATTCACTTAATTCATAAGCTGGCTCTATTAATGGGTCAATCAATACTCTTTCAATCTTATCATTATCAATTAAAGAAACTAAATATCCTCCTAAATGTTCACCAATAACTAATTGGATATTATTAGAATTAATATATGTATTTATGTCTTTTAATGCTTCTTTAGGATTATATTGTGCATAATAGTCACTTATTACTTTGTATTTCTTTTTGTCTAATTTATCTTGTAATTCTTTTACATTATTTGAATCTGGTATCTCACCATATCCATATACATATAATATATTAGTCTTCATTTTATTTAAATTAAATTTATGTTTGTCTCCAAGGTGCTTTTGCAACTTGTAAATTTTCATCAATATTGATTTTCAAATCTGATAGATTTTTGACTTCTATTATATATTTATCCGGAAACCATGCATTACAATAAATACAATTATGCCAATTATCTTCTGAAGGATCATAATAAAAGTCAACATTATATTTATTTGCTTTCAAATCAATCATCAATATGACATAATCATCATTAGTATATCTCTTTTGTTCAACTACTAATTCAATGTTGTCAATTATTTCTTCTTTTGTTTCTCCACAAATCAAAAATATTCTTTCAGTAAAATACCTATATTTCTTGATATCTCCAACTTTTGGTTTTAGTCCTTCACCTCGTATAAATTTATTGAAAGTTTTTCTAAGTGTAACATGAAATAATAATCCATTACAATCATTATATATAAAATTTGTACATTTAGTTCCAAAATTTGGCTCTACAAAAACAATCAATTCTTTATTAATTTTTTCAGTAATGTAATATCCAAAGAAATCTAATTGTCTTTGTATATAAATATCTTCTAAAAAGTTTTCATAATCATCTTTATTATTGAATATTATTTTGAATAATGATTCATTTGATTTAGAAGGATATATACTTACATCAATGTCTTTATATTTTTTTTCAATTTTTTCAATTAATTTATTTGTATCATAAGACTTAATTAATGACTCTTCAATCTTATTTTTCAAACTTTTCATTCTTATTCAAATATATGATTCTTTGATTTGTACTACCTCTAAATGGACAATGTGCAATATCTCTTAATTCTTCTTTATAAGGTCCATCAACTAATACATCGGTATTTTTAAATATTACTCTTAATGCTTTAGATCTTTCACTATTTGGATTATCTTCAATTTCTTTTAATAAATCTTCATAAATATAACCAGTATAAATCCAAACAGTCTTATTTTCTTCTTGTTTTACCCAAGTAACTAATGTTGACAATTCCCAAAGAGCATCATCATCTTGACATAATGGATCACCTCCTGAAATTGTTATACCATCAACATAATCTCTTTCAAGCCAATTTGTTAATTTATCTGAAATTTCTTTAATATCTTTTTTGAAAATTTTTCCTTGATTAAAATCCCAAGTCCAAGAATTATGACATCCTTTGCAATGATGTTTACAACCAGCAACCCATAAAGTCACTCTAATTCCATTTCCATTATTAATGTCTGGAGCTGTTATATCTAAAATTCTAAGCATATTATTTTTCTGATTTGATAAAGTTCTTAACATCTTTCTCTGACCAACGAACACCAATTTCTAATGTCCATACATCATCTAAACAATCATTCAATATTTGTACTACCCAACAATGATAGTTCTTCTTAATATCTTTTATTAGTTTGTTTATGTCTTCAAGATATTCTTCCCATTTACCAGTTCCATTTAATCCTCCATATATTCTTGCAACAAAATATCTTTCACATGGTCTAAGTTCAACAATATTTTCAAAAGACATTCTATTTCTCTTATCATCTTTTATTTTCTTCACTAATTCATAAATGTCTTCACGAACTTTATATTCTATTGTTCCTATTCTTATTTCAGGAGGAGTTCCAAATTCATAACTTCTTCCATTTGTTTGTACTAAATTACCACAATCTGCACATACTTTAGGTTCATCTTCTGCTGGAATTTCTTCTCCAGTAAGATCACCAGCAACAACTGGTAATCCTACTGTATATGATTGATCACAACAACCATAACATTCATTAGTTGTCCTAATTTTAGGTTGTTCTTCATTAATAAATTCTTCTAATTGTTTCATATTTTAAAATTATTTATTTTTTGTCATTTGTAAAAATAGATATTAATGCTATTATAAATCCAACAATCATTATTGGAATCATAATTATATCAAATAAAAAATCTTTCATTAATTATTTTTTATCCATTTTTTTAATTCATTTATATTCCAAAATTCTATAAAATTTAAATTATTTTGTTTTGCAATATTTCTTTTATTTACATCTCTTATGGTCCAACAATTAATAGCATTATTATAATATTGTGTATTTTTATTTTTCCAATTTTTTAATAATATATTATCATTTTCATTATTTTGATTAAATGGATGTCCTCCATGTGTCCAATGATAATTACATTCAATATATAAATCTAAACTTGGTATATAAAAATCACAACAAAATGGATATTTGTTTGATTTATATTGTCTTTGAACATTTTGATATTTTTCTTTTAATAAAATATATGATTCATTTTCTTTATTAGATTGTTTAAATGAATGATTTTTCTTTTTTGTTTTATATTCTTTTTCTTTTATAAAATCTAAATATCTTATATGAGTAACTCCATATTTTTTTAACCAAGTTTGTTCTCTAGTTTTATATATTTTTTTCTTTATTTCTTCAACTTTTACAACATTATCTGTTCCATATTTTTTTAAACAAGTATTAATTTTTTTAATTTTAATATCATCAATAATTTCCTTAACTTTAAATGTATTATCAACACCATATTTTTTTAAACATGTTTCTTTATATTTTTCTTTGGCTTCTTTTATTTTAAATCCATTATCAACACCATATTTTTTTAAACATGTTTCTTTATATTTTTCTCTATTATTGAAATGTGGTTTACCATATTTTTTAATCGAATTTTGTATTTTTAATTTATAAATATCTGGATCTAAATTTCCACATTTAGAAGAACAATATCTATTAAATAATTCATTTTTCTTTATATTAAATTTAACATGTTTACCACAATATTTACAAACTGGTCTTATTTCAATATTATATTTAATTCTAAAAATAGTTTCTTGTAATGAATCTGAATCATTATATCTATTAATTAAATAATTATATATATTAATATTTTTATTTAACCAACTTTTTCTTAATCTTGAATGTAAATATTTATTATCTTTAAAAAATGTATTTATAATTATTTCATCATTTATTATATCCATATTTAATTTTTAATATGTTTTACTCTATTTTTAAATTCTTCTTGTTTAGCATAATTAAAATGTTTAACTGTTGTTGATAAATATCCTGTCACGCGACCTAATTCATCTATTTCTTTACTTCCACATTTTGGACATTCTGTTAATGTTGTATCCCATATTCTTTCATGACAATCATGACACTGATTAATTTTGATATTTATTGCGAAATATGGTACATCATGTTCCATTGCATAATCTACAATTTTTTCAATTGCATCAATATTATAATAACAATTACTTGGTAATTCGGAATAGACAATACATCCAGCGTTTGAATAACCTGTTAATTGACTTTCAATATCTATTTTTTCAAATGGATCACAATTATGTTGTACAGGCACATGTATACTATTTGTAAACCAAGCCTTTTCTATTTTATTTCCATTTTCATCAATTAAATATGTTACATTTTCTTGTTCAAATTCTGGATTTAATTGTTTAAATTTTTTAAGTGCTGTTCCACATAATGATTCGGCTGGTGTATAGTAAACACCAAAATTAAGTTTATATTCTTTCTTAAATTCAGAAGTCCTATCTAAGAATAATTGTTCTATTTTCTTAGCATATTCCATTCCTTCTTTAGTTGTATGATCAAAATTGAACATAATCTGTAATGTTTCTGCTAATCCTAATTGACCAATAACAATTGTACCATGCTTAAGTGCTGAAATAATTCCTTCTTCTTCATGATATCCTGCCATAGTATGATTTTCATACATAAATCTTGCTGATTTTGGAGATTGAGAACAAATATGATTAAATCTTTCAAGTAACATATCTTTTGCTTCATGAATCTTCTTGTCTAAAAGTTTCATAAACTCATCAAATACTTCATTATTATCATATTTTCTTTCTTCTTTAATAGTTTTTTTCTCAATTTTTTGTTTAGCCATTAAAGCTAAAGTAGGCATAATGATTGTTGTTGGACATACATTTCCACGACCATCTTTTATGACTCCTGAGAAAACATCATCAATATCTTCAAATCTTCCATCAATAATACATTGTACATTTCTCTTGAAATTATCAAATGCATTAATATCAAGACCATTTACAGTACGGCATCCCATTGTACTAAAATATTCAATAGGTCTTTCTGTCATATCAACTTTTATAACATCTTCTGATAATTCAACATATAATCCAACTTTATTTAAACATAAATCATGTTCTTTCTTTAATTGTGTAATAAGTTTATTATATGTCTTATGGTCTAATGAATCAATATATTCTTGTTTTTGTTTTCTATCAGCTTTAAACCAATTTATTTGATTTGACCAATCACAATTGGCATAGTTTGGATATATACGCATTGATGTTGACTTAAGAGCTAATCTCTTCAAATCATAATTTGGAGTTCCAGGTTTATCATTGATTCCTTTCTTATATTGGAAAATACCACATGGGAATATTGATGTAACTCCTTTCTTTCCTAAACCTTCCATAGAAACTTCAAGAATAGCCTTTGTAACCATTCTTCCTTCAAGTTCTGTACAAGTACCATAATTAATACTCGTGAACGGCAGCTGGTTACCACTCCTTGATTGAAGTGTATTTAAGTTGTGGTACATACCTTCAACTGCTTGATATGTTTCTTGTTTAGTGTCAAATAAAGATTCTTGACGTAAATTTTCATCAAGATTCATATTTGCAAAATAAAAATCATCTTTAGTCAATTTAGTTTCAATACTAAATTTTGTAATCATATTTTCAACCCAATGTTTAAGCTCTGTATAAGTTAAACCAAGAATATTAAGATCAAAAAATTCAGGTTGTTTTTTAATCCAATCAAATATATAATGTTTACGATATGATTTACGAACATAAGGAACCATTGTCCAGTCAATATGTGTTGCAGCCACTCCACCAAATTGATTTAATGATTGTAATTGAAAGCTTACTGCTATAAGTTGCATTGCTGTATTTACAGAACCTGCTGCTCTTAAATCTGTTTGTCTTGTATCTACACCTTCTTCAAGTTTTGTGTCAAATGGATAAGACAAGCAATTGTGATCTCCTACTAACCAATGATCTAAGTCATGAATATAAACCATATTTCCTTCATGATTCTTTCTACCCATCTTTGACATTTTCTTAAGAGCTCTATCTTTTGCAACAACTCCAGAAGTTTCTCCTAATCTTCCACCAAATGATTGTTCATCTAAGTTAGCATTTTGGTTTTGTACATTCTTTGCATATAGCTTATCTTCAATTTGCTTGATTAAGTCTGTTTCTTCTAATCTTATACGTTCACGTTCTTTACGATAAGCAATAAATGATTCAACTACTTCATACTTATTACGTTTAATAAGCTCATTTTGTATACAATCTTGAATCTCTTCAATAGGTGTTCCTAATCCATTATTCTTTATAATAAGTTTCTCAACTGATTCTTTCAATTGTTCTAAAAATTTCTCAGGAACTTCTTGATTAACAGAATTGAATGCTTTATCAACAGCATCAACTATCTTAATAAAACTATATTCCTGAGGTGTTCCATCTCTTTTAATTACCTTCATTAATCATATCTCATCATATTTTTATTAAAATTATATAATAATTAATATAGTAAAAAATCATACATTAATTACTATATAGAAAACAAAAAGACAAGAAACTTTCCAAATTTCTTGTCTTGGATAATTAAAAATAATTTCAAAAATGATTAAAATTCTATAAATAAATGTTAAAAATTATATTGTAAATAAGTCATATCTTCAGGATATTTATTAGTAAGTTGAATAATTGGAAATCTTATTAATTTAGTCATTTAGATATTCTTTATTATTTTCATTTAATCTATTAAGCCTATTAGAATATTCTTCATATTTTGACTTAAAATAATTAACTTTATAATTCATATATTTTTTTCTTTTTTGAATCCAATCATTATATGCTTCAATGTCAGCAAATCTATGCATACTATAATAATTAAAATGTGAATATCCTAAATACCATTCATTTAAATTCAATTCAGTTCCTCTACCTGCTTTTATTGTCTTTCTTTTATATACTCTTTCTGTTACTATACCATTCCAATCTGTATATGTATCTCTTTTTTCTTGATTTTCAACTTTAGTCACTAATTGCTTATGTAACTTACAATGATCATAATAATATATATAATCACCTTCTTTAATGTCATCAAATGTCTTCATAATTATCCTCCTAATTCTTTTTTCTTAAGTATTTTTATAAATTGTTCTTGTGTAATTGTACAACCAGCAGCACCAGGATGACCTCCTCCATTATAATGTTTTTGTAAATAGTCACCACAATGGAATCTTCCTGGCCAATCTTTTTCATCACATTCTCTTATATTATATAATGAAATACACCAATTTCCATTTGGTTGATGCTTGAATACAATTGCATTCATTATATCTGGATGTGATTCTCTTATAGACTTAAATAGATTACTACTTGTTTGTCCACAATGAAATATTGCTACTGCCGGCCTAAATGTTGGACCAAATTCTCCATGTGAATCTGTAAATGTCTTATTATCTGTAATAATCTTCCAACTAAAGTCACCAACTTCTTCTAAAAGATTCTTATAAGTAAAATCATCATATTCACATAATGACTTACCATATTTCTCTAATTCTTTTATTAATGACTTCTCTTTAAATAATCCAGAAAACTCTTTAGCTGGCTTATCTTCATTTCTTATATAAAGATTTACAATATTCTCTATTAAAGGATATACATTATCAATATTCCTATCATATCTTACAGTAACACCTTTATTAACATTCCTTACATATTCAAAATCATATCCTTCTTTTACATATGTCCAACTATCAAATGCCGATAATATTCTTAATAGTTCTGGTACTTTCTTTTTATTATAATGTTCATCAAACTGATCATAAAGATATTTCCATACACAAAGAATTGCAGAACGACAAGTATCTCTTATTCCTGGAATATCATCAAACTTATTTACTTGTGACAAATGGATAATTGGTGCATGATGATCACACCATATAAAATCATTCTCATAAACATTATATAATTTCTTCATATATTTCCAGTTATTGAAAGATATATCTGTCATTATAATAGACTTATAATTGTCTTGTAAATAGTCAATGTCACATTTTTCAGCAAACTCATTAAGAAGATTATAATCTGCTGGACATAAATCAATCAATTCTTTATCAATTTTCAAATAATTAATAAGATATTCATAAAATAATGCACCAGAAAATACTCCATCATTATCTTCTCTATGATAAATTAATAAATATTTATTACTATTCATATTTTGTTTCGTGTCATTTTGAGACATTTAAATTCTAAAGTAATATAGTTTTATATTCAATATAGTTTTATATCACTAGAGTGACTCTAAACTGCCTCTGTGTGAATTATTTTTACTTATTTAATTTTTAAAATATTGAGGCATCTTTGTACCAAACTTTATTTGTGCCATTTCTTGTGCAGTAAGTTCTCTAGTTGAATTCCAGTCATTTCCTTTTTTTAGACAACAATTCTTATATTTCTTACCACTGCCACAAGGACATGGATCATTTCTTCCTATTTTCTTATTGTTTTCTCTGATAACTGTACGAGTCTTTCTTGGTCTTACATATTTAGACAAATCAGTATTATTTCCAATAGCAGTACTTGCAGCATCTGGTCCATCTTCTTTAATTTCTGTAACATTACCTGAATCTACTAATGTACTTGGATCTACTTCTTGTGCTGTTGGTATGCTTACAACTTCATCCATTATGTTCTTACTTTCCATATTAAACTATAAATATATTTTTTATATAAAATAGATATTAATTAAAATATATTAAATAAAAAATTCCAGAATTAACCTAATAATTCTGGAATTTAATATATAGATACACCTCTATTTATATTTAATTAGAAAGGAAGATCACTTGATGGATCTGCTTCAGCATCTGCATCATTAACATTTGCCTTTGAGTTTGTGTTTTGTGTATCCTTTACTTCTTTATTTTCTTCTTTCTTTGGTGAATCCTCAGTATTGCCAACTAATTCTAAGTATTGTTCCCAAGACATCTTTGCAGGATTATTTCCTGATTCAACAATCTTAATCCAATGATCAACACGTGTCTTTAAAGCATCTGACCATGGCTTATAAGATAATGTGTCAAGTTTTGGTGCCCATTCCTTAATTTGGTTAAGTACCTTTGCATAAATAGGAAGCAATGCTTTATATTCAGCACTTGAATTAATTGAAGCAACTAAAGCATTACGCTCTGCAATTTCATCATCATCTTCACATTCCATTTCCCAAGCTTTCTTCATCTTATTGACATAAGCATCAAGAATTTCTTGTTCATCATCATTAAGAAGAGGACTTCCATCTGGATTGATACAACTTGTAACATTTTGTGAAATTTCTCCAATATATGTAATTTCACGAGTCTTACGTTGTGGATTGTTCTTATCATCTGGTCCAGGTACAACATCAATATTAATTGCACGGCCAAAAAGATAATCTAATACTGGGATTGCCATCTTACCAGACTCCTTACTTGGTGCCATTGCATTATTCAAAAGAGTATAGATTGATGTTGGTAACTTCCAAAGTTTGAATGAACCTACTAAATCAGGTTGATTCTTATCCTTAAGAATTTGTACGATTACATAACGTGCAAATCTCTTATCATAAAGACCATTACCACCCTTATCAGTTGTTAATGCTTGATTATAAAGAACTGAATCCTTTTCACTAAAATGACATTTCTTCCAAGATGTGAAAATTGGACAACTCTTATCATCAATTGTCAATGAAGAAATTGCTGTGAAAAATCCTTCAGTATCTTGTAAACCATAAGATTGTTGCTCCAAGAAAGAAGCCTTTGGATTTTCAGGGTTATAGATAATTTTAATTCTTGCACGATAATGTCCATCTTCACTTACTGAATCTTGTGGACGTGTGCGATAAATAATTGAATTTGCTGGTGATTGGTTTTGATTTTCACCTTCTGTTTTGTTAAATAAGTCTTGCGGATTAAAGCCGAGTACATCATTTTCGTTCATGTTAATTACTTACAAATATTTTTATAAAAATTGAGATTTATAATTTATCTTTTATTAAGAAATTATAAATTATATTATAATATAGATAATAAAAGATATGTTATTTAAAATTTTATTGTTATTTTTTATTATTTTATTCCTAAAGTATTTGGTATTGCTCCATTAGTTGCAGGCATAGGAGTTGAATTGATTTGACATGTATGTGTTAATGGTGAACCATAGGTAATAAGATTTCCAAATATTTGTGCATTCTTTACATAATAGTCTATAGCTTGTGCCATAGTTTCAGCCCATTTATCTGAAATCATATCATCAATTGTTTGTGCAATTTTCTTTGCAGTATTGTCAGCATCTTCAGATTTTTCTGGAAAAAATTGCAATACTGCTTGTTCTATTGTTGTTGGTATTGTGGCATGAAATAAGTCTGCCAAATTTTGTTGCAACACATCTGGTTTTAACATTTTAGTTCATATACATAATTATTTTTTATAGTTGTAAATCCAACATGCAAAATCAATCAATCCATTAAGAATATCTTGAACTTGATCTTGTTTAAGGTTTGAATAAGGCAATATCATAGTATTCAAATATTCACAAGCATAATTTGTAATGCTTTTCTTAATGTTTTCTGAAACTAATAATTGTGGACGTATTTGTCTTTTTTGCCTATTTAATGCTTCTGCCTTTTTCTTTTCTTCTAATCTTTTTGCTTCTAATTTCTTTTGTTCAGATTCATTATAGATTTTATGTGCATTTTGTTGTATTTTATTTAATGCATCTTCATCAATAATCAATTTTATAAAAGCATTATCTGAATTCTTAATAATTGATATTGCTTTATCAAGTTTTTCAACATCTTCTTTTTTAGTGAAATCTAATTTTTCAAGACTATTATTTGTATCAATCATTAATCCTAAATTATTGAATAAATTAGTTAAAAGTTCAAATGTATTATTCATAACAATTATATTATTTATTTTGTTTTGTATATAATAATAAAATATTGAAATTAAATTAAAAGAACATATTATTCATTAATTCTTCAACATCTGTCAATTTTTTCTCTTTTTCTTTTTTTACTTTTTTATCTTTCTTATTTTCTTCTAATACCATTTCATAAGCTATCCTAAATTTCTCATTATAGTTTGTATCATTATCTAAATTGAAATTCTTAATGAAATATTTATGCTTGTTGAAATCTGATTCATAAATCTTAATTCTTGCCAATCCTTGCAAATATATCTTATTAGTTATCTTTGGTTCAAAACAATCAACAATATCAAATAACCTATATTTGTCTTTCAATTCTGATAATCCTAATCCTCTACCAATTGATTGCATATTGACAACATCAGACTTAAATGATTCAAACAATACACCATAACATAAATTTGCTAATGTAATACCCGTTGACATTGTACCATAACTTGCAATTAATATACAATTATTATTTTCTTTTAACATTTGTTTGATTTCTTCTCTTTTCTTGGCACCTACACTTCCAGTAATTTTCGTTATGATATGTTCTTTTCCAAATTTTTCTTTCAATATGTCATATAAATAATTAGTATATTCAGTATGATGACATAATATTAAAGTATTCTTATCACATATTGGAATTATCTCATTACATAATATATTAATTCTTGCTTCACAAAAATGTACCATCATTTTCTCAATCAACAATCCATTTGCAGCAGTTGAATCTGCTATCATTGTCTTCATTAATTCCATCCATTTGATATCTTTCATTATATCAGACATTAATGGATCATCATAAATTGTTGCTTTAGCTAATTGCATACCATAAGGCATTTCTTTTACATGTCTTATTAGGAATTGTTTTTGTTCTTTTGGTAGTTCTAATCTTTTCTTTTGTCCAGGTTTTTTAGGATTGTCTATTTCAATATAGTTACTAAGACAATATTCTGCACATTTATTATATAGTTTTATTTGTCTTTCAATATCTCTATAGTGTAGTCTATATTGATATATTTCAATATCACTTATATATCCGGCATCTTTTAATGACTTTGTACTTATTTCTTGAATTTTTGCACCCAATAAAGAATGTACACAATATCTTTCTATAGTATGTTCATGCGGTAATGTACCAGTCATACCAAATGCAATTATGACATTATTCATAAATGGTTGAGAAATGATTGTCTTTATTTGTTCTGCAGATGCCCTATGTGTCTCATCAACAAATACACAATCATAACTATCGAAAAAATGAGGATTGTATTTTTTGTCTTTCTTATCTAAAAACTTTATTAATGATTGGAATGTTCCTACAGTAAAGTTTGCAGATTCAACAAGATGTCCGCCAGCCCAAATACATTCAGTATTGAAAAACTCTGCATAATCTTTAAAGTCATCATACATTTGATTGACCAAACTAATAGAAGGTACAATAGCTAATATCTTTTTCATTCCTAAATATTCAATACAATATCTGAATGTCATATATGCTATTAAAGTCTTACCTGCACGAGTTGCTAATTCACTTACACTTCTATTCCAACATAATATATTATATGCAGACTTTAATTGATATTCTCTTGGTTGTAAAGACAAATTCCATGATTTGACAATTTCTTTGAATTGTTCATAATTATGTTGCATCTTTCGTTTAAGATACTTAGGTTCTAACCCATCATATTCAACATTATGAAGTTCAAGGAATTTCCAAATTGTTTGCCAAAGCCCTATAGAACAATAATATATCTTTCTCCCAGATGACTGTACAAACTCAAAAAAGAAATCTTGAGTAAATACTGGACCATTATATGTACTAAGATTACATATAGGATCTATCAAATTAAGATAGTTTGTAAGATTAGGTTGTTTTTTATGGTCATTATTTGGTTTAAGCCATTTTTCATCTTCTGGTGTATCAAACTTTAAGAATAAATATCTTTTATCTTTTTCAGAAAAAACAAAATGAATCAATTATAAAATATCGTTATTTTTATATAAAATAGAAAAAGGCCTATGAAATTTCATAAGCCTTATTTATAATTAGTAAATTATTTATTAATTGCCTTGTTCAGGTTCATTAAATATCATATTTGCACCTGATTCAATCATTTTATTTGTTTTAAGATCAATCCATGTAAACATTGATTCAATAGTATGTTTTACATCCCATGAATCAGCCAAACCTGTATTGTTTTGTGTTGCCGCACCAAGATAAGTTACATAAGTACTAACATATAAACTAGTTGAACCATTGTTATTTTGTACATAACTTACATCAAAATACTTACTTGTTGGATTTAATCCATTATAATAATATAATGATTTAAGTATGTTTGCTGAAATATATGTTGTTGATGATTGGCTAATTAATTCATTAATGTCAACAGGATTATATTCCATAATACTTACTGGAGTATTAGAAGCTACATCAATTGTATGTGTAGACAAATTCTTAAAATATGTTACATTAGCACCATTTAACAACAATTCATTTGTCTTTGATTTTAGTGTAGATTCATTTGCAGATTCTATATCAGAATCACTAAATGCTTTTACAAAATCAGTAATTCTATTTCTAAGATAATAATCAAATCCTGATTGATAATCATTTGCTATTTGATAATTTCCTTCATAATTAATCCAATATATTGTTTGTGTATTATTAGAATCATTAAATAATGCAACTGCTTGTTCATCAGTTAACTTAACAAAGAAATCATTACCATATATTTCTGAAGAATATATAATCTTATCTAATGGAAGTTTCTTAGTTACAACTTCAATCTTACCATTTACTTGATTAACATATGTAACATATTCACCTGGACGTTCAGTATATGTTATATTCATTTCATCTATATAATCTTGTACCCAATCTTTTACATCATTATCTAAACTATTTACTTGATCTAATATATCCAATTGAGCCCATTTGAAATATGTTGTTACCCAGTTAACTGTTGTAAGACCATCTAATACAGTAGAATTAGTAACTATATTATCTAATTTCTTGAAATTCTTTAATACATATCTATCATCATCTGTTTCTTGTAATGCTGATATCATAATAGGACTACCATATGGATCCATACTTGGATTTGCTGCAGTACCTAAGTTTCTATAAATTGTAACAGTTGTTGAAGAACTTCCATATATTTCTGTTAAGTCTGCTTTTAATTGGGCCAAATTATTACCAATACCATGAAGATTAATATAATAATCCATATTAGTTTCATCACCCAAATTAATCCATCTATTGCCAACTAATGATTGATGAGCATTAGTATTATAAGCAGCATATGTAACATTATTAAGTACATATGTATGAGCCAAGTTCAATTCAATATCAATCTTAGCTTGTCCTCTAACTGGACCATTATCTGTTTCCCAATTGTTTGTACTATATGAATTGACAAATATGAAATTATTCAAACTTGTACCTTTAATAGATGTAACAGCTTGATTATCAATATTTAATTGAGTATTCTTTAATTCTTCAATATCTTGATGGTTTTTAGCAATATTATATGTAATATTTATAATATCATCATCAGAACCATCAGTAATACGATCAAGAATGTATGCTATTTCTCTAATAGTTTGTATACCATCTGCAAGATTCATTTGTCCTTGTGCTGTTGCATCATCATCTCTATGATACCATGCAACTCTCCAATTCTTTTCTCCTTCATTGGCTGGTATCTTATCATAACCATCATCTGCAAATAACCAATCCTTTAAGTTTTCATCACTTATTTTCTTTAATGTAAGTATATGATCATCACCATTATCATCTTGTACTGTTATTTGCATAGTTCCAGGTACATCTGGATCATTTGTTTCCAATATATAATAATCATTTGCATTACCATTATCTGCCCATGCATAAATATAATATTTTTCAGAATTTGGATCATTATATATATATACTCTTCTAAAATCTCCTTTATCTGCTTTATTTGGATCGGTTGAATTTACATGTACATATACTTCACCCTTTTTACCATCAACAATTGTTTCTAAATCACCATAAATATTTGTTGAAAATACCTCATCAAATTCTTTTTCAATATATACTGGATCACTTATACCAAGAATATCATGATAAACTCTATTAGCTTGTGTAACTGCCATTTGTTTAGCAAGTTTTAATGTATTGGTATTTTGATATGCAATATATGCCCATGTCAAATTATCATCAATTGTAAGATAATCTTGACCTTTCCAATAAGAATAATAGAATCCATGTTCATCTGTTCCACTTACATAACTACCAGTATGATGAACATTAATAGTAATACCTGTTGAACCATATGTACTATTGTCTAAATCAATATGTTGCCAAAGTGTATTGTTGATGTTTGTTGAATCATTTGTATCTTTTAATAAATGTCCAATATCATCAGTGGTCTTACCTATATGATATTCAGTATCATAATTATGTAAACCTTTAATTACAATATCTTGATTTGTCATTAACATATTTTCATCACCAGCCGCCAATTGATGACCAGCAATATTTGCCGGTTGTACTGATGGTGAATTGAATTTATCATTAAATTGTTCTCTATTAAATTCAACCCACAACGAATTAACAACATTACCATGAATATGTTGATCAAGATATGTAAGCATTTTGGTATTATTTGACAACGATTGTGCAACTTGATTGAAACGTGTCAAACCAATACCAACATATGCTCCTGTTAATGGATTAAATATTTGTTGCTCATCACCAATAAAAATTAATGAACTTTGATATTGAGCAACCATATTTTCATTTAATTCACTACCATTAGCAATATAACTAAATATTTTTTCTCCAATACCCATAATGTATTTTATATATTATTATTTTTATTATTTTATTATTTTAAAATTTTCCAATCAAAAACATATGTTAATGAATTACTAAGTCCTTGATTAGTTATCAATCCCTTTGTATATGAACCTGTTTCTGAATCAATATTACTTTGAATAATTCCAATATTAATAGTTCGTGATTGTGAAGTTTGTTCTGTTGGATTGATAAATAAGTCAATATAATCAGGACTATTATTTTGTGTATTCAATTTATATAGAATATATGAATTATCATATATTTTATCATCAAGTAATTCAATTTCTCTTTCTATACCAGTTCCTATAATTTTATCATATTTTATATAAGAACTATTTAAATATAATGTATTGAAATCTGTAATATAATATGATGATGTATCTTCATTATATCTATATATTTTATTATGATTATTATTCAGATATCTTGTCAATTCCATCATACTTAATTCTGATGCTGGTTGATATACATTATATGAAGTATGATATCCAATATTATTAGTATTTTGTTTTACTTGTTTTCTTAAACTATCAATATATGAATATGAATAATATGAATAATTATATGATGTATTTGCAATTTCAGCAGTATGTTCAGCTAAATCATAAATTGTATTGAATAATGTTTCATATTCATGTAATTTCCCAATAATACCATAATAAGTATATATATCATTATATTCATCATATTTTATATAACCAATTTGATCAACAACAGTATTCATATCATCAGATATTCCTAATACATCTTCTATAACATTTATATAATATTTTCTATCTGGATTAAATATTATTTCTTGTGGTGAAACTGTTATATATTGATCTGATTGTTTATTGAATATATAATATTTTTTATCATATAATAATTTATCATCATTTACAATATCATTATAATTGACTTCATAATAATATTCGTGATTGATTTGTTTTGATCCAAAATCTATTTCTGTTCTAACATCATTAATAAGATTGATTGCTTCTTCAAATTTTGTATATGTATAAGCATATGAAAAATCTAATTTTTGATCAATATTATCGTTAATTGTTTGTATGTTATCTTGAAATTGTGATAATGTTACATAATTATTGAAATTACTATAAGATATATTAAGACAATTTATAAGATCTTCTGTAGTATTCAAATAAGTATCTAAATTTTTGACAAATGCACCATTCCAATCTATATCGATAGAATCCAATATTGGGTATCCTTGTCCATTATATTGATTTAATTTTCCTGAAACAAGAACACCTAATGGATTATTATTATTATCAAATTTCTTAACATTTGTAAAAACTCGTGAATTATATCTAATAGCAGACATTCATTTAAATATTATTTTTTATTTTCCATTGTATTTTTCCAAGACCAGCGTTTTCTGTCAAATATGTTTTATATTTCTTTCCAAATACATCTACAGTATTTGCATATATCCAAGCACCTTGCATACATCTTATATTATCTATAATAATTGGATTGTATTTAATAGGACATCTTAAAAATCCATGATATATATTCAATTGGTCAATTTCAAATGGAATTTCAATATTTTCATTATTTATTATAAATTCTCCTGATGTAATATATTGTGCCAACATTGGATTATAATATCCATAATAACAATATATATTGAATATTCCATTTAATATATATGTATCTTTTATACGTCCATCATCATAAATAATTTTTATAATTTCATTAATATCGTTTTTATAGTTATTTGTATTAATTCTTATTTTTAATTTTTTATTGTCTATATCATTTTCAATTAATTGACAATTTTCTGTCATTATTTGAAATTCATTCCAATTTTCTATTGGTATACTTGAATCAATATGATATTCTAATTCATAAGTATCAATATTTTCATTAAAATCAATTTTATTAATTGTTATATTAGGTTTTTCATAACGTTTGACACCTATTTTATTGTTTTCATCAATATATAATACATAATCATTTTGACTATCATTAGATATGATTTCATTTAACTTAAGATTGATTTCAATAATATCTTTATTATTTTCACTAATAAGATTAATGCCAATACCATTAGAATGTCGCAAATTTAATGTTGAGGCAAAATCTGGAGCATTTAAATAAGATATTAATTCATCATCATTATTAATTAAGTTAATTTTATTATAATACAATAAATCCTTTTTGAATACATCACTTCCAAACCATTTACCTAATGTCCATATTTGTTGTGTTGATTGGTCAAATAATATTGATTCATTTTCTGTACATAATTGTTTGATATACTCAAAAGCTTCTGGTGTATAATCTTCAGAACATAATGTTATGAATTTTTTAGTTACTTGAAGTTCTTGTATGTCTTCTAATGAAATTGTTGGTTCATATCCTTCTTCCAAATATTGCCATTGCATTGAAGTAACTTCTACATATGACATTCTATTATATATATTGTCTAAATGATATGATAATAGATTTGTAGAATATGAATTGACATAACTAGTTATTGTTCCAAGATTAATTGCTATATTATGATAAGAATTACTTCGTGAATCATATTGTGCAACAGGAAACCAAGTATGGTCTTGATGTTTTGTTATTGTTTCTCTTCCTTTAAGTTCAGAAACTTTTTTTGAATTGTTTCTAAAATAAGAATTTGAATGAGTATTCTTTATTCCTTCTAATAAAGTAGTAAGATTATTTGTTATTTTTCTTACAGAATTTTCAATTAAATAGGAACTATAAGTTGTACAATATGATGTTACATATGAAATAGGAAATTCTGTATTGTTATATGTTATATACGCAATATATGAATTTAATATTTCTCTAATCATTTCTTGATTATTAGCTATTGCTTCATTATTAACATTACCTAATGTATAGATAACATATGATGACAAATAACTAGTTATAGCATCAAGACGAATAGCAATGTTTGAATATGAATTTTCAACATCATTATATTTGGCAGCAGGCATCCAAACATTTTTCTTATTTGGCAATAAAGAAAGTGATTGGACTGTTTCTAATTGAGATATTTTTTTTGACCCACTTGTTGAATTATTCATATATTTACTTTATTTAGATTACTTTATTAAAAATAAAATTTATGAAACATTTATAATTTTTTATTTTTAATAAAACAATAGTAGAAACATTTATGTATAATATAGATGATGATTTGATTACCATAAAAGATAATCTTACAAATATGTTTATAGCATTCAATAATATAAGAAATTCAGAAAATACAAGTAATAGAAATTCTGAAAATATAGAAGATGTCAAACAACAATTAATTAATGATAAAGTAATGTTTAATTCATTAAGAAATAATGCATTAAACATATTTGATACATGTAATAAACTATTAATGAAATATTCTATTGAATAAATAAAAGGAGGTCATTAAGACCTCCTTAAATTTTATATTTTATATTCATCATAATTAATAGATTCTTTAATGTCATATCCTGTTTTTACACAGTTTCTAATATGATTATTCATCTTTATAATGAAATCTTTAAATTCTTCTATAGATTCAATTTCATAATATATGTTTTCTCCATTAACCTTAAATTTAATTTTTTCTGGGAGATTAGAACCATCTAGCAACATAGTTGTATCAAATAATAACTTATAGTCAATTTGATTTTCTAATGTCAATTTGATATTCATTTTATTCCAATAGAAACCATTTTCAATTAACTTTTTAGTCATTTCATTAACATAACCAGTTATTGTGTTTTTAATATAACCAACTGATGGTTTTTTATCAATAATGAAATATTTCCATTCATATGTATCATTGCCTATTTCCTTTAATCCCCAGCTAATAATATACTTATTATTTATATAATTTATTGGTTTAAATTCATTTAAATTTCCTTGTTTTATATTCATTTTAAATTGTTCTTTATATATTTTTTATAAAGATTAGATATACGGGATTCAAATCCCGTATATCTATTTAGTAATTATTTAGATACTAGGAGTAAATAAACAATATGCGATATTATCTGTAGGCGCTGCTGATCCTAAATTATAAAGTTTTGCACTATGTATAGGATTTGATGGATCAGGAATAATTAATGTATGATCTCTATAAGCAGCCTTTATAAATACTTGTGTAATTGGCATTTTTGCAACAGTGCTTTGTGAATTATCAGTACTCCAGAATACTTTAGAGAATTTACTTTCGGTTAAGTTACTTCCAATATTTGAATTAGCAATTGCTTGTGATTCATTCATATTTGGATTACCACCATTTGTAAATCTTGGATCTATATTATCACCACTTTCATTTCTATAATCCATTGCTTCTTGAGCACTATCCATAATCCATAAATTAGCATCATCAAACAATAATTGTTTCCAACCAGCTTCACCAAGACGATCATCTAACTTATTTAATGCTATAGCAAATAAATCTCTATTAGTATAGAATATTTTGATCTCTTCAGATGATAACAATCTACCATTTACATTCATATTATATTTTGACTTATAATAATCAAAGATATTGAATATCATATCTTCACGTGTTGTACGTTTAGAAATTGTATATTCACCATTCTTTACTTTATCTATAAGTTGATAGATATCAGCACCATTTGTTTGAATTGCACTTCCTGTTGCTTTATTAATGATTCTATATGTTCCACCATCATTTGTTACATTGGTTCCACCAGCATAAGCAGTAATGAATGCATATACATTATACATTGCTTCAAACAATTGTTCTGTTGATAATGTTTCCAAACTAACTTCTGATGAATATCCGCTTAAGTTCATCAATAAATTATAATCTGGATTCATACCATTATTAGCAGAAGCTTGATAACTAATAGTCTTACCATATTGATGTGTAGCAAATGTTGAACGTTCTGCATCATACCAAATACGACTTTCTTGACTTCTAAGTAACCATGGGTCAACTGATAATAATTTCTTATTAGCATTATTATCTTCATAGATATATAACAATGCTGTTATAATATTTTCAGCACCATTCATAATTCCTTCAATATGACCTATTTGATCAATATTGTAAATCTTAAGATTCTTATCTAATACATAGAAATTATTTTGAAGATTTACTGAATCAACTGAAATGTTTTGCCATTGACCTTGTGTTGCTATAGCTGAAGTAACAAATATAGTAAATGTTTGTGTAAACAATTTATCTTTACCATTAAATGTTATCTTATAATTTACTGTAAATTCAACTGAATTTGGTTCTCCATTACTTGTAATTGTTTGGAAACTAAATTTAGGATATGCAGTATTAGGTATAGAATTTGAAATTTCACCATTAATAACTTCAATTTGTCTTCCAGCTTCACATTCAATTGTTAATGGACTAATTATTAATGTTTCTGGAAGTTGAGAAGAAATTAAATAATGAGGAGTACCATCATTTGAAACAGATACAACATCATCTCCAGGTGCTATTGTATCATAACACCAATAATATGGTTGTCCATTTATCATACTATAAATATGTAATTCATAATTAACATTCTTTTGTTCACCATTCAATAAGTCAACATCCAAATAATTAGTTTCCCAACCTAAACCAGCATTTTCATTCTTAATTAATTTAATGTCATCTGGATAGAAACAACCAATTGTCAAATCAATTTCTTGAATAATATGAGCAGTTTCTGTACCATGTGAATCTTCTGCAACTACTTCAATATTGATTGTATGTCTTTCATATATAGTGTTCTTTGCACGTAAACCTGTTACAACAACATCAAATCCTGTAATTGCATTTGTAAGAACATCTCTTGTTATTCTATCTGAAGGTATTTGTATATTATTTGAAATAATATTTGCATTAATAACCATTTTATTAATCTTAACATTAAAGTCTAATGGATTAATATTGACATCATAATGATATACTACTTGGTTAGCATTATCTGAAATATTTCTAATATAGTTTTCAATAATATATTGATTTTGTTCATTCTTTTCTAATGTTTCATCATTAGACTTAATAACAATACCACTAATATTATTTGTCTTAACAATAATAGTTATAATATTACCATTTGTAATTTGTGTACTATTCTTATCAGACATGAATACATTAACCTTAATATTGACTTCTGTATTTATTGTTTCTCCTTTATTAAGTTTAGGAGTATATTCAACATACATATTGACTTCGGTCTTTCCTGTTTCATCACCTTCAATAGGTTCTTCAACCATATATCCTCTAACAACACCATTTTCATTTTCAGAAATATTAGTATTTCCAAATGTTGCATTAATTGACTTAATATCTACATTAATATTTTCATCTGGGAATTCAATCTTATACTTATATGTCTTATCAATATTTGTTATAGTTTGAGGATTTCCAGTAATATTTTGACCAGCTTCATCAAATATTGTCAATTGTGAAGGAAGTATAGGATCTTCAATACGGAATTTGATAATCTTTTGTGTTCCATAAGGATCTAAGCTATCATTGATTTGAAGAGCTATATGTTTAACATTCTTATTTGTTACATGTTCACCTGCTTTAAATGTTACAGAACCATTATTGTTTGTAATAATAGTATTTGTAGAACCATCAATTGAATATTCATTAAAGTTATAAACATAATTATTTCCTTGTAATTGCCAACTATTATTACCAGGACCTACCCAGTTATTATTTGTATTCAAATAGCTTGGAATAAGTGTAATAAGACGACTATTATCAGCTGGGAATATTGTTACATTAATGTCTGCTGTTTGTCCACCAACAATTACATATTCTTCTGAAACATCATCCCATCTAAATCTTGGACTTGAACTTGTTACATTTATGAATAATGATTTTGATGAATTGAAGTGTGCAGGTTTATCTGATTCAAAGAAACTTTGTGGCCAGTATTTCAATAACTCTTCATAGTTTTCTTGTGTAATACCACCAGTAGGTTCACCAGCACCATCAACAGCATCACCATGAATCAATATATTACCTTTTATAATATTGAAGTTATATTCTTGAGTAAATGGATTAATACCAAAATCTTTACGAATATTGTTAAGCCAATCAATACCCTTTACACCATCAATTTCTTCAGGAATTTCAATATCACCAAATGATAATGTACATGAATAGTTAGTCATTAATACATTATTGCTCTTTAATTCTTTATACCAAGTATTAATGAAATCAATAATGTCAATTCCTTCAACATTAATAAGTTCAACATGTGTTAAGAATACATTTGGTGTATAATTGAACTTAGTTGTAATTCCACTTTCAAGTTCTTCTTCAGTTGGTTGAGCAATTGTAATATTCTTCATTACAATATTTTGAATTGTACTTGGAAGAGAAACTTCTTCTAAATTAAGACCTTCTGCAGGTAAGAATGTTACGATATTTGAATCTGAAGCTAAGAATTTCTTAAGTACTGTAAGTTTAGAAATATCAGGCATTTCATTAAACTTATTTGTACGAATATCTAATACTTCAAGTGAATTTCCTAATACACCAAGATTAACCAACTTACCACAAGAACCAGCAGGTTGTTCTGATAATGTCTTAGGACCACCAATAATAAGTTCTGTCATCATTGAACCATATTTATTGACATCCCAGTTAAATGTGATAGATGAACCTAATGTATCACGCATTCCACTTACATCAAATACTTTGATCTTATATGCACCTAATACACTTAATGGGTCACCAATAGCTGTACCCATAGTAGTTGTGAATGTATGAGTTTGTCCAGCAGAAAGTTCAACAAAGTTATTAGAGAATAATCTATTGTTTGTTGTAATTGTATAATAGAACTTTGAACCAGCAACAATATTTAAGAACTCTTTTGGATTTGATGGAGATGCATTAATTCCAATATAAATATCCAATTTTGCTTGTGAATATTCACCTGCTGACCATTTAGAATCATAAAGATCAAAACGGTGTCTTAACCACCAGTCACGGTGACTAGCACGAGATCCTTGTAAGAATGGAAGATACTTAGTATTAGAATAAGGATTATAAGAAGACTTACCCTTATTGTCTGAATCATTATAAGTACTAATATACTTATACATTTCAGAACTATTATAAAGTCTTTCACTCCATGTTCCTGATTGTTTGTTATTGAACATATCAATAGCAATATCATATGTAAGTAAGTTAGATGTTACAAATGATGTAGCACATGTCTTTACTTTATCCATAAAGTCTTCATCTTGTTCAAGTAAGTTCCAAAGTACTGAACCAAATCCAGCATAACAATAAGAACCAATTGATTCATCATAACTTTCACGAGTAATTTGCCAGTCATAAGCTAAGTAACCATCATTACGTACACCCAAAATTGTATCATTATCATAATTGATGAAGTAATAGTGTTGACCATCTTCTGTTGTCATCATAGTATTCTTAATAACTTGGTCAACAGCAGCAAATCTCATCATATATACATAATAAGCTGCTAACTTCCAAATATCAAAGTG
>Ga0247609_10000819_pt1 | contig 40205 bp, 33 predicted proteins | sample 172DNAGHGlowgp2_FD_193487 | JGI IMG/M metagenome (GOLD analysis project Ga0247609, IMG submission 193487) | Sheep rumen microbial communities from Palmerston North, Manawatu-Wanganui, New Zealand - 1728 DNA GHGlow gp2 | ecosystem: Host-associated > Mammals > Digestive system > Stomach > Rumen ... | reverse complement strand
TGTCAAAAGGAGAGTTTGGAAGGGTTCTGCCGTTTCTGCCATTAATACTGACATGGCTGACGGTTCTTTTGGGACCCACATATCTTGTCAGATATGTGGTCATATTGTGGTATGCGTTGCCACTTTTATCGGTAACTTTAGATGATGCTCCGCAGGCATAGTCTGTTTGATTAAGGTGGACAGGTATGATAATATTTATCTTGGTTTAGTGCCTAACAAAAGAGGGAAAAGCACACTTGTATGAGAAAAATAATAGATAGAAAAACAGCGTATAGAGCGGTGTTGCTTCTTATAGCCCTGGTAACCGTTTTGAGTATATGGCCGGCCCGCCTATGGACGGAGGTTATGGATACTTCCGCAGGCGGTGACAGGATAGAAGAAGACAAGCTCGTAAATTTTGAGAATTTTTATTCGCAGAAATTTGTTGCAAGATATGACAGATTAAGTTCTGTGGATATATACATCTCCAAAATGGAGAAAGGAAGATATATTGATGTCACCGTGTGTGACATTGGCGGAAGGGAACTTATAAAGACTCTTGTCGATACCGGAGACAAGGAACTTCCGGGCTATGTGAGAGCGACACTTGAATATAATGTCGAAGTTGGGGAAGAATATATCCTATATGTAAGGGGATGCAGATCAAAGTTTGATATAAACTTGGAGACGGTACCCGAGAATCCCGAATATGTCGGAAGTTTGTATGAACATAGCGCTTACAGTGAAGGCAGCGGTATCACGGAGATTCCAGGAATGCACATTGCGGCGGGATACAACTACAGAATCCCGATATCAAAGAAAATCTCGCTTGCAATTATTGCGGTTATAGCAGCAATTACAGCTTTTTTATACGGACTTATCGGGCTGTATTTTGCAAAGCGCCCCGGCAGAAACGGTTTAATAACTGTCGAGAAGTGCGTGAAATGCGTTGCTAATCCGATCGCCGCGGTTATTTACCCGGCACTTATGATAATGGTCTTTCCTCTTAAAGTCTTTGACGTAAGGGCTGCAGACATTATCTTTTATGAAATAGGACTTATTGTGGCAGCGGGAATAACCTTCTATGCCATTAATCATAAAGCGGTAAAGAGTGAACTGGGTATTTCATTTATTGACGGAATAGCTTCCGGAGACAGAGTGAGATACTTTCTTGTGATGCTTTCAATGGCTATGGGTATCTGGTACTCATGTGCCTGTATGAATGATGATTATGATACATTCAGGCATCTTTCGGAAAGAAAAATGGCGATTTCATTCATTGTAATGATGCTTCTTACGTTTACCGCAAAAGAGGCGTTTAATGTACTTAACCTTGTGTGGCTCGTTGTTTCGGGAATAGGCGGAGTTTATTACTATAACCGCAATCTGTTTCCTGAATCGGAGGCTGATTTCACGGAAAAAAATACAGCTATAAAATATGCCGTGATAATCTTCATGCTGGGTGGTTTGTTGGCTATAAATCTCATTAAGCTTCTGGCGGGATATATTAATGAGAAGCTCAATAAGAATATCCGTGTTAATGAAGAACGCGCATGCGTATCACGCTTCGGTGTTTTTGTATACGTTTTCTTTGTTGTACTCATAGTTATGAGAAACGGCAGCTGGTGGGGCGTTGCACTTGCAGCTACATTCTCCTGTCTGTATTTAAGAGGCCTTGTCTGGAAAGGAAGAAAAGACTGGCTGAGTATACTGGCAGGCGGTCTCATGCTTAACTTTGGTATTTCATTTGTTTATTGTCTCATGTACAGATGCTTTGCGGGCTATGTGAGCGGAAGATACGGTTTCTTGTTCCATACACAGACAGTAACAGCCGAATATCTGACGGTTATGGGAGCGGTCTCGGCAGTTCTTTTGGCTGTAAAGATTGTCGCTCTTCCTAAAGATTCGGGAACAAAGGAACTTATAAAAACGGCATGGAAAGAGCTTATACTGTTTGGAGTTATTTCTGTTTACGCAATTTTCACCGTTTCAAGAACGGCTTATATTTCACTTTTCATTTGCGCTTTTTGTGTGCTTATGAGTTATAAAAAGAGATTCGGAAAGATACTGATCGCCATGATCGTTTCGGTGGTTGTTTGCTTTTCACCGGTATTTACGCTTCAGAGAATAATCCCTGCAATGGTTGGAAATCCCGTACTGATGGCAAACGATGATACAGATCCTTTTGTCAGAGGCGGAGCTGCATGGGGAAGCACCAATTACATGTGTGTTGAGAGATTTGTCAATCTGTTTGCCGGCAAGATCCTCGGACTTGATATGGGAACGTATGATTATCCTCATGATGTATATAATTACGATCTCGAGACGGGAAAACCACTTTTGGATGAATACGGCGATCCTATTGATGAAACCGTAGAAGAGAATGAATCATTTGGAATGACTGCACCAAATGCAGACAATATGCTTGCTTCAACGCAGTTTACAGATGCAGAGGCAATGATGCTTCTTACTGCGGCGGACGGTGATGAGAATGAAGCGGAAGAGATTGAGTCCGAAGAAGGTGAATCCGAAGGAGAAAGCACTCTTCTTGATAAGCTTGACAGTATTTCCAATAACAGGATTACTATATACAGAACCTATTTAAAAGAGATGAATCTGACGGGACATACCGATCAGCCAATACTTCCTGACGGAATGGCTGCATATCATGCGCACAACACTTATCTTCAAGTTGCGTATGACAGTGGAGTTCCTGCGGGAATAATGTTTGTGGTATTTGTATTTGGAAGTATTTTTGTTGGATTTAACTATTTTAAGAAGAATAAAGATAAACAGCCGCTTGCGCTTATTCCTTTTGTAATTGCGATCGGATTTATGGTTGCGGGAATAAGTGAATCGGTATTTGAATTCAGTTATCCGATGACACCGGCACTTATGCTTTCAATCTTTCCTTTGATGCAGAATAACAAATGATATCTTAAAAACAGAGAATGGCTATGGATAAGAAAAAAGAACCTTTTAATTATCAGAAATTATATAGGCGTGCGGTACTTATTATTTACGATGTGATAAGTGTAATCCTTGTGAGCTTTATACCTGTACTTATGAGATACGATCTCGATCTCGATCAGGTCGAAGAGCATTTCCTTACGACAACCATCACTTATTTGCCTATAAATATTGTCGTAACCCTCATTGTATTTTATGTTTTTAAGCTTTATGACAGCTTATGGGCATACGCGGGAGAAAGAGAACTACAGAACCTTGTAATGGGCTGTGCCGTTTCAAGCGGTATTACGGCAGTGGGACTTCAGTTTTTCAGAGTTCCCGGACATCAGGCTGAGCCGAAGACCTATTATTTCCTTTATCTGGTTCTGCTCATTGCGCTTATATTTGCAAGCAGATTTTCATACAGATTTTTGCGAAGCGCCAAGCACCATGCTGAGAAGAACAAAAATGCCAAAGCGGTAATGGTCATAGGTGCGGGTGAAGCTGCCAATATTATCATTAAGGATATTATCAAGAGCAATTACAACACAATGTCCATCAAATGTATCATTGATGATGATTCGGACAAGTGGGGCAAATATATTCAGGGTATACGTGTTGTCGGCGGAAGAGACAGAATCGTTGAGTGCGCTGATCTCTATGATATCGATGAGATCATCGTTGCCATTCCTTCCGTTTCAAGACAGGAACTTAAGAAGATACTTGATATCTGTAAGAATACACACTGTAAAATGCGTGCACTTCCCGGAATGTACCAGCTTTTAAGCGGTGAGGTAAACGTATCGCGACTTCGCGATGTGGAAGTTGAAGACCTTTTGGGAAGAGACCCCATTGCCGTAGATATAGATTCCATCGCCGGATATGTCAGCGGAAAGACCGTTATGGTAACGGGCGGAGGCGGTTCTATCGGATCGGAGCTCTGCAGACAGATCGCAGGACATAAGCCTAAGAGACTTATAATAGTTGATATTTACGAGAACAATGCTTACGACATTCAGCAGGAACTCAAGACAAAGTATCCGAACCTTGACCTTGTTGTTCTCATTGCGTCAGTAAGAAATACGCTCAGGATCAATATGATCTTTGAGAAATATAAGCCTGAGATCGTATATCATGCGGCTGCGCACAAGCATGTGCCTCTTATGGAGGACAGCCCGAATGAAGCTATCAAGAACAACGTATTCGGAACGTGGAAGACAGCTATGGCGGCAGCAATGAACGGAACTGAGAAGTTCGTTATGATCTCAACCGATAAGGCTGTAAATCCCACGAACGTAATGGGTGCAAGTAAGAGAATCTGTGAGATGATCGTTCAGACAATGAATAAGCACTATAATACGGAATTCGTTGCGGTAAGATTTGGTAATGTACTTGGTTCAAACGGCTCTGTTATACCGCTTTTTAAGAAACAGATTGCGGCAGGCGGTCCCGTTACGGTTACAGATCCTAACATCATCAGATATTTTATGACAATTTCCGAGGCGGTCTCACTTGTGCTTCAGGCAGGAGCATTTGCGAAGGGCGGCGAGATATTCGTACTTGATATGGGAGAACCCGTCAAGATACTGGATCTTGCGGAGAACCTCATTAAACTTTCCGGATACAAAGTCGGAGAGGATATCAGAATTGAATTTACGGGACTTCGACCCGGTGAGAAGCTCTATGAAGAGATGCTCATGGATGAAGAAGGACTTCAGGATACGGCAAATAAGATGATCCACATCGGAAAACCTATTCAGCTCGATGAGATGAAGTTTTTCTCGGGACTTGAGAGGCTGAATATTGCGGCAAAAGAAGAATCACCCGAAATTAGAACTCTCGTAAAAGAGATAGTTACAACATACCATCCCGCCAATAATGAAGCGGACAGTACGGAAGAACACAAAGAAATGCTTAAGCAGCTTGCTGAAAAAATCAATACGGAGGAATGATCGTGGAAATTAGACCCTTTGAAAAGAAAATCTGGCTTTCATCCCCGACAATGCACGGCGATGAGATCAAGTACGTGCAGGAGGCATATGACACCAACTGGATGTCAACCGTCGGAGCAAATATAAATGAGGCAGAGAAACTTATATGTGAAAAAGTCGGATGCAAGGAGGCTGTTGCACTTTCATCAGGAACTGCCGCACTTCATCTTGCGATAAAACTTGCGGGTGAAAGGCTTTACGGACAGCCGAAGGTCGGTCACGGAACACTTGAAGGAAAGAAAGTATTCTGCTCGGATCTTACTTTCGATGCTACGGTAAATCCCATTGCCTACGAGGGCGGTGAGGCAGTATTTATCGATACTGAAGAAGATACATGGAACATGGATCCTGAATCTCTTGAAAGAGCATTTGAGACATATCCTGATGTAAAACTTGTAGTTGTTGCACATCTCTACGGAACTCCCGGAAAGATAGACGGTATCCAGAGAATCTGTCGTGCGCACAATGCACTTATAGTCGAGGATGCGGCTGAATCTTTCGGTGCAACATATAAGGGAAAACAGACGGGACTTTTCGGCGATTACAGCATTCTCTCTTTTAACGGAAACAAGATAATAACGGGATCTGCGGGAGGAGCATTCCTTACAAACAGTACCGAAGATGCTCATAAGGTGCGTAAGTGGTCAACTCAGGCAAGAGAGGACGCTCCCTGGTACCAGCATGAGGAACTTGGCTATAACTACAGAATGAGTAATGTTATTGCCGGAATCGTAAGAGGACAGATTCCTTATCTTGAAGAGCATATCGCTCAGAAAAAAGAAATCTTCATGCGTTACAAAGAAGGGCTCAAGGGGCTTCCCGTAAGGATGAACCCTTATGATAAGAAGAACAGTGAGCCAAACTTCTGGCTTTCATGCATGATCATAGATGAAGATGTAATGTGCAGACAGGTTCGCGGAGAAAAAGAAGTTCTCTATAATCCCGAACCCGGAAAGACATGTCCCACAGAAATCCTCAGCGCCATTGCCGAGAATAACGCAGAGGGACGTCCGATCTGGAAACCAATGCACATGCAGCCTATTTACAGGTCAAATGCTTTTATCACAAAGTACGGAAACGGAAGAGCGCGCAGTAACGCTTATATTGAAGAGGAAGGCTTTAAGGATGTTGGAGCCGATATCTTCAACAGAGGCTTATGTCTTCCAAGTGATAACAAGATGACAAAAGAGCAGCAGGATATGATCATCGAGATCATAAGAAGATGCTTTGACTAAATGTTTTGAATACGACATATTTCGGAGTAGCTGATGATATATTCAAAATGTATTAAGAGATTGATAGATATAATACTGTCTTTGCTGGTACTTATACCTTTTTGCTGGTTGTATCTTATACTTGCGATACTCGTAAGAGTTAAGCTGGGAAGCCCTGTTATTTTTAAGCAGCCAAGACCCGGAAAAGACGGAAAGGTTTTTAACCTTTATAAATTCAGGACAATGACTGATGCGAAAGATGAAAACGGAAATCTTCTTCCCGATGAAGACAGACTTCCCGAGTTTGGCAAAAAGCTCAGAGCAACCAGTCTTGATGAACTGCCTGAGTTTATCAATATTTTAAAGGGTGATATGAGTTTTATCGGCCCAAGACCTCTTCTTGTAAAATATCTTCCTCTTTATAACGAGGAACAAAGGCACAGGCATGATGTAAGACCGGGCCTTACCGGGTGGGCGCAGGTAAACGGAAGAAATCTTCTCAGCTGGGAAGACAGATTTGAGAAAGATGTATATTACGCAAGGAATATTTCTTTTCTTTTCGATCTTAAGATTTTCTTCATGACCATAGCGGTCGTATTTAAACATGATGATATAAACAGTGCCACGGATGCGACGATGGAGGCATTTACAGGCACAAAACCAAAGGAGCGGTAAGATGAACATTTTATTTTGCAGTGTCGGAAGACGCTGTGAACTTTTAAAAGATTTCAGGAAAACTCTTGGAGATAAGGTTCACATGGTTGTTACTGATAACAGCGTATATGCACCTGCTCCGGCTTTTGCGGATGTTTGCTATAAAGTTCCGCTTATAACAGCACCTGAGTATATTCCGACTATTCTCGATATCTGTAGGAAAGAGAAGATCGATGCGGTAACGACGCTTATCGATCCCGAGATCGCGATTCTTGCAACACACAGAAAAGAGTTTGAAGAGCTTGGAGTTGAAGTTCTTGCACCCTACGAAGAAACCGCAAAGTTGTGTTTTGATAAATTTGAGATGTACAAATATCTCTCATCAAAGGGAATAAGAACGGTTAAAACTTACGGTACGTTTTCTGATTTTGACAAGGACTACAAGGAAGGCAAAATAAAGCTTCCCGTCTTTGTTAAGCCAAGAACCGGAAGCGGAAGCGTCGGTGCCCGCAAGGTTGATACCTATGAACTTCTTAAGGAAGTTACAGAGAAAGATACGGGGCTTATTATTCAGGAACTTATGACCGGAAAAGATATGGATGCCGACATCTATGTCGATACAATAAGTCACAAGCCTGTTGCAATCTTTTCCAAGAAAAAGATTTCTACCACGATCGGTGGAGCGAACAAGACTATTTCGTTTAAAGATGACAAACTTTTTGCATTTGCGCAGCGAGCACTTGAGGTATTTAAGTTTAACGGACCTCTTGACATGGATCTTTTTTATCAGGACGGAGAGTATTACCTCTCTGAGATAAATCCGAGATTCGGAGGAGCTTATCTTCATGCCTACGGCGCGGGAGTTGATTTCCCGTCATTTATTTACAAAAATGTTGTGGAGAAGGAAGAAAATCCTCAGCAGATCGGGCAGTATGACGAGAATGTCGTTATGATGATGTATGACAGCGTTGTCATAGATACATTGGATAACCTTGAGGATCGAATGAGAGAAATCTGATAATGACAATTTTGATTTTGGCAAACTATGCAAACGGTCTTTTTCTTTTTAGAAAAGAGCTTATTGAATCCTTTAAAAAGGCTGGGCACAAAGTGATAGTATCGGTCCCTTTTGATGAGAATGTGCACAAGCTCCGCGATATGAATGTGGAACTTGTGGATACGCATCTTGAAAGACACGGGATGAATCCGTTAAAAGACCTCAAACTGTTTGCAAGTTACATGAAAATAATGAAGAATACACGCCCCGGCGTGGTTCTTACATATACGATAAAGCCCAATATTTACGGGGCTATGGCTGCTAAGTTTTTAAGAATCCCGTATGTCTGCAATGTTACGGGACTTGGAACCGCGATAGAAGGCGGAGGGATGCTGAGTAAGATCCTTGTAAAGATGTATTCGTTTTCTATGAGCAGGGCCAAAAAAGTTTTTTTCCAAAACGAGAGAAATCTTGAATTTATGAAAAATAAAGGAGTTGCGGCGAAAAATGCAGCTCTTTTGCCGGGATCCGGAGTCAATCTTACGGAACACCCTTTCAGGGAATATCCTTCGGAGAATGACGGAATACGTTTCCTTGCAGTAATAAGGATAATGAAGGATAAAGGAATCGAGGAGTATCTTGAGGCTGCGGAAGCAATAACATCCGAGTATGATAATGTTGCTTTTGACCTTGTCGGAGAGTACGAAGAGGATGAGAGAGCAAAGTATGAGCCGATGATACAGGCGCTTGAAGAAAAAGGCTCGATAAGATATCACGGACATCTTGATACCGTTGAACCTGTCATGGCAAACAGCCATGTTATAGTGCATCCTTCTTATCATGAGGGACTTTCCAATGTGCTTCTTGAAGCGGGAGCGTGCGGAAGACCTGTTCTTGCAAGTGATGTAAACGGATGTAAGGAGACTTTTGAAGAGGGCGTTACGGGAATGGGCTTTAAGCCCGGCGATTCATCGGCACTTCGGGATGCCATAAGAAAGTTTCTGGCACTTTCGGAAGATGACAGGAAAGAAATGGGAAAAAAAGCCAGACATTTTATTGAGAAAAATTATGACAGAAAAATTGTCATTTCAACTTATGAGCAAACGCTTAAAGAACTGTAAAAATATGATTTTTACAGATGTTTGACAGGCGTAGTATAATAAATGTGTTCTTGAATTTTTTATTTAAGAATCTATAATTATGTAAAAAACTTTAACATTGAAATGTTAATGATTTGGAGGATTCAAATGGGTTTGTATGAGAAACTTCTCGCCGGAGAAGAAAAACTGTCATTGGTTGGACTTGGTTATGTAGGCATGCCGATCGCAGTGGCATATGCCAAGAAGATAAAGGTAGTCGGATATGATTTTAACGCTGCCAAGGTAGAACTTTATAAGAAGGGAATCGATCCCACAAGAGAAGTCGGCGATGAAGCCATTAAGAATACAAGTGTTGAGTTTACAGCAGATCCCGAGAAGCTTCGTGAGTGTAAATTCCACGTAGTTGCGGTTCCTACACCTGTAAATGACGATCACACACCGGATCTTTCACCTGTTGAGGGTGCCAGCCATACACTTGGTAAGTATCTTACAAAGGGAAGCATCGTGGTATACGAGTCAACAGTATATCCGGGAGTAACAGAGGATATCTGTGTTCCCATCCTTGAGCAGGAATCCGGACTTAAGTGCGGAGTAGACTTCAAGGTAGGATATTCTCCCGAGCGTATCAATCCCGGTGATAAGGTTCACAGACTTGATACCATTACAAAGATTGTTTCAGGAATGGATGAAGAAACTCTTGAAGAGGTTGCAAACGTATACAGCCTTGTTGCACTCGCAGGAGTATATAAGGCACAGTCCATCAAGGTTGCCGAGGCTGCAAAGGTTATCGAGAACAGCCAGAGAGATATTAATATAGCATTTATGAACGAGCTTTCTATGATCTTCCACAAGATGGATATCGATACAAAGAGCGTTCTTGAGGCTGCCGGAACAAAGTGGAATTTCCTTAAATTCTTCCCCGGCCTTGTAGGTGGTCACTGCATCGGTGTTGACCCTTACTACCTCACATATAAGGCAGAAGAACTCGGATATCATTCACAGATCATTCTTTCCGGAAGAAGAATTAATGATGATATGGGTAAATATATTGCAGAGTCTTGCGTAAAGAATCTTATCGCAAACGACATTGCGGTTAAGAATGCGAAGGTTGCCATTCTTGGATTTACTTTCAAGGAGAACTGCCCCGATACACGTAACACCAAGATCATCGACATTTACAACGAGCTTGGTGAGTACGGAATCACTCCCGTAGTGGTTGATCCCGAAGCTGATGCCGACGAGGCTAAGAGACTTTACGGTATCGATTTTGATTCATTGGATGCGGTTAAGGATATGGATGCGGTTATCGTTGCCGTTGCTCACAAAGAATTCGAGAGCTACAAGCCGGCCGATATTGCAAAATTCTTCAATGCAAAGCATAAGACAAAAGTATTCATGGATCTAAAGGGAATCTATGATATGAGCGAATATAAAGCTCCAGAGTACAATTATTGGAGACTTTGAGCACTTAGCGAGGTTCTTACGAGCTTAGTGCGAAAGTCGTTCCGACGAGCGAAGCGAGAGCGGAACCTCCTTATTATTTGAAAAGAGGACTTTTTTAAATGGGTTTTAAAGAGCTTAAATTTGACGACGACAGTTTATTTCTGGTAACCGGCGGAGCAGGATTCATCGGTTCCAATATTTGTGAGGCGCTTCTTGATATGGGCTACAAGGTAAGATGCCTTGATAACCTCTCAACAGGACATATCGAGAACATTCAGCCTTTAATGGAAAACAAGAATTTCACCTTCATTGAGGACGATATCAGAGACCTTGATGCTTGTATGAAAGCAACGGAAGGTGTTACATATGTTTTGAACGAAGCTGCATGGGGAAGCGTTCCCAGAAGCATCGAGATGCCCCTTCTTTATGAGGAGATCAATATCAGAGGAACTCTTAATATGATGGAGGCATCAAGACAGAACGGAGTTAAGAAGTTTGTATATGCTTCAAGCTCATCTGTTTATGGAGATTCAACGGTTCTTCCGAAGAAAGAGGGACAGGGAGGAAATGTTCTTTCTCCTTATGCACTTACAAAGAAAGTAGACGAAGAGTACGGAAAGCTTTATAAGAAGCTCTACGGACTTGATACATACGGACTTCGTTATTTCAATGTGTTCGGAAGAAGACAGGATCCCAACGGCGCATATGCTGCGGTTATTCCCAAGTTCCTTAAGCAGCTTATGAACGGAGAGACTCCTACAATCAACGGTGACGGTAAGCAGTCACGTGACTTTACTTATGTTGATAACGTAATTGAAGGAAACTTAAGAGCTTGCCTCGCATCATCAGATGCAGCGGGCGAAGCTTACAATATCGGTGCAGGCGGAAGAGAGTATCTTATCGATGTTTATCATCATCTTACAGATGCACTCGGACTTGATGTAGAGCCCAACTACGGACCTGCAAGAAAGGGCGATATCAGAGATTCAAACGCAGATATCTCAAAAGCAAGAAAGAACCTCGGATACGATCCTTCATATGATTTCAAAGCAGGTATTGAGCTTGCCATTAACTGGTACAAAGAAAATCTATGAAAATAGCGATACGAATGGATGATATTACTCCTGCAATGGACCGGGAGAAATTTTACAGGTTTAAAGAACTTCTCGATAAGCATGGCATCAAGCCTCTTATCGGGGTTGTTCCGGAGTGTAAAGATGAAAAGCTTGATATTTCGGAGCCTATCGAAAATTTCTGGAACTTTGTAAAAGACCTTCAAAACTCAGGCTGGGTTGTGGCAATGCACGGTTTTAACCATGTATATACCACAAAAGAGGCAGGAATCTTTCCGATAGGAGGAAAGTCTGAGTTTGCCGGTGTTCCTTACTACAAGCAGGATGATATGCTAAGAGTCGGAAAGCGCATTTTGAGGGAGAATGGCATATTAACGGATATTTTTATGGCACCCTCACATTCGTTTGACAAAAATACTGTCAAAGCTCTTAAGAAAAACGGTTTTTCCTGTATTACCGACGGCTTTGGAAGAGCGCCGTATAAGCGCTCTGGAATTGTTTACTATCCAATTTCTTCAAGGCGTTCCAAGACCCTTTCTGATAAGAGGGACGGAATAACCACTTTTGTGTATCACACCAACACAATGGATGAAAAAGAGTTTGCAGATTTTGAGAAACTTTTGGAGACAGCGAAGGTTGTGTCGTTTTCTGAATTAATGGACATGCAAGCTACACAGCAGGGGATACTCGGATATATTTGTGAGTATATTTTAGCTAAGGCCAAATACACTATTGTTAATCTGAGGAAAAGCATAAAGTGAGGAGTTATGGAAGATAACTACGGACAGATAAGAGTATTACACGTCTTAGGGGGACTTGGAGTAGGCGGAGCTGAATGTCGCATAATGGATTTATATCGTAATATGAATAGGGACAGGATACAGTTTGATTTTCTTGTCCATTATTCACCTGATAAGACAGGAAAAAAGAGTCCGACTTCTGATGAACTGATGGCAGTTCGAGAGCCGGACTATTTTGATAATACGGTATATTCATTGGGCGGAAGAATATTTTGCCTCCCCAAATTTGTGGGAACCAATCTGCTTGATTACAAAGTTGCGATCAGGAATTTTTTTAAGGAACATCAGAATGAGTGGAAAGTGGTACAGGGGCACATGACAAGTACCGCGGCCATCTATCTTCCGATTGCAAAGAAAGCAGGTATTCCAATTTGCGCAGCCCATGCAAGAAGCGCGGGTGTAGATAAAGGCGTTAAGGGTATTGCCACAAATATTTTTAGGACTCCGCTTCGAAAAGAGGAAGTTACAGATTTTAATTTTGCCTGCTCAAAAGAAGCGGGAGTGGCGGTATTTGGAAATACGCTTGTGGAGCAGGGGAAAGTTAAGATAATTCCCAATGCCATAGACTTAAAGAATTTTGCTTACAATGAAGAAAAAAGAAACAGGATAAGAAAAGAACTTGGAGTAGCCAACGCCATTGTCATAGGACATGTCGGAAGTTTTAGGTATGCCAAGAACCACGAATTTCTTATTCAGGTTTTTTTCAATATCATTAAGATGCTTGAAAATGATGTTGAGAACAAATACTGTATGCTTCACGGTATGCGGATAAAGCTTTTGATGCTGGGCACAGGACCGCTTATGGATAATGTGAAAAATCTTGCGGACAGGCTCGGAATATATGACAAATGTATCTTTGCGGGAAATAAGAGTAACGCAGCCGATTATTATCAGGCGATGGATTATTTCTGCTTCCCTTCAAGATATGAGGGACTTCCCGGAAGTGTTGTCGAAGCGCAGGCAGCAGGACTTCAGTGTCTTGTATCAGACTCCGTGACGCCGGAAGTTAATGCAACGAAACTTGTTACCATGATGAGCATTAACCTTGATGCGGGAGAATGGGCAAAAAAGATCCTGGACGATCTTATTCTTGATGACACCGAAGTTTTGGATGCAAGCACCGATGGATATGAGCCGCTTGCAGAGGGCAGCAACAGTATAGGTAAGTGTTCTGTGGGAGACAGAGCGGGAACGTCGGAATATATTTTAAACGAATTAAGAGATGCCGGTTTTGACGTAAAACTTCAGGCAAAGCAGATGGCATACTTTTATGAAAGAGGACATTTCTAATGGCAGCTAACAAGAAGAACCTTATGCTCATGGTGCCCATGCTTCATCAGGGCGGATTTGAGCGTGTCTGCATAAAAACTGCGAGACTTATGCAGGAATATTACAATGTGTACATACTTATCTTCAGTTCGAAGGATATCAATTTTGACATCACTGGGCTTGAAGTTATAGACATAAATGTTCCTGCCCAAAAGGGAATAGTAAATAAAGTATTCAATGTAATAAAGAGAGTCATAAAGACAAGGAAGATAAAGAAAAATCTTAAAATCGATATCGCATACAGTTTTGGAAGTTCATCAAACTATGTTAATGTTCTTTCCAAGGGGAAAGAAAAGGTTCTTACGGGACTTCGTTGTCAGACCGACATGGAAAATCCCAAGAATATAAAGATGTTCTGCAAGGGCTCAGATCAGGTTCTTTCCTGTTCCAAGGAGATTGTAAGGCAGCTCCTTAGAGATTTTGACTACAACAGAAGTACCTATATCTACAATCCGCTTGATGTCAATGATGTCAGGGCAAAGGGAAATGAGAAGACGGACGATATTCCTTTTAAGGGCGAAGATGTGAAAGTTATATCCTGCATGGGAAGAAACGATTACATAAAAGGAATATGGCATCTTGTAAAAGCATTTTCACTTGTTTATAAGAAACATCCCGAGGCAAGACTTATAGTTCTTGGCGCGGGAAATTGGTCAGAGTACGAAAAGCTCTCTGAACAGCTTGGAGTTAAAGGGAAAGCTTGTTTCCCCGGAGTTAAAAAGAATCCTTTTTCTTACGTATCTTCTTCAGATATTTACGTGTGCAGTTCCAATCATGAGGGATTCCCCAACGCGGTACTTGAAGCAATGGCGCTCGGAAAACCTGTTATTTCTGCGGACTGTAAGACGGGACCAAGAGAGATTCTTTTAAGCGAAGATGAGTACGAGCAGCTTATTAAGGAGATACCAAACGGAGACAGCACAAAAGACGCGATTGAGGGAACATACGGAATACTGGTGCCCGATCTCGGCGAGAATGTGGATATGGATCCAAATAACATAACAGAGGGTGAAAAACTCCTTGCAGAGAAGATAGAGAGTCTTCTCGATGATGAGGACAAAGCTTCAAGATATGCGGAGAAAGCATATGAGAGAGCACTGTTCTACGCACCCGAAAAGTACAAAGAAAGTATACATGAAATTTTCAAGAGGTATGAATAATGCATTATAAAGTTGTAGTCTTCGGTGTAAAAGATACATCCGAGAACATAATAGATTTCATAGAAAAAGAACTTTGCAAGGTTGACCTTGTAATGACCATTGCACCCAAGGTTCTTGAACATAATCAGGTTTCAGGATTCAAGGGACTCAGCTTCCTGACAGAGAAGTACGGAATTCCAGTTTTCGAAGCAGAGAGCTATTTCCTTAACGATGAAAAGACTAAGAAATTTATTGGGGAAAACACTTTTGACCTCGGAATCGTAATGGGATGGCAGAGGCTTATCCCCAAGGAAGTTCTCGATGCGTTTAACAGCGGAATATACGGTTTCCACGGAAATTGTGGATATCTTCCCTTCGGAAGAGGGAGATCGCCTCTTAACTGGTCGGTCATCCTCGGTGATTCGAGATTTAATCTCAATCTCTTTAGATATGATGAACATGCGGACAGCCCGAATGTCTTTGCAACAGAGATGTTCCAGATAAATGAGCATGACGATATCAGAACGGCTCAGTACAAGAATATGATATGTTCCAAGAACCTTATAAGGAAGCTTGTAACAACATATATGGAAAAAGGTGAGATTCCTATCCGCACCGATTCAAAAGATTATGATTCATGGTACAATAAACGTACCGCTTCAGATGGAAAAATTGATTTTAAAGACAGGACCAGAAATATATATAACCTTATAAGAGGCGTTGCGGCGCCTTTCCCCGGAGCGTTCTGCTATGCAGGCTCTGAGGATGAGAAGAATAAGGTTACGGTCTGGGAGGCACATCCTTTTGATGAGATGATCGATTTCTCGGGATTTGCGCCCGGAGAGATAGTTGATATATTTGACGGAAAGCCAATCGTTCGCACGGTTGACGGTTCGATCAGAATAGACAGATATGAGTCTGAAGTAGAATTGGAAGTAGGAACGGTACTTTTATAATTATGAAAACAATAGCATTTCACTTGAACTGCCTTGTTCAGGGCGGTGCCGAGCGCGTGGTTTCAAACCTCGCCAATCAATTTGCCCGGGAAGGCTATAAGGTATATGTTGCCACTGAGTGGGTGGATGAAAATGAATTTGTCCTTGATGAAAGAGTTACAAGAGTGCATGTGGGTCTTCGTGAAGGAGATGAAAAGAAGAACAGGATAACAAAGTTCTTTTTGCGCGTTAAATATCTCAAGGAATTTGTAAAAAATTATCATCCCGATGTGCTCATAGCATTCGCTCAAAGAGCCAATTACAGGGCACTTATGGCTGCGGGGAAAAGTGACGTGCCTGTCGTAATATCCATAAGGACAGACCCTGTTGGACATTATGATGCATTTTCTGATAAAGTACAGATTAAGTGGTTGTTCCCGAGGGCAGCAGGTTGTGTATTTCAGACAACCGGGCAAAAGGAATTCTTTAAGCCATACCTTCAGGACAATTCAGCCATTATTTTAAATCCGGTAAATCCAAAGTATTTCGGACTTAAGAAACCTGAAAAAAGGGATAAAGCCGTTGTGCATCACGCAAGACTTGTAGATTTCAAGAATCAGCCGATGCTCTGCGAAGCTTTTATCAAGGTGCATGAGAGACACCCCGACTATGTTCTTAAGATATACGGACCCGATTCTTTTGACGGGACAAAAGAGATACTTGATAAGATAATAGCCGACAACCATGCGGAAGATTACATACTTCTCATGGGCGGAAGCGATGAACTTGAAAAAGAGATACCAAAGGGCGAGGTTTACGCATTTTCATCAGACTGGGAGGGACTTCCCAATTCGCTTCTTGAAGCAATGGCGATGGGAATGCCCTGTGTTGCTACAGACTGTCCCTGCGGCGGTCCAAGAACCGTTATGAGAGACGGAGAGAACGGACTTCTTGTTCCGATAAAAAATCCCGATGCTCTTGCGGAGGGAATATGCAGGCTCATTGAAGATAAGGAACTTGCGGAACGTCTCGGAAATGAAGCTGCAAAGATAGAACAGATCACAAATTCTGAAGCTGTATTTATACAGTGGAGAGATTATTTGGAGAAGATCATAGATAATAATAGGAGATAAGTGATAATGTTTTCATTTGATGATTACAGAGAGATAGTCCGTGCCATAAAAGCCACGGGACGATATGCGACATACGAGGAAGCTCTTGAAAAAGACAGCTTTGTGATTATGAGACACGATGTTGAATATTCTGTAGAGAGAGCACATGCTCTTGCCAAAGTTGAAGAGAGTATGGACTTTAGATCCACATTCTTTTTCCAGTGGACAAACAATTCATATAACATCTTATCCAGAAAAAACAGGGATATCCTCTCTGATATGCATGAGAGAGGCCAGCACATAGGTCTTCATTTTGCATTAAACGGAATGACGGATATGAGAGTAATAAGAGAGAGGATCAAGCAGGAGATCGATATGCTCAGCAATATGCTCGGCTTTGAGATCAATTCTTTTTCAATACACAGACCGTCGCCTGACGTTCTTGCAGAAAATATCAAGATTCCGGGAATTATAAATGCATATCAGGATGAGTTCTTCTCATTCGATCCCAAGGCGACTCCCGAATCTGAGCTTGAAGTTAAGTATATGTCGGATGCCAACCATATCTGGAGATACGGCTATCCCGATGAAGAGACGATAAATGCCCACAAGAAGGTGCAAATCCTTACGCATCCTTTTGCGTGGACCAAGAAGGGATATGACAATCTCGAGAATTACAAGACACTTGTAAATGAAAAGTACGTGGAACTTATTGACTCTATCGATAATGAGTGCAAGGATTTCGGCCCTCTTCGCGATAATTTCGAAAAACTACCAGTGGAGCTGTAAATATAAAGAATGTGCGGAATTTGCGGATATATATCAAAAAAGAGAATAACTGAAGAACAACTGCGTATCATGAATGATACCATGTATCACAGAGGACCTGACGACAGCGGTGTTGAGATTTACGACGGATCAAACGGTTATTCGATCGGTTTTGCTCAGAGACGTCTTTCCATAATGGATCTGTCGCCGCTCGGACATCAGCCGATGCATTCGGAAAACGGAAGGATATCTGTTGTCTACAACGGTGAGATCTATAATTACCGTGAGCTCAAGGAAGAGTTGTCTGACTATGAGTTTAAGTCAACTTGCGATACCGAGGCGATAATCGCGGCGTACCTTAAGTGGGGAATAGACATGGTGGATCATATCCACGGAATGTTTGCGATCGCACTCTATGACAGAGAGACGTCGGATATTTATCTTATAAGAGACAGAATAGGTAAGAAGCCTCTTTTTTACTGGTTTGACGGGGAAAATCTGGTTTTTGCTTCGGAGCTTAAGCCTATCATGAAATGTCCCGGATTTAAGCCCGAGATAAGAAAGCAGGTTATATCAAGATATCTTCTTCAGCAGTACATCACTGCTCCGGATACGATCTTTACCGATGTGTACAAGCTTGAAGCAGGCTCATATATTAAGTTTAGTGAAGGCAAGATCACAAAGAAGAAGTATTGGGATATAAAAGAAGTTTACAAAGAGATGTCTAAAAATCCCGTAAGAAGCTATGCGGAAGCAAAAGAGGGATTGAAAGAGAGACTTAAAAAGTCTGTTGCATCGAGAATGATAGCTGATGTTCCGCTTGGAACTTTTTTATCCGGCGGCTATGATTCATCGCTTATCACAGCAATAGCGCAGGAACATTCGGACAGACCGGTAAAGACATTCTGCATAGGCTTTGACGTTCCCAGATATAACGAGGCTGAGTATGCCAAGGAGATAGCAAAGCACCTTGGAACAGACCACACAGAGCTCTATATCTCCGAAAAAGAGATGTTTGAGCTTGTGAGCAGTATTCCTCAGTATTATGATGAACCTTTCGCAGATAATTCAGAGATTCCGTCCATGCTTGTAAGTAAACTTGCAAAGCAGGACGTTACCGTAGCTCTTTCGGGAGACGGCGGAGATGAATTTTTCTGCGGATACAATATATATGATAACGTAAGAACAGCGCAGCTTCTGGATATTCCGGGAGCTATGGTTCACAGCCTTTCGGGCATAAAGAGCGGAGACGGAACACTTCTTGATAAGATGCCCTTCAGAGTAAAGGTTGTTGCAAATAACAGAGATCCGGAGACCAAGACGCAGCTTGTTTCAGAAGGATATATAAGAGCATCGCACGCCTTTATAACAGGCAATGAAGAGATGGATGTTCCTATCAGTGCAGCGCAGTATCTTTCTACAGATTACAATCTTGAAAGCAATTCCCTGCCTGTTTTGTATCCTGTTGAGAGCCTGTACGGCGTGAAAGATTTTCAGATAAGAAGGATGCTTCTTGATATGGATACATACCTTCCTGAAGACATCCTTGTAAAGATGGACAGAGCGTCCATGAAATATTCGCTTGAAGCAAGATGTCCCATAATGGACACCGATGTAATGGAGTATTCATTTAGAATACCGCATAGATTCAAGTATCATAAGGGAGATAAGAAGCATATCCTAAAAGATATCGCTTATGACTATATACCTAAGGAACTTCTGGAAAGACCAAAGACAGGATTCGGAGTTCCGATGGATGAGTGGCTTCGCGGACCGTTAAGGGAGCAGCTCCTTGATTACAGCAGTACGTCATTCCTTCGTAAACAGGATATTTTTGACGTTGATTATGTATCGAAATTTATCAACGACTATGTTGTAAAGGGAGACGGCGGACCGGCTACTGGAGCAAATTACAGTAAGATCGCGTGGTCGTTCTACATATTCCAGCAGTGGTATAATTTTCATATGATTTGATAAAAGGAGATAGAAATGACAAGAGAAGCAGTTTTTGAGAAATTAAATGAAGTATTCAGAGATGTTTTTGAGGATGATGATATCACAGTTGATGATTCAACAACATCAGCGGATGTTGACGGCTGGGATTCACTTGAGCACATCAATCTTATAAATGCCGTTGAGCAGGAGTTTGATATCAAATTCAACATGGGACAGATCGTATCCATGAAAAATGTAGGTGAGATGGCAGACATTATCATCAGCAAATTACAGGGATAATAAGATGAAAATACATCATGTAGGATACCTTGCCAAGAGCATAGACAAGACGGAAAAGAAATTTTTTGAGCTTGGCTATGAAGTTGAACAGGCCACCAAGTACGATGAGATAAGGGATATTAAGATCGAGTTTCTGAAAAACGGAGATTACAGAGTTGAGCTCATTGAGCCCATGGGAGAGAATTCCCCGATGTATCCGCTTTTGAAGCGCTTTAAGAATACCCCTTATCATTTTTGCTATGAAGTGGAAGATATGGACAAGGCTGTAAAAGAGCTTGAGAGCAAACACTACACCGTCATACATGAGCCTACTATCGCGCCTTGTATAGACGGCAAGAAAGTTGCCTTTTTGAATAATATCAGTATGGGGATAATCGAACTTGTCGAATTCTGAGAATAAAAAACATATCGCCATGTATATAGGTTCGCTCGAAAAGGGCGGAGCGGAGAGAGTAATGTCTAATCTTGCCGATTATTTTTTTGAGCAGGGTTACAAGGTTACTCTCGTTACTACATATCTGGCGGCAAATGAATACGAAGTAAAGCACGCGGCATGGAAGAGAGTTCCTGCCGGAGCACCGAATGCCGTTCACGTGGCCGACCTTGATGAAAATCCCGTTTGGGTCGACCTTGAAGGCGGAGAAAAGGGCGGTATAAGAAGAGTTTTTTCTGCACTGTTAAAAGAAGAGCAGGCGGGAAGAGCGGCAAATTTAAAGAACAGATATAATAAACTTCGCAATATCTGGAAGGAACTCAAACCGGATCTGGTACTGAGTTTCCTTGGAAAAAACAACATAATGGCTCTTTCAACCGCTACAAGAGAGGGAATAAAGGTTGTTGTATCTGTGCGTGCAGATCCCGATATGGAGTACGGCAGCAGAGGGCTAAAAGCGGGTATGCTTGCAACTTTCGGAAAAGCGGCAGGCGTTGTTGTCCAGTCTAAAGGCGCAAAAGCCAAATTTCCCAAATATATTCAAAAGAAATGTATAATACTTCCAAACTCGCTCAATCCTTCTTTTATCAGGAAACGCTATATCGGCGATCGTGAGAAGAAGATTGTAATGGTTGCAAGGATTAACAGCAACAAGAATCAGGAAATGGTTATGAGAGCGTTTAAGGATGCTGCGGGAGATGCATTTCCCGATTATTCACTTGTCTTTTACGGAGACGGGCCCGACAGCATTAAGCTTCAGAGACTTGCGTCGGAACTCGGGATAAGAAAAAGAGTCGAATTTAAGGGCAATGTAAGTAATGTTGCGGAGCATATAGAGAAAGCATCGATTTTCATTCTTGCATCAAATCACGAGGGTATGCCGAATTCACTTATCGAAGCGATGTCACTGGGACTTCCCTGTATCTCTACGGATTGTCCGTGCGGTGGTCCGAGAGACCTTATTGAAGACGGAGTGAACGGACTTCTCGTTCCTGTGGGAGATAAGGATGCCATGGCAGAAGCCATCAGAAAGATTCTTTCAGATAAGGAACTTGCCGAGAGGCTTGGTGAGCAGGCAACAAAGATTCAGGAAATATGCAGCCCAGAAGTCACCAATTCTAAATGGAAAAAATATTTTGACAGGATAATGGAAGGATAATAGAGGAATAAGTTTTAATGATGAAAGAACTGGAATATCCGTTTGACAACAGTTACATAATGAAAAAGTCCAAGTCAATAAAGAAGGCTCTTCTTGCCGACGGCTCGGACAGGATAAAGAAAAAGATAGCGGTGCTTGGAGGTTCCACAACTCACGATATTATAAGGATTCTGGAGCTCTTTTTGCTTAACTATGATATAGAGCCTGTTTTCTATGAATCTGAGTACGGACAGTACTGGCAGGATGCTATGTTTCCTTCGGATGAGTTAAAAGAGTTTGCGCCTGACATCATCTTCATCCACACAAGTAACAGGAATATAACGGACTATCCCACAATGGATGACAGCGAGGCCGCGGTGCAGGATAAGCTAGACGGTATGTTTAAGCATTTTGAGACGATGTGGCACAATCTACATGAACTCTATCATTGTCCGATCATCCAGAATAATTTCGAGGCGCCTTTTTACAGGCTTATGGGAAACAGGGACGGATATGACATTCACGGAAAGCTTTCGTTCATAAACAGACTGAATCTCATGTTTGCCGAATATGCAAGAAAGGCTTCGGGAGACGAAGGAAGCTTTTTTATAAATGATATAAATTATCTTTCGACTTGCTACGGTCTTGATGCGTGGTCAGATCCTCTTGCATGGCATATGTACAAGTATGCGCTTTGTATTCAGGCTATACCTACGCTCAGTTTTAATGTGGCAAATATAATCAAGTCAATTTACGGAAAGAACAAGAAGGGACTTGTTCTTGACCTTGATAATACACTGTGGGGCGGCGTTGTCGGTGACGACGGCCCTGACGGAATCGAGATAGGACAGGAGACCAATTTAGGTCAGGTATATCTTGAGTTCCAGAATTATATCAAGGCTCAGAAGGAGCTCGGCATCGTACTTGCGGTTGATTCGAAGAACGATGAAGAGAATGCGCTTGCGGGACTTAATCATCCCGACGGAGCGCTTAAGCCCGATGACTTTGTATTTATAAAAGCAAACTGGGAGCCCAAGAGTGAGAATATGAAGGCGATTGCTTCAGAGCTCAATGTGCTTCCGGAATCACTTGTCTTTGTGGATGACAATCCGGCTGAGAGAGCGATTGTTACGGGACAGATTCCTAAGGTGAATGCGCCTGAGATCGATACTCCCGAGCACTATATAAGAATTCTCGATCACTCGGGATTTTTTGAGACAACATCCATTTCTGAGGATGACAGGAAAAGAAATGAGATGTACATGGCAAACAGGAAGAGGACAGAGCTTCAGGAGAGCTTCAAGGATTACAGCGAGTACCTTAAGTCTCTTGAGATGAAGGCTGTCATAGCTCCTTTTGAAAAGATGTACATTCCAAGGATTGCCCAGCTTACAAACAAGAGCAATCAGTTTAATCTTACAACAAAGAGATATACTCCCGATGATATCGAGAAGACCGCAAACGACAGCAGTAACATCACTCTTTACGGCCGTCTTGAGGATAAGTTCGGGGATAACGGAATAGTTTCGCTTGTAATAGGCAAGCAGGATGGCGAAGAGCTTCATATTGACTTGTGGCTTATGAGCTGCAGAGTTTTGAAAAGAGATATGGAATTTGCCATGCTGGATGAACTTGCAAAGAAAGCGGGTGAAAGGGGAATAAAGACCGTTTACGGATATTACTATCCGACAGCCAAGAACAAGATGGTCAAGGACTTCTATTCTTTACAGGGATTTGAACTTGTGAAAGAAGATGAAGAGGGTAATAAGACTTATAAGCTTGACCTTACGGGATATACAAATAAAAACAACGTTATAGACGTGGAAGATTGATGAGGTTTTAGGCTGATGTGGTATCAGCGGAAAGCTTTATCAGACATCGATGGAGACATTATGTGTGGAATAGCAGGACTTATCGGGTTTAAAGGTGACCTTAAGAGAAACATCGGGAAGATGAATGACAGGATGCTTCACAGAGGCCCCGACGACGAAGGAATCTATATAAGTGAGAATGGAAAAGTGGCGCTTGGGCACAGGCGCCTTTCTATTGTGGACTTATCCAAAAAGGGCGCCCAGCCCATGATGTCTCATTCGAGAAGAAAAGTTATCGCCTACAACGGCGAGATATACAACGCATCCGTGGTAAAAGACAAGCTTATCGCGGAGGGAAAAGTTACAGAATTTAACGGCACTTCAGACACAGAGATCCTTATAGAGGCAATTGATGCCTATGGCATGGAAGAGACTTTGACTATGTGCAAGGGAATGTTTGGAATTGCCGTTTATGATATGGACAAAAACACTGTTACCTTTGCGCGTGACAGAGTCGGAGAAAAGCCTTTGTACTACGGCATGGTAGGCGGAGCGTTTGCATTTGCTTCGGATATCGGGTGCCTTAGAGTTATAGACGGCTTTGATAATGAGATAAACAGAGAGGTTCTTGATATCTATTTTACGGAAGGATACATTCCTGCGCCCCATACGATTTACAAGGGCATTTATAAGCTTGAAGCGGGAAGTATCATGACAGTAAATGTCGACGATCTTTCTTATGAGACAAAGAGCTATTTCTCTATGACAGAGACTGCCGTAAAGGGGCAGAGTAATCTTTTCAAGGGAAGTAAAGAAGAAGCGGCTGAAGAACTTGAAAGAATCCTTAAAGATTCTATAAAAGGCCAGATGGTTGCCGATGTTCCGCTTGGAGCTTTTTTGTCAGCGGGAATAGACAGCAGCACGATCGTTGCGCTCATGCAGTCCGTTGCTCCCGGCAAGGTAAGAACATTTACCGTCGGAATGGAAGATAAGAAGTTCAACGAGGCCGAGCAGGCAGGCGAGATAGCAAGGCATCTGGGAACAATCCATACCGAGGAATATATAACAGAGAAGGATGCAAAAGAAGTAATTCCGCAGCTTTCCTTTATGTTTGGTGAGCCTTTTGCGGATTCTTCACAGATTCCGACATATCTTGTTAGTAAGATGACAAGAAAGCACGTTACCGTATCGCTTTCGGGCGACGGCGGAGATGAGCTTTTTGCGGGATACAGATCCTATGAGTCTGTTGAAAGAGTGTGGGGGAAGGTTGGAAAACTTCCGTACTTTATAAGAAAACCCGCATCAATCCTTATGCTTAACAGCCCATATTCAAAGAGCGAAGCCGGAATGGCTAAGTCTATGTACATGGGAGCAAAAGGCCCCGGAGATGTTCACAGGCTTGAGCATGAGGGTGATCCTATTGTAAAAAAGATCGCGCTTAAGAGCGGAGCAAAGGCTCTTTCATACAAATATACCGAGATAGATACGAATCTTCTCGCAGATCCTTGTCACAATGCGATGCTTATGGATATGCTTGTTTATCATCCCGATGACATTCTTGTCAAAGTCGACAGGACGGCAATGGCGGTTTCTCTTGAAACCAGAGTGCCGATGCTGGACAGAGATATACTTGAATTTGCGTGGAGTCTTCCAAGGAATTACTTAAGGGAAGGGAATGTCGGAAAGCAGGTTCTTCGAAACGTGCTCTATAAGTACGTTCCCAAGGAGATGGTCAACAGGCCGAAAAAAGGTTTTTCGATTCCGATAGACAAATGGCTCCTTGATGATAAAATAAGGCAGTGGGCAGAAGCTCTTCTTGATAAAGATAAGATAAGGCAGCAGGGTATACTTGATCCCGATGTTGTAGAGAAAATCTGGACCGACTTCACACAGCGCGGAATTTACAGGATACAGATATGGTATATCCTTATGTTCCAGCAGTGGTATGAGAAAGAGTATATGATCAAGTAATAAAAGAATTATATTTAGTGGCAGGCGCCTGTTTTATAAGAAGGGTGCGTGTTATATGAAAGATTTTTTATGGGTATAACTTCGTTTTATTTTCTGTGCTTTTTTGCACTTGTGTTAATTGCATATTATACGGTTCCTCTTTTGTTCAAAAAAAGAGGTCAGTGGGTGGTGCTTTTATTTGCGAGCATCATCTTCTATTTGTTTTCTGTAAAGGGAAATTATTTACAGATCATATTTCCGCTTGCAGCCTCGTTTACGACATGGGGGCTTTTAAAGCTTTTGGCATGTACAGAAGAAAAAGAGCTTTTAAAAAGAAGGCTGATTCTTGTTGCGGAGCTTGTTGTTCTTCTTGGAATACTTATCGTGTTTAAGTTCTATACGTTCATAACAGGTGGCGGTATTACACCTCCTACGGGACTTTCATTCTATACTTTTATTCTTTTGGGATACTTTATTGAAGTTTATAACGGCATCGGAGTTAGAAGAGACAGTCTTCTTGAGACAACTCTCATCGGTATGTTCTTTCCGCTTGTGGTTCAAGGACCTATTATAAAAACCCGTGAACACAGTGGGCAGTTGTTTGAATATCACAAAGCTGATTTTAAGAATCTTACATTCGGAGCGCAGAGAATGCTCTGGGGCTTCTTTAAGATGCTTGTTATCTCGCAGAGACTTCGCACTGTTGTTGATAAGATTTACGCCATTGATGCAGAGTACACGGGAGCATATGTCTGGGTGGGGACTGTGTGTTTTGCTTTTGAGTTATATACGAATTTTTCGGGTGGAATAGATATTGTGATCGGTTTGTCCGAGATGCTTGGAATCATTCTTCCAGAGAACTTTACGACTCCTTTCTTTGCTAAGAACATAAGCGAGTATTGGAGAAGATGGCACGCTACGCTCGGGATCTGGATGAAGGACAATGTCTTTTACCCGCTTCTTAGAACCAAGATGATAATGGGACTTGGAAAAAAGCTTAAGAAAGTCTTTGGTAAAAAGAAGGGTAAGCAGATCACTACTTACGTTGCGATGTTTATCTTGTGGTTTTCGGTAGGTTTATGGCACGGAGGAGAGGCAACATTTGTCATCGGTTCCGGTCTTTTGCACTGGGCATATATTGTGCTTGGGGAAGTGACGCTTCCGTTCTTTACATGGATTTTTGAAAAGAAGATGCACATCAATTTGCAGAGTAAATTTGCAAACGGATTCAGGGTTGTGAGAACATTTTTCTTTGTATGCATCGGAGATCTGTTCTTTAGATCAAAGAGTATTCCGCATGCGCTTGGATTGCTTAAAAGAAGCGTGAGTGCGTTTAATCCGCAGATCTTTATTGACGGTAGCTTGCTGAACCTCGGGCTTAGTATTTACGAGTGGGGAGTACTGCTTGTATCACTGGCTGTGCTCATTACGGTTTCCACTATTCAGTATAGGATGGAGCTATCGCGTGACGGTAAGATCACAGGCAGCAGATTTGAAGGATATTCAAGCATAAGAGAGTATATTGCGTCCAAGAAGCTTGTAATCAGATGGCTTGTATATTTTGCACTGTTTTTCACAGTACTTTTACTTGCCGAGTACGGACCGGGATTTAATCCTGCGGATTCGATATATGATGATTTTTAAGATCAAAATATGGTTTGCATGCGATTAAGGGAAGTATTATAGGTTGTTGGTTTATAAGGATTTCAGATAAAAAACTATGAGTAAGAAACAGATATTTAAGATAATAATTTTCATAGTGGCGGTTATGTGGCTTATCCCTCATATCACTTACTGTATCAGAACCCCCAGTGATGCGAAGGATAGGTTTGTCGGTTTTTATGCGGAAAAAAAGAATACGATAGATGCTGTTGTTATCGGTTCAAGTCCTGTTCCTTATTGTATTGCTACACCAAGAATCTACGGGGATATGGGGATAACCATGTATCCTCTTTCTACAAATATGCAAAGACCTGTTGCGGCAAAGTATCTTGTGGAAGAGACTCTTAAGACGCAGGATCCGGATCTTTTTATTTTTGAGATGAAGATGTGGCAGGCAGAGGATGAGCAACTTATAAATGCAGATAAAGATAAGCACATGGGTCACACAAGGGAAGTTACGGATAACATGAAGTATTCTCTTAACAGGATTCGCGCCATCAATGCGATGGTAGATGAAGATTATGCAGATGATGCAGAAGATTCTGAGAATGATGAAGATAATGCAGAGAATGCTGAGAGTGACGATGATGGCAAAGTTAATGAGGATATGAAACGCATTAACTTTTACTTTGATATTTTTAAGTATCATTCAAATTGGAAGACACTTGTAATGTGGAGCCAGCTACGTACGTTTTTTTATGAGTATCCTGATGATCTGAAAGGTTTTACGCCTTCCGATGAAGTAGGACCTGCTGAAAAAGGAAATTTCAGCAATGTTTCCGGTGTGGAGAAGATGCCTGCAGAGCAGGAGGAGTATCTGGCAGATCTTATTTCGTGCCTTAAGAAGCACAATAAGGATGCGCTTTTTGTTATTACTCCTTTTACCGTAAGTGAAGAGGAGCAGAAGAAAATCAATTATATCGGTGATTATGTGACCGAAAGAGGATACAAGTTCCTTGATATGAACAAGCATCTTGATGAAATCGGTTTTGATGAGACTACCGATTACAAAGACGGTGGAACTCATACGAATATCGTCGGTGCCGATAAGGTGACCGTGTGGTTTGAAGATTATCTGTCAGAGAATTATGTTCAGACCGGCAAACTCGGTAAGCATGACAGAAGACACGGCCGCAAGTACAATTCCTGGAAGAAGTCTTATGACCTCTGGATGGAAGAACTCTCCAAAGGCGAGGATATGATCCGTGAACGAATCGCGAACGGAGATTATTGGAAATCGGAAGTAAATGACGAGAATGAAGAGGCAGAATGAAGGTAGGAAAAATATTTTTAGTAATGTTGTGTTTATTACTGACAGCATGCGGTGATAATAAAGAACCAGTTTCAGGTGATATTTGCAGTGACGTATCGATCGAGGAGGCAACAAATACATATAAGGCTGTACGAACGAACTTGGATAATCCAATTGCTCCGTCTTGCAGTGAAAAAGAAGATGACGAGAGGTATAGATCATTTTTTGAAAAAGAATTTGTAGATACGGCTTCAAATTTATGGGGGCAACTATGGATGCCGAGTTTTCTTTTTACTTATGTAGATTTTGATAAAAATGGTTCTGATGAGCTTGTTATTGGAGATGGTGAGGGAATCTATTTTGTTATTACCGAAGTTAATGGAAAATATAATAAATCAGGTTCCTACGGGTGGCTTCAAAATTATGGACCGTTGCCTTCCAAACATGTAGGAAACGGATATTTTATTACAATGGCCGATGGTGGAAGTTTCACAGAACTGACTCATTATGAGCCGGCAATAAATGATATGGGAATCATTGCATATCTTAATGGGAATTATAAATCGAACAGAGGTAGTTGTTGGGATCTTTATATTCTAAAAGAAGGCGGTGTTCCTAATATTCATAAAATTAATGATTACGAAGATTGTTATGGTAATCCAAATTATATGCATTCATCACTGGATTATAGCGATTATGATTATGACGTTGACTTTAACTTTAAATATTTTGAAGGAGAGGGCGGTCTGGTAATGAATGAGCTTGGACTTAAGTATGCGGATCTCGTAAAGTCACATGATGGAGAAAATTGGCTAGAGGAACTCACATGGCGATCTGTTGGTGAAATGGTATTTATGAACAGTAAAATTTATTCTACGAAGAATATCTCGTCGGAAATGTCACATCTTTTAAGTGATGTGACAATGACGGTTTGTATTTATATCAATGAATATGAAAATATTGATACAATAGAGGATTATATTAATTCTTATGGTTATGATAGAGATGGCTTTATAGGAATGATTCAGGACAGAGTCATGTTTGAAGATAAATATGTCAGATATAACGGGAAAATATCGCATAATCAAATTATAACCGATGATGGTTCATCCATGCCCTGTGATGAATTCTATGAACTTGTGAGGGACGTGCTCAAAAACAGCTAAAAAGAAAATGGTATTAAATCAGTATTCACTTAGAGCAGTAATAAATTCTTCTTTGTTACAACTGTCGCGTAAATAATATATAGCTGCTTTTTCGTCATATATTTTTTTCAGTTTTTCATAATATGTTTTTTCATCGACTTCTACATCGTCTATGGCATAGTGAAAATCAAGAAATTTTCCTGCTTCGTCATCCCAACTGCCAAGATCATATGTATAGCGTCTGCCTGAAAAAATACATTTCCATTTTCCTTCCGAAAGGGAATAAACTATATCATAATATTGTCCTTGCCACCCATTCGAATTACATAGAAGTCCTTTTTTTTCAATATACGAAAAACCCAACATAAGCGTACGAAGGATGTTTACTTCTCCATGATGAAATGAAACAATCAGACATCCGTCTGCTTCACAATAACCCTCAATAGCAAGTTCGGGAATATCATCGTCATCTACATAAATGAGCCCATAACACGGGAAATCTGGGGCTGTTTCAATGTATGCTTTATACCCTTCTTGCCATGAAGAAAAACCTTTTCCAAATATCCACTGATTCTCGAAGGAGCCATCGCCGTCGCCATCGTCGTAATATTCTTTCGGATTTTTTGGGGCATATTGCGAAAAGGGCACTAGGTCGGGGGATACCTTTTGTGCTTCACATTCTAATACGTATTTTTCCCATTCGGTTTGGGAAATTGACGTTTCGTTTTCATTTGCGTCGATTTTTTTATATGTGATATCTGAAGTATAGCTTTCAATAAATTCGGTATTTAAGCCGTTTTCAGATAAGCTTAATTTTGAAATGCATTTGTATCTTCTATCATTCTGACAGCTTTGTACGGTGATGAGTTCATTTCCCTTGCAAAGATATATATAGTTATTATCTTGACCCGAGGAATATTCATGAGCAGACAATAAATCTCTTGGCACGTTATGTTGAAGAGAATAAACAGCGTAGATCATCTTATCAAGCTTGGAATCATCAGAAAGATTACCGATGATGAGCTCTTTTATTCCATCACTGTTTAAGTCGATAAATTCATATCCTGCATAATCTAGAGAACAGCCGTTATCATCTTCTGGTTTTACATAAACTGTCGCCCTGCAATCATTATACCAATTTGAATAGAAAGCATTGTGGAGATTACAATTCGTAAGGCCATAAAAACATCGGTCAAGAACCTCAGAATATGCATCCTCGTATGAATCAGGGACAACACTTACGTTTTTGACTGCATCATCGGAAGAAGAGGTGTTATCAGCGCCGGAAATACCAATGGATGCGATATCTTCATCGTGCGTAGAAGTAGAGCCGGCATCAGTGGATATGTCGTTTGCTATATCGGTTTTTGTATTTTGGCATCCTGCAAGCAAAGCTGTTATGCAGATCAGTATTATAAATGCTTTCTTCTTCATAAAAAATCTCCTAAATGGGAATCAATTTAGTATCCGACTTCTGCATTGTTTACAGTCCTCCTGTCGGTGCGCGCTCCCCCTTGAAATCGCATTATACAGTATAACTCATTTGTAGGACTTATTTTGATTATGCGGGGGTAAATCACAAAGAATTCACAATGGCCTTGCAGTCTAAAATGTATAATAAAAGCCGTGAAGATTTGTACTATTAAGGATATTTGGAATCAAATGCAGAAAAAGAAAATAATAACAATAATTTCAATAATATTACTTGTGTTGGGATGCAGTTACATAGCATCAAGTAATATACTCTCGAAAAAAAGCGACAAAGAAATTACGTTGTCAAAGGCAGAACTAAAGAGATTTACAGAAGCGTTTAATACAGATGAGTACAAGGGTTTCCTGGAGAAAACTTTTAACAAACAAGATGAAATAGACTGGGATGTAATGCTTTGTTCGGAAAACGGACTTGTTAAGGAAGTTACTGATGATAGCGAAATAAGAGCGTACAGACGTATAAAGTGCAAAGATAGAATCCCCAATGTTTTGTATTCCGTAAATAAAGAGACTCTTACGGATTATATTAAGAAATACACTGGGAGAGATGAATGTCGGGATGATACGCTTACTTCATGGATATATATTGATGAAACTGATTCTTTTTATTCTGAACATTTAGCAAGTTTAAAAAACACATATACATGCACAGCGGGAAAGAGAAAAGGAGATCATTATGTACTGAGATTTCAGGTGAACTCTGATTCAGACAAGCATTATGGACTTTTTGCCGACAGAGTCATTTCTTTTACTAAATCGGATGAAGACTTTCTCATGGAATCTAATGCTATTCAATGGGATGATCATTGTGACAAAGAGCATTGCTATGAGGCAAAATTGTCACGCGTTCAATTTAACGAGCCGATTAAACTTATCACGTATCCTGCGGAATTAGACGGCAGAGTATCTATTATTCTCACAAAAAATAACCGTTTTCTTACAGAACTGAAGATGAGCTGTGAAAAATCATCGTGGAAAGAAACTCGTTTAATAAAAATTATTGACGTTGGTTTTTTTGATTTTGATGAGGATGGGGTAAAAGATATTATTATTATCGCGGACAGCGAATTCGGAAAACAGGTTCTTCTTTACAGTACAGGATCTCTTTCTACGTTCATACAGCGTAATGAAGATTCTTTTGAGCCTGAATGGATAATCGATGAAAATACAATGTCTAAAATTGGAGGAGACTTTACTGTTGAAAGCATGAAGAATATCTTTTCCGGTATAGATGGTGTATACAGTAGCTATGAAGAGTGCTACACGGCAATTGCCAAAAAGTATTATTTTGACATCGATTGGAATTATTGGAAATATAATCTTATATATGCTGACGATGATGATATTCCGGAACTGGTAGTTGATCATCCTGGCTTTTTTATGTCTCTTTATACGTATGAAAACGGTCATGCCAGGTGTTTAATGAATCATTGGGGATATGGTATGGGAGGGAATCCGGGATACCAATATGCCCCTGGGAAGGGTATATATCATGCAGAAGATGGCAGTATGTCAGGTTCATATGAGGAATATATGTCAAAACGAGACAAGGGCGAATTGGTACCGGATTATGAAATTGAAGATGCGGAGAAGTATCATAATTGTACTGAGAAAGAAATGACCGATGAAGAGATTATCGCAGAAGTGAATAAAATCAAGAAATATAGATTTGAGCAAATTGAAGGGACTATGAGATTTGAAGAACTTATGGGTTCACTAAATGGAGCTGAAGATTGAGACGTATAAAGGAGCATTTGGTACGAAAAAATTGTTTGTAGAAATAGCAATAGGTATAGCATGTTGTCATTTTCTCGCAGGATGCGCTAAATCTGAAGATAAAACAGCAAATGAAACAGCAAGTAATCCGGAAAATATGGCTGTGACAACCTCAGAGTGTGTTGCAGAGATAGAACGACTTAAAGAGACGGAGGCGATTCATCTTCAGAACTTCCTCCCATTTAAGGTAAGACATACTCAGGTATGCAGACCGAAAGGGACGTAACTGTTTTTATGCTATATACAAATTTATTTTTTAGATTGCTCATACTCCTTGAGCTTTGCCTTGAGAGTTTCTATTTCAAGATTCTTATCAGCGATAGTGGCATCTCTGGCGGCAATAGTAGCTTTGTTATCAGCAATAGTGGCATCTCTGGCGGCAATGGTAGCTTGTTATCAGCAATGGTGGCATCTTTTTTGAGATTTCCTGTTCGAACTTCTCTGCTGCATCTGTGTATCCGGCAGTATATTGAGAGTTCATCTGTTCTCTGTAACGACGCTGACCTTCGAGAAGGTCTTTTGCGCGGTTGTCGTAATTAAGTTCAAAGATCAAGTTGCCTATCTCCTTTATATCGGGATGATCCTTTGCCAGAGCCTTAAATTCTTCCCAAGTTGTTGCGTTGAAAAGTTTTGCCCAAAAGACAAGATTATTGCTGATATCTTCTTCTGTAGCAATATCAATGTGGTTTAATTGTAGCACATTTATACCGAATTTATCAGTGTATAAATCGTGGCTTTTCAGATTGGTAAGACGATATTTGGAATAAAATTCCTCTGTAGCATTTGGAAGAAGCTTTTGATCGGTGATGCAAAACAGTGTGGTGGGATTTATAAGAGAATAGTCTTCTCCGCTTAAAATAGAATAGGCATTATGCCCTGTTGTCGGCATTGAATGGCTGTTGAAAAGCCGCCGACTGAATAATGATATCAGATAAATCTTAAGAAATACCGTCGAAATTTCTTAAGATTTTATGTATATGGTAGATTTTTGTGTGGGGTTAAACACGAAAATTCTATTTGACGCGCGTCAAATAGAAATTTATAATATAGAAAACATTTGACGCACGTCAAATAAAAACAAAGGATGTAATATGGCAAAGGTAATAAGAGAAACTCAGGATCTTACATATTTAAATTGGTCGCATGTGCGAAATTCTTCCGGAACGGCAGGGACTTATCTGAAATCGAGTTCGATCATAGGCGGCCACAAGAAGTATTATAAGCTTTCAAACTTTGATTTGGAAAAGGGGATAGTGGGACATGAGTGTATAAATGAAATAATAGTGGATAGACTTCTTGATATTCTTGGAGTGGAGCATCTCGAGTATGAACTGATAAATGCTGATATTGAGATCGATGGAAATATATATAACACATATCTTTGTGCATCGTATGATTTCAAAGAGCGCGGAGAGAGTAAGTCTTCGCTTGATGATTTCTACAGACTTAATGCGCAGCCCGGAGAATCACATTATGATTTCTGCATTAGGATGGGATGGAGAGAGTATATCGAGAATATGCTTGTAATTGATTATCTTATCCTTAATCGAGACAGACATGGAGCTAACATCGAAGTGCTGAGAAATGCAAGAGCACATACCGTTAGGGTTGCGCCTCTGTTCGATCATGGATTGTCTCTGTTATGTTCTTGTTCGTCGGATGACGATGTAAAAAAATTTGACATAATGGGAGATAAACAATGCAATAATTTCATAGGCAGCAGATCAACTTTTGAGAATCTGTCTCTTTTATCCGCCAAAGGAAAAACGCTGAAAGGAATACTTGAGGCTAAGCATAAAGAAGAGATATTCAAGGATCTGGAGGGGGTATTGTCAGATTTTTTTATTGATACTATCTGGGATATGATCTATGGAAGGTACAAGGTTTATGAAAATCTATGAAATCTATGATGAAGATAATAGCCTTGATATAGGCGTTTTGCTGTACCATGAAAAGAGCAAGTCGTTTATGATTGAGCTTAGAAGCGAACTTGATGAGTGGACAGCACCGCTTCTTTTTACAAATTTTGTAAAAAAAGGAATCTATACGATCCCAAGGGATGCGAGTTTAATGTGGGTGAGAGAACGTGTTATTCCTATAGGAAGGCAGAATATAGGCAGTATATTGTCTACTCACAAGCTGAAAGAGTATGATGAAATGAAATTTTTGGAATTGGCGCAAGGACGGTGTTCACAGGATGGACTGTGCATACGGAAGATAGATGAGCTCCCTGAATTTGTTGCGGAGAGGGATGCGCATAATCTGGTTGATTGTACAGCGCTTGCAGGAGATTTTTTGCTGTGTTTTTTTAAAGATAAAACAGTAAAAAAAATATCCCTATCAGACATTGCGGACTTTCAGGGAGTAGATAAGGTAATCGCAAACAGAGGACTTTATGAGTCATGTAGCCTCGGATGGGGTGGTTATTATGTTACGTTCAACGATTCCATAGATATTCCGTCATGGATTCTTTATGAGAAAGGACGAATTATTGATATTTCTTATGAGGATATTCTTACTTTTATAAGTAAGAATATTGTCGATACGACCGGGGCGTGCGAGCTGCTTGAGTGTACAAGGCAGAATCTTTCGTATCTGGTTAAGCAACGTAGCATAGAACCTGTTATGACCGGAGTTAATGGGAATCTCTATCTCAAAAGCCAAATCACCGGATGACCGCAAATGTCAGGACATTCATAGATGTTTGAGTATATATACATTCTGGGTTATAATGATGTAGTGTATGCGATAAAATAGATGCTATACGGGGAACTTCATTCGGAGGGTGTATGATTATCATTCAACTTAAGGGCGGTCTGGGTAACCAGATGTTCCAATATGCGCTGTATATAGCGCTGAAAAACAGAGGCAAGACCGTAAAGATTGATGATGAAACGGGATTTGTAAATGACAAGCTAAGGACTCCGGTTCTTGCCGGATATGGGATTGATTATGATAAGGCCACTAAGGAAGAAGTTGTTGCTCTTACGGATTCCAAGATGGATATCATAAGCCGTATCAGAAGGAAACTTACCGGAAGGAAAACCTTTAGAATAGATGAAGTATCGGGAAGATTCGATCCTAAGATACTTGAGCTTGAAAATGCCTATCTTGTCGGATATTGGCAGAGCGATAAATATTTCTCGCAGGAGAGTGATATCAGGGATATCAGACATGCTTTTGAGAAGAGACCTCAGGAACTTATGAGCGATGCTGTAAGTTGGTCAGTGCTTCAGCAGATAGAATGTTGTGAGTCTGTCAGCCTTCATGTGAGAAGAACCGATTATATAGATGCGCAGCATAAGCATGTTCACAATCTGTGTTCGGAAAAATATTACAAAGATGCGGTAAACAAGATACTGCAGGAGTATCCCGACGCTGTATTTTTTATCTTTACCGACGACAAAGAGTGGTGTAAAGAGCACTTCAAGGGACCCAATTTCAATGTTGTTGAACTTGAAGAGGGCGAAGGAACTGATATAGCCGAGATGATGCTTATGAGCAGATGCAAGCACCATATTATAGCGAACAGTTCATTCAGCTGGTGGGCTGCATGGCTTAATGATGCACCTGACAAGCTGGTACTTGCTCCTTCAAAGTGGATAAACAACAAAGATATGGATGATGTCTATACGGACAGAATGACAAAGATTGCGATCTGAGCAATGCGGAATTAAATGATACGGAGCAATCTACATATCATTCAGGAAAAATACAAAAGAGGGATATAAGAAAACGTACAGATTATGAGTAATACCGATAATAAAAAAGTCAGTTTATTTTCAAAACTCAGATATATATTTGATAGAAAGCAGAAGGGACAGTTGGTAATATTGGCTGTCCTTATACTCTTTGGTGGTATTTTTGAAACATTTAGTATTTCAATGATGATTCCTGTTATGGCAGGCATTATCAATCAGGATAAGCTCCAAAGTGCCATTGAGGATAACAAAGTTCTAAGAATTATTGCAGAAAGTCTTAATCTCGGTACGGGATCCGAACTGGCTGCTAAATTGACGGTTTGTCTGATTGTTTTGTTCCTGGTAAAAAATGCATATCAGATATTTCTTATCTACAGGCAGAATACCTTTATCACAAGAGCAAGAAACGACATGATAAGCAGAGTCATGAGGGAATTTTTGAACAGACCGTATGAGGATTATCTCGGTGCAGATATTCCGACTGTTTTTAGAATTACAGACAGTGATATACCAAGAACATTTACGCTTATGTTATCGCTTTTATCGCTTTCTACGGAATTGGTCGTTTCCATGGGACTTGGAATGGTGCTTATTATAACCGATCCGATCTTGACGGTTATATGCGTGTTTGTTTTTGTTGCATTAACTCTTTTTAATACCAAAGTTTTAAAGCCTAAGCTTAATAAGACGGGAAAAGAGAATCAGGAAACCCAGTCAAGGATTGCAAAGTGGAGACTGCAGGCAATATATGGTCTTAAAGATGTTAAAGTTCTGAACAGACAGGATTTCTTTATAAGAAATTATTATGAGTCAGGTAAAGTCGGTGCGGATCTGGCAAGGGATTACTCCGTACTTAATAATATGCCGAGAACTCTTATAGAGACCGTGTTTGTAGCTGTTGTCCTCTTGTATGTTCTCTTTTTTAAGTTGAATTCAAACGGTGTACAAAATGCAGGCGATGTTGATAAATTGATAATCGCGCTCGGACTTGTTGCTACAAGGCTTATGCCCGCGGTTAACAGGATAAATACTTATATTGCCGAGATTGCCTACAACCAGTACAGCCTTGATTTTGTATATAACAATCTCACGGATTCAATGAAGATGGATAAGGCGATGAGAGCGGAGAGAGCTGCAATCGCAGGTCCCGAGCTTCATTTGGAAAAAGAGATTGAGATAAAAGATATCACTTTTGCTTATCCGGACGCTGAGACAAATATATTTACCGGAGCAAATATGGTTGTTCCTAAGGGAAAATCAGTCGGTATCATAGGACCTTCGGGTGCCGGTAAATCAACTGTTGTGGATATTATCCTCGGTCTTTTGCATGTGCAGAGCGGTGAGATTCTCTGCGACGGAAGCAATATATTCAGTAATTACGATTCATGGCTTGCGCAGATAGGTTATATTCCTCAGACAATCTACATGGTTGATGAGTCTATAAGAGAGAACATTGCATTCGGTATAGATGCAGACAAGATTGATGAGGACAGAATCTGGGAAGTTATGGAAGAAGCCCAGCTTGCTGAGTTTGTAAAGAGCCTTCCGGAAGGACTTGACACGAAGATCGGTGACAGAGGTGTGAGACTTTCAGGCGGACAGAGACAGCGTATAGGAATCGCGAGAGCTCTTTATCATAATCCGGAGATACTTGTGTTTGATGAAGCTACAAGTGCTCTTGATAACGAGACGGAGGCTGCCGTTATGGAGGCTGTCAACAGCTTCCACGGAAAGAAGACAATGATCATCATAGCCCACAGACTCAATACTATTGAGAACTGTGACATCATCTATGAGGTTAAGGACGAGAAGATCACACAGACTACTCTCGAAGGCAGAAACGTTATTCACTGACGCTTTGCTTTTTCAGAAGGAAAAGATAATATGATCGGAACAGAATTTATAAAAGGATACGGACTTGGAAATCAGCTCTTTTTCTATGTTGTGACAAGGTGCATGGCTGAGGAAAAAGGTGTGGATTTCGGTTTCATAAATCCCGGTCAGGTGGGAAACGTTTTTCACTCGAATAAGGGAATGTACTTTATGGACATTGACCTTGGAACAGAGATACCACCTGAGGACAGAGATAAATATACAATCTTTAACGAGCAGGACGATCGCCTTTACATGGGCAATTCAAGGCACGACATGAGTAACGGGTGTTACATAAGCGGTGCGGACAAAAGACTTTTTGAGATTGAGGACAATACTCTTATCTACGGAAATCTCCAGGATGAGAGCTATTTTGAAAAATACAGAGACAAGATAAAGGACTGGCTCAAGGTTAAGCCCGAGGCCGAGTCGTATGAGTATACAAGCGATGACCTCTGCATTATCAACATAAGAGGCGGCGAGTATACAAATCATCCCGAGCTCTATCTTGACAGAAAATACTTCTTAAATGCGATAGAGCACATGAAGAAGATCAATCCGAATATGAGATTCATGGTGGTTACTGAGGATGAGGAGGCCGCAAGAAAAGTGCTTCCCGAGTACGAATGCCATCATTTTGATATGGGAAAAGATTATGTGACTTTAAAGAATGCAAGATATCTGATTTTATCGAATTCATCTTTTTCCATAATGCCGGTTCTTTCAAGTACTGAGCTTAAGTACGCGATCGCGCCGAAGTACTGGGCGAGACATAATATCTCGGATGGTTTCTGGTCTTCCGAGCAGAATATATACAGTTTTCTTCATTATCAGGACAAAAAAGGCCGTATATTTGAGGCTGACGAGTGCCGAAGAGAACTTGAAGAATATAAAAAGAGATCGAGACTCTATGCAAGAAGAAATATAAAGCCCGGCAAGATAAGGCTCTTTTGCCAGATAATCAGAAGAAAGAGCTTGTACGGTGTCTTTTACATAAAGAAGATCGTAAGAAGTCTTGAGAAAAGAGTCGGAATAATCAAGAAATATCAGTATTGATCGGATTATAAATTTGATCAAAGTGCGATAAACAGAGGAACAAAATGGAAAAGAAGATTAAACTCCCTCAGGTTACGCTCTGTGCCATGACGAGTGTCAATGTCTACGAGACGGTGCAGGCGCTTAAATACAGCATGAGGGAAATCGAGTTTGGTGATGTTGTTCTGGTATCGGATAAAAAACCTTTTTATCTGCCGAAAGATATCAGATTCAGCTATACTTCAAAGCTCGACAGCATTGATAAATTCAATTACAAAATGGTCTACGAGCTTAAAGACCACATAAATACCGATTTTGTGCTGCTTGTACATGCGGACGGATTTGTTATTCATCCCGAGAACTGGAAGGATGAGTTTCTTGAGTATGATTACATCGGTTCGCCCTGGCCGCTTCCCAAGAACGATTATGCATACAGGGACAGCAAGGGCACGATATGCAGAGTCGGAAACAGCGTCTCCATAAGGTCCAAGAGACTCTTGGAATTCCCTTCCAAGTACAACCTTAAGTGGGAAAGAGTTGACGACGGATTCTACAACGAAGATATTTTTATCTGCTGTCATTCCAAGAATGCAATGGAGGAAAAGGGCTTTAAGTGGGCACCTTTTGAGCTTGCACTTACATTCGGAAGAGAACATCCCTTACCTGAAAATAAGGGCATAGAGCCGTTTATTTTCCACAAGTGGTGGGGAGAAAATGCAAATTATCCCAGATTTTACAGCCCGAAGAAACGCTTTAAGATGGCTGTCAGACCGTTCCTGTTTTGGAGAAAGACCAAAAAGTGGAAAGAGGAGCATAATATCACATGATCTTTTCAATCATAGTTCCCGTGTGCAACGGCGAGAAGTATATCCGTGAGGCGGTTGATTCTGCGCTTGCACAAAAAGTAAATAGCGAGGATATGTTTGAGATCATTCTTTCTGAGAACGGTTCGAGCGATAAAACGCCTGCAATATGCGATGAATACGCCGCTTTGAACGATAATGTTTCCGTTATCCACAAGGGGAAAATAGGTCTTTACCAGGCAAGACAGGAGGGAATAAAGGTCAGTAAGGGTGATTATATCCTTGCTCTTGATGCCGATGACAAGCTCGTCCCCGGAATGTTGTCGAAGCTCGCAGGGTTTATCAGGGATTATGAGAAAAAAGGAAATATTCCCGAGCTGATCTTTTTCAACGCGACGGAACTTGACGGAGATAATAC
>Ga0247609_10000816_pt1 | contig 40442 bp, 35 predicted proteins | sample 172DNAGHGlowgp2_FD_193487 | JGI IMG/M metagenome (GOLD analysis project Ga0247609, IMG submission 193487) | Sheep rumen microbial communities from Palmerston North, Manawatu-Wanganui, New Zealand - 1728 DNA GHGlow gp2 | ecosystem: Host-associated > Mammals > Digestive system > Stomach > Rumen ... | reverse complement strand
AAGGTGGATTATGCGCCGCTTTGCTTCCCCGGTTTCTCCTGGGCCAACATGATGCGTCACGGGAAAGGGCTCCAGATTCCGCGTCAGGGTGGCGCTTTCTTCCAGGCGCAGCTGGATTTCTGCGTTTCGGCCGGGGCCAGGATGCTGTACATAGCCATGTTTGACGAGATAGATGAAGGGACGGCCATCTTCAAAATTGCCCGGAAAGTACCGGTCCCTGCCCCAAGAAGCGAGTTTGTTCCCCTGGATGAAGGCGTTCCGTCGGACCGCTATCTTCGGCAGGTCGGAGAAGTTTCCCGGCGGCTCAAGCTTTCGAAGTGATTATTATCTCATTGTCAAGGTACAAGATTCTTTTTTAATTTGTATTTTTGTACCATGTCCTTGAAAAAAGCGATACTTGCCTTGCAGGCAATTCTTATTTCCGCAGTCCTTGTGGCCCAGCCCCTGGACTACGGACTTTCCGTGGTGGCATATCCTTCGCCAGAGGAACTGCATACGGGCATGGCCCTGGAAGGCGGTCGCCCCATTCCCCTGAAGGGTAAAACCCTGGAGATGTCCTTCGACGTATACAACCGCCGTGACAATGTGTTCGGCTGCGTGTTCCGCATTCTCACGGACAAAGGGGAGAATGTGGACCTTATGTACACCGCGGATTTAAAGGACGTCCGCCAGCCTATCCTGGTTACGGGAACGGAGGTTCATACGCTTGTGAATCCCATCCGTACGGATGAATGGATCCACGTTTCAATTTCCCTCAACCCCCGGGACGGCCAGCTGGAACTGGATTACGGAGGAGAACTCATGAAGGTGAGGGACGCAGGCACCAAAGGGGCCCAGTCGTTCCGCATAGCCTTTGGCCTGTGCCCGTTTGCCGGTTATGTCCTCTCGGACGTCGCTTCCGTAGACCTTCGGGACATCCGGATCTCAAGGGGCGGAAAACCACTGAGGCACTGGGCGCTTGCCCGGCATGCCGGAAACAGCTGTTATGACGAACTCGCAGGAGCGCCGGCGTCGGTGAGCAATCCGGTCTGGATAATAGACAATTACGCCTCTTTCCGGCCTGTCTTTTCACACAGTTTCACGTCCACGCCGTCTGTTACCTTCGACGACGACGCCACCTTCTATATGTCTGCGCCCGGGGAGCCTATCCACGTGTTCCACACAGACGGGAGGTCTCCCGAAGAGATTCAGATAAAAGGCGGCCAGAATCCGGCCAACTACCCCAACCAGCTGTTCTATGTTGCCGGCGGGCACAACTGGCTCACCGCATACAACCTGGACGAAGACCTTTTTTCGACCTTCGATTTTTCGACGGGCCGATGGGACAACGACGTAGTTCCCACGCGTGACCACTACTACTGGAACAACACCAACGCCTGGGAGCCGCGCATCCACGCCCTCTATTCTTTCGGCGGATACGGGCATTATCATTACAGGAACGAACTTGTGGTGAGCTACCTTGAAGACAAGGAGAAAAACACCCGGGTGACAATAGATGACATCACTCCGCGCTATGCGGTCACTTCATACATTGTGGACAGCCTCCTGTATGTTTTCGGCGGCCGCGGAAACCCTTCCGGAAAGCAGGAACTCTCTCCCAAGAATTACTACGACCTTTACACCATCAACACCCGAACCTTCGAGGTTAAAAAGCTCTGGGACCTCGGCAGTTCTCCTTTTGGCGACTTCATCTCAGGGGAGAATTTCGTGTACAACTGGTCAAACGGAGACTTCTACATGCTGTCCAACCTTGACGGTTTCACGCTCCTGAAGCTTCGGCCGGAGTCTCCGGGAATCGAGAAGATGTCCCTTCCCATCCCGCCAAAGCGCAATGCCCAGTATACTTACGTGAATATCTGGCACAGCTACAGCAAGGAGAAGATTTACGCCCTCATTCTTCAGTCTCAGGTAGACCAGCGCACGGATGTGGATGTGTACGAGATTAACTATCCGCCCGTTCCCGTAAGTGAAGTCCTGCAGGAGGAAAAGCCTCAGGCAGCAAGCCGCCTTCCCCGGAATTTCTGGTGGTATATGGCCCTGGCACTGCTTTTCCTTGTCCTTGTGGGCGGGAACGTGTATTTCCTTATGAAACTCCGTGGCCGAAAGTCCCTTTCCTCCCATGAGGCCGACCACCCTGAAGAAGATGGGCCGCGCTACTATGACTTCTCCCGCTCCAGCGTCAATTTCTTTGGCGGGTTCCACGTGACAGACCGCAGCGGCACGGATATTACCGCCCAGTTCACTCCCACCCTGAAGTCGCTACTTGCCCTGCTGGTTCTTTACACGGACCGCTCCGGAGGCATTGCGTCCCATAAGATCAACAGCCTGCTGTGGTCTTACAAGATGGACGACACCGCCAACAACAACCGCAACGTGTATATGTCCAAACTCCGTGCACTGCTGGACGAGGTTGGCGATATCCGCATCCAGAACTCCAACAAACTTTGGAGCATAGAGTTCGGCCCGGGTTCCCAGTGTGATTATCTGGAAGCCGCACGGCTTTTCAAGGAAGGAACCGGAGAGGAAGATGTGGACCGCCTTCTGGAACTGTTCCTGAAGGGCCCTGTGCTGCCCAATACGGAGCAGGACTGGATAGATGATTTCAAGAGTTCATTCTCTTCGTCTGCCATAGATTTCCTCATCCGCCAGCTTTCCAGGACAGACCTTTCGGACCGTACTCTCCTGAAAGCGGCCGATACCATCCTCCAGCACGACTTCCTCAGCGAGGATGCCCTGAAGGCCAAGGTAAGGATACTTGTACGCCAGTCAAAACCCGGCCTTGCCAAAACCATCTACGACAACTTCTGCAAGGAATACCGCAAGTCCCTTGGAATAGATTACGGCATCTCCTTCAAGGAACTCATCAGTTAAAATCTTCCTGGTTTATCTTGTGGTCCAGCCAGTCCAGACGCTCCAGATAGAAGCGTTTCAGGAAGTCGTATTCCTCCTGATAGGTGGAGAAGTAATAGTAGTTTGGCCACACTTTCACGCCCAGGATGGGCCAGCGCTCGAAGTTTCGGTTTTCGGCTCCGTCCATGAGGACATGCTGACGGTCCAGGAAATCCGGGACTTTACGTAATTCCGGAAGTAGCTGATTCCAGCGGTCTTTTACGGCTTCCTTGAAATCTGGGTCGTGGAAAAGCTGGTTGTACCACTTCACGTAGCGCATCTGCCAGCCGTCCGGCTTTTCGAAATTGGTGTAGTCGCAGTTCCCCAGGGTGATGTCAAAGTCCCATACATGGTACATTTCCAGGGGCTTTCCTTTTTCCTTGGTCAGATAGGTGCTTTTCCTTACGTTGCCATCGGGGTTTTTGGCAATTTCCTGGATAATGTAGTAGTTTATGAATGACGGGACGTCTATGTATGCGCGGTAGTCCCGGTTGCTGGAGCCCTGCACCTTTTCCAGGGCCTTTTCAAAGCCGTCAAACCAGTCTTTCACGTACTTCTGCTGGAGTTCTGTGGGTTGCTCCGGCTCATGGAACATGACCGGAGTGCCCCATACCGTGTTGAAGCATACGGGCTCGTCCATGGCTTCCTCTATCTCAAGGTAATATCCTCCTTCAAGTGAGTGTTCATCGGCCACTTCTATGTCTACACGGTGGCCGGCCACTTCCTTGTGGTCGGAGAACGTGTAAACGCCCTCATACTCCTCGTTGAGGTATACTTCCACGCTGAGCATGTTGGGGGTCCAGGACATTTCGCAGATGCGTGACACCTCCATGGCCATGATGTTCCTGAGGAGGGTTTTGTCCGAGTAGTTGGCAAGAAGGATCCAGTCTTTGTTGCTCCACCGGCCGAAAACCGCAACGTCGTCGTCGAGCTTTATCCGGTAAGGTTTCTTGGGCATGCCCCAGGTGGTGTTTCCACGTCCCCTTATGCGCCCGGTGATTGCAAGTGAGGACTGCTCTGAGTAAAAGGCCGAAGGGTCTGAGAACGTGAATTTTGCCTTTACCCATTCCTGCTTGCTCTCAATAGGGCCTTCCGCCTCAATGTATACGGTTGGAATCCTGTAATCCCCGGGGATTTCCTTTTGGTGGAGAGGGTCTATCCACTTTGGCGGCTCGGGTTCAGGTTCAGGTTCCGGTGTGGGCTTTTCAGTGCCATCCGGCGGCGTTTCCCTCTGGATTGCCGGAGGGATTACTTCGTCTTTTTCGCAGGAGAGGACTGCAAGAAATGCGGCCAGTATGAAGGATGTTTTTTTCATCTCCATCGCAAAAATAACATTGTTCCCTTAATAAACGCTTAATATGGGAGTGGCAAATGATATTAATCTTGAAATTAAGGAGTTTTTAAGCAGATGTTGCTATATTTGCATTATATGAAAAAACAGATTCTGCTTCTTCTTTTGCTGGCCTCATGTACCGTACGGCCGGCCGCCGTGGTCCCTTCACTGGAATACCACAATCCAATCATCCCCGGATTTCACCCGGATCCTTCCGTGTGCCGTGCGGGGGATGATTATTACATAGTGAATTCCTCCTTCCAGTATTTCCCGGGCGTTCCGGTGTACCATAGCCGTGACCTTGCCAATTGGGAGCTCATAGGAAACGCCCTGGACCGTGAGTCCCAGCTGCCTCTGGAGCAGTCCGGGTCCTGGTCCGGCATTTACGCCACCACCATACGGTACCATGACGGCCTGTTTTATATGATAACCACCAACACTACAATCGGCAAGAATTTCTACGTGACGGCTGAAAATCCCGCCGGGCCGTGGTCCGAGCCTATTTATCTGGAGCAGGCCGGGATAGACCCTTCCTTTCTCTTTGAAGACGGCAAATGCTACTTTGTGAGTAATCCGGGCGGGCAGATAACCCTCTGCGAGATAGACCCTGCCACCGGAGAGCAGCTTGCCCCTTCCCGTCCCATCTGGAACGGTATGGGAGGCCGTTTCCCGGAGGGCCCGCACATCTACAAGATAGGGAAATGGTACTACCTCCTTATCTCCGAGGGCGGCACGGAACTGGCCCATTCGCTCACCGTAGCCCGTAGCCGAAGCCCTTACGGCCCTTATGAGGCGTGCCCTCACAACCCCATCCTCACCCATTGCAGCCATGCCGCAGAGAATAACCAGATTCAGGGAACAGGGCATGGGGACTTTGTTCAGGCTCCTGACGGCTCCTGGTGGGTGGTTTTCCTTGCATACCGGAATTTCGGGGGAAGCTATCACCATCTGGGCCGGGAGACTTTCCTTGCCCCGGTCACTTGGGAAAAGGGCTGGCCCGTGGTAAATGGGGGCAAGCCCATTACAAGCGGTACGGTTCCGTTCCCGGAGGTCGAAAGGGAATACGCCTTTGATGCGCCTCTCGGCACGGAATGGATCTACATCCAGAATCCGGACTCTACCCGTTATTCCGTCGGGGACGGCTGTCTTCGCCTTGAAGGAGGCTCGTCTCTTTCGGCCAACGACCATCCCACCTTTGTCGGCGTAAGGCAGGAGGGCGAGAAACTGGAGGCTTCGGCCAATGTGAAAATAGAGTCGGACGGCATGGCGGGAATCTCCCTGTACCAGATAAGTGACGGTCATGCCGAACTTTCCCTTGTCCGAAGCGGCGGCCGCGTGCGTGCTGCGGTGCGGTATACCATAAAGAGCATAGACCATGAGGCGGCGTCGGTGACGCTTCCGGGGGCGTCGGCCTGGCTTAAAATAACTTCCGACGGCAACCTTTACAAGTTCTATGTTTCCGCAAACGGAAAGGATTGGCAGTATCTGGACGCCATCAGCTGCCAGCTCCTGAGCACGGAGGTTGTGGGAGGCTTTACGGGCGTCGTGGTGGGGCTTTATGCCCAGGAGGCTTCGGCCGAAGTATCTTCATTCCGCATCAAGTTATGAAAAGGTTGATTACTGCCATAGTCATGGCTCTGGCGCTGGTCCCCGCCTTTGCGCAGTACGTTCCATCCCCGGAAAACCTGGAGGCCCGCAAGGCATTCAAGGAGCGCCGGCTTGGCATTTTCCTCCACTGGGGCATTTACAGCGCCTATGCGCAAGGGGAGTGGTATCTCTCGGAGCACAAACTGGATTCCACGGCCTACATGGCTGCCGCGGGCGGCTTCTGCCCCTCAAAGTTTGATGCCGATGCCTGGGCGCAGGCCTTTGCCGATGCCGGGGCCGGGTACGTAACCCTGACGTCCCGTCATCACGACGGTTTTTCCATGTATGGAACCCGTGAGAGCACGTTCAACATAGTGGACGGCACGCCTTTCGGCCGGGATCCTCTTGCCGAACTTACCGCCGCCGTGAAGGCCCGCGGGATGCGCATGCAGTACTACTATTCCCTCATAGACTGGATTCGTACGGACTATCCAAAGGGCAGCAGCGGCATCCAAAAAGACTCCCTGAAGGCATCCTACGGCCATTATCTGGAGTTTGAGAAGGCCCAGATCCGGGAGCTTATGGCCCTTAAGCCCGGCGCTCTCTGGTTCGACGGCATGTGGGACCAGCCGGATGGGTTTGACTGGCGCGTCACGGAGCTTTATGAGCTCATACATTCCATAGACCCCGCCTGTCTCGTGGGCAACAATCACCATCACGCCCCGATTGACGGAGAGGACTTCCAGATGTTCGAGAAAGACCTCCCCGGAGAGAACCAGGGCGGTTTCAGCGCCGGTGCTCCAATATCGGCCCTGCCCCTGGAAACCTGCGAAACCATGAACTACGCCTGGGGCTACAGGGTTGAGGACCAGTGGTACAAGCCCTTGAAAGACATTGTGGCCCTTTTGGTTAAGGCCGTTTCCAAAGACGCCAACCTTCTTCTGAACATTGGGCCGATGGCCTCCGGAGAACTTCCGGCACCTGCTTTGGAGCGTTTGCAGGAGCTTGGCGCATGGATGAGGGAGCACGGCCACACCGTCAACGGCTGCGGCTCCACCGGCATCCCGCCGGAGCCCTGGGGCGTCACCACGCGCGATGCCAAACACCTATATATACATATACTGGATCCTTCGGCCCTTCCCGCAGACGGTATTATCAAGGTAAGCCTCGGGCGCCGGACATTCTACCGGAAAGTGCCCGCCATACTGGATCCAGTGGACACAATTCTGGAAATTTTGGTCAATTAAAATTTTTTTCTTATCTTTGCAGCCCATTTTGCGGGGACATAAGCCCTACAAGATGGACTGTAACTATATATTATTTATTAACAAACATTTATGCCTACAATTCAACAACTTGTCCGTAAAGGACGCGAGCAGCTTGAAGTAAAGAGCAAGTCTCGTGCGTTGGATGCATGCCCTCAGAAGCGTGGCGTATGTCTGCGTGTTTACACCACTACGCCTAAAAAGCCGAACTCCGCTATGCGTAAGGTAGCCCGTGTCCGTCTTTCCAACGCCAAAGAGGTCAATGCCTACATCCCGGGCGAAGGCCACAACCTCCAGGAACACAGCATCGTGCTGGTTCGCGGCGGCCGTGTAAAGGACCTTCCGGGTGTTCGTTACCACATCCTTAGAGGAGCTTTGGATACCGCCGGCGTGGATGGACGTACCCAGTCCCGTTCACTTTATGGCGCAAAACGTCCTAAGAAATCTAAGAAGTAATTTTTATCACCTTTAATTCTTTTTCAAAATGAGAAAAGCGAAGCCTAAAAAGAGGATTCTACTTCCTGATCCTAAGTTTCACGATGTGGAAGTTACCCGTTTCGTGAACAATCTTATGCTGCAGGGAAAGAAGAGTATCGCGTATTCTATCTTTTATGATGCCATCGACATGGTGGGCGAGAAGATGAAAGATTCTGACAAGGCTCCCCTCGATATTTGGAAGACCGCCCTCGAGAACGTGACCCCTCAGATTGAGGTCAAGTCCCGCAGAATCGGTGGTGCCAACTTCCAGGTGCCTACGGAGTTACGCCCGGAAAGAAAAGTTTCCGTCGCCATGAAGAACCTGATTCAGTTCGCACGCAAGCGTTCCGGACACTCTATGGCCGAAAAACTTTGCGCAGAGATCGTTGCCGCTTACAACAATGAGGGTGGCGCATTCAAGCGTAAAGAGGATATGCACAGAATGGCCGAGGCCAACAAGGCCTTTGCACACTTCCGTTTCTAAGCAGTTAGCTTCATGGCAAAGAGAGATCTTAAATACACCCGCAACATCGGCATCATGGCCCACATCGATGCCGGTAAAACCACCACATCGGAGCGAATTCTCTACTACACCGGTAAAACTCACAAGATCGGTGAGGTTCACGAGGGCGCCGCTACCATGGACTGGATGGTTCAGGAGCAGGAGCGTGGTATCACCATCACCTCCGCCGCCACCACAGCCTTCTGGCATTACAACGGTGACACCTATCAGATCAACCTTATCGACACTCCCGGTCACGTAGACTTCACCGTAGAGGTGGAGAGGAGCCTGCGCGTGCTTGACGGCACCATAGCTACCTTCTGCGCGGTTGGCCGTGTACAGCCTCAATCAGAGACCGTATGGCGCCAGGCCGACAAATACGGTGTACCTAAGATTGCTTATGTTAACAAGATGGACCGTGTGGGCGCAGACTTCCTCGCATGCGTTGAGGAAATCAAGACCAAACTCGGTGCCACCGCCGTTCCCATCTGTCTCCCCATTGGTGCCGAAGACAAGTTCGATGGCATCATTGACCTCATCGACATGAAGGCCATCTTCTACGATGGCAACTCCGAGGAACTTGTCAACTACACAGAAGGCGAGATCCCCGCAGAGCTTAAGGGAGAGGCCGCCCGCTGGAGGGATATCCTCCTTGAGACCGCCGCCGAATGCGATGAGACCCTGATGGAGAAGTACTTCGAGGACCCCGATTCCCTTACCAAGGAGGAAATCATCGCCGCCATCCGCAAGGGCACAATCTCAATGCAGATTGTTCCTGCATGCTGCGGTTCTTCCTTCAAGAACAAGGGCGTACAGTTCCTCCTGGATGCCGTAATGAGGTATCTGCCTTCTCCTCTGGACAAGGGAGCCGTAAAGGGAACCAACCCCCGTACCGGAGACGAAATCTCACGTAAACCCAGTGCCGAAGAACCCTTCTGCGCCTTGGTGTTCAAGATTGCCACGGATCCTTTCGTGGGCCGTCTTGCCTTCCTTCGCGCCTACAGCGGTCGCCTGGACGCCGGTTCTTACGTGTTCAATACCCGCACCGGAAAGAAAGAGAGGGTTGCCCGTCTGTACCAGATGCACTCCAACCACCAGAACCCCATCGAGTTCGTTGAGGCCGGAGACATCTGCGCAGCCGTGGGCTTCAAGGACCTCCGCACCGGAGACACCGTGTGCCTGGAGGACAAGCCCATCACCCTGGAATCCATGGAATTCCCGGATCCCGTTATCGGCATTGCCGTTGAGCCCAAGACCCAGAAGGACCTTGACAAGCTTGGCATTGCACTTGGTAAACTGGCCGAAGAAGATCCTACCTTCACGGTGAAATCAGATGCCGAAACCGGCCAGACCGTCATCAGCGGTATGGGCGAACTCCATCTGGACATCATCGTGGACCGCCTGCGCCGTGAGTTCGGCGTAGACATCAACCAGGGCGCACCCCAGGTCAACTACAAGGAGTCCATCACCAGCTCTTACCAGCTCCGTGAGGTCTTCAAGAAGCAGACCGGCGGCCGCGGTAAGTTCGCAGACATCATCGTTAACATCTCTCCCGCCGATGAAGGCGTTCAGGGTCTTCAGTTCATCAATTCTGTCAAGGGCGGCAACATTCCTAAGGAATTCATCCCGTCAATCGAGAAAGGTTTCCAGAGCGCAATGCTCAACGGTGTCCTTGCCGGTTACGAGGTTCCTTCCCTTAAGGTAGAGGTCATAGACGGCAGCTACCATCCCGTGGACTCCGACCAGCTCTCATTCGAGCTCGCAGCCCGCATGGCCTTCCGTCACGCATGCCCCAAGTGTCACCCGGTACTCCTTGAGCCCATCATGAGCCTTGAGGTAGTTACTCCGGAAGACTACATGGGAGACATCGTAGGAGACCTCAACCGTCGCCGCGGACAGATTGTTGCAATGGACTCTACCGCCAATGGAGCACGCATCGTCAAGGCATATGTTCCGCTCTCGGAGCAATTTGGTTACGTTACCGTGCTGCGCACCCTGTCATCGGGCCGTGCCACCAGCACCATGACCTTCGACCACTACGCAGAGGTCCCTGCATCACTTGCAAAGGACATCATTGAAAAGAGCGGCTACAGAGTGTCTGACGACGAGTAAACCCAAAGCAAAAAGTTAAAAAGTAATTGATATGAGCCAGAAAATCAGAATCAAGCTGAAATCTTTCGATCACATGCTGGTAGACAAGTCTGCAGCCAAGATCGTTGATACAGTGAAGGCAACGGGTGCAAAGGTAGTAGGTCCCATTCCTCTTCCCACCAACAAGAAGATCTTCACTGTGAACCGCTCAACCTTCGTTAACAAGAAGAGCCGTGAGCAGTTCGAGCTGGACTCCTATGTCCGTCTTATCGACATCGACGAGTCCAACGCAAAAACCGTAGACGCTCTCATGAAGCTTGAGCTTCCCTCGGGCGTTGAGGTAGAAATCAAAGTGTGAGGCTAGTCCTCACCCAAAGGCCCCTTAGCTCAGCGGTTAGAGCAGCGGACTCATAATCCGTTGGTCCTGGGTTCAAATCCCCGAGGGGCCACTTCCACAAGCCGGCATTTCGCCGGCTTTTTTCGTGCACCCTGCCCAGCGTAATACGTTTTTCAAATATTTGATATATATTTGTAGTATGATAAGTAGTATCGTAGCAGCGTTTTTGTCCGCAGTGCTGTATATGCAGGCGGTACCGTCCGTTGTTTGGAAAGCGGCGGTAAATCATACGGAGAATGACCGTTATCAGCTTGTTGTAACCGGCCAGATAGACAGTAAGTATTATGTCCATCCTATGAAGGACCCTTATGTGGGTACGCTTCTTAGTGTGGACTCCACAGACCGGGTGTTCCTGGACGGCAAGCCTGTGGAAGAGTACACGCCTTCTGATTACAAAGGAGAAGAAGTGGTTACGGGTACGTATGTTCTTCGTCAGGATTTGCAGATAACAGGCTCTGAGAGCGTGACGGTGGACGGCAGCGTCACCTGGAGCGCCTGCAGCGGGGATTTCTGCGAAATGCCGCAGGATTATGAGTTCTCGGTTCCCGTTCAGATTGCCGGTCAGGCCGGCAATGACGCAACCTTGGCTGGCAATGACAGTGGCGTCATGACCGGCTCCGACCGGTCATCTCTTTGGAGCCTCATCCTGGAGGCAATCCTGTGGGGCTTTGCTATGCTCTTAACCCCTTGCGTGTTCCCCATGGTGCCCATGACGGTGTCGTTCTTCGTGAAGCAGGAAAAGGGCGGGCGTTTCAAGGCGCTCATGTACGGCATTTTCATAGTGCTGCTGTATACGGTTCCCATCAGCATAATTATCGGCCTCACGTGGCTCCTGGGCGGAGAAACCGTTACGGCCGACATCTTCAACTGGCTGTCTACCCATTGGCTCCCCAACATCATCTTCTTTGTGATTTTCATGGTGTTTGCGGCGTCATTCTTCGGCGCGTTTGAGATTACCCTGCCTTCAAAGTGGACCACTAAGGCCGATTCCAATAGCGACAAAGGCGGCCTTCTGGGCGTGTTTTTCCTGGCGCTCACCCTTGTGCTGGTCAGTTTCAGCTGCACAGGCCCCATTGTGGGAACTGTCCTTATCAAGAGCACCCAGGGCGAGTTCTGGACCCCCATGGTCACAATGCTGGCCTTCTCCATCGCCTTCGCCTTGCCGTTCGCCCTTCTGGCCTTCTTCCCGTCGGTGCTTAAGAAACTCCCCAAGAGCGGCGGCTGGCTCAATAGCGTTAAGGTGGTGCTTGGCTTCATAGAGGTGGCCCTGGGCCTGAAATTCCTCTCCGTGGCCGACCAAACCTACCACTGGCACATCCTTGACAGGGAAGTGTACCTTGCCATCTGGATAGTGTGCTTTACCCTCCTTGGCCTGTACCTTCTTGGCAAAATCCGCTTCAAGCACGATTCCCCGCTGGAGTACGTCGGCGTGGGCCGATTGGCACTTGTCATCATAGACTTCGCATTTGTTGTGTACATGCTTCCCGGCATGTGGGGCGCCCCCCTGAAGGCCCTCAGCGGCTACCTTCCGCCCCTTGAGACTCAGGACTTTGTGCTGGGCGCAAAGATGCCCGGTCAAGCCGGGCATGACGGTACGTACGTCATTGCCGGCTCCAACGGCGTCATTGCGGGCTCCAACGGCGTCATTGCGGGCTCCAACGGCGTCATTGCGGGCTCCTCTGTCATTCTGAGCGAAGCGAAGAATCTCACCGGCTCCGAAGTCTCCCTCCCTCACGGCCTTACCGGCTACTCTGACCTTGAAGACGGCATTGCCGCCGCCAAGGCTTCCGGCAAGAAGGTATTTGTGGACATCACCGGCCACGGATGCGTGAACTGCCGTGAAATGGAGGCCCGTGTGTGGAGCGACCCCAAGGTCCTAGGCCTTCTTGCAAACGACTTTGTGATAGTGTCCCTATACGTAGACGACAAAACCAAACTCCCAGAAGAGAAGTGGGTCACAACCGAAACCGGAAAGGTTCTCAAAGATGTTGGCCGCGTGAATTCCAACCTGGTGCTCAACCGATTCGGCGTAAACTCCCAGCCCAATTACTTCATTCTTGACGAGGATGGCGAAATCCTGAAAGGCCCCAGAGGCTATAATCTTGACATTGAGGAATTTGTTAATTTCCTGACTCTATGACAGATGAAGAAATAATTGCTCTTGTAAAGCGCGAAGTAAAGCCCGCATTAGGCTGTACAGAACCCATTGCCGTAGCCCTGGCCGTTGCCAAGGCTGCGGAAATCATTAATGACAACTGCTCCTGCTGCGACTGCTGGCGTATGCAGGCCGATTTCCGGCTGGACATTGCGGTTAGCGGCAACATCCTTAAAAACGGCATGGGAGTTGGCATCCCCGGCACCGGCATGGTGGGCCTTCCCGTTGCTGCCGCCCTCGGCGCCGTTTGCGGGGACTCCTCCAAAGGCCTTGAAGTGCTCAAGGGGCTTACCCCGGAGGCCGTTGAAAGAGCCAAGGAGCTTGTCTCAAAAGGCTGCGTACACATCTCCGTGGCCGAAACAGAGCACCTTCTCTATGTGAAGGCAACCGTTTCCGTTGAGGGCGGTCTCCAGGCCAGTGCCGAAGTAGACCCCCACGCCTACGCCGTTATCGAAGACGACCACGACCGCATAGTTGAGACCTCCTTCGCCGACAAAATCCTCATGAGCTCGGAAAGCGCCGCGGCGGCAAAGGAACATAGGCCGGAATCCTACGACCTTACGATAAAGGACATCTGGGACTTCGCGACATCGGCCCCCTATGAAAGCATTTCCTTCATCCTTGGAGACCGGGAACTCAATCTTGCCCTGGCCGAAGAAGGCCTTCGCGGGGACTACGGCCTCAAGGTTGGAAAGGCCATCCGGGAAAACCAGGCAGAGGTGTTCGGGGACGATTTCCTGAGCTACGCCATGGGCATGACCGCCGCCGCCTCCGACGCCCGCATGGCCGGCAGCACGCTCCCCGCCATGAGCAATAGCGGCAGCGGCAACCAGGGCATCACCGTGAGCATGCCCGTAATTGCATACGCCTTAAAGTATAAGGTGGCCGATGAACCCCTTGCCCGTGCGCTCTTTCTCAGCAACCTTGTGGCAATCCACATCAAGCACTACCTTGGAAAACTAAGTGCCCTTTGTGGCTGCGTGGTGGCTTCCACCGGCAGCGCCTGCGGCATCGTGTACCTGCAGGGCGGCGGTTACAACGAGGTTTGTTATGCCATCAAGAACATGGCCGGCAACATCACCGGAATGGTGTGTGACGGAGCCAAGGTTGGCTGCGCCATGAAAGTGGCTTCAGGCGTGTCCTGCGCAGTGCAGTCGGCCGTCCTGGCCCTTCGCGGCACCTGCATCCCCTCTACAGACGGCATAGTGGAAGACAACGTTGAAAAAACCATCCAAAACGTGGGCGCCATCGGCTCTGCCGGTATGAAAACCACCGACAGCATGATCCTGGATATCATGCTGTGTAAATAATTACGCACCTAACGTAGCGACCATCACTGCCTTGATGGTGTGCATGCGGTTTTCGGCCTCGTCGAAGACAATGCTGGCGGGGCTTTCGAAAACGTCCTCGGTTACTTCCACGCCGTTGAGGCCGAATTTCTGGAAAACGTCTTCTCCAACCTTGGTTTCGCGGTTGTGGTAGGCGGGGAGGCAGTGCATGAACTTGCACTTAGGATTGCCGGTGGCGGCCATGAGTTCGGCGTTCACCTGGAAAGGCCTCAGGAGTTCGATGCGCTCCTTCCATACGGAATCCGGCTCTCCCATGGATACCCATACGTCAGTGTAAAGGAAGTCGCAGCCCTTGACGCCGGCCTTAGGGTCGTCGGTAATGGTAATGCGGGCGCCGGTCTCTTCAGCAATCTTTCGGCACTGAGCAACAAGCTCAGGGGCGGGCTGGAGGGCCTTAGGGGCCACAATCCTTACATCCATTCCCATTTTTGCGCCACCGACAAGGAGGCTGTTGCCCATGTTGAAGCGGGCGTCGCCAAGATAGGCGTATGACACCTCCCTCAGGGGCTTGTCCACGTGCTCGCGCATGGTGAGGAAGTCGGCCAGGATCTGGGTGGGATGGAACTCGTTGGTGAGGCCGTTCCAGACGGGAACGCCTGAATATTCGGCCAGTTCCTCCACGGTCTTCTGGGCAAAGCCGCGGTACTCGATGCCGTCGTACATGCGTCCAAGCACGCGGGCGGTGTCTTTCATGGATTCTTTTATGCCGATCTGGCTGCCGGTGGGGCCCAGGTATGTCACATGGGCGCCTTGGTCGTGGGCGGCCACCTCAAAGGCGCAACGGGTGCGGGTAGAGGTTTTCTCAAAGATGAGGGCTATGTTCTTGCCCACCAGGCGGGGCTTTTCCGTTCCGGCGTATTTCGCCTTTTTAAGTTCTGCTGCAAGGTCCAGGAGGTACTCAATCTCTTTGGGTGAGTAGTCCAGCAGCTTAAGGAAGCTGCGGTTTCTGAGGTTATATGCCATAGTTTATTAAGGGATTATTCTGGTTTTTGAAATATTGCAGGCGTCTCCTCCGTTTTCCATGAAATAGAGGGCGGCGCGCACTTTGGGGGCCATGGAGCCTTCCGTGAACTGACCTTCCTCAAGGTACTGCCTGGCCTCCGCTACCGTCATGGTCTCCAGGGCCTTCTCTCCGGGCTTATGGAAGTTGATGCAGACATAGGGGACATCAGTAAATATATGGAATTCAGATGCTTTCATCTTTACGGCCGCAAGGGCGCTGGCAAGGTCCTTGTCAATTACGGCTTCCACGCCGGTTCCGTCTGCCAGCACGGGAATGCCGCCGCCGCCAACGGTAATCACTATGTTGCCTTCCCTGGCCAGTTTTTCCACAATGCCGATATTGCTGACTTCCAGCGGCTTGGGAGAAGCCACCACCTTACGCCATCCGCGGCCTCCGGGGTCTTCGCGGTAAGTGGCGCCGTCCTGCGGAGCCTGAGGGTAATACGGCCCCACCGGCTTGGTGGGATTCCGGAATGCGGGGTCTTCGGCCGAAACAACCACCCTTGTGACTACCGACACAACGGGCCTGTCCATTCCGGCGCTTTCAAGGGCCCTGTGAAGGCCTGTTTCCAGGAGATAGGCTATGCCTCCCTGGGTTTCGGCCCCGCAGTAATCCATGGGCATTACGGGAAGGCCGTAAACTTTGTTACCGGCCTCCTGGCGCAGGAGTTCGTTTCCCACCTGCGGGCCGTTGCCGTGCCCGATTACAATGTGGTATCCGTCCTTTATCAGGGGAACGAGCCCGCTGCAGGCGCTTTCCACATTGGCCATCTGCTCCTTGTAGGTACCTTTCTGTCCGGCCCTGAGGAGCGCATTGCCACCAAAGGCAATCATTGCAAGTTTTGCCATAGTTTAGTCTCTTCTAAGAGGTAGGGTTGAGCAGCGCAGAAGGCCGCCCATCTTTGAAATTTCACGGTAGGGGACGGTTTCTACGGTCATTCCCCACTTTTCTTCCAGGTGCTTTTTCAGGCGCAGGAAATGCTCTTCCACCACCACGACCTCCGGCGATATTGAGAAGATGTTGGAATTCATCCAGTACATCTCTTCCGTCGTGAGCTCAAATGTGTTTTCCGGGCCGAACATCTCTACAAGGTGGTCTGCGTCCCTGGGGTTCAGGAAGCCCCTCTTATAAATGATGCACTTGTCCTGGCCCACGGGCATGAACGTGCAGTCAAGGTGCAGGATGCCCTCGTACGGGTCTGTGTCGCTTTTCCTGAGGTTGAGCGGAATTATTCGCTTCCCGGGGAAAATCATCTTGAGGTAATCCAGCGCCAGACGGTTTGTACGGGCGGTTTTTACCTGAGGGTAGTCCTCAAAGGCGTACTGTCCAAGGAAGATAGTGTCGTTGTAGAGCACCACGTCTCCGCCCTCCACATGCACGGTTTCAGGGAGGTTGTATATGTCCTTGTAGTGGATTTGTCTGTAGATGCTGCCGTAGGCGTCAATTTCCTCCTGGCGGTCCGGGATAATGTTGGAGACAATGATCTTGTCGTCTATCACAAAGCCAACGTCCCTTGCAAAAACCTGGTTGCAGTCCGGCACAAGGTCCGGTCTGTACACCGTGACGTCGTACTTTTTCAGGATGCGCTCAAAGGCGTTCATCTCATCTATGATGTCTTTTTCTTCAGGGTACACCCCGTGAAGGACAGACTCATAGGATTTGCTGTCGAAGGTCTGGTCCAGGGTAGGCGTGCCGCCGTTTGAATAGGGCAGCCCCAGAACCACTTCCCTCAGGCGGGATGTCTCGTTTTGAACGTGCAGTTTCATACCTTTTTTTGTTGAAGTTGCGTAAGATAAATGCCCACAAGGCCCACTGTAAGGCCGGCCCACTGCACCCAGCTCAAGGTTTCCTCTCCAAAGATGAAGGCAAGGACGGCGGTTACAAGAGGCACCACTGCAAGGAACACGCTGGTGCGTGCAACACCCAGTTTCCCAATGGCGTACGCCCAGCTTGTGTAGGCCGTGGCGCTGCAAAGGAGGGCCAGCGCCAGGATAGGGTAAATCACCTGCCAGCTGAGGTAAAGGCCGGGCTCAAAACTCTCAATGCCCTTTGTGAAGAACATTGGCAGGAAGAAAACGCTGCCGAAGAGGAACTGGTACATCACTATCACAGACGGCGAGTATTCGTCCGAGAGAGCCTTTGTGAAGGCAATCTGGCTTACCTCGGAGATTACGGCTATGAAAAGTATGCCTATTCCAAGCCAGAACATGGGACCGGCCTGGGTGCCTGTGTAAGTGACTATCCACAATCCCGCGATTGCTATGAAAACGCCAATCACGTTGAGCTTTGAGAAACTCTCCTTGAAGATGAGCATCCCCACTATCATTGCGAAAATGGGGTTTGTGGCTATTATGAGCGATGTTATGGTGGGGGATTCCGTGAACTTGAGGCCGTAAGTTTCGGCAAGGAAATAAATGAACGGCATGCACAGGGAGAGAAGGAGGTATTTGATGATGTCCTTCCGCTGGATTTTCATCTTCTGCTTTGTGGCAAGGTTGATGATCCAGAGCAGCACGCCGGCCATGCACATCCTCACGGGGACAAAGAATTCCACGGGAATCTGAAGCGCCAGAAGGCGGTCGGCCCAAATATAGGACATTGCCCACAGGGCTACCGTGAGCATGGCGCAAAGATATGCGGTTAAAGTTTTGTTCATAGTGTAACAAATATAGCCATTTTCCTTCGGATTCGAAAGAGAAAAAGGCTAAATATGTCAAACTTGTTATTTATTGATGCGGTCCATGATGAGGGCTATGGCCCCGTCTCCGGTAACGTTGCATGCTGTGCCGAAGGAGTCCATGGCAATATAGAGCGTTATCATCATGGCCTGGAGCTGGGCGTCGAAGCCAAGGATGCTGCCAAGGACGCCAAGGGCGGCCATGATTGCGCCTCCCGGAACCCCCGGCGCGGCAACCATTGTTATTCCCAACATCATTATGAATCCAAGCATCGTGGGGAACTCTATGGGCATGCCCAGCATTATCATGAGGGCAATGGCGCAGGAGGTAATCTTGAGCGTGCTTCCGGAAAGGTGGATGGTGGCGCAGAGCGGAATCACAAAACCCGCCACTTCCTCCTTAACTCCGTTCTTTTTGGCGCATTCAAGCGTTACGGGAATGGTTGCGGCCGAAGAAGCCGTGCCAAGCGCTGTCATATACGCCGGAAGCATGCCGTAGAGCATCTTGAAAGGGTTCTTTTTGGCCACGATGCCCGCAATGCAGTACTGCAGAACCAGAAGCACCAGCGTCATGCCGAAGATAATTCCTACCAGCACTATGAAGGACTTCAGCACCGGTGCCACTTTCCCCGCGGCTGTCATGTCCAGGAACAGGCCGAAGATATAGATTGGCAGCACCGGAATGATAACCTTCTCTATGCTCCTTACGATGATGGCCTTAAGTTCCTCGAAGCCCTTTTTCAGCGCCGTGGCCTTGGATGTGGCTATGCCTATTCCAAGCATGAAGGAAAGGATGAGGGAGGTCATTACATCGGCCAAAGGGGGTATCTCAATGGTGAAAAACTCCGGGTACTTCACCTCCCCGGCATTTAGGGCGTCCAGACTTCCGCTGTCAATCACCGCAGGGAACAGTGTGGAACTGAATCCGTAGGCAAAGAGCCCGGAAAGCACCGTGAAGGTGTAGGCCAGCCCCGCCGTGATAAGGAGCATCTTCCCGGCCTTGGAACCAACTTCGGCAATGGCAGGGGTTACAAGCCCCACTATGATAAGGGGAATGAAAAAACGCAGGAGCTGGTTGAAGATGCCGTCGAAGGTGTTCATAAGCCTCACGGTCCAGCCAGGTGCCACCAGGCCAAGCACTACGCCAAGCGCAATGGCAATAAGGATCCTGACAATCAGCGGAAGTTTTGGGAGTTTCATACCAGCGACAATGCTACTTCCATCATGTCCGTGAACGTCTTCTGGCGTTGCTCGGAGGTGGTGACTTCTCCGGTGAGGATGTGGTCGCTGATGGTGAGGATGCCAAGGGCGCGGTTGCCGCTGCGGGCTGCGTTCATGTATAGCGCGGCCACTTCCATTTCCACGGCCAGCACGCCCATCTTGATCCAGCCTTTGGTGTTGGGGTTCTCCCGGTAGAAGAGGTCCGACGACACCACGTTTCCAACCATGTAGTGGATGTCTTTTTTCTCACAGAAATCGGCCGCCTGCCGAAGGAGCCCAAAGTCTCCGATAGGGGCGAACATGCCGTCCAGCTGGTACTGGTCTGCGTAGTTGGAGTCTGTGCAGGCGCCCTGTGCAAGCACAAGGTCCCCGATGTGAAGGCCATGGTTGATGGCTCCGGCGCTGCCAACGCGGATGATGGTCTTTACGCCGTAGAAGTTGTAAAGCTCATAAGTATAAAGGCCGATGGAGGGCATTCCCATGCCGTGGCCCATCATGCTCACGCGTTTGCCATTGTAGGTGCCGGTGAAGCCCAGCATACCGCGTACTTCGTTGAAGCACACGGGATTGTCCAGGTATTTTTCGGCCATGAATTTGGCGCGGAGAGGGTCTCCGGCCATGATTACGGTTTCTGCAATTTCTCCGTATTTTGCTCCTATGTGCGGAGTGGGGGTATTCTCTTTACTCATAGTGTGTGTTATTGGTCATATGGTCTTGCAAAGATAGCAAACCAATTTGCATATAACAATATTTCTTCTGACCTTTGTTAAGACAAATAGTTCCTATGAAAAAATTTTTTCCTGCTTTTGCGGCCTTTTTAATAGTTCTTTCCGCTGTCTCCTGCCAGTCAGACGGAAAGGGGAATGATTCCTGGCGCGGCCTTATTGAAGAAAGTGACCGCCTTGCTGCCGGGCAGGACTGGGAACAGGCCACCGAACATGTCCTGAAGGCTTTATCGGCCCCGGACCTCACGGATGGCGGGAAGTCCCTCTGCCTCAGCCGTCTTGCCGCCCTTGATATCATCACCTGGCGTGACGCACAGGGGTGGGAGCATGCCGTAGAGGCTGAGCGTCTGGCGCGTGCAAGCGGAACGGATACCCTCATTGCGGCCGCCCTCCTCCAGAAAGGCCGCCTTCAGCTCTGCGGCGCCATTACGGAGGGCGAGGCTCAGGATGAAGAGGCCCTTGAGACCCTTCATGAGGCGCTTTCCTTCGCCTCCGGCAGTCCTTCCCTCAAGGCCGATATCCTCCTTCAGACAAGCCAGGCCTATATCGGCCTCAACCGTTTCAAGGACCCCATTGACAAGGAGATTTACGCTAAGGCAGGGGAGGCCATTGACGAGGCCGTGGCCTCTTCCAAGGACCCGGCGTTCCCGTCCATGGCCCTCCCTTACTGGATGCGCTGGTACCGTCAGGGCGGCAACTGGAAGGACGGCATCGAGTGCTGCCTGAAGGTCCTGGAGAGCCTCAGCGATGAGGATTACCTTATGCAGAGCCAGTGCTGGAACAACCTTGTGATGCTCTATGCTCAGGCCGGGGATGTGGACAGTTCGGCATCGGCCCATCAGCAGTATGTCTACGCCATAGAGCATTATATGCAGAAAAAGGCCGATTCCCGCCTCCAGGAGATGGAAACCCGCTATGAGACTTCCCTCAAGGAGGCCCAGATTGCCCGCATGCGCATTTGGGTTGTGCTCCTTGTGGTACTTGCCGCCGCCCTTGCCGTCATCATGTACATGTCCATGATGTACACGCGCCGGATTGTGGCCTCGGACCGTGGCAAGGAGCAGCTTCTGAGGCTTATCTCAAAAGATCTGTCCAGCCCCCAGGCCGGCCGGAAGGTGTCCCCGTCAATCAGCGGGATGTCTTCCCTGGAGGACGAGGCCGCCGTCCTTGCCCGCTGCGAGGAACTCCTTGGAGAGGAAGACCGTGACGTAGCGGAAGATGTGGCCCTGTACATCTCCAACCTTGCCAGGGAGCGTTCCCGTGAGGTCAAGAAACTGGGTCTTACGGCCCGCGAATGCGAGGTGATACGCCTCTGCAGCGAGGGCCTTTCCAATGCCGGCATAGCGGGAAAACTGCACGTGAGCATTTACACAATCAAGAATCACAAGCAGAATATCTTCCTCAAGATGGACGTTCACTCCAACGCGGAGATGCTGAGCGCCGCAAATCAGCTGGGAATAATCTAAAAATAGTTCTTTCGGACTATATGGCAAAGACGGGTTCTGCCTATCTTTGCCCGTAAAGATTATTCTAACAACCCATAGCTATGAAACGATTCTTACTGGCCCTTGCGGCAATCCTCCTGGCAATGACTGCCTGTGAAGAAATTGAGATTCCAGCTCAGATCTCTGTCCCGGATACAGAGAGTATGGAAATCTTTAACACCGGTATTTCTTTCGAAGCACACAAGGAAGGCGGCGTACAGACGGCAAAGCTCTCCTTTGAAACCACCTACAAATGGAGTGTGTCCATAACAGAAATGAGCGGAGACTGGCTTACGGTAGATCCCATGTCCGGAGAGGGCGGCCCGGCTACCATAACGGTTTCCGCAACGGACAATACTGACACGGCTCCAAGGAGTGCAACAATTACCGTGACCTGCCTCGTTGTGAGCAAAACAGTCAAGGTGATTCAGGCCGGAGCGGAGCCTGCTCAGGATATTCCGGCCCAGAGTATCAAGATCACCCCGGAGGTGGTCACTGAACTGAAAGTTGGTGAAACAATTCAACTTACTGCAGTGGTTGAACCTGAGAATTCAACGGACAAGGTGGAGTGGGCTTCTCTTATGGAGGAAAACGCGACGGTTAAAGACGGGCTTGTGACTGCATTGAAGGAAGGTTACGCTTCCATTACCGCCACTGCGGGAAAAGCCAGCGCCACCTGCCGTATAACTATCAAAGCGGCCGATGACATTGAGGGCATTACAGTCACTCCTGCCACGGTTACCATCAATGCAACTGAATCCACCATCCTCACCGCAACCGTGACTCCCGAGGGTGCGGAAGCCGTAATTGAATGGTTCAGTGACAATACTGACATTGCCACAGTGGAAAAGATATCCGACACTCAGGCCAAGGTAACGGGCGTCGGGGAAGGCACCGTGAAGGTCATTGCAAGCGTAGGAAGCGTATTCGGCTACAGTGAAGTGACGGTGGAAAAGAAGGGCTCTGGCGGTGGAGAAGGCGGAGTAGAGATGATATCTCTGAATAAGACGGAACTTCAGCTTGGTTTCTATGAGACCTTCCAGCTGGTTGCTACGCTAAGGCCGGAAGATGCTTCGGCTCAGATTTCCTGGACCAGTTCAAATGAAGATGTGGTTCTTGTCTCCGATGGCAGCACGCCTGCCGGAGACGGCAGTATCAAGCCTGCCGGTACCGTGATAGCCAAGAATAAGGAAGGCCAGTCAATCGTCACCGCTACTGTTGGAAGTCTTTCTGCATCTTGCACCGTTACAGTCACCTCTGGAAGTATTGTCCCTGTACAGTCCATTTCACTTAACAAGACAGAACTGACTCTCCAGGTGGGACAGCAGTTTGAGCTTATTGCTACTATCCTGCCGGGAAACGCAACAAACAAACAGGTATCATGGGCAAGTTCGGCCCGTTCCTATCAACTGTCTTTGGCCGATAACGGCTTAAGTTGCGTGATTGGTGCTTTGGCCGAGTGCGAGGCTACAATCACTGTCAGAAGCGCGGATAATCCTGCTCAATTGTATGCCACCTGCAAGGTCACTGTCACCGGAGGCTCTTCTGATCCGGGTGAAGAAGTTGTTGACCTTGGACTTCCCAGCGGGCTGAAGTGGCGCGGCTGGAATGTAGGCGCCTCCAAGCCGGAGGAATACGGAGATTATTTTGCCTGGGCAGAAACTTCACCCAAATCAAGTTATTCCTCGTCTAACTATAAGTATAAGGCAACAGACTATGGCGACGGAATGATTGTTTACGCAAAGTATGATTCCACCCCTATTCATGGCGATGGCAAGACTGTGCTGGAGCCCGAAGATGACGCCGCAAGTGTGAACCTTGGCAATGGTTGGCGCACCCCTACCTTCAACGAGTTTAAGGAGTTACGTGAGAATTGCACTTGGAAATGGACAACCAGGAATGGGGTCAATGGAATGCTGGTGACAGGTCCTAACGGCAAGAGCATATTCCTTCCTGGAGGAGGTTGGTATACTAATACCACTCTGACCGGTAAGACTACTTACGGAAGCTACTGGACTGCTACCGGAAGCGGAGACATTGCACACGCCGTAGACTTCGCTAACGGCTATGTGGACAAGGCTGTCCTTGCTCGCTCCGATGGCAGGTCCGTACGCCCTGTCAAGGACTAACCCCCTACATTTGAAATTACAGCCCGCAGTTCACTCCGCGGGCTGTTTTTATATATGGTTACTGCAAAAATAGCAATTTCCGGGGAATTACTCTTCAGGAGCTGAGATGTCACTGAGAACGCCCCGGTAAGCTATTTCGTCGCGGTTGTTGCCCTTTACGCGTATGACGGCCTGCCCGTTGTCATAGATGGTGAGGGTGTATGTGAGGGTGTCCTCTCCGTTGTCCGTGGAAAGGGTGATTGTGCGTTTGCCCTTAACCCAGCCTTCATCCGAGTACTCATCTATCTGGTCCTTGAAAGACAGGACCTTGCCTCCGCCATAGGGAACGCTTTGCGCCACACCGTAATAAGGGAGACGTGAGTCTATGTCCGTCCCGTTCACAGAAAGCGAATATGGCCCTGAAACCGCCCGCCCGATGCCCCTGCGGGGAATCATGTAGCCAACATTAATTCGGTAGTTTCGCTGGTCCAGCTGCCTTTCCACGTTCTGTTTTGTGGTGTCTTCTTTCTCTGCGGCCTGCCTGGATGTTGCGCATGCCGTGGCCAGCGCAACGGATAGGATGAGGGTTATTCTTAGTAATGTTTTCATGGTAGTAGCGTCTTCTTTCAGCGAAGTTAGGAAAAAATGTTGTACCGTGGTACTTGCACGGGTAAATAATTTTACGGAACTTTGCAATGCTGTCCTAAGCAGCGTTTAAATAGTGTAGCATATGATGAAACGGGTAGTTTTGTTGGTTTTTCTGCAGCTCTTCTGCTCCTGCCTTTTTGCGCAGGTGTTTGAGCCTTATATTCCGGAAGCGGAAATGCCTGATGTCGTGAAGGTTTTGCCGGCCCCGCCCCAGGACCCCAGCAGTGAGTTCGACCGCGACATAATGCGCTATATGTGGGGCAAGCAGCAGCGCCGGGACCCCGCCCGTCTGGAAATGGCCGTGCGAGACGCCATCTGGAGCATGGACACCACGCTGGTCATTCTTGGAGAGCCTTTCGGCCTGAAAATATCCAAAGAGGAGACTCCGGCCATTTATGAGGTGCTCACGCGTGGCATAACCACCATAGAGAATATCCGTTTCCGCCCCAAGGCACATTATTTCCGGATCAGGCCTTTTGCCTATTTCAAGGAACCTTCCATTTTCCCGCAGGACGATGAATGGCTGTCAGGTGAGGGCTCATATCCTTCCGGCCACACCATCAGGGCATGGGCATGCGCCCTTCTTATGGCCCAGATCAATCCTGCTTCGGCCGAAGCCGTCTTTGCTAGGGCATGGCTCTCTGGCGAAAGCCGCGTCATCTCCGGCTGCCATTGGCAAAGCGACGTAGACGCAAGCCGCCCCGTTGCCGGCATTGGCTTCTCCCGTCTTCAGAGTTCCGAGAAATTCCTATACGACATGGCCCGCGCCCAGGCCGAATTCCGCCGCCTGAAAAATGCCGGGAAGTAATTGATCGCCCTGTCAAGGACTAACCACGCCATTTGAAATTACAGCCCGCAGTTCACTCCGCGGGCTGTTTTTTGTGTGGTGTGCCGAACATTTTTTTGTTGGAGAGCTGATTATTTGTTATATTTGTGGGAAAATTCTAACTTTTGCCACTATGCAGGAAAATGAAGGCAAATACATCTTCGGAGTAGTGAAGGTGGGGGACAAGGGCCAGATTGTTATTCCCAAGGAGGCCCGTACAGTGTACAATATCAAGCCGGGGGATGCCCTGCTTATGCTTGGAGACCAGAAAGGAATGGCACTCCTCAAAACGGAAATCTTCCAGAGCGCCATCGATCAGGTGATGGAGGGCCTGCCCAAATGAGAAAACATTGGATAGACAACCTGCGGTGGGTAACCGTACTTCTGGTACTGTTGTACCACGTCATCTATTTCTACAACAATAAAGGCGTGTTTGGCGGAATAGGGGGCTTTGGAGAGTATCCGGATGTCCCGCAGTACCAGGATGTTGTGATGTATATCCTGTACCCGTTCTTTATGCCGCTTCTCTTTATCCTGGCGGGAATAAGCGCCAGGTATGCCCTGGACAAGTATTCGGCCAAGGAGTGGTTCAAGGCGCGCACGCGGAAACTGCTGGTGCCGGGGACTATCGGCCTGTTTGTTTTCCATTGGATGATTGGCTACTTCAATACGGTTGTGGCGCAGGGGCAGGGCGTCTTTGACGGCGTCCCGGCGGTGGTCAAATATATGATTATGGCTGTGAGCGGCACGGGCCCTCTGTGGTTCATCCAGGTGCTGTGGCTGCTTTGCATTGTGCTTCTGATTGTGAGGGCCCTGGACAGGCATGATCGGTTCTGGACTTGGTGCGGAAAGGCTGGCATTGTGTGGATAATCATGCTTGGAGTGCTCTTCTGGGCAGGGGAGCAGACGCTTATCCGGAACCCGCGTCCGGAATCGGCCGACGGCCTCCTGAACCTTTACAAGCCGCTTTTCTATATGGTGCCGTTCCTCCTCGGGTACTTTGTGTTCTCTCACGATGAAGTTCAGGAAAAGGTGGGGAAGGCCTGGATTCCCCTGATGGTATCGGCCGTTATAGCGGGAGGCGTTCTCATTGGCACAACCTTCGGGCAGGACAACACCTCCCCTGAGTATCTGGGAAGCCCTCTCAACTGCATCTACGGCTGGCTGATGTGCCTTGCGATGATGGGCTGGTTCAAGACAAAGTTTGACCGGACAGGTTCTTTCGCCGCTTATATGACCCGCTCCAGTTATGGCCTCTATATAGTTCATTATCTGGTGATTGCCAGTCTGGGTTATATGATGAAAACCTACACCCAGCTGCCGCCCTGGTCCATGTACGTGATTCTCTCCGTAGCCGTCTTTACCCTGTCCCCGCTTCTTTACGAGCTCATCCGGCGCATCCCCCTGGTCCGCTGGTGCGTCCTTGGCGAGAAATAACCGACCTATTGTGTCAGCTTTGCCTTGAGACGCTGGCGGGCCTTGGTGACGGAGGCGGGAGAAATGCCCAGGAGGATGGCCTGCTCCGATACCGAGAACTGCAGATGCGAGAGAATATAGGCACGGATATCGCCTTTTGTCAGGCCCGGATGCTCTTCACGGAGAGATTCGGGCCTGAAGTCTGATGAATTTCGGAGCATGCGTTCCAATTCGGCCCATTCTTCATCCTGGATATAGCGGGGCTTGGTACGGAGCTGCTGAAGCAGGTGATTCTGCCCCACCAGCGCCTGCATCAGCACATAGGAATCTACCTCTCCGGAAGGCCCCCCGCTGGCGTTGGGGATGAATCCCTCCCGCACATCCTTCCCGGCGTGGATGACCATCAGGAAGGCCCTGACATTCTTCCCCAGGATTTCGCTCACCTGCTGGATAGTGAGCGGGCTTGAGCCCACGGTACAGGTAGAGGCAAGTCCCAGGGCCACCAGTACAAGTTGATAATAAAGCATTTCGGCCTCATTCTCCTGCAGGCCGAAGGTTTCTTCTATGGCAGAAAGGCTCTCCGCCTTGAAGCCCACATAGGAATCTATGTATTCCCTGTATGAAGCAGGATGAGTCTCAGATTCCATAACAAGGGAGAACAGCTCAGGCTCGTCCATCGCAAACCAGATAAGGGCAATCCCGAAACCCTTGAAGGGGGGATTGAGCGCAAATCCGTCTCCAACGCGCTTCCTGTACAGTTTCCGGGCTTCTTCGCTGACGGCATCCCGTACCCCTTTGATTGATCCGAAGCAGGAGAAGATGGCGCTGGCGCCGCAGCCAAGCCGGGCGCAGAGGTTTCTGGCCGTCAGGAGCGGGAGGCCTCCGGATCTCACCAGATCAAGGGAAGCGGAAAGGATTCTTTCTTTTGTGACAGTAACAGGTCTTGCCATAACGGTTGTTCCGTGATTGTTTATGGCAAAGGTAAGGATTGTTCCCCTGTTGTCCAATAGCGCCTACGCCAAAATCGGCCAATTGTCCACTTTATTGTCCACATGGTTTTTTATTTCGGAACATAATATACTATAACTTTGCAGGTGAAAAAACATGGACAGACAATGAAACGCTTTATTTTGATTCTGATGCTTGCAGTAGTCTCCTTCCCTCTGTTTTCAAAAGAGGACTGGAGGGGAAAAGTGGTGGATGAAAATGGGGAACCGGTCCCTTATGCCAACGTAGCCGTGCTTTCAAAGGCCGATTCTACCGTAGTATGCGGCGTGGTGACCCAGGAGGACGGCACCTTCAATATAGTGACCGGTGAGACTGACGGAATTATGATGGTGGCCATGCTGGGCTACAAGACGCTCTATCTTGATCCCGTTGACGGCGCGGTAATAACCCTCTCCGATGATGCGCAGATGCTGGAAGAGGCCGTGGCGAGCGCCGTTATGCCCAAAACCAAACTGACGGGTGAAGGATTGCAGACAAATGTACGCGGTTCCGTGCTGGAGAACGCGGGATCGGCCAGCGACGTCCTTGCGAAGACCCCCGGCATAATCAAGGGACAGAATGGTCTGGAGGTAATAGGGAAGGGCTCCCCGATGGTATATATTAATGGAAGAAGAGTCACTGACAGCTCGGAACTTGACCGTCTCCAGAGTAATGAAATCCAGAGCGTGGAGGTCATCACCAACCCTGGTGCCCAGTACGACGCCACGGTGAAGTCGGTGGTGCGCATCAGGACCATAAAACGCCAGGGCGACGGCTTCGGCTTTAATCTGAATGCTTCTGACGCCCAGTCACTGCGTTGGGCTAAGGGCAACGACCCCTTCGGCGCCATCAATGTGAACTACCGTACGGGCGGTCTGGACTTCTTCGGCGGGATCAACTATGCCCGCAACACTTCCCGGCAGGAAAGTTACCTGGAAAAGCAGACCTTCGGAAGGACCCAGGCGGGGGATGACTGGCTTTTCGAGAACAAGAGTACGCTCCTGAATGAATACATCGGCAGCTCCATCTATGGCAATGCCGGCGTGAACTGGCAGATGGCCGATAACCATTTCCTTGGCGGCAAGGTGGAGTGGGGCCGGCACCTTACATACAATGTCCGTACTGAAGTGAACGACAACGTCTTTGAAAACGGGACGCAGACAGACAAACTGAATACGGTCTCGGAAGACATAATAGGGGACAGGATCCCGTATAACCTTGGCGCCAACATTTACTATAACGGCGTCGTGGGAGGTAAACTCGGGATTGACGTGAACCTGGATTACTACGGCACGGACGACAGTTCAAAATCGGCCTCCGAGGAAACCAGCGAAATGACACACGATGCCGCTATCCAAAGCGGGAGCACCAATGCCGGACGCATGTATGCCGCCAAGGCGGTGCTTTCCTACCCCATCTGGATGGGCCAGCTGCAGGCCGGAACGGAGGAGACCTTTTCCCGCCGCACGGACAATTACTCAATAGCGGGGATAGCTATACCTGCGTCCGAGGCATCGGTGAAGGAAGACAACATTGCAGGTTTTGCTTCCTACGGCTGCTATATCCCCGCCGTGGGACAGCTCAGCGCCGGTGTGCGTTACGAATACGTCCACTACTTCTATGAGGATGCAATAACGCCCGCAAACAACATCACAAGGGACTACGGTAACTGGTTCCCCAACGTTTCCTATGCGGGGGTTATCGGCCAGAATACTCAGAACCCTGTCCAGGTGATGCTGAATTACAGCACCAAAACCAGCCGTCCTCATTATGGAAATCTGTCCAGCGCAATACGCTATAACAGCCGATATATCTGGCAGAGCGGCAATTCCCAGTTGCAGCCGGAACTGTCACATAACATCGGCCTTACCGCCGTGTGGAAATGGGTGACGTTTATGGTCAACTACACCCGTACCGACGACGCCATTGTAACCTGGTCTTCGCCATACGGCGACGAAGGCGTGGTGCTGGTAAAGCCCCGTAACATAGAAACGCCTTTCCGCATGATGTCGGCCTATGTGAACCTGACCCCTACCGTGGGTCCCTGGAATATGAATTATACTTTGGGTATCCTGCCTCAGTGGTTCACTATAAATGCTCCTGATCCCCGTGAAGAAACCGGCGTAAGAGTGACCACGTTCAACAACAAGCCCATCTTCTTTGCCCAGCTTTTCAATACCTTCACCGTGAAGGGAGGATGGCAGTTTGAACTGGGAGGAGTGTTTATGAGTCCCGGTTATTCCCGGAACCTGTATATGACCAACTGGTTCGTTAACCTCACTGCCGCAGTGCAGAAGACGCTGCTCCGTGACGGTTCGCTTGTTTTGCGCCTTGAAGGAGCAGACCTTACGCGCAACGCGTTTTTTAGCCCCTATTCGGACTTCGGCAGCCATACCATCATGCAGACCAACCTGCTGGATACGCAGAAAGTTAAACTCTCTATCCGCTACAGCTTCAACACCGCCCAGAGCAAGTACCGCGGCACCGGTGCCGGCGCCGACAGCAAGGCCAGAATGTAAAATAGTTCCTAAATTTGAGACGAAAATTCAATCATATGGGAATGAAATTTTGTCAAAGCTGCGGAATGCCGCTCACGGATGAAATCCTTGGCACCAATGCCGATGGGACCAAGAATGAAGATTACTGCATCTACTGCTATAAGGACGGGAAGTTCCTGCAGGAGTGCACGATGGAAGAGATGATAGAGCACTGCGCCCAGTTTGTGGACCAGGTGAACAAAGGGCTGCCGAAGCCCATCACGAAGGAAGAATACATCGGCCAGATGAAGATGTATTTCCCGCATCTGAAACGTTGGCGCAAGGATCTGACGCTTGCGGACTCCATGCCGGAGAATCCCGCTCTCTCCGGAGTGAAGGAACTCATTGCCCAGATGGCCGATAAACTGCCCGTCGCTTACATCTCATCAGTGGACCAGGACGGGTTTCCCTGGACCAAGGCTATGTTGAAGCCACGTAAGCGTGAGGGTATCAAAACCTACTACTTCACCACCAACACCTTCTCAATACGTGTGGCTCAATACAAGGCTAACCCTAAGGCTAGCGTCTATTTTTGCGATGCCAAAGGATTTAAGGGCATGATGCTCAGAGGCACGATGGAGGTGCTGACGGATGCCGCTTCGAAGGAAATGATCTGGCGCAAGGGTGACACGCAGTACTACCCCGGCGGCGTCACCGATCCCAACTACTGTGTCCTCAAGTTCACTGCCACCGACGGCCGTTTCTACAGCGATTTCTATCCGCGGAGTTTTGTAATCGAGTGAGTGACGAAACGCATTTGCCGAATGTCATATCTGTACTCAGGATAGCAGGCTCCATCAGCCTGTTGTTTTGCGATGCAGCCGGATGGCCATTTTGGGTGCTCTATGCGTTGTGTGGCATCAGTGATATGGTTGATGGTTGGCTGGCCAGGAAACTCCACGCAGAGACCAGAGCCGGGGCCATTTTGGATAGTGTGTCCGACATTATTTTCGTGGCCTGCTGCGCTATCAGGCTATCGCCTGTCCTGGATATTCCCACGTGGCTGTGGATCTGGGCCGGGGTGATTGTCATTATCAAGATTGTGAACCAGATATCAGCCCTGGTCGTCTGTAAACGATTCTGTTTTCCTCATACTTTGGCTAACAAATTGACTGGGCTACTTCTGTTTCTGGCGGTACCGGCAGTGTTCTGCACAGTGACTCCTATTTCCGTCGTTGCTGCTATAGCCACGTTCGCCGCCGTGCAAGAAGGGCATTATATCAGAACGAAGCAAGTTTTTTAACTTTTCTCTTGACTCGTACCCTACGGCATGTATTATCTTTGCTGGCGAATAACAAAAGTGCACGAATTGTTATGGGTAAAAACAAGTTGAAAATCGGGGAGTTTTCCCGCCTGGGCAGAGTGACCGTGAGGGCGCTCAGGCATTACGAGGAGATTGACCTACTCACGCCGGAGATTGTGGACCGGGACACCGGGTACCGCTATTATTCCGTGGGGCAGCTGCAGAAAATCTTCAACATCACCAAACTCAAAAGCATGGGCTATTCGCTGGAAGAGATCCGGGACCTGTGGGACGATGACCAGCATTTCCCTACGGTGGAATCGTTGGAGAAGAAAATCCGCAAGTGTGAGGATGAGTTGGCGGTGCTCAAGGAGCGGAAACAGATGCTCAAGGCGGTGGTGGCTTCCCAAAAGAAATTGCACAAAATGGAAAAAGTTTACTTTGAATCGCTTCCGGCCATCACCGTGGCCAGCCATCGAACCATCATCCCTTCTTTCGAGGACCTCGGTCGCCTCTGTTATGAGGTGATCGGACCAGAGATGGCCCGTCTGGGTTGCGAATGCCCGGAACCCGGCTACTGCTACACCATCGAGCACGGTGGTTACAAGCCGAAGGACATCGATATCGAGTACTGCGAGAAGGTGACAAAGAAGGGAACAGACTCTGCTCTCATCAAGTTCAAGGACATCCCGGCTGTGCCGCAGGCTGCCTGTCTGAAGGTCTTCGGCCCGTATGAGAAACTCTATGACAACTATGTCGAGCTCTTCGCCTATCTGGAGAAGGAGGGCTACAAGATTGCCGATGCATCCCGTGCCGTTTACATTGACGGTATCTGGAATCAGGAGGACCCCGACAAGTGGCTCACCATCATCCAAGTGCCGGTGGAAAAGGCTTAATGAAAAGATACGCCCTTGCGGAAATAACTGCGAGGGCGTATCTTTGTAAGTATAAAATTAACTCAGAAAGATGCCCTTCGATTTTAAGAAAGAATACAAGGAGTTTTATCTCCCGCCGGCCAAACCGGTTATTGTGACTGTCCCTGAGGCGCATTATATCGCCGTGCGCGGCAAGGGCGATCCCAACGATGAAGGTGGGGCTTATCAGCAGGCCATCGGTATCCTGTATGCCGTTGCATATACCCTGAAGATGAGTTACAAGACGGACCACCGCATCGAAGGCTTTTACGACTATGTAGTGCCGCCGCTTGAAGGATTCTGGTGGCAGGAAGGCATTGACGGTGTCGATTACAGTGACAAATCGTCATTCTGCTGGATTTCTGTCATCCGCCTCCCGGACTTCATCTCCCAGGCCGATTTTGACTGGGCTGTCCAGACTGCCTCCAAGAAGAAAAAGATGGATTGCTCATCTGCGGAGTTCCTCGCGGTTGACGAAGGTCTCTGCGTTCAGATCATGCATATCGGCCCTTACGATGATGAACCCGCATCGTTTGCGCTGATGGACCGTTTCCTGGATGAGAACGGCTATGAGAACGACCTGTCAGCGAGTCGCCTTCACCATGAAATCTATCTCTCAGACGCCCGTAAGGTCGCGCCGGAGAACAGGAAGACGGTCATCCGGCATCCTATAAAAGAGAAAAGCTTCAGAGATTGATTCTGGTCCGGAATCATTAAACCAAGGAACTCGTCATGAAACAGTTACTGGGATATTTACTTGGCTTTGCCATTTTTATTGTTGGGATTCCGTCATTGATGTGGCTTGTTTCCATTTTGCATTGGCAGGCTTGTTCTTCCTCTACCTGATGAAGGATTCCGATTTGGCGGCGACGATTCACCTTTCCTCTGTCGGAGTACTGGCCATCGTGGCGGTTCTCCTTGCCAATACCTGGGCGAAGAAGGGGAAAGGTCCGTCCCAGCATGGCGTGTAATATTGTGTAATCAGTTTCTTTGATTCTCACAGGAAATCATCTACTTTTGCTCCGTCCGGACAACAGCACAGATTGTTGAACGATTAAAAACGCAAAGAAATGAAGAAACTGATTCTATTGTTATTGATGGCCGGATGTTGCCTTATGACGGCCAATGCGCAAAAGACTGTGGTGTCGCAGACAGATCAGAAGGTCTTCGACACCGTTGAACAGATTCCAGAGTATCCTGGTGGCATGCAGGCTATGATAGAGTTCCTGCAAACCAACATGAAGTATCCCGAAGATGCCGCAAAGCAGAAGGTGGAGGGGCGTGTTATGGTTCAATTCGTTGTGGAAACTGATGGCAGTGTATCGGATGTGCACGTAGCCAAGCAGGTGTTCCCATCGCTCGATGCCGAAGCAATCAGGGTGGTGCAGGCCATGCCCAAATGGATGCCTGGCAAGGAGAAAGGCAAGGTGGTCAGAGTGAAATACAATCTTCCCATTGTATTTCGGATGTAATGAAACCCCTCTCGCTGGCATTATTCGCACTCGTCATTGTGGGCTGTTCACATGAGCAGTCCCACAATGAACTGCTGAGCAGGGCGGAGCAGATTGTTTTCATCCAGCCCGACTCGGTCGTCAGGATGCTGTCTCCCTATTATAACGACTCGACGATGACCGCTGCCGACCGGGCACTATATGGTCTTCTCTACACTGAAGCCCTGCATCGCAGTGGGCTCAGCACTGCGTCAGACTCGCTGATACGTGCCAGTAGAGACTTCTATGAGCGTCACGGGGACGATGAACACCTCTCCAGAGCCTTGCTTCACCATGGCATCATCCTGTACCGGCAGCAGCAGGTGCACGAGGCGGTGCTGTCGATGAAACGGGCAGAACAGCTATCCGGCGACCTGGACCTGCCTGCTTTCAAGTGGTACCTGTACAGCGTGCTTGGCGACGTGAACGACAATGTGGGCAACCACGCTTTGACGCTTCGTTACTACAGGCAGGCATTGAGGGCTGCAAGGCAATTCGACAGCAGACAATGGATCGTTCAGACGCTGAATAATATAGCCATGACCTTCGACATGTTGGGCCAGAAAGACAGCCTGAGGTATTATACCGAACAGGCTCAGCCCTACTACGAAGACACACATGGAGAAGTGCGAGCCACTTATCTGGTCAATCGTGCAAGCTATATGTTTGGCACAGGGCAGTGCCAGGAGGCGAAAAGCTGCCTGATAGAATCCAGGCTCATCTCGCCGACCGACAGGGGAGAAAAACTGCTCGCCGACATCTACATGGCAGAGGGCGATACTGCAGCAGCTATCCAGCAATGGTATAGACTGTCAGGCTCCCTGTCTCCCGAAGTTGCCATCCAGTCCTATCGTCAGTTGATCACCTACATGAACCGTCAGGGAGACCTGCGGGGAGTGGCAGAATTCAGTCAGCGCCTGAATGAGGTTTATCATCACCTGTATGAACACAGCGACGCCGCCGCTGTCATCGACCTGCAGGCGCAGTTCGATGAGCAGCTTAAAGAGCGGCGGCAGTATCGCATGGTCATCGTCCTCCTTTCCGCCATCATTCTCGTGATCGTACTCTCTGCCCTCATCATCTGGTATAACCAGCGTCGTATTGACCTGCTCAATGCCCGTTTTGCTGAAAGTCAGATGCAATATAATCTGACGCGGACGGAACTCACCCTGATGCGGCGGATGAAGGAGCGTGAACAGCGAGAGAACTCCCGCCAGATAAAGGATGTTGTGTCTCGCCTTCATAATGCTGCCAACAAGGGCAGACCTGCACTTGATGAAGACATGAATGCTTTGGCCCAACTCTCTTACGCCATGCGTCCGAAGTTACGGGAACTGCTGTCTCCACTCAGTTCAAAGGAGCAGCAGGTGTGCTTGCTGACTGTCCATAATTTCCTCCCCTCTGAGATTGCCAATCTGACCATTGCAACTCCCCAGGCCATCACCAACACACGCGTCCGCCTGCTCAGGAAACTGTTCGGGGGGACGGGTGGAGCGAAGGATTTCGATACGGCCATTAAAGAGTACGGCGCCGATGATGTCATTTAATAGGTCTGGTTCTCCAGAACTGCTGCCGATCTGTATAAATCTGCATACTACTCGAATCGGGGATTATTCATTACCGGTTTGAGTGACTCTTATTTCCTTTTGACCCGGGTCCATTTTCTAAGTAGAGGGATGGAAATCATTGCTTTACGTTTTCTGTAAATTGTAAAGCGCATTTTACAACATCTATCTTCAGATGAACATATTGATTGTTAACGCATTACGCAGTTTGGCACGGAGGGTGTTTCGTGAGGGGGCAAATGCAAAACTGATGTTTAACAATTAAATTCCTTTGAGTATGAAACGCAAAATTGTCCTTCTGATTGTAGCTCTGATGAGCGCAGTGATTGTGAACGCCAAGACGGTCCGTGGTTATGTCTCCGATAAGGATGGGAATCCGGTCGTTGGTATGAAGATGGTCGTGGTGAACTCGGACAACCCCTCCAAAAAGAGCATTGCCGTGACTGATGACGAGGGGTACTTCTCCATGACGGTCCCGGAGAGCCTCGATACATCAGATCTTGTCGATGTGTTTGCCAGTAACGGAGCCAGGGTCGTCAGATACCGGGAAACATCCACAGGAATCCTGATCGTGGTTGAACCATCCAAAAAGAGGGAAAGGGCATTGGCTCAGAAGTAATGTCCGGATACAGGGATTACGAATAATGTTGTAACTTTGTAAAGACTCTTTACATTTATGTAAGGAGGCTTTACGTCTTTACACGGGCCGATTGAAGTACAAGTACTTGACTATAGGCGTGTTGCGCTGTATGGAATGGAATTTGACTCGTGTACGTGCGTAAAAGACTGATTTGACAATGGCTTCCAAAATTGGGAAAATACTGGTCGTAGATGATAACCAGGGCATTCGCCGGGCTCTGGAGATTTTGTTACCCCTTCACTTTGCAGAGGTGAAGACGATACCTTCGCCATCCACGCTAGTTTCGACGCTGGAGCAGTTCCGGCCGGACGTGGTGCTGCTTGACATGAACTTCTACACAAGCATCAATACAGGCAACGAAGGCCTTTACTGGGCGGGAGAACTCAAGAAGATGGTGCCGGAGGTTGAAGTCGTATTATTCACTGCATACGCCGACATCGCCCTGGCAGTGGAAGGGATGAAGAGGGGAGCCTTCGACTTCATCGTGAAACCTTGGGATAACGACAAACTGATCGAGGTGCTGACCGCAGCCCGGGACAAGGCGAGGAAGGCCCTGAAAAGGGATAGCAATTCTTCTTTTGACCAGAAAGCGGACAGCCCCATGTTCTGGGGTTCATCCCCGGCCATGAAGAACATCGGGAAGACGCTGGACAAGATCGCCCCTACCGATGCTACTGTCCTGATCACCGGCGAGAACGGTACCGGCAAGGACGTGCTGGCCCGTGAGATCCACGCCCACAGCCTCCGGAGCGAGAAACCGATGGTCGCAGTCGATGCAGGGGCCATCACCGAGACGCTGTTCGAAAGCGAGCTGTTCGGCCATGTCAAGGGCGCATTCACCGATGCCCACACCGACCACATGGGCAAGTTCGAGCAGGCGGACGGCGGAACGCTCTTTCTTGATGAAATCGGAAACATTCCGTTGCATCTTCAGGCCAAGCTGCTGCGCGCCATCCAGAGCCGGAGCATAGTCCGCGTGGGCGGAAACGAGGCCATCCCGGTGAATATCCGTCTGATCTGTGCGACCAATATGGACCTTGACTCTCTGGTGCGTGAAGGCCGTTTCCGGGAGGACCTGTATTATCGTATCAACACCGTCCATATCGCCCTTCCGCCGCTGCGCGAGAGGAATGAAGACATCCTTCCCCTGGCGCAACTCTTCCTGGACAGGTTCGCCCGGAAGTATCACCGGCCCCTCACCGGGATTTCGGAGGATGCAGCCGATGCCCTGAAGGAGTATCGATGGAGCGGAAATATCCGCGAACTGCAGAACTGCATCGAAAAGGCCGTGATCCTTTCAGAGGGGACGACCCTGACCGAGAAGGATCTCCAGCTGGAGCGGTCCGGCAAACCCGCCGGGACGACCATCCGGGCAGTCAGTGAATCCGAGGAAGAGCGGTTGATCCGCGACGCGATGGAGCGCACGGGCGGGAACATATCGGCCGCAGCCAAGATGCTCGGCGTGAGCCGGCCCACGTTGTATGCCAAATTGAAGAAATACGGCCTATGACCTTTACCGTCTGGCACATAGTGGGAGCTTGCATCATCGTCGCGATCGTCGTGGCGGTGATTTCCATACTCAAGACCAAGCAAAAGGATATCAAGAAAGTCGCCTATATGATGGATGCGCTGGAGGACGGCGAGCTCAACTTCCGCTTCCAGGACAAGAACAAGTTCAACCGCACGCTGAACCGCATCCGGACCATCTTCGAGAAGCAGCGGCAGGCCCACGAACAGGACTCCTGGACCAAGCTCATCCGGGTTCTCACCCACGAGATCATGAACACAGTGTCCCCTATCGCATCCCTCTCAGATGCTATGGCGAAATCTGTCGACGAGAACGGGCAGAGTGAGCTGGACATCAAGGCCGGTCTGGAGACGATCTCGGATTCGTCAAAGAACCTTATTGATTTCGTGCAGACATACCGTCAACTCTCCGGAGTGGCGAAGCCGGTACGCAAGGCTCTGGATCTGCAGGAACTGATGGACAACGTCATCTCCTTGAACAGCGAGCTCGCCGCATCGTATGGTGCAGCCTGCACCTATCGTCCCGAGGAGCCGGACCTAATGATCTATGCCGACGAGGGGCAGATCTCCCAAATTTTGATCAATCTCATCAAGAACGCCCTGCAGGCTGGCGCGGGGCACGTCGACATCACGGCCAGGATGGGGAAGGACGACGACGTCATCGTCCGTGTTGCCAACGACGGGGAACCGATACCCGTATCTGCCCAGGAGCAGATCTTCATCCCGTTCTTCACCACGAAGAAGGATGGCTCCGGCATCGGGCTCTCGCTATCCCGCCAGATCATGCGGAACCACAACGGCAGCATAGAACTCGTTGGAAGCAATTCCAAGCGGACAGTTTTCGAACTCAGGTTCCGTTAGTCCACTCATGACAAAGTGTAAAGTCAAAGTGTAAAGAGTTGTAAAGCTCTTTACACTTTTTACATTATCGCAAAAATCGGAAATTCCTGAACATCAAGGCATTAGCTAGTTTGGCACGGCGGATGTTCGTGTTATTTATATAATATTATTGTATGAAAACACTTTTACATATTGTTTTTGTGGCGGCGATAGGGCTTTCCGCCTCTGTTGCGGAAGCCCAGGAGCCGATGACGCTCCATGATTGTATGGAATATGCCATCTCCAATTCCACCAAGATACGGATCCAGCAGGCGGCCTCCGGCGACGCACAGATTGACCGAAGGGATGCGGCTTTGGCGCTGTTCACCCCGAAAATCAGTGCTCAGACCTACGCATACTACAACTTCGGCCGCAGCATCGACCCGCAGACGAACACCTATTTCAACACGACATCCTTCCATAACAACTATGGTGTTTCCGCAGGTTATGACCTCTTCGATGGATTCAAGGCTGTAAACAATTACAAGATTTCCAGGACGGGGATGCAGATTGCTGACTCTCAGGAGAAGCAGGTGGAAGCAGACATCTGCCTGGCAGTGATGGAAGCCTACTATAACGTTGTCTATTACAAGCGCCTTTGTGACGTTTATGAAGAGCAAGTGGCACTGGCGGAACAGTCGCTGATCAAAGCAAAGCGTCAAGAAGAGTTGGGCCAGAAGGGGCATGCTGACGTGATCCAGATGGAGGCCGACCTGGCCGACAGGCAGTATGATTACATCAATACCCAGAATATGTACAGGGATCAAATGATGATCCTGGGAGACCTTATGTTCTGGCCGGTGGAAGAGGAACTGAACATCATTACGGATTTCAGATCCTTCGCTGGCGCTCAGGATGACAAAAGGGCCACTCAGGATGACAACGCTGTCATTCTGAGGGAGCCTGAGGCGACCGAAGAATCTATCGTAGCCTTCGCCCTCGAACATAACCCTGCAATCCAGATTGCCTCTTGGCAGCAACTCAACGCTAAACGCGAACTGAATACGGCCAAGTGGCAGCTTCTGCCTACCCTCGGGGCTTACGCAGGATGGAGCACCAGCTATTACACTTACCAGGGCTCGCAGACAGCATCATTCGGGAACCAGTTCCGGAACAATGGTGGAGAATATGTAGAGGTTGCTCTGTCCGTCCCTATCTGGAACCGGATGAGCCAGCATTCCGCTATTTCAAAGAAACGGCATGCTTTAGACAAGGCCAGTGCAGAACTTGACCAGGAGCGCCGTGATGTTGAATCTGAGGTAAGAAGGGCCATTCAAGACCGCGACGGCGCTGAAACAGCCTACCTCCAGGCCCAGCGTAAGGCTGAAGTACAAGCAGAAGCCTACAACCTCAACCTCAAGCAACTGGAGCAGGGGCTGATTTCCCCGCTGGAGTTTCAGACTGCAAACAACAATTACCTGAAGGCGCAGGCCGACGAGATGAACTCCCTGTTCAAGTATCTCATCAAGCAGGCAGTTGTGAGATATTATAATGGAGTAGAATACGTTAACCAATAAATAAGATCCTTCGCTTCGCTCAGGATGACAACTGTCATTCTGAAGGAGCCGAAGGCGACTGAAGAATCTATTATGGACAAGATTATCGAGAAGAAAACCGGATGGCGCGTGGCGTTTACGAAAAAGGCTCTGCCTTGGTGGCTGGGAGCACTGTTGGCTGTATTTGTGGTGTACCTCATCGCCAGGCCGAACAACAAGACCCTTCGCGTTGATAAGGAAGCGATCACGATATCAAGTGCTGTCAAAGGCGAGTTCAACGACTACATCCGCATCAGCGGACGGGTACAGCCGATGACTACCATCCAGTTAAGCCCCCAGGAAGGAGGCATCGTTGAAAAGATCCTGATAGAGGAAGGTTCGCCGGTGAAGGCTGGAGACGCCATCCTGGTCCTTAACAACGACAATCTGGACTTGGACATCCTGAACTCCGAAGCCGAGTTGGCCGAGAAGGAGAACATCCTCCGCAATACCCAGATCCAGATGGAACAGCAGAAACTGGATGTCCGTCAGAACGAGTTGGAATATGGCATCCAAGTTGATCGCCTGAAGCGTGCCTATGAGCAGCAGCGGGCTCTATATGAGGATAAACTCATTGCCAAGGAAGACTACCTTAAGGCAGAAGAAGACTATATGCTCGCTCAGCAGAAATACGAGCTCATACGTGAACGCTCCAAGCAGGATAGCCTCTACCGCGGCACACAGATAGACAGGATGGAGGAATCCCTTGAGAATATGATACTGAATATGTCGATGATCCGCCACAGGAAGGAAAACCTCATCGTCAGGGCTCCTATCGATGGAGAACTTGGCCTGCTGGATGTGGTCCTGGGCCAAAGCATCGCTTCCGGGACCAAGATCGGCCAGATCAACAGCGTGGGTATCTATAAGGTGGAAGCCTTGATCGACGAGCACTATATCGACCGTGTAGTCGCAGGCCTCGAAGCCACCTTCGAGCGCCAGGGCGAGACCTATTCCACCGTCATCCGGAAA
>Ga0247609_10000815_pt1 | contig 40458 bp, 50 predicted proteins | sample 172DNAGHGlowgp2_FD_193487 | JGI IMG/M metagenome (GOLD analysis project Ga0247609, IMG submission 193487) | Sheep rumen microbial communities from Palmerston North, Manawatu-Wanganui, New Zealand - 1728 DNA GHGlow gp2 | ecosystem: Host-associated > Mammals > Digestive system > Stomach > Rumen ... | reverse complement strand
GCATACTGCTTGAGAGCGTGTTGCTGGCTTCGTTGAGGACTGTCAGACCCGCGTTCTGCATACCGCGCTGGAAAGCGGTCATGAACTCCATTGAAGCGGTAATCGCCTTCTCGCCCTCACCGCCCTTTCCGAAGAAGTCAGCGATCATGGCGGTGACCTTGCTCATGCTACCCCTTGGGTTGTTCGGGTCGAACACGCCGCCCTTGCCGTTCTCTCCGAAGAGTTGCTTCTGCAAACGCTCGAACATCGGCTCAAGGATGGCCAGTTGCATCATCTTCTGCATCATCTGCTGGATGATTTGCGTAACGGTGTCGCGGTATGCTTTCGCCATGTTCTCTCCGTTCTCAAAGGCTGATGCGAGCGCGTCGCTCAACTGGTCTGCCCAACCCTTGATGTCGATACTCCACAACTCTTTAGCGAGGTCTTGCGTGAAGTAAGCGATCTGGTCGTCGAGTTCTGCGATTTTCGCCTTGGTTTCCTCAATCTCGTCGTTGGACTTTTTCTTCTTGCTCTGCTGGTCTTTGAGGATTTCAAGGTATTTCTCGCGTTGCTCGACAAGGTTGTCGTATTCCTGCTGATAGCCGGTGCCTTGCGAGTTCTGCGTATAGAAGTCGTACATCGACTTTTTCTGACTGCCACCACTGAGCAACATGGCGATGTATGCGGGAAGACCGCTGGCCTGTTGCGAGGGCGCGTACTGCTGTGCCATCTGCTTGCGCACATCGCCCATGTCGTAACCGAGGGTGCGCTCTCTCGCCTTTGCGATGAGTTCGGTGTTGGCTTCGATACCCTTGACATCTTCACGGAGTTTGTTGATGTGTCGCTCAAGAGCCTTGTCGTGAACTTGCGCAATGCCGCCAACCAAACCGATCGCAGCACCAGCCGCCATTCCATAAGGGCCGAGAGCGGATAGCGAAGATGCGCCCTGCAAAGCACCGCCGAGGATACCGCCAGCATCGCTCATTGCGTTTGCCGCGCCTTCCATGCCGAGTGAATCGAACAGGTTTTCCAGCATCCCTATTCCGTTTTGCAAGGTTTGGAGAGCATTTACTACATCTTGCGCTTCATCGGTCACTTTTCTAAGTGCCTTGTAGAGCTTTTCATAATGCTCGGCCTCTGCCCTTGCGTTCTTCTGCGCGGCGCTTGGAAGGAACTCGGTTTCTTTGAGTTGGTCTGCCCTTCGCCTTGCGGCATCGGCGCGTTGCTGGTAGTAGTCCATCAAGCCTTGGTTGCCTCCACTGATGAAATTGCCGAAAGCACCGCGTTCGCCAAGGAAACCATTCGTGCTCCACTCCATCCTCGCCTTGTTGAGTTTATCAACCTCCTGCAAGTACTCATCGGGAGAGATTGCGCCAAGGTCGCGCAGTTTGTCAATCATCTTCTGCACGGCATCAGCGGCTCTCTCAAACTCGGTGCGCGACATGGCAATCGTCTTGTTGTAAAGATTGGAATAGTCGGCAGACAACTTCATCTTCTTCCAGTCGGCCTGCGTTTCTGCAAACTCCACCATCTGCCTTTGTTGCGGCTCGGTTGCACCAGAGTTGGCGATTGCGGTCTTCTGTTGGGCAAGTTCATCGTTTATCTTGCGGATTTGCGCACTGTAACTTACAACCGAACCCATCAGTTTTGCAAACACGTCAATGTCGTTCTTGACGACATCCTGCTGGAGTTTCTGCCACTTCTTGTAGGCTTCGACAAGTCCGTCAATGGTTGTGGCATACTTTTCGGAATCACCAAGCGCAGCCTTGAACTGGTCGCGCAGTTTCTCCTCGTCAATATCAATACTGAAAGGTATCTTAGTGAGCAACTCGTTGCCGCCCACACGTTGCATCTCGTCGGCGAGTTTGTCCTTCAGCGCATCTGCCGCATTTCGCAGGTTTCTGCTATCTTTGTCGATATTCGCCATATCGAAAGCGAGCATTTTATTGCCAGTCGCATTGCGGACACTGGTGAAGATTTCCCACCTGCGCGTCATGTCGTCGAGAGCCTTTTCAAAACTGGTCTTAAATTCCCTCGCTTTCTCGTCAAAGTCGTAGCGGTCGATGTCGTCAAGGAGTTTCTTGCCCTCGCGGAGCACCGCTTCGGCTTCCTTGCCGTAGTTCTTCGCCTTGTCGTTGCGCTGGGAATCGTAACGCTTCTGCGCTTCATCGACAATCTTCTGCACATACTTGCGGTACTCGATGATGTCCTCTGCCTTGAAATCAGTCCAAGGCACATTCTTGTCGGTGCGCCATTTCTTGAAGATGTCACCGTATTGTTCACGGACACGATTCAAAGCGGCATCCTCACCAGAACGCTTGTTCCACTCCTTGTAGAGTTGGTTGGCATCCTTGAGTAAGCGGATGCGCTCTTTCCACTCCTTCGCAACGGGGTCTTCGTAGGACTTCTTCGTGTCCTTCTTGTTCTTCGACTTGTCCTTTGTCGGGTCTTTTTCAGCAAAACCTTCGCTCTTGAGCCACTTCTGGTCTTCTTCGATGCCACGAAGAGCGTCATAGAAAGGCATGAGTTCGTCAAACAACTGCGACCACAATTTGTTTTGGAGTTCACCCTGCGGCATCTTTAAGATTTGATCGGAAATCTTAGCAATCATCTTGCCTATGCTTTCCGAAGTAAACTTGATGCCGAAATCAATATTGAAGGTTTTGTGGATATGGGTGTCCATGTCTTTCACAAAAGCCTTCTTTTTCGCAAGGTCTTCGCGGACAGTCTTGACAAACTCCTCCATATCGGTTATAGTTGTTGTCTTAACCTTGATTTCCGTATTTACCTCAAAAGCCTTTTTTGCACGCTTTTGCCAATCTTTCAACATTGATTCCGTATTTTTAGCGGCTTCAAATGCCTTTCTGAAACCACCAAAATACTTTCCACCAGACGCAAGACCGAGTTTTTCAAGGTCGATTCCAAAAATCCTCGCCCATTCTTGAACCTTGCGCAAGTAGTCTTGGAAAAGCGCATCAAGTTCTTTCTTTGATTTCGCATTTTCAATCGCATCGGGGCTAATGATGTTGGAGAATTGAACCATCACTTGTTTGCGCTGGAACTCGTCAACAATCTCTTGTCCGCTTTTACCAAGTATGTCTCTCATGTCATCAAGAACCTTATTGATGGTTTCTTGCATAACGGAGTTATCGGTGACACCCGCCTCTGCGAACATCTTGTCAAAGAAACCCTTTAACGCATATACTGCACCTTCGGGGTCATCCTTGAAATAGGTGTTTATGGTTGACGTGATGGCTTGTGCGATTTTCTTGGTTTCGCCCAAAACCTGTGAACGCTGGGAGTGAAGACTCCTGCCAAACGTCACGGGGTCAAAAAAACTGTCGTAATAATCTTTTAGTTTTTGCTTCTCGCCAGTGCCGTTGATTATCTTATAAAGTTCAGCATTAAAATCAGTGCTGCCACTCTCTAACTCGCGTTTGCCGTTAAGGAAATAGAGTTTTAACGCTTCGCCAAGAGAAGATAGATCAAGGTCTTTCTGCAACTGTGTCAGTTTTCCGTTTAACGCCTTGTCTATCTTGTTGAGTTCAACCTCGCTTATTTGGTTAATCTCCTCAACGGAATCTTCCATTCTCTTTGAATAATCAGTTAAGTCCGTTGTGAAACTGTCTCCAAACATCCTCGTAAACCAGTTGCCGCCTTGTACGCGCTTGTTTGCGTTGGGCAAAACATTCGCCGTCGCTTCGTTGACATCATTCACATGACGAAGACTCTCCAGTTTGTTCACGAGAATCTTATATTGTTCGACCTGCGACTCCGCTTCGTTGATGTCGATTATATCCCCACTATATAGCGGTGACAAATTTTGAAGTTCCTCCCTTAAAGATTTTATCTTCTCGGTGAGGTTCGTTTTGTTCAGCGTATCGTCGTTGAACTCAATCGCATTTTGGACGACATAACGCCCATTGACGGAAAGTTTTGACTTTTCGATTGATTTCAGCAGGCTGTCGTCGGCTTGTTCCTGGATGACGGTATTGATTGCCTTTTGGGTGTCCCTTGCGTTTTCCGCAATGTCTTTTGCCATTTCCTGCGCCTTGCTGCTCGCTTCTACAGAGCGAGAGATAATCGCAAAAACCGCAGACATTGCCGCAAGCGGCAAGAACGACCTCATCAGTCCTGCTAAAGTCGCGCCGAAAACCTTTGCAGCACCACTTGCAACACCGAATCCGAATTTCAGGCGGGCAAGTCCTCGTACCAATAGCGAGTATGAATTGTCTCTTGCGACGGCAAGTGACCTAAGTTGTGCTACGGTGAATCTGCTTGTTGCCAATGTCGCTTTATTCGTAGCCGCAGCGACATTTCCAGAACGAGCAACCCATAGAAGTTGGGCTTTAGTCAAACCAAGTCGTGCGGCGGCGGCTTGTGCATCCGCTACGGAAAGTTTGCCAGATGCGACAGCCTGCAACAGCATCTTTTTGGTAAGATTTCCCGAAACTACCTGCGCTTCAAGTTGCTTTGCCGTGAATTGTCCAGTAACCACATTGTTAGCGGAAATAGCCTTTGCTGTTGCCAGCATCGCAACCTTGTATAGCACCATCGGGGCGACAGCACCAGTTATCGCAGCGCCAACCGTCTTCCAGTTCTTGGTGAGTTTCATCAAGAGTAGCGCAATGTCTTTCAGGACACTGCCTAAACCACCTTCTGCCATTTCGCCATACATGATGTCCATCGCGTCTTTCACGTTCTTGAAACGAGCCTTGACGGACTGCGAAATGGTTTCCTGCATGTTGTAGAACATGCCGCCCTCGTTGGTCAAGTCTTTGATAACACCCTCAACATCTTCGTAGGAGATTTCCTTTGAGCGCACCATCTTGCGGATTTCCTGCGTGGTCTTGCCCAATTTTTCGGAAAGTTTCTGCAACAGCGGCACGTTACCCATAGAGAACTGACGCAATGTGTAGCCGCTAAGTGCGGCTTCACTGCGGACATGACCCAAGGCAAGGGCGAGTCGGTCAACGCCAGTACCAGTTGCGGCACTGATGTCGGCTAATCGCTTAGTCATGTCGAAGAGTTCGGAGTACTTGAAGCCGTAAGCGGTCAACTGCTTGGTCATCTGGTCGAGTTCAACAACACCGAAAGGAGATTGGATGGCAAGACCCTTGATTTTCTCAAACAACTCATTTGCTTGTCCTTGGTTTTGCAGGATAGCGCCAATAGAAAGTCGCTGCATCTCCAACTGACCGCCGATTTCGATGATGTTGTGCAAGAACTGCTGACCGCCCCAAACGCCGAGGTACTGCATCGCCATTGACTTGAGGTCAGAGAGTACTTGAGACTGACCCTTTGCGCTTTCTGCTGTCTGGTTCAAGGCTTGCGCGAGACGTTGCTCTTCGTTGGTGAGTTGGGATGTAGCGGATGCAGATTTTTGTTTTTCTGCTGTCAGTTCTCTTACTGCGCCTGCCGCTTCTTTGGCAAGCCTTCCAGTGTTGCCAAGTGTGTCGTAACCAGAAATGGCGCTCTTCCCGCTTATCCAATCGCTTGCATGACCGAGACTTTTGTTTCCTGCGGCGATTTGGTCAAGAACAATCTTATATGTCTCAAGCACACTGATGTACTGTTTCAGTTTCGTTGTATCCGCACCAACATCAGAACCAGCCTGCTCGATTTTTCTTAATCGGTTGAGTTCAATGCCGAGTTTGTTGGCTTCGGAACTTGCGTCGCGCATACTCTTTGCCCACGCCTCATTCTCCTTTTGGGATTTCTTTGCGGCATCGGATGCATCTTTCGATTTCTGCTTTTCAGTTGCGGCATTGAGTTTTTCCTGCTCTTTTGCTGTTGCTGTGAGAGTACCTTTCAGTCGCTGAAATTCTGCGGCGAGTTGAGCGATAATCTGAACATTGTTCAAGTCGGCTTCGTTGAGCGATTTGAGCCTTGCATAAAAATCATGCGCCTGCTTTTCCGCTGGCTGTATATTTGCGCTTGCAACCCCAAGATTTGAACCTTTATCCCATGCCGCAAGAACCCTATCCCATAGTGCACCGGTCTCTTTAAGCATAGCGTTATAGCGACCAAGATTCATTTCGGTCGAGTGCTGCTCTGCGGAAAGTTTCTTCACTTGGTCAACCGCTTCCTTGTATTCGGCTTGCATGGCGAACTTGTCAAAACCACGGTTCTTCTCGCCTTTTCCTGTTTCGGAAATCTGCTTTAGTTCGGCTCGGTATGTTTGGAGTTTTTCAATCGCCTTGTCAAGACCAGACGTATCGACATCTCCGAACTGCTTGCCGAGACGAGATGTCTGCTCTGCCTGCTTGACAAGATTGTCAAACTGGTAAAGTTCGTACTTCGCCTTTTCAATACTCTTTGAACTGGAGGCATTAGCGCCAGAGGATGTGGTTTCGTTGAGTTGCTTGAGCGCGGCATCAACCCTCGTGACAACCTCACCGATGCTGACCATGAACTTTTGGAAACCCTCGTTCGTGCCTACAACATTATTGACGGCAGAAATCGCAGAGCCAAGAGCGGTAACCGCATCAGACGCGAGTTTGATTTGTGCCGCATAATCGGCAAAATTACCCTCTTTTGCCGCCTTGTTAAGACCCTCGACACCACTCAAAGCATTGCTGATTGCGTCTTTCAAGTTACTGAACTTGGATGCGTCAACACCCTCCTTGAATAAGTTCAAGAAGTCACCAAGGTTACCAGAAACATTGATTGCGATGTCTTTGCCTTGAAGTTTATCAAGCTCTGCTTTAATCGCATTGAGCTTTGTTGTTGCTTCATCAGTGATTTGCACCGCAAATTTTAACGGATCAAGTGCCATATCTTTCGTTAATTTGTTTATTAATCCTGCAAAAATAAGCCAACAAAGCGTTGGCTTATAGAACATTGGTTGGAAAATGTATAAAAATACAACTTGTTGCCAATCACCTGCACGGTGGAGCGACGAGTTCTACCGACTTGCGCATCAAATACCCCATCGTCCATGCCGCTTTTTCGGTGTTTGGTGGAACATTGTAGTACTCGATAATCGCCTGCTGCGCGTGATACAACTCATGGGATAGCGTATCCCACCACTGCTCGGCAGAGTCTGCGTCGCCGATAAATATCAAGGACATGCGCAACGCCATGTTGGTCACGCAAAGCCCCGCGTTCTCCTGCCCGAACAAGACATTGACCGCCTTGTATGCGCCTTCCTCGTCTGAGCCGAGCGACACCATATAGTTCATGATGTCTATGTCGTCATCCAAGTCAAGGTCGTAGCAGAGAACAATGCCCCATTTGCCGCGAACGTCAACGTACTCCGTCTGCATCACATCATCCTTTCCCAGTAGATGGGGATGCCCGCGTTACACATCTTCGCCTCAAAGCAAGCCAAGGTGTCAGAAGGCTCTCCATCAGGGTCGCATAATGTTTCTTCAACGTACATCGCACGTTGTTCGTCAGTCTTCAGCGACTTGGGGTAGTCCGCTATCGTCATGTGGTAGAGGTACCAGGCGGTGTAGATGTACTCGTCTGGAAGTTCCACCTTGTTAGCGGAGAGTATCTCAAGGACATCATCCACGGAGCGCATGGTAACGGGCTTCATCTGCCCGTCGGGGCCTTTCATCTCCATGCAGGAAATAGCCCATTTCGCCAACTTGCGGCTGAACATGCCGTGGAAGTTGTCCTCATACATTGCTCGTTCTTCAGTGATGTACTGTTTCATACCGAAATGGTTGAAAAGGAGTTGAGTGTCGGTTTGACACCCAACCCCAAGTTAATCACATGAATCTGCCACGGGAGTCGCGGCTGCGACCCCTGCGGTTTTCCATCATAGTTTCGCTCTCGTCTTCCGCATCTTGCCAGCCGTGTTTATAGCCATTTCTGTAGCCCTCTTCGTACTGGTCGGTCGCGTTGCGGCGCATCGGCATGTTGCGGCGGTAACCGCCACGCATCTGTTGACGCATATTCTCGCGCATCTGCTCGTTGTCGTCGTTATTGATAATGATGTAAGGCATAATGTTTCAGTGTTTTAGTCGGACTTCTTCGTCATTTCTTGAACTCGCGGATGATCTCAAGAATCTCATCGAGTTTCTGTTCGGTAGCATCCTGCCTGTCCTTGAGGTCTTTAATCGTCCTTGCCTGTCGCTTTTCTTCCGCATAGCGTGGATTTAGCGTTTCAAGCATCTTCTCGCTCTCGGTGATAACCGCTTTGTGGTAAGGAACCTGCTCGATTGCTTTCTTCGATGTCTGCAACATCGCGTCCACAGCCTGCAACATCGCCTCACGGCTTCCGCTGAACGTATTGTCGCCCCTTGAGGCGATTTCGATGTTCATGGGCAGTTCAGCGAACTGCTCGTCTTTGCCGTTAACGGTAACCATGATGTCGATGACCTGCTGCTGTTGCGCAAGCAGACCGTTCATCACGCCAGGGGTCTGCATTTGGTACTTCGCCCTGGGCTGCGACTTACTCTTGACGACACCTACATCAAGCGTAGGTTTCTCACCTTTGCGGAGAATGTAGAACGGATTGCCCTCTGTTAAACTGTTGAAATCCATAGTTAATTTGTTTATTGTTTGTTAGTCACTTGGTTAAGCGGTAGCCACCGACATGAGTTGGAGAATACCGTTGTACCTGTCATTGAAAACAAGCAGTACGCCCGTTCCAGTGATGTCGCCAGCGGTCACTTGTGTGCCGTTGAACGTGGTCAGGTTGCGGGTCGTGCCGTTCATGGTCAACGTGATGGGCAGTGTCGCCGTTGTTCCCGTTGGAATCGCATTGGCAATCCTGACGGTGAAATAGCCGACAGGCTGCAAGCGATGGAAACCCAGCGCAAAGTCCACTGCATCCGTTCCGACCGTCACATTGGTAGTGGCGATGTAAGGCGCTCCGTTGACGTTAGTTATTACATTGAAACATCCCATGACTTAAAACATTACGTTGTTGCCAAAGCCATTGCCGTAAAAACCGCCATTCACATAGGGTGTGGTGTTGACTGCGGTCAACTGAGGCCATTGAACCGGCACAGTCGAAGGCATCTTATCAGCAATCTCGGTCACCTTGGCCTGCAAGGGAGCAACGAGTCCGTTGACATAACCCGTGATGGCTGCGGTCTGGTTGGCGTTGTCAATCTGTCCGCGCAACTGGGTGATGATGTCGGCCTGCGTGTCAATCTTCGACTGCAACTCACGCTCCTTCAAGGCGCAGAACTGGTCGTTCATCGCAACGGTCTGAGCGTTGATGGCCTGCATCAAAGCATTGGCGTTGCGGTCAGCCTGCGTTTGTAGGGCATTCGTCTGCTGACACATGGCCAACTGGTTGTCGCAGCAGCACTTGCAAAGCTGACTTGCAAGACTTGCATCACCACTCTGGATGGCGTTGATGATTTGAGGAACACTCACTGCGTTCTGCAACGCGAGGGTGTTGAGCGCGTTCTGCACGTTGGTGACACCAGCATTGACCAAATTGAAGTCCTGGCCGATGGTTGTTGCGAGGTTCTGGATAGCGCTGCGGCTTGCCTCGCCCTGCGAGGTGATGGCGTTCATGACCAGTTCACGACCGCTGTCGTTGGAGATCATGTTGCCGAGGTATGCGGTGCCTGCGTTGCCGCCGCCCATAAAACCATTACCCCAGCCGCCGTTGCCCCAACCGAACATCGAGGCGATGATTGCGAGACCGAACAAATCAGCGATGCCGTTCATGCCGTTTCCGAAACCGAAACCGCCACCATTGAAACCACCGATAGGAATTGAAAAAGGAATGTTGCTACCATTGTTGCTGCCGTTGTCAGGCAACTGATAAATTTCAGCCATTGTTTGTGTTAGATTTAAAGTTTGTGTTAGTTAATTTGTCTATGCGCATCGACATGGCAAAATTACCACACCAAACCCTATATCGTAACATAATCCTTTGTCATTTCACTGCACGTTTTTGGCAGTTTTGACCCATCTTTTTGACCACTTTAAACACTTGACGCTCACACACTTTATACCTGCAAGAAAGTTTTGCGACAATGTAACTTGTCTTATTGCCTTCGGCTTTCATCTGCATGTAATCGTTGTATAAATCAAGCCATTTGTAGTCATCGGTCTTAATGCCGTTTTTGTGCAGTCTTTTCAGCAGTTCGCGGTTAAGCGACACAATATCATAGACGGTCATTGTTCTTTTTCGACAGGAACTTTCTCGCCAGTGTTCAATAACTTGTTGAGGTCGAAACCCCGCTCTTCTCTCGCCTTCTTGCGCTTCTTCCACTTCTCGACAGCCGCGTCAAGTTTCTTCGGGTCGGAAACCCAGCCTGGGTCGCCTGGCTTCTTGCCTTCGTTAGGGTCGTGCCTCTTGTAGAGCGTTAACGGGCAATCTGCCATCATTAACTGTATTTGAGCCGCAGTGCAACCCCAATAGTACTCGTACATAGGCACTCTCCAAAAGCCGAAGTAATCCCTCGGCATCACGAGCCACTGGAGTTGCTTTCGGTCTGCGAACGCTGCGCCATACTTAGTTCTTGAAGGGTAGCGTCTACTTCCTTCGCTCTCATCCTCATCAGCGAATCCCTCGCCTCGGTCAAGGACATGATAGTCCTGTAGTACTGCATCAGCGGAACTTTTTTTTTGCCGATGTCGAGGATAGCGTCTAACTGGATGTTGTCGTACTGACGGATGTAGTAGAACCATCTCCAACGGAACCAGTACTTGAACTTGACTGACCAGTAGCCGTTGAGCGTGATGATGGCCGCTGCTTTGCAGGCCAGCTTGCAGTCCTGCAAAATCTCGTCAAGAGCGTCAATGCCCGACGACTTGACATTATCGGTTTTGCCTGCCTTAATCAGCAGTCGGGTGAGTTTCTCCAACTGCCCGTTCTTGAGCCAGCGCACCTTGTATTTCTTACTCGTGCGGAGAACCTGCACCTCGGTGGGGTCATTGTTGATAAGCGAAAGCAATGTCTGCTGCGCGTCGATGGTCGGTTGCTCAAGCACCTGCTCTGGAATTTCCTTTTTATTCATGTGATTAAATTAATAAGGGCAATGGCAGTCAACCCACCACTGCCCTTGTTGTTGCCGTGAACCTTGAAGTACTCGATTGTGGAATTTCCAAATTAGCCGTTAGAGGTGGTGGTGGTTGCAATATCCAAGATACCGAACGCGCCGTCACCAGACTCGGAGAGCGAACCACTCAGCACAACGCAGAGAGGCTTGTTGCTGCCGTCGAAGGTCACCTGTGCGGTAAGTTTTGCCTTCTTGACGTAGAACAAACGCTGCTCGGTGTCATCGAGGATGAGCAGACCGAGCTCAACGGACTTCTGCGCAGCACCAAATGACTTGCCGCTTGCGATAGCGGTTACAATGTTTGGGGTCTTCAACGCACCGACAGGCAGGGTGATCTGCGTGTCAGCACCTTCCGAACCGAAACACAACTGCATAATCTGCGTGTCGTGGCAGGGAATCTCGATGCTCAACTCGGTGTCACCAGGGGTGAACGTGGATACCCAGTCGGCGTTCAAACCATGAACCTTGAAGTGCTCGATTGAGGGAGCACCAGTGTCGAAACTGAAACCGCTATCCTCGGAGCAGGGGAACTCAAGCAAAGTCTTGTTCTCTGCAAGAGACAGAGTGAAGCCGTTTGCTGCAGAACCGCTGAAAGTGAAACCACCTTCAACGGCGAAAATTGCGCTAATGCCTTCAAAGACATTGGGCTGCAAAGACGCTTTCTTTACAATAGTTGAATCTGCCATAGTTTTAATCGTTTATTTAAGATTTGATCGTTCTTAATTTGAATGTGATTTGCGTAACCTGATAGCCGTAACCGTCACTTCCTTGCATCAAGATTGCGGGATTTGACGCTTCTACGGCATCGCCGACAATAGGGAACAAGTCGAGCACTTGCTGGACAAGGTTGGATTGCGCGTTGACATTCATGGTGCCATCGGTCTTGGCTTTGCAGAAAACGGAAATCAAGCCGTTTGAGCCAGAGCGGAAACCAAGCCCGCCCTTTACCATTCCGTAAATCTGCGCTGGCAAGGAAACGACGACGAACTGCGTCACTTCCGATTTCAACGATTTCGGACGCTCAAGATAGACTGGCTTGCCAGTTTTCTCCGCTGCGTTTACGAGGTCGTTAAAAATCTTATATAGAAATGTGTCGTTCGCCATTATGATTTCCTTACGAGTTTTAGCCAAAATACTCCAACCTTCTCTGCGTGGGTGTAAGTGTCAATGATACCAGTCGTACCTCTTAAATTCTCAATGTAGTCCGCATATTCTACTGGATATGCGACTACGATGTCAAAAAGGTTTTTCCCTTTAGGCTTGTAAGAATTAAAGAAGATTCGCGCATCATTTTCACCCCATCCTTTGTCAGTAATAATTTTTGCTCTATAGGTACTTACGTCCTTTTCGTAGTCTGGATCAAAGTCATACCTTTTACTGTATTTTTTGTTCGCAGACATCTTGACCTGGATTGCCTTCGGAATGAATTGCTCAGACGCATAGTATGCAGTCAGTGGCTGTCTCTCCTTATACAAGCATACAACTATCGAGTTGATAAAGTTGCCAGTAAAGTTGTGCGCCCTTTCATTTCTTTTTCTGTAATCAATAGCAGCCCAGCACAAGTCTTGGCAGTAATCCCTGCACCGCCTCTCCACCTCGTCGATTATCTTCTTGCGGTAATCGTCGATAGCGTCAAGTATGTGCTTGTTAGTTGCGGACATACTTCCAAAGGATGTGAGTACCCAAGTTGCTCGGTCGCTTGTCAACGACAAGCCCGTATTCCCTATACCCGTAGCGTTGCAGTATCACCTTGTCACCTTCCAACGGAATGGTTTCTTCCGTCCACTCGTCCTGCTTTGTCGGCAAAGAGAGCCAGCGGTACGATGCGTTAACATCGCCATTGTCGGAAACGGTGTCACGGCTGTAACCCCTGCAAACACCTCTGTAGATTACCGTCGCCCCTTCGCCAGCACTGGCACAAGGGCAATCGCAGTCCGAACAGGCGCATCCGATGCAACACTGACCTACCTCGTCGGACATAGCATCCGACACGATGGTCTGGTCTTCCATCGGACTTACCTCCGCGAATCGGATGATTCTACAGAAGTGCGGAAAGCGGGGATTGTCAACTGCCATGACGTTACGGATGTCTGCGGATTTTACGGAAACCAGTACCCTTAAAACCCCATTTGCCGCCTGCGACATCTGCGAGTTCATCCTCGATACCCCACTTTGCGAGCAAGGCGCGAGCCAAGCGCAAGAGATTGCTCCTGTCGGAGTAAGTCCATGCGCTCGTACTCTCCGAGTGTTCCCAGTCGCCATCCCTGTCGGTGACCCTCTGCGACGACCCCGCGCCTGGGGCGAGATAGAGGATGAGGTAAGCGTAAATCAAGTCACGCTGACGCTCATCCAAATCCCACTGCGAGGCTTCGGGATCAACGCCTGTCTTGAAAAGGATGTTGGCGATGATGGTTTCAGTGACGTTAGCACCAGGGAAAAATCCGTTGATGTAATCAATCACAGTCCTGTTTTCCGTTGCCATAGTTGTTATCTCAGGTCACGTTTGCGTAAATTTACGACTCAGACCATACGGTAACAATACCGTAATCGTTCACGTTGTTGAACACGGGACCAGCGTAGAGTTCGCAGTCCACGATGTTCATCATGGGACGGTCATGCCATACATCCTGCACGGCGATGCGACCCTCAACCAGAGTGGTGCGCACGCTGTCGTTGTGTGCGCCGAGGGATGCGCGGTCAGCGAGGATGCTGCGCATACACTTCATCTCAAAGGGCTTGTAGGAGCGGCTGCAAGCGGCCATGTTGTGTACATCGAACGCGGGTGCGTCGTTGACGGGCTTGCCGTCTTCCTCATGGCGGGTCTTGAAATCAATCACGTCGAAAGGCCAGATGCCCATCTCGTCGTGCATCCATGCAAGCAGGTCGCTCTTGACAACCTTCACATCTTGAGGGTTGTAGAAGTTCTTGCCAGCCTTGTAAGCGGCAGTCACTGACGGATGCTTGAGAATGTTGTCCAGCAAGGCCTTTGAAATCTTCCAGTGGTCAACGCCGAGCGAAAGAGTGTCGGTGAAATAAGACTGGAAGGTCATAAAGTCCTCGATGGGGTCTGCGCTGGTGTTGGCAGTGCCGTTGGTGTTGAACCACTCGGAGCCAGAAGTGGGCGCGGTGAAGTTGGCATCGGGAATCTGGAAGTCGAAATCGTAGCGGAAACCATCAATGGCAACATCGTGGATACCACCAGTCGAAAGCGCCTGCAAGGTCATGTACGACAACTCGTTGTGTACGCCACCAAGCATGTTGCCTGAGTTGTTGATGAATGCGTCGATAAGCGACTCGCCGAAAGTGAGGTCGTTGAGCTTTGCGATACGGCGCAACTCAATCATATCATCCTCAGTGATGCTGAAGCCGTGACCAATCTTGGGCAAGGTACCTCCGTAGGTTTCCCAACCCTGGGTGCTGCGCTGGGGCTTCTCGGAATGAGTACCCAAAACGCTTGCACGAACGAGGATAGGAGTCTTCTTCACTCCCTGCTTCCACTCGCGCTCATTGCTGGGAACACCCCAGTCTGCGTAGCGACGCCAGATGGCATCGTTGTACTTTGCGTTCACGTTGTCAAGGACAACACCGAAACTCTCTGCGTTAATGTAGTTGTACAGACCACCAATGGTGAAAAGATTCTTGTCGATCATCTTTTAGTCCTCCTTTCTTTACTTGCGGTTAGAGAAACGGAAGAAGCAGCCATTGGCGAGTAACGCGGCCTTGAGACTGTCAGTCAGAGGCGGCATACGGCGCTCAAGCACGGGCTTCTCCATGCAGTTCCAGATGTAGTCAACGTCCATCGCCGTAGCGTCGGGGTCAAGCACGTTGTCACGATAAGTCAAGCCGTTGGGAACGACCTTGACCTTCTTGGTGGTTCCGTCGAACTCGGCAAGGATGTCGTTCGCTGCGATGAAGGCGGTACCGCCAGACGCAACGGCATCAACGGAAAGAACATCGTAGCCAGCATTGCTGCTGTCGATTGCGGTAACGGTAGCCACGTTTGAAACGGCAGTGCCGAGGTTTGAGCCTACAACACCGAGTTTCATGCCGACCTTTGCGGTGGTGCCGTTCTCGTGCTTCTCAACGGTGATGGTCTTGGTCGACGAAGAACCGTCGACACTGATGACCTTGAACGTGTAAAGAGGCACGATGGTGCGAGCCTGCTCGTCAGCATACACGGGAGTACCTGCCGCCAGTGCGTTGCCATAAGTGGGCATGTCATCGAGGTCGATGCTGAAACCGCCAACGGCAACGATAGTGTGACCCTCGAAACACTTGCGGACACCGCCGAAGTTCGAGCTCCACTTCACATAATTGTTGATTGTTCCTCTCATGTTAACTTGTTTACTTGTTGTGTGTTACTTAAAGTCTTTGCTAATTTCGGCAGCATAGTTCGCGTTGCGCTTGTTTTCCTCTTTGAGTTTTTCAATGCGCTCTTTCACGAAATCCGCGCTGCCACCCGTGCCGCCACTATCACCGCCGAAGGGTTTTCCTCCGTCGCCGTAGTAGCGCTTGTAACGCTTCTCGTAGGCGTCAATCGCCGACTGCTTGAGTTCGTCGAACGTGGGTTTCTCTCCGTATTCGAGGTCACCCAAAGCATCGTCAACGCAAGCCTCGTTGTTGGCCTTGAGGTCAATGAGGTGCTTGCGGAGTTGCGCCTTGACACGGTTCATGGCCTCGGTCTTCTCCCTGTCGGCCTGTGACTTCATGAAGTCGGTGACGGTCTTCGACAACTTGCCGATTTCTCCCTCTTCGCCTGTGAGCTTTGCGAGAGCATTGGCGACTGCGTTGCCGATTCGCTCGTCCAGGTTCTCTGGTTCTTTGCTTCCGTCTTCACCCTCCTTCTTGTCGGGGTGCTGGCTCTTGTACTCTTCAACGGCCTTCTCTACGGCCTTTGCGATACGGTCTTCAACATCTTTCCTGTGCTGCTCATCGTACTGCTTGGCGTAGTCGGCCTTGAACTTCTCTGCGAATGCCTTCTCGTCGTGGCGCTTCTGCCCTGCGAACTCGTTAAGAGCGGCAACGGGGAATTTCCACGTCTCGTCGGTAATTGCCGAATCATCGGCAAACATGGGAAGGTACACGTCAGCGATACCCTCAAACGTCTTGTCACTGATGGACTTGCAGTTGTCTTCTCCAACCTTAGTCCTGAGATTTTGAATGAGAATGTCTCTCTCCATAGTTGATTTGAATTGATTTCTTTTTTTAACCTACGTTTCTCGCAGGCAGATACTTTGGTGCAAAGATATGCAAACAAAAGAGTATTTTTATACAAATTTGTGGAAACAATCCGCTCGTTTCCAAAATGCCTAAATCTATCGAAAATATTCATACTAAATTTGTTACCTAAATAAATGCAATCAAATGACAACAAAGGATTTATCGGATTTTCATACCAGAGATGGCAAGCCCATCTACCCTCTTGAGTATATTGTCGGCCTTCGTGAGAAGGAAGACAAGGCATCGTTCATCGCCCAAAGCGGCGCACAGGAACTCGGATTGAGCAACACCGCTGACATTGTTGTGTTCGGCGGCAACCGAGGCGGCGGTAAAGCGAACAGCGTAAACACGCTTGTCGCAACACCAAACGGATATAAGAAAATGGGCGCACTTGAAATCGGTGATGAAATTTGCACTCCATACGACGGCGTGCAAAAGGTGAGCGGTATCTACGACCAAGGCTGGCAAGCCGCATATACGGTCTGCCTCGATGACGGCACTAAGGTCGTGTGTATGGATGACCACCGCTTTTGGGCAAGGCTCGGCGAAGGCGAGGATTTCAGGGAAATGACCGCAAGGGAAATTTTCGACAGGTATGTCATCAACGCGAAATATCCAGTATCGTTGCGCCAAGATGTGTTTGAATACGCCGAAATCCCTTTGTGCGGAGAAGTGGCGATGAATGAGGATATGACACCCGACAAACTGCCCATCCATCCGTTCGCGCTCGGGCACATCAGCGGTGACGGCACATGGACGTTCGGGAAAGAAGGTATCACCCTGCGCGGAGGCAACCACTACACATCATACCATTTGTCCTTATTGGGCTATAAAGTGACACTCAAGCCGAGATCAAGGCACGTTTGGCAGATACGCGGCATCCCTCTGGATGTCTGCAACCAAATCACGACACGCAGAACAAGGCAAGACGCGCATATCCCCGATATGTACAAAACCGCATCGGTGCAGTCGAGATGGGAATATCTTTGGGGCGTGATTTCGATAAGCGTCCGTGCAAGAAGGGGAAAGAAGAACCCTGGCCCTTACATTTGCCTAAAGAACAAGAAGTTCATCGAGGAAATCGCAGACCTCGCCCGTTCGCTCGGAATCTATGCGACGGTTTACGAGGAAACCGAAGATCAGGAAAAGTGGGGCTGGTGGAACGTGTCGCTCAAAGCGCCGAACGACGCAGAACTGTATCCGTCTTGTAAGGTCAATTACAGCAAAAGCGCTAAAGTGAATGCCAACAAAGCGACAAGCCCTTACTCAAAGGGTATATTGACGAAGAAAATCCTGCAAATCAAAAAGGATAATGTCAAGCGCCAGTTCCGCTGCATCACGGTCACTGGCAAAGACCACTTGTATCTCACTGAAGGCTACAACATCAACCACAACACTGTGACTATGCTCATGGAGCCGCTGTACGACATCAGCAACAGGCATTTCAACGGCATTATCTTCCGTAAGAACAAGGATGACTTCGAGAACATCATCAACGAGAGTAACATGTGGTTTGATAAACTCGGCAAATACAACAAGTCGAAAGACGATATGACGTGGAATTTCCGCTCTGGCGCGAAACTCGGTTTTTGGTATTACGACATGCCGATGGTGGACTTCGACATCAAGTTCCGTGGTCAGCAGTTCGCATACATCGGCATCGACGAGTTGCCGCAGATTCCGTTTGAGATGTTCAAATTCCTGATGACTTGTAACCGAAACACGTTCGGTGTGCATTCCCGCATCCTCGGCACCTGCAATCCAGACCCGCTGAGTTGGCTGAGAAAGTTCGTTGACTGGTGGATAGGGAAAGAAGATACCATATACTCTGATGGTCAGACCCATCCCGAACTGAAAGGGTTCGCCATCCCCGAACGTGACGGAGTGGTAAGGTACTGCTATATGCACGACGACTCGGTTGATAATATTGTTTGGGGCAACACGCCAGAAGAAGTGTATGAGCAATGCAGGGAACTTATTGATGACGCATGGGACCCAGAATGGGAGAAATACGGCTACACGAAGACATCATTTTTCGTCAAGTCGGTCACGTTCATCAAGGCATCACTGAAAGACAACAAGGCACTCTTGAAGAACGACCCGTCGTATGTCGCAAACCTGCTTAACCAACCACCCGAAATCAGAGCAAGGGAGTTCGACGGCAACTGGGACATCATCAAGACAAGCAGCGACATGATACAAGCCAGCCACCTTGATAGCGTGTTCCGTAATGCGCAAAAGACTGACGATGGTGTGCGTAGGGCATCGTGTGACGTTGCAGGTACTGGCGGCGACAACTGCGTGACGTGGCTGTGGATAGGATGGCATGTGGCTGATGTGTTCGTGTGCCGAAGAGACCCGTTCAACACGGCTTCACTTCTCAAAGCCAAGTTGCAGGAATGGGGAGTACTTGAGCAAAACTTCACCTATGACCTTAACGGCATGGGACAGGTGCTTAAAGGCGCTTTCCCGAATGCCGTTCCGTTCAACAACCTTGAAGCAGTTGCGAAAAAGGACAAGAACCTGTACGACAACATCAAGTCGCAGTGCGCGTACAAGTTCGCCGAGCGCACACAGCAGTGCGAATGGAGTATCGAGCATACCTTGCTTAACCGCAAGTACCAAATCGGCAAGGAAACGCGCACATTGTACGACATCCTGCAAACCGAGCGCAAATGCGTCCGTCAGGACATGTCGAAAAGCGACAAGGGCTGGTGCCTTATCCACAAGGAGCAGATGAAGCACAAGTCGCTTGTAGGCCATTCGCCCGACTTCTTTGAAGCATTGTTCATGCGTGAGATATTCGATGTCAAGAAGACGCAGGCGGTCGTTCCCGAATGGGCGAGGTCATCACACAACAAATTCGTACACCGAAGACTCATTAGAAGATAAACAAATACTATGGCAGAAAACATCACTCAACCGAAACTCAGGGAACTCTTGACAAAGAGACCCTTCACGAGAATCATGCCTGGGGGTCAGTACGACCACGGCTACATTGACGGCGACAACAAGGAGATTATCATCCCGCACGACACTATCCGCAGGAAAATCGTCACGCAGGAGGATTTCTTGCGCGAACTCGACCCTGCCGGTCACCTCATCAACGACAAGGAACTCTATCCCGACATTTGGGTCAAAAACGAGGATGACGGCAGGTGGTATGTGCAGGAGATTCCGCGCTACGCTTTCTCGTTCCAGCAGATTATCCTCGTCAAGCACTTGACGCACCTTTGCGGCAATGACGTGCAGTTTGAGCTTTCCGACAAGAAGGCCACCGACAAGGCGACAAAGACCTACACCGAACACCGCAACGGATGGGCGAACAAGAACATGGAAATCGGCTGGTATCAACTTGTCAAGTCGGTAAAGGCGACTGGCGATGGTGCTTTTGTCGGTTTTATGGACAAAGGCAAATTCGGATGGAAGGTACTTTCGTTCCTTGACGGCGACAAACTCTATCCGCACTATAACCTGCGAACGGGCAAACTCGACACGTTTGCAAGGACATACACAGCCATTGATGAGAAAGGCAATGTGTCTAAGCGATATATTGATGTTTGGGACGATCAGTACTACTACCGATTCGTTGCAGACGGCGACCCTTCAACCATCACTGGCAAAGTCGTTCAAGCCATTGTCAAGGTGTTCTCAGCCGATGGTTACAAACTTGAGGAAAAGACTCCGCACCAGTTCGACAGCATTCCTGTGGCATACATGCGTGACGATAACGGCCCCTGCTGGACATTCTCGCAGGAAGCCATCGAGAACTACGAACACGCATTCTCCAATCTTGCGCACAGCAACCACGATTTCGGTCTGCCGATTATGTATGTCAAGGGTGAGGGCAGTGAGGTTATAGAGAACAAGGACATGTCCTATGCCTCAAAAATCATGTTCCTACCGTCGGACGGCGAGGCTGGCTTCCTTAACCGACAGGATGCGAGCAACGCCTACAAGGGTGAACTTGACAAACTGGAAGAGAGTATCTACAAGCAGTCCTTTGCCGTAAAGACTCCCGAACTGAAATCGGGCGACACTCCTGGCGTTGCGCTGAAAATCATGTATTCGGATGCGTTTGAGAAAGCGATGAACGATGCGCACGAATACGATGGTTGTTTGGATAAGATTATTGACATCTTCAACTGGGGCTACGGCATCGAGAGCGAGAGCAGGCTGGAGTTTATGAATACGAATATTCGACACTACATTGAGCCATACGTCCATAGCAACCTCACCGAGCTCACCCAAAACTTGAACACCGCAGTGCTCGGCGGTTTCCTTTCCCGTCAAACGGCTTCCGAAAAGTTACCCTATGCCACTCCACAGGAATGGGATAGAATACAACAAGAGAAACATGACGCGGATATGCACCAACTGCTCATTGAAGATCAAAGGATTGAAATTCAAAACGAGCATACGGTTGACCTGCAAGAAGACCTGTCGGAAATTCAAACCGACGCGCAGGTTGAAGTCATTAAGGCTCAACAAGACGCACAAAAGAATGAGGAGGGCGACAAGGACGAGCCAAAGGCAAAACAATCGAACAAGAAAAAAGGCTCGGTTGCAACAGGCCGTGGAGCAGGGCGCCCCAATTTGAGTGGCCGCGTCTACACGGAGAGTAGAAATTGGCAGGGTAGGTCAAACTGGGATAAATGGGATAACACCCATTAGTTACTGTTATTCTATTGTTTCCACTTGTTTTAAGTTGTTTCCAATAGTATCTTGTAAAACACGAAGTTTTTGTATATACTTTTGTAGCCAACAATAATTCTTTTGTTATATGGAAAATGAAATTTGGAGGCCAGTTGTTGGCTACGAAGGTTTGTACGAGATTAGTTCGCTTGGCAGGGTTAAAAGACTGTCACGCATTGGCACTGACTCAATGGGAAGAAAAATGCCATACAAAGAAAAGATTTTCAAAAACAGGATTTCCAAACAAACTGGTTATCCAAGTGTGAATCTTTCAAAAAATGGAGTTGTGAAAACCATCTGCGTTCACAAACTGATTGCAGATGCTTTCATACCAAACCCAAACAATCTTCCATGTATCAACCATAAAGATGAGAATAGGGCTAATTCCGTTCTATCAAATCTTGAAAGATGCTCATATAAGTACAATATGATGTACGGATCAGCACCAGAAAGAAGACGAAAATCGCTACAGGCTTTCTTTGAAAAGAATAGAAAAATTTCATCTAAGTTGTATGGAAGAAGCACCATTGTTTATCAATATACTTTAGACGGAAACCTTGTAAATGTTTTCCAGGGAGGAACAACTGAAGTAGAAGAAAAACTTGGGTTTAGTGCTGATGGTGTTGGTGATTGTTGTAGACACAAAAACCATTCCGCTTATGGCTTTGTGTGGAGGTACGAGGGCGATGAATTTTCGTTCAATAGAACATACAATAAAGGTAAGGATTTTTCTAAGAGAAAGCCATTGTCCCACCAAAAATATGTCATACTTCTTGACGACAACAACAACGAGGTAAAGCGATACAAGAGCGTATCAGAAGCAGGGCGCGAAAACGGTTTTGATAGGCATATGTTATCTAGAATACCAAAGATTGACGGAGTAGTAACGGTTAATGGTCTTAGGTTTATTGTTGAACAAAAGGAGAACGAGTATATCCCAAAGGGACGCAAGGGGCCAAGACCAGACCTCAAAGGGAAAGGGGCAAAACCTGTATGCCAATACACAAAAGACGGTGAGTTTGTCAAGGAATTTCCAAGTGCAACAGATGCGGCAATTTCTTTTGGTAAAAAACTATGCTCAGATATAACAAATTGCTGCAAAGGTAACCTCAAGACGGCCTATGGTTTTATTTGGAGATACAAGGGCGAAACAGCACCCGAACCATTCAAAACCGATGCAACCCGAAAGATAAATCAATTTACCTTTGATGGTGAATATGTGGCAACACACAATTCTATTAAAGATGCAATCCGCACACTCGGAAAAGGTGTTACGACCTGCATCGGGAATAATCTTGCTGGCAGAACACATTCCGCTTATGGCTACGTTTGGAAATATGCAGAATAATGGCACAACCGATTAACATCAAACTCGACACAACGAAATACCGCACTCCCACCGATGATGACATCAAAGCGGCAAAGCAGTTCATCCTGCAACGTGAGCAATACGCAGGGGTTCTGCAACAGCGCATAGACGATGTTATCGCCGATGGTGCGGTGCGCGTCGTTGAAATCTGCTACAAATACGATGTTGATCCCAAACTGCTCTATTTCTCAAGCGGTTTCAACCAGGACATGATGAGCGAGATTTCCGATGTGATGGACGAACTTGAGGAAACAATACTCAACCTCATCTACGAATACTCCACCCGCGTCACCGATGACCGCGACCGCATGAGTATACTCGCGGCATGGATAGCGTTGCTCGGAAAAGGTGACCGCAACCTGCAAGACACGCTTGAGAACTACATGTACAAGATGATGAAGGACTGGGAAGCGGCTATCGCAGCGATGCGCTATGCGGGGCTTAACGTGGCACAGGCATCAACACGCATCAAGACTTACCTGCATCAAATCTACAACATGCCCGAAGTACGTTCAGCGTTCAAGAAGTGGCAGGAGTTCACGGCGACATACATCCGCAGCAGGGGCATCCAGTACGGAGCGGTCGGCATATCGAACAACGGCAGCACAAACGTGGTGAATATGGCGAAACATACGTTGCAACTGGCCTGGAAACACAACCAGCAACTCGACTTCGAGGAAGATGACGGCATAACGGGTTTCATAGTGATGAGGGGCAGCAATTATTTGTGCGATTTATGCGACAGTTATTGCGGCTTTCACACGCTTGACGAGTTTGATGCACTACCCCCAAGACATTATCACTGCCAATGCGTAGCCATACCCGTTTACAGTATTAACGATGTAATTATTTGACTATGGACGTATCAAAGAACTTAGAAGACAAAGCGAAGAAATACGGCGCATCGGTGCGCGACCTCATCATGGCTGACCTTGTTGGCATCGGCTACTCGGAAAACGACGCATACGCTATCGCATACAACGGGATGATACCCATGAGCACTTTCCAGATGCGTGACGCAAGGGAAAAGACGCTGAAGAAAGCGGGATATAAACGTGCGCTGTCGGCAAGACTTGAACAGCAGGGGATGAGCGACCATTTGCCCGTTGACGGAGAAGACGAACTCATCGACAAGCGCAAGACGGCAAAACTCATCATGACAGCCGCCTTGAAACAGCCCAACGACAGCAAGGAACGCATAGAAGGTCTTATGAAGTACGCCGACATCATGGGATACAAGAAAGATGTTGAGGAAGCGGATGCGACGGAGAGCATCAGTTTCTTCTTCCCTTTGAAATGCAACCAATGCCCCTTCTTGTTCGCATACAACGAAACGGCATCAAAGAAAGACCAGGTACGGCCAGTCGAGATGGGGCGCATCATCGAAATGGCTCAACCCATCATCAAAAAGGCCAAGAAAAAGAGCGCCGAAGCCTAAACTCCGACACTCTCAGCCAAATGGGAAAAAAAGCAACATCATTCTTCGACTTCATTAAGCATCTCCTCCAAGACCTCATCAGAACGCTCCTGCTCTTCCGTAGGGGCGTTTTCTTTGGCTTGGGCATCGTATGCTTCCCGCCACTGCAAAAAGTCGTCAGCGAGCCTCTTTGCCTCTTTTATGAGGTCTTTGCGCTCTTTCTTCTTGCGCAGCAAATCTGGGTTGAAGTACACTGACATGCACATCTGCACGGCACGGTGGAAATAACCGTTGTAGATGGACGACATGGCGAGCATGTTGGTGAATATGCTCGACAACGCGCCGTTGTTGCGCTCGTCAGCGTAAAGTTCGGTCAGCATGGCGAAACACTCGCTTGTCTGCGGCACCTTGGTCTGCCAAAGCCCCTCAAGGTCACTGACGCAGATTTGCTCGATGTCGAGCTTGTCCTTGCCTTTGCCTGCGGTGACTTTCGTGCGCCAGACCTTGTAGTTCCCCACCCTTGCGGGCTTAATGAACGGAATTTTTCTCCTGTTATCCATGCACGTTCTTTTTCAGGTGTTCGACAAGTTCATCCATCGAACGGAATAACTCGCTCTCGTTCTTGCCGACACCACCACCCTCAAAGAAGAAGATGGCGTCGGAAATCCTGTCGTGGCAAGCTGCCCCGTCACGGATGAAGTACACATCATCGCCGACGGAAAACCCCTTGTCCTGCTGGAACCGCCTAACGTACTCAAGGATGTTGGCCTCAAGACTGCGGAACACCTCCTTTTCGCGCTCTAAGGCTTCTTCGCTCTCTTGGGCCGCATGGGACAAGTCCTTTACGGCCTTCTCGACGAAACCGACTGGAATGTCAACGCTTACGCAAACACTGATCTGGTCACTCATAGCGGTATCTCGTCTTACGCTTTGCCACGTTTCTTGCCTCGTCCCTTAACAGAGGGCGCTTTCTCTTCGGATGAATCGGCATCACCCTCTTCAGTAGCGTCCACTTGCTCAACTTCGACAGGCGCTTGAGCCAGTTCTTCCTTCTCTTCGGCATCTGCGTCTTCTTTTTTGGCGGCTCTCGTGAGCGAATTGCCCACTTCAACTTCCTTCGGGGCGTTGCGCCCAACTAAAATCTTGCTCATAATAAAATTGATGTTTATGGTTCATACTCGTTTGTTCAGAATCCTCTCCAAGAGGTTGCGGTTGTACAGCCTCTCGTTCTCGGCGCTCAGACGCAGGCACTCGCTCTGCATGGAAACAAGGTCTGCACCCGACTTGGCCAGCTTCTCCTGGAGTTTGTCCACATCGGCGCAGGCTTGGTCGAGCCTTCCGCGCGTGTCGACGTACAGGTCTTCGTAGTCTTTCGCCGTCTTTTTGGCCTTGACCATCTCGTTTTGCGCTTCAACGAGGCTCTTGCGCACAGCCCCCAACTCTTCGGCAACGCCGTCGAGTTCTTTCGCGATGCGCACTCGCTCGTTCAGCAAGCCATTGTACTTGTCAACGGCCTCTTGTTTGCAGAACCTTCCGCAAACTGGGCATTTCGCCCTCTTGTCGTTCTCTTTTTCGCTCATAGTCGTATGTTGTTTAAAGTTACTTGCCCGTGTGACCGAAACCGCCGGTGCCTCGCTCGGTGTCCGACAGTTCATCTACTTCGCGCAAATCGGCGTCTTCGGATTTGTATATCGTCATTTGCGCGATGCGCTGACCGCGCTTGATGAAGAAAGCGTTATCCCTGTTGTTGACAATAACACCGATAGGTCCCCTGTAGTCGCTGTCAATCTTGCCTAAAAGCACGTCGCAGTCGAAACGCATGTCGGGTTCCATGTCGGATGCCGCAGAACCCGCGAAACCCTTTGACGAATATCCGCTGCGCGGCTCAATCTTCGCTTCATAACCCAACGGCAACTCGATGGCGAACATCATGTCGATGATTTGTCTCCCAGGCTTGACGCGCATGTCGCAAGGGGCATAAAGGTCGTATGCGGCACTGCCTCGCGTCGCTTTTGTAGGCATGATCGCCGCGTCACTCAATTTCTTAATCTTAACTATCATATATCTAACGCATAACTGATTTTGTCATCACAAAACATTCCGTATAAGTAACCCGCCGATGTCCTTTTGCGGTTGCCAGACATGTCGTTCCAGCCCAATCGGGTCATCTCGCCTCCGAAAGCCCTCTGGTTGTCCGGCTCCTGCGCCCAGCGCTCGCAGAAACTAACATAATCGGCATACAGTTCAGACGCGCTAACCCACTGCATCCTGTCCTCCCAGTGACCCGACCTGCGGTTGGGCGAGAAACCAGACCTCTGCAAGAACACCTGAACAGACTGGCCGTTCTCAAGCAAGTAGTCGGTCATCTGCTCGTCGGAAACCTTCGATGTCGTGAATTTGAAGTTGTCGCGCACGAGCATCCTATACCCTTCAAGCATCCAGTTGCGGATACCGCTCAACTCGCCCTGCAACTGGCTACCCAACTCGGCGTTCATGTCCTCGGCGCTCACGGTAGTGCGGAACGGGATGATGAGCAGCCTGCGCATCAGCGCATTGTCGATCTTGCGGTTGACGGGTCTGCGGTTCATGTTGAATATCAAAAACGGGATGTCGAAAGCCGTCTCAGGATTGCAGCCCAGTTTGCGTATCGTCTGCGGCTCACCAGAACACAAAGCCTTGAACGTGTCGGCGTACTTCGTCATGTCATCGGCCTGCACCTCGGAGCAATAGTTGAACAGCTTGCCAGCGATGCCGCCGATGAACCTCGCACGAGCCTCTGGACTGCCGCCAATCAACGTGTCCAAACCAGCATACGACAAGTTGTCCGCACCGTACACACCACGCACGACATCGAATATCGTTGACTTGCCATTGGCACCAGAACCGATGAGCCACAACGCAGTCTCGACCTTGCTCGACATCTTCGTGCGGTCAACACAACCCAAGCCCAGGAACTTCTGCAACTTGACGACATCACCCGAAGGGAGTATCGAACCGAGAAAACCGCGCCACATCGGACACACGGCATCGGGGTCATAATCGTAAGGCAACACCCTAACGACAGGCATCCTGTCAGAGAACTCATGCCTCACGGGATTGTCTATGTCACTGAAATCCCAAACACCATTGCGGAAAGCAGTCACAGAAGCACTCAGCATCAAAGGACTCATAGAAGCACCACCCTTGGCACTGTGCATCAAACGCGAACGGGCATTGACCAAATCGCTCTTAGACACGCCACCCTTGACCAAAGCCCTGTTCAAAGCGGACTCCAAAACAATGTCGGGCAACTCCCTCCATACCACGCCGTCAAAATAGTACACGTCACCCAAACGGTAACGCAACACCTTGGAACAAGCCTCCATAACCAACTCCTGGTAACCGTACAGCCTGTCACCGAACCTCGGCTGCTGATAGGCGTTGCGCAATGAACGCTTGTTCAACGACGAGTGAATCTCACCGCCTAAACGCTCTATGACACCCAAATCAGCCATATTTGACACGGAATCCCTCAATTTTTTTGAAACCGACCTAAAAACAATAATATAAAATCATATTTACCAATGTCCAAAATAAGGTACATTTTGTTCATTTGGTACATCGACACAAAGGTAAACCATTGAAAACAAACAATAAACATTAAAAGTGGAAATCAGATTTCATTCACTGGAAAGGTACATTTTTGACCCTAAAAACCCCGTTTTAGTACATTGTTAACAATAATTTAACGAATTTTCACTAGGGAAAACGCCACTTTCCGTGTTTTTTGCACTTTTGCGGAATTTGGTACATTTCCAGTCACGAATGCCGATGAATAAAGGGATTGCCGAAAATGAAAAACGGAAATCGAAAAATCGAAAAAATTAAAAAATCTCGACGGGGGGTCACATTGTCGGGCAATTTCCCCGCTTTGGGGGTGCCGGGGGTGTAATAGTCAATAATTCGGCGGTTTTTTCAGTATTGCAGTGATTTATATATGTATATAAATATGTGTTCCGCGTCACGTCGCCGAGGTTGCGATAATGCATCAAATTTCGCCTGTTTACTCCCTTTTTTCCTTATTTACTCACTTGTTATTTACTCCTATTTTCTTGCCTGTTTTCCCTTGTTTTAACCTTATCTAATCATCATTATATAATAGTCCGTTTTTCCGCTGTCGTTGTTTCTCCCGTCGTTTTGTTGTCGATACAGATAATATTGTGCCGAGGTGCAAACAGCGTCACGGGGCCAAATATCGCTGTTTTGCTTGTGTCGCTTTTCATCGACTATTATACTACCTTGTTTATTTCGAGAAATAGCCCAGGCCGGGCGCGGTGTGTGTTGTCGGTCTGGCTGTCCTTGTTTCAGGTCTTGAGGGTGCAATAATACCCGCGTGTGATCCTGTGGCGCTGTGAGCGTCGCCCAGGTAGTTATATAATCATTCATCGAGACGTGGCCGGGCTTCTCATTGTCTTACATGCTGCACTACATTAACAGGGTGTAATATTGTGGATCGTGTGTTATTGTTTCATCGAGTAATATAGTCGGTCTTGAGTCCTCCCAGCTTATAACCTGGGGCAATATCCAGAAACACAAATATAACGCCGTTGATGTCGTTTTGTGTGTTGTGTGTACTGTTGTGCCTACTACCTTATATAACGGCCTGAGACGCTTTTATTATTGTCCTGGGTGTAACTGTGTCGTGTTGTGTATTGCCGTTGTCCTGGGGCCTAATTTGCGACTACTACCGAAAAAGGTAGTTACTACCGAAAACAGTAGTTTTTACAATAATCCAGAAAAAAAGATATAAATAATTTGTTATATTAATTATTTGTTATAACTTTGTAGATGTTTAGATACATATATTATTAACATTTTAAATAAAGTATTAATTATGAGTAAATTAACAAAAACGAGTGACGCGGTGCAAAGTAGCGCCGATCCTCAAGTAATTAACCCCGCTTCAAACCTGCCTGAAGTCGATATTATTGACGCTTCACAGACTAAAAGCGATGCAAAGGGTGCCGGGACCGCGGCCCAGGTTGATAACGCCGAGTTAGCCGAAATGAATAAAGCTAAAACAATTCAGGCCCTGAGAAAACATTTTGACAGCTTCACGCCCGCGGGCGTCGCTTTTGATGAAGTCGCGACGCGTAACGCCCTCAAGGCCGCCGGCCTGAATGATAGTGTTATTAAAGTGACTATCAAACAAGCAAAAAAAGATGCTGCAAACACTATCACAGTCGATGAATTTATTAACCACATTAACAGCAATGTCGAGTTAAAGAATGATATTCTTAACTATTGCGGTAATGCCTGTTTAGACCGAGACAATTTAGTCACTGGTGACTCTGTGAATATCTATCACAGTAGCGACGACGAAAACAGCGGTTACACCCGCCAGACATTGAGCGACGAAATAAGTTACTTTATTGAGCCTGCCAGCGTCACAGTTAGCAATCTTATTAAGTCGGTTGCAAGCTATTCAATGAAACGCAATGCAATAGGCAAAATGATTAATTTTAAAGGTGAAGCAAAATTTTCTTTGACTTCACTTGGCACTATGGCAAAAGCTATTGCCCTCACTGGATTTTACACCGAGTCCGAAATTATTCAAGTTGTTTCGGATAATATTCGCGGTTTATGTACCTTCAACAGCGTTGAAAGATTGTAATTATTTACCCGGCCTGGGCTTGCATCGACGCGGCCCAGGCCACAATATTAGAGACTATGAAAAAGTTAATTAACAATACATGTGCGTTAATTCATGTGTTTTTCATTTGCCTGTATAATATGGTTGTTATCGGTTTAATTACCGGTTATATTGCAGACCTTATTAATTATCACGGCTGGTTAAATATTTTTCTTTTCCTCGCTGTTTCGTGTGCCTGGTTATATACTTGGTATTGCTTTGTGAAAAAAGTTTTTGATAACGACTAAAATTTTTCCCTTCACAAATTTTTGGGGCTTGAAAATTTTTCGGGCCCCAAATTTTTTAATACTTAAAATTTCGCCTAATAACGGCCGTGGGGCCGTGTAACTTTGTTACTGTATCGGATATATGTTAGGCACAAAATAATAGCTTACATTCAAAATGTAGGCTGTTTTTTATTGTCCCTGTGACTAACATAATACCCTCGACGCGGTTAAAGCAATGCGGGGCCGGTCTTACTGTGTTACTCATTGAGTATTGCAGTTGTGACCGGCGCCCAGCGATGCAAGCCGCGCCCAGGGTATTAAATGCGATCTTTGATATTTACAGGCCGGGCCGCAATAAATTGCAGCTTGTTTTTCATCGAAATTTTTCGACTGTTTTTCAGTCGAGATTTTTTGATGAAGAACTTAACGGAAATTCAAACGGTAAAACCGAGTTAAAACCGAGGCCGGTTAAACGGAAAAATTTCGACGTGTCGATAAATTTCCGTGTGAGACAGCCCAGGCGACCGTGATAACGTGTTATCGGGATCGCCAAAGGGTGACGCCGTTTGACAGTCCGAGCGACGACAGAATTTTGCGGGCGCTGCGTGATAAGGAAGCCAGCGCCTGAAAGCGTGAAAAAAGATTACCCGATTTATTTCGGTGGAAAATTTTCCGCTTGACAGCCCGTACCATAATTGAATTTTTTGGTTAGTGAATTTCTTAGATTTAATTCATGATACGCACAAATTCCTGGGCGGTGTGGCGCAATATCCACACCGTTCACAAACTTTTTATTAACCAATAAAATTTCAATCAAAATGAGTTACAAGTCAGAATTTTTCGTGAACGGTGCAAGATGCACCCGCGAGGACAACAAGCTGTCAGATTTATTTGCAAGTGTACAAATGTTCATCGACCTGGGTTATACAGTCGAGCATTTAACCTTCACAAAAATTTCGGTAGCCGTATGAAACCAGTCCCCGCAAAACTCCTGCAACAGTGGGAGCGCGACGCATTTAATCAGGGAGTTCCAGTTTCGGAACTCTCTGAATTTTTGCGTCACCGTGAAGAAATGTGGCGCGAAAACGTGTACAAAAAACCGAAAAGCAAAACTTTTCTTGAGCGTCTGGCCGATATGGAACCAGTCGCCCGCGTTTTGTACATCAACCGCGCCAAATATTTAGAGCTTCTAGATATTAAGAACAAAAAATCCGATATTTTTCTGCAAAAGCGCGAAAACTGGTGGTCACACCTGAGAAACGCGATGCAAAATTTTCGGATCGACAAAAACACTCTGGCGCAATACGGTATTGATTGGGCTGAGTGCCGCAAATTTTACTTTGCAGCGGTTTGACCCGCTGTGAAGCGCAAAACTATTAACCAAAAAATGATACGACTATGAAAAAGATTGTCTATTCCCTGAGTGTTTTGTGCGTGATTCTCGCTATCGCTTGTTTCACGCTTGTGTGTCTCTATTTGTGCGCTTGCGATGGCTACAGCCGCGTGTGCATGGAGAGAAACGCCGCGTTAAACCAGGTCGAGGAATTAAAGCGCGAGAATGATTTTTTGCAGTGGCAGGTTGAAAAGTCTGGCTTGCAGAATAATCTCGCTACCTGGGGCATGTAGTACGAAAATTCTTGGACAGTACGAAAATTATTGAGTAGTACGATAATTGTCCGAGAGTACGAAAATTGTCGGCTGGTGTATCACTGGCCGACAGTACGATAATTATTAACCAATTAAAAATTTTCAGTTATGATACAGTTCGATAAACTCTGGAAAATCATCGACACGCAAAACGGCGTCACGGTTTTAACCTACGTCCCCAGCGAGTACGATGTTTGCAAAATTATGTACAAATTGCAGGCCGTTTTCGGCAAGACATTAGACAGTTTTCAGAAATTTGACGAGCGCTTCGAGAAAATTGAGGACTTCGACAAAATTCTGCGGGCTTCCTACAACATTGATGGAAATGTTTTGATTTCGGCTTGGCTGTTCGAGTACGACGCCGACAAAAACGTCGTGACCGTTGACAGGCAAAGAAATTTCCGCATGATTGAAAAATTCGGCTGGGTTCAGCGCTTCACAAAAACGACACTGACCGCTGCGTGGGGCTGGCAAGGATTCTCAAAGCATCTTATTGACTGGTGCAATTTCGCACCAGGAGAATACAGCCTACTCAATACGTCGCAAATTGTTGAACTCGACATCAAGCGAACAGCCTAAAATTGTTCTCGCTGGCCGTGCGGCTGGCGGGAGTACGATTATTCACTTTTAAAAATTCACGATTATGGCAAAGAAAATCAAATTTGAGAATGAGGACATTTGGCTGTACGAAAACGGGGAAAAGACCGAGTATATCGGCTGTTACAGTTTCCGCGACGAAAATTCATCGTTTTTGCCGACAAAAACAAAATTGTACTGGGCTTGTCTTTTCGAGCATGAGCGCCAGTGCGATGATTTTGTTTGGTGGGCGAAAACGCCGCAAGCCCTTCGCGCCCGTGTGTTGAAATATATCGACAATCGCGAAAAAGGCATCAAGGATTTACCGCAAATTTCCGAGCAAATTAAGAGAATGTATCAAACAGCATGTGAAATCGCTTATTCGCGTTACGGTTACGGCACCGCAAAAGCGTCAAACGAAATTGCGCGGGCGATCCGTATCAATCTGGCCGAGGAACTGAAAAAACGCGGTTTCTGGCTTATCAACGGCGGTCAGCTTGTCGAGCGCGAAATTTACGAACTGATGTAATCATTTGGGCGGGTGAAAATTGAATTTCACTCGCTCGCTGTTTTATTAACCAATTAAAAATTTGAATTATGGAATATCAGGATTTTATCAAGAAAGGCCAGAAAGTACGCTACACATGGCGCAAGTACGATTATTACAGCGCAACACAACTCGCCTATGGGCCAATCCCATACACCGAGCATGAAGAAACCGTAAAAGTCGCTGGAAGACCGCGAGACGAATACTCGAAAAAATTTGTGTCGCTTGAATATTGCGACGATGAACAAACCGAGGTTTTGTGCGAGTTTGAAGATGGGCGAAAAGACTATATCGAACTTTACAAACTCTCGCTTTACAACGAAATCACGGATTTGACCGACGAGCAACTGTACGAGCTTTTTAATTCCGTTCCTGTCGGCTCAATGTATTACGACGACTTCAACAACGATTTTGGTGTCGATAATCATCAGGTTTTGGATTTTGTCGATGGCTTTTTAGAGTCGATTGAGTACGACGACGATTTGTGCCGCGCCTGCAATTTTGTGGACTATGTTCGCGGCAACTGATTTTTCGGTCGGCGAGTACGATTATTCGCCGACTGGCTATTCACTTTTACAAACATCAAAAAATTACAATTATGAGTACATGGTCTATCAGTTTGCAGACGCTTGCAGACGTTCGCCACACGCTGGCATCACACAATTTCGTATTGGACAAATTAGTTCCTGGCGCGTTATCAATCTTGAAAAAGAAAGAATACGCGCACGATGCCGCAAAGCGTTTCGTTGAACTCGCTTTAATTTTCAATTACACTGAATATTTTAAGGGAGAACAGGCGAAAAGCAACGCCGAGCCAAAAGAATGGGGCGACGCTGTTCGGGCGCTGAATTTAACCCACGGCAAAAAAATGACCGACTTTCAGCTTCTCAAGTCGCTGGACTGCATCGAGTATAACACCGCGGTTGAATGTTATCTGAACACCGAGGAATATATGCGGTGGTCGCGTCGCTGGGAGTTTGAAGATTTTCACACCGTTATTCGCGGCATGCGTGAAGTGTTGATGACTCGCATCGTTTCGCATCTTCCAGAGTACGAAAACGCAAAATGGGGCTAACATGATTCAGGCGGCGAGAAATCCCGCCTGTTTCGCTTACTCACTTTATTAACCAATAAATTACACAGTTATGGAAACTTTTGAGAATTTCAAGCAGAGAAACGCAGCTTTTGGTAGTTATCAATTTCCCGACTATCACGAGAAAGAAATGCAACGCTGTTACGACATCGCGCTCAAGGTAGAGAAAACCTACAACGAGACATACGGACACATCAACGGGCCGAAAATCGGCGACATCGTTGAGTTTTCCGATGGCTTCCATGTTTACAAGCATGGAAAAATCGTCGAGAACATGTACAACAACGGAAAACTTTGCATCTGCGAGGCTGGCACATCGCACACCGATGGAAAATATTTTTCCACCTCTGGCGGTGCGTTCGTCAGCAAAGATGCTTCGGAACTTCAACCCGCTGGCGAAGATTTCAACGTCGTGTGGACTTGGGGCTGTCACGGCGCGGGCGCTCACCAGGGAATTTATTTCCCGCTGAAAGTCCGCAAATGGATTATCCCTTACGACCCCGACAAGGTTACGCGCTCGTTCGTTTATCGCTCTGACGAGTTGCCGAGAAGCAACGGCGAGCCACCGCGTTACGCTGTATGGATCGAGAACACTGGCGATTATGGTTTTAACGCCATGAGTTTTAAATCCGAGAAGGCTTTCAAAGCCTGGGCGAAATACGTCGGCTACGAAACCCACACGTTTAACGAGCTCAAAGATGCGAGTTACCAGAAGATTGTACACAAGTGCTACACGCGCGAAGAAGATGCGCCCAAGAACGGAAAACCGATTAAGGTGCTTTTCAACAGCAAAATCGTCGATGGTTTTGTCGTGAACGAGCAAAACGAAATCGTCACCTGGGCGCCCAACATCAGCGATGGAATTTACAAACCTGTGGATTTCAACTCTGAAGAATACAAGCGCGAACGCGAGGAATACATCAAGTATTGCGACAATCCTATGGGCGTTTAACTCTCACGAGGCCGGCGGGAACAATATCCCGCTGGTCACTAACTTTTGTTTAACCAATAAAATTTTGCAATTATGGAAAAATTATTAAATGAATTGATTCGCAACCGCATGGAGAACGTCGATAAACTGAGGGAACTGTTAGCGACCTACGACGAGGCCGAGGCTGGCCGCAAGTTGCAAGACCAGCAGGTTAATGAAGTCTATAACCGCGTTTTGCGTGAAAACGAGTTTTTCGCTGAAGATGCTTACGAGCGCATCGGCATCAAAGTCGGCGACAGGATCACCGATGAAAAAGAAATGTTCCTGTTGTCCGATGAAGATAACGAGCGAGTTTATGAACTCACGAAACCGATTCTTCTCGCCGAGAAAATCACCGACGAGCGCGGCTATTACGTCAAGGACTGGTCAACAAAATCCAGCAAAACGTGGGTTGAACTGGTGAATTTCATCATTCAGAAAATCCTACCCGCGCCGTTCCGCGAGACGTTTTGGGAGAACCGTTTCAACGTCCCCAAAATGGACAAGCTGATTGAATCAGTACGGAAAATCGCCTGACCTATTGCTACAATCTGGAAAACTCTGGATTGTGGCGCTATTCACACAAGTTTAACTAAAAATTTCAAAGTTATGGAAAAGCAAGAAATCATTTTCGGTCACAAGGGTAACGGCATTTGCGTTTGGACATCATGTTTCACGTCGCGCGACAAGTGCAATCCCGACTATTCCGCATGGATTAGCCCAGAGCGCGAAATCCGCTACAATCAGGACAACACGCCCGAATATTTCCGCAAAGAAGTCGAGAGCGCCGCAAAGCACCTCAATTTCCCTGTCGGAAACGAAGGCTGCAAATATTTTGCGTTGAGCCTGTTGAGCAAGCCGACAAAGTATTGCGACACGAAATTCTACGGTCGTTATCTCTTGCATGAGGAAATTTATGGCGACACGAAATTCCTTTGCACCGAGGACAGGGCTATCGTGAACTGGAAAAACCTGCGCGACTACGATCCCGACAAAAACGATGCGGTGTATTTCATCATCGGGCGTTTTGGCAAGGGCGCGTATCGCTGTTACGGCTATTCGTTCAGCGAAGAAACGGCAAAAACCGAACTTCCCTACTTCACGAAGCGTTATTGTGACATCGGCTATGACATTCAGGTCGAGCGTCACGATGAGAAGTTCCTGTTGCAGTGCGGCGAGAAAGCTGGCGTGAATCTCGATTTCGAGGTCTGATTTTTGGGGCGGGCGACTATTGCAGTCGCTTGTCCGCGAGTTATTAACCAATCAAAATTTCACGATTATGGAACTACAAACCGCAACAACAATTAATGGGAAACTGACAATTTTCACCGAACTCGACACCGACAATTTTGCCCGCAACTATGAAGATGAAAATTACTCTTACTGGCTTGTCGAAGATAAAGGCAGCGACAGCGAAGCGTATTTTAAAATCAACATGATGTGGCACTTTAACGAAAACGGCGAGCGCACAATGGACATGCGCGGATACATCGCTTACTATGAGAGCAGCGACGCGAACAAGCCTACATGGTGCAAGCAATGCTATTTCGAGGAGTCTTAATTTTTGGGCGGCAATCTTAATCGGTTGCCGCTTACTATTCACTTTACAAACCAAAAAAACTTACGATTATGATTAAAGCAAACATCGGTACAAAAGTACGATTTCCCTACAAAGGGCAAACAATCACGCGCGAACTTGTCGGTATCATCGAAATCGGTTACGACTACTGGATTGGCGATTTAGGCACCAGTGACAACGAGAGGTTTCTTTACGACATCTACGGCGAGCCGAGCAACGGCGTTCCAGTGTGGCACAATCTTTCAGTCCGAGTGATTGACAATGACGATCCACGCGACGAGGTTATTACCGAAGGAATTTTTGTTGAACTATAAAACTTTACGACAATGGCTACTTTAAGACAACTTGCAGAGGAAAATCCGACCGTTATCACAAACGAGCGCGAATTTATCGACTTCAGCGACATCAAGCCTGGTGGCTTTACCGACTGGCAGAATTTTTTCGCATACTACGACCAGCACTACAAGCCCATTCTTGAAGAACTGAAAAAAGAATGGCAAAGCGAAGAAGGCGCAAAAAGGTTCCTCGCTTATGACCTGCTGAAACTTTTCGGCTAATCTATCGGCGGGCAGGACAATACCTGTCCGCTGGCAATTTTCACTTTTATCAACCAATAAAATTTTAGATTATGAGCAAGAAATTCGACCTTGAGAAAGAGTTTATCATTCCTGGAACTCCCGAAAATTGCCGCTGGCACACTATCGAGCGTTCGCTTTACGAAGGACTCCCATGTGCTATGATTGCGTTCAACTGGTCTGACAGCCAGATGCAGAAACTCGCCGATGCAATCGGTCGGGAATTTGACTACGAAGGTACATTAAAGTACTGGAAAGACGCAAACTTTGAAATCGAGGACATCAACGAGGAACTTGACGGCCTTTGGTGGAAAACGATGGAAGATTGCGCCGTACAAATGGGCATGATGTATTACGAGGATCTTGACGAGGAAGATTACAAGCAACTTGTCAAGTGACTTTTTCGGCTGGCGGCATAATAACCGCTGGCTGGCTATTCACATTGTTAAACCAAAAAGATTATGGCAAAAAACTATCCAAAAATCAGTGACCTCAAGTACAAGTTAAAAGACGATTTTTTGAAATCAAAAGCACTTGACTGCGGAGTCATTTGGCTCTCACTTATGATTAGATCGTGCCTTTACACGGGGTACGGTTACTTGTGCGGCAAACGTATTGACCAAGCATTTGTCAATGCTCTTGACCAAGTGGACAAAGAAATTATATCCCGTGTGCTGGCATGGCACGACAAGTTGCTCTAATTTTCTGCGGCAACCATTGCAGGTTGCCGCTGGCCATTCGCTTTTACTAACCAAAAAAACCATACAATTATGTCACACAGCAGAATTTACCAAATCTCGACCAACCCGATTGACAAGGACGATTACATCACGGCTTGCAGTCTCGATCCGTGGATTTATGAACCGCTCGGCGATTATGCTGACGACCTGCCAGAGAGCCAACTCCAAAAGGAACTTGAAGATTTCGACAAACTCTTTGAGGGCATCTTCAAGCGTGACGGCAGGGTGTTGACGTTCCTCGGCTGCGACCAGTTCATCGAGGACTGGAGGGAGGACATCAAGCGCAAGGCGAACAACATCGACTTCACGAAGTGGATGTCGCTTTGGGAACTGAGAGCCACGCTCAAGCGCACCCACTATGACAGCTACGCTATCTTCACCAGCGACGATTGCACGTCAGACGACTTCGCCCATTTCATCGAGGGCTTGTATCAAGGGCACAAGCCCGGCGACAAGTTCTACATCGGCGGCATCTTGGACTACCACTACTAATCACTATCCCATGCGCTCAAAATCGGGCGCATGGGAACAAACCAATTTTTATTAACCAATTAAACCAATTCAATTATGAACAACAAGGAAATGAATCAGGCAATCTATGCCAAACTGTGCGAAATCGCCGACAAGTGGTTTAACACGATTGTCGAGAAATCAGAAACACTTCGCAACAAGATGGAGGAAAAGCGACAAATCACCGCAAAAGAACTGTTCTCGTCAGAGCGCAGGTGGGAAAACCCGCTTTGGAACATCGCAATCGCAGAAGCGGAAATCGGCACATGGCCGAGCGACAAAATCGAGGTCGGAGACTTCAAGTGTGAGTTTTTCGTTTGCGACGACAATTTCTACCAGTACATGAAAGTGTTCCAGTATCTCGCAAAAGCAAAGGAACACGTCTTTACCTATGGAAATGAGAGCCGATTGGACTTTATCGCCGAGGAAGAAATCCGTTTCAATCCAGCCGACGCAAAGCGACTAGCAAGTTATTGCGGAAAAGATGAGTTACACCCGCAATTCATGTTGCTACATGTCGAGTATAACAAATCGACTGGTGCGCTCGCGCTTTTCGCTTGCAACTCTCACACAATGGTGATCATGTCAACCGACGACAGCATCATCGCAAGCCGTGATGAGGAAAACACGATTGAAGCGCATATTTCGGTGAACGACTGGAAGCGGCTGTGTGATGAGGCAAAGAGAACAAACGAACCCGCGCGATTCTACGTCTTTCCCGACGCAATTGAAGTCGGCTGCGGGAGTGTGCGGATTTCAAGCACGAAATTCATCTACCATTATCCAAACTGCCAGTCAATCATTCCCGACAAGTCGCAAATGTACCACATCGTTTTGCACAGCGATGAAATCAAGCCGTTCAATTCGTGGCTTAGAAAAACCAAGGTTGATAGGTTTACGCGCATCAACGTGTCGGTCTATGCTGGCAACGACATGATGTATGTCGATATTATTGACATCGACCACAGCAGAAGAACGACAAAGATGTTCCGACTCGCCGACACATCGCAAGTGACAGTAGGTGTGACATACAACGGCGAGGAATTGAAACGATTGAAGCCATCAGGTTTCTATATCGGCAAAAACGAACATTATTTGACCTGTGTCGATGATTGCTCTTTTGATAGCGTGTTGCTTGCGCAGATTACGGACACCCAGCACACGTTCGATGTCGAGAAGCGCGAAGTCCTTGCACTTGCCGAGTGTGCCTAACCTTTTCGCTTGTGGTGCCGAAATAGCACCACTGGCGACTACTCACTTTATTAACCTAAAACTTAATTATTATGGATACTATTTCTATTGACGACTTCAAGTCCGCAATCACAAAACACAGAAGCGTTTGCGTTGTGTATGACATGACTGGAGGGCAAACGGCTACTTGTCGCTTTGACATGGATCAAACTGGTTTTATCCGCGAGGTTATGACATACAAAAAACTACTTTATTCAATTTGCCACATCGACAATTTGGAAAAAGAAACTGTCCTGTTCTCGCTTGAACACGCTATCAAGGTGTATCCAACACCACAAAAGGACATTGAGGTTTTTGATTGCACTGATGTTGGCGATTTTGGTAACTGGTAACTTTCTTAACCTATCTGGCGCAGGCTTGACGGCCTGTGCTTGACTACTAACTTTTACTAACTTAAATTCAAACGATTATGGAAGCAAAAATGTACATCATTATGGTCAACAATGAAGAAAATGGCTGGAAAGAGTTTGACGGAATTTGGCTCACCGAGGAAGAAATCAATAGAGATTTAAGGAAGTATCGGAAATTGGTAAAAGGCCACAACGTCAAGTTCCGAAAGAAATGTGTGTACAACGGCCCGATCGAGAAGCTGTCAATACACCATTAACGCTACGATGCGTCACACCTAACAGTGTGGCGCGTACTATTTCGCTTTTATCAACAATTAAACTATTCGATTATGGAACAAGAAACAAAAGAAGCAATCCTGCGCATACAAGGAGCGCAAATGCACTTGTACGAAAACTACTACGAGGGTATCACTCTGGACTTGAGCATCAATAGCGGTTGCGTACACATTTGGGCGCACAACCACACAAACGGCAAGAACAAAGTCCACTCAAAGGGTTTTGTCAAGTACTCCTATGACGATGAGCACTGGCAAGTCGTTGGTAACATCCAAAAGAAGTACACGACAAAACAAATGCTGGCAAAAATCAGCAGGTTCATCGGTCTTGAAATCTAGCATCAGCCTGCCACATCTAATCGTGCGGCGGGTACAATAAATCCAATTTATTCACGTTATAAACCAAAAGAAAAGAAAGTTATGGAAAAGAAATCATTCAAATTGTGCCACTATCCCAAAAACGGAGTGGGCGGCAAGTGCGGACAACCGTATCTCATCGACAAACAAGGAACTATCTACGACTTTAAACTCGACAACGACCCCGATTCCGCAACAAGGGATTGGTCTATTACCATCGGCACCATTACAATGGTGGGCGAATCGCCGAGTTGGATTGTCGATGAACTGAAAGCCACATTTGGTTTCGACATCAAAAAGTGGTGACGATACTTGCATCGGTGCGGAGAAATCCGTACCTTTGCACTACTCATATATCGATTGTTAATAAGTAGCCAGCATATCTGCGAAGACCCGCTGGTTTGATGTTCTAAACACGGGCGGTATGGGTA
>Ga0247609_10000813_pt1 | contig 40506 bp, 68 predicted proteins | sample 172DNAGHGlowgp2_FD_193487 | JGI IMG/M metagenome (GOLD analysis project Ga0247609, IMG submission 193487) | Sheep rumen microbial communities from Palmerston North, Manawatu-Wanganui, New Zealand - 1728 DNA GHGlow gp2 | ecosystem: Host-associated > Mammals > Digestive system > Stomach > Rumen ... | reverse complement strand
ATAAACTGAGCACTTATTCTACGCATTAAAGCTTAAGATTTAATGGGCGGGACTCCAGTTAAAATGTAATTAAGATGGTTAAATTCCATCCTACTCTACCAGAAGGTCGGGAAACTTGATTGCTCGTATTCCGGACTACGGCAACATAAGTGAAACATATTGCATTAATACCGAATAAGAAACCTTCACCATTTGGGTTAGATTCTCGTCGGCCGGGAGTGGCGCTGCAAACGCCTCGTTAGCTGGTTCAACTCCAGCCTAGCCCTCCATTTGTGCGAGAGCTAGTTTAATGGTAAAACTCCAGATTGTGGCTCTGGTGTCGTCAGTTCAATTCTGACGCTTTCGCCCAATTAAAAATCTGATATTTGATTTTTTCCAAAAAATTTGTTATAATATATATGTAAGAAATGAAAAGGGGGAAAAACAAATGTTGGACGATTTTCTTACTCAGGTACAGGTTGATGAACTGCCTTTCTACACCATGTATGATGTAGATTGTGATGATGGAACTTTTGGTGACATAATTTATGCCTTGGATAAGGAGACGAAGTAGTTATGTTTGGATATCACGACTCTAACCGTTGCTCCACAGACTTGTGGAGTCCAGTAACTACTGATTCTTATAGTCCAAATGCCGATCCTCAGCAAGAAGGTTATGGCGTTTGGGAAGATACACCTTATCATACTGCGATTGAAAATCGTGCATTTTCCGCTTATGCGTTTCATACACAGCGGCTGGATGATATTGCGGAACGAATCGCAACTACGCAAGGTGCAATTACTGTTTCTGATGATATAACCAAGGATGACCTTGCTTATATCACTCGTCGGCTCAACACAGTATATGGACTGGATGTTGAACTTTCCCTTAATTCTTAATTAATGCCAGATTTATCTGGCTATGGGGATGTAGCTCAGTTGGAAGAGCATTAGCTTTGCAAGCTAGGGGTCAGGGGTTCGAGCCCCCTCATCTCCACCACCTAGGGTAGAGCAATGGCAGTTCGCTAGCCTCATAAGCTAGAAGTTGGAGGTTCGACTCCTCCCCCTAGAACCAGGAGGTAATTATGATTAATAATCAACCCTCATTATCCTATGAACGTGGGACCTATGGGGCATTGGGTTGTCTTGCTAAAAATGCGGCAGGCGCCATTGCTATCTATAATATCTGCCAATTAGATAGATTTGAACTATCGCTTCAAGAAATTATAGATATGATAAAAAAGGGCTATGGCCTTCGTTTATGGGGTGCTTGTGGCACCAAGATAAGTGCTATTAAACGTACATTAGAGCAACTTGAATTTGAAGTTCATTTTCAAGGTTGGTTCCAAGATGTAAAACAAATAGCTCAACACAATTATTTCTATATTTTATATAGAACAGATAATTGGGAATGGCATTGTCAAGCAGGATATTTCCTTGACCATCAACGATTTACTTTGTTTAATCCTAATCATATTTATGATGGAGTACAACAATTTCGTGAATTTGAGGAAGTAGCTGGGCACATTTGGTTATTCACAGTTGATTAATGGCAGCGTGCCAGAGTCCGGCTTATTGGAGCAGTCTTGAAAACTGTCGGGTGTAAAAGCCCCGAAGGTTCAAATCCTTCCGCTGTCGCCATACCTTGGACGGGTACCCAAGCGGCTATAAGGGGGCTCCCTGCTAAGGAGTTAGACTGGGTGACCAGTGCGCGAGTTCGAATCTCGCCCCGTCCGCCATGAGGCGTAACGCAACGGTGAGAGTACCTGTCTTATACACAGTTAGTTGTGGGTTCGAATCCCACCGCCTCTACCATATTTACGCCCGTAGCTCAGGGGACAGAGCATTGGACTTCTAATCCAAGTGTCGTGCGTTCAAATCGCACTGGGCGTGCCAAGCGAAATATCGCTATATAGATATAAAGGAGATAAATAAAAATTTATGCAGACCCCGAGACTTAAGATTTCCCCTCCTTGGGTAACTTATATGAATAAGCTTTAGGCTTTGTTTGATGGTGATCCTCAGCTTGCTTTTAATATTGATTATGAGAATATGACCGTAGCTTTGGCTGGTAATAATGGTGAAAAGAATGCTGCTCTTCAGCGTTTGCTTCCAACAGAAAAGAAATTTGGTAATATTACTCTAAAGATTATCGTTGATGGTCCTATTGCTAATATTGCCTTTCCTACACAGAAGGATTTGTTTGATACCGCGTTTGCTGGCAATCCCGCATATGCTTATTCGGTTTCTCCTGCTGATGAAGGCTATTGGTTCTTTAGTATGACGTATGTTGTATTTAAGAATTGTGTAGTTCAGTTTTTCAATGATAATTTGAATGATTGCCATGGTTTGATTAGCACTCTTTACCAGGATATTGCGGCTGAAATTTTTGAAGATGCAGAGCTAAGTAATGTATATTACAATACTGATATTGAGAATAAGCTTGGTAAGCCTCTTGGTGAATGGCCATAATAATTTTGCCGGATAATCCGGCTTTGGGGATGTAGCTCAGCTGGTGAGAGCGCACGCCTGATAAGCGTGAGGTCGATGGTTCGAGTCCATCCATCCCCACCATAAAGGCGAATACAGCAAATTTTAGATTTCAGCATTTGACTCTTAATCAAACGTAGCTAAAAACTATCGCCTTGTATTTTTCGGGGAGTGGCTCAGTTTGGTAGAGCGGGTGGTTTGGGTCCATCAGGTCGCAGGTTCAAATCCTGTCTCCCCGAGGCTCTCAATATGGGTGTGTTCACGTCGCAGAGCTGTTTAAACCAGAGCCCATATATAACATAATAAGGAGCTGATTAAGTTTGGCATACATTTATAAAATTGTTAATGATATAAATTAGAAAATTTATATTGGCAAAACAGAACGTTCAATTCAATAGAGATTTCAAGAACATTTAAATGAAGCTTTTCGTGAACGTTCTGAAAATCGTCCATTATATAAAGCGATTTGTAAATATGGACCAGAACATTTTCATATTGAAGAAATTGAACAAACAAATAATCCAGAAGAGCGTGAAATTTATTGGATTGAAATGTATGGTTCGTTTAAATATGGTTATAATGCTACAATTGGTGGCGATGGAAAACGATATTGTGATTATGATTTAATTTATGATTTATTTAATCAAGGTAAATCAATTAAAGAAATTGCCAAATTATTACACTATGATATAAGCACTTGCTCAAAAGCATTAACTAATAAAGGTATTAATCATCAATTAAAAGAACAACGTCGTATTGATTTATGTTCTAAATCAATTTTACAATTAGATAAAGATACTGAACAAATTATTAATATTTATCCTTCAATAGCTGATGCTTATAAAGCACTTAATAAACAACATTCAGGCCATATCGCGAGTGTTTGTCAAGGCAAACGAAAAACAGCATATGGATTTAAATGGAAATATGCTGAATAATTTAGAGGCTCATACAGCAAATTCAGATGAACAATCTGTCGTAGGTTCAAATCCTATCATACCACCTTTGGTACGTAGCTCAATGGGTAGAGCAATTGTAATTCAAGAGCCTCGTTTTTTTATTGGGGTGTCGCCAAGTTGGTCAAGGCACAGGACTTTGACTCCTGTATCGCTGGTTCGAGTCCAGCCACCCCAGCCAGTGCCAAGAGCACATTACAGCTGTAAGTCTTAACGCACAAATAAATTATGACAAAGAGAGGAATTTGTTATGAAGATTTTGAGTGAAAAGACTGGTAAGGAATATGCCAGCGTAGATGAATGCCTGATGGCGGAAGAAGCATGGGAAACAGAACAGGCTGCGAAAAAGGCTGCTGAAGAAAAGGCTCTCGCTGAAGCCAAAGCAAAGAAGGAAGTTGCTGCGGCAGAACGAAAAGCTGAAGCAGAAAAGGTTGAAGCTGCTCGTCAAGAAGTAGTAAAAGCACAGGAAAATTACCATGAAGTTCTTAGTAATTTCTGTAAGAAATATGGTGCTTATCATTATACCTTGAAGCCTGGTGAAACTTTCCAGAATATTTGGGCTGATTTGTTCAATAATATCTGGCTATAATTTACTTATCAATGGTTGACTGGTAATCCTCAAACCAGCTCCGAGGAATAATCCTGACAAGAAGCATCTTTTGGTAGATGCTTGCATGGGTCGGTATACCGTATTGGGAAGCGGCGCTGACTGGTTATATATTCTAATGGAGGAATTTATAAGAATGGAACTAAGTAGAAAATAGATTGGAAGAATTGGTTTATCTCAAGCAATTAATTATTTTACCATATAGGGATATACTGTATCACTTCCAATTAATGATACTTAGTGGTATGATTTAATTGTTGAAAAAAATGGCATATTTGAAACTGTTTAGTGTAAAGCCACAATGACAGAAAATAGTGTAATAGATTTTCGATCAACTGGTGGCACTAATGGTGGTACTTATGATAATCTATTAAATCATCCAATTGATTGGCTATTTTGCGTAAATAAAGATTTAAATATGTGGTTAATTCCTGTAAAAGAACTTACTACTAATCAACAAATTAAATTACGTACAGAGCCTAATAAAAATAATCAAGGTTTTCAAACTTATAAATATCGAGTTCAATTCTCGAATATAGCACCATAAATCAGCTGTCAAAGACTCACCTGGTTCGAATCCAGGGCGGCCCACCATATTATCCGCTATTCGTATAACAGTAGTATATGAGGCTTCCATCCTCAGGGCGCGAGGGCGGCACTCGCATGGCGGTCCATTATTAGGAGGTAATTATTATGAGTCGTTCTTATAAGAAAACCCCCTATTGCGGGGATAATAAAGGTAAAGCGAAAAAACGCTTTGCCAATTCTAAACTCCGTACTAAACTTAAAGACCATGATTTTATTCTTGCCAATGGAAATGCTTATAAGAAAGTATATGAGTCTTATAATATTTGTGATTATGGTTGGGTGACTTCTTGGCGAGAATATTGGGAAATTTGTATTAGGATATGGCATCGCTATGGCGGCGATAAACCCGATAAAAAACAAGAATATCGGTATTGGTTGCACCATTATCGTAATAAGTGATTTGATTTTTTTAAAATTTTTTGGTATAATATATACATAAGAAATGAGGAAAGGAAATCAAATCTGTGTATAAACACTTATATGATAGTTTTAAACACTGGTATCACGGTGGCACGGTTTATTTCTATTCTGACCCTCATTTCGCAGACCCTGAAATGAAGAAACTGCGGAAATCTTATATCTCTGATGAAGAGCAGGTTCAGCGGATTCGGGCTAAGATTGGTAAGAATGATACGCTTGTTATTCTCGGTGACGTAGGTGATATTGAGTGGGTGAAAAAGTTGCGGGGCTATAAAGTTCTTGTATGCGGTAACCACGACGTAGGAGCTACGAAATACCAGGAGTGCTTTGATGAAATTTATGAAGGTATCTTGATGATTAGCGATAAAATTATCCTTTCTCACGAACCTATTGATTTCCCTTATGCACTCAACATTCATGGTCATTGTCATGCGCTTCCGCATAAGTATGACAAAATGCACTTAAACATGTGTGCTGAGGCTATTGATTATACTCCAGTACCTATTCGGGATGTTGTAGACAGTGGCATTTTGAAGGCAATTCCTTCTATTCATCGGGAAACGATTGATATGGCCACTGAGAGAAAAAAGCGGAAAGTTGAAAAATTAAAAAAATTATGATATAATATTTATAGAAAATTGAGATACGGATTTTCAATTTTCTGTAATAGAGGTCTTAACACGGATTTAGCACTTAAACTACTACTGGCGTTGTTAGAATTAGAATAGTGTTTAGCTACAAAAGTGTCGGCTGTAATGAACCCCGATGATAGCCCGTCTAATTTCAACGATATGTAGCATAAGCGGAAAAGCCTCTCTAAAAAATAAGAAGCGAAGTAAAGTGCAAAAAGACTGTCAACAGGGAACCAACGACGTTCATCACTACGAAGAAAGATAGAACGAGCATTGAATCTTTTACCTAAGTTGGCTGACAGAAATCTGCTACCTGTTCCTATATATTTAAATGTATAGGAAACAAAAGAATATCGTTAGGGCTTCTTTTACATCCTAGGCCTATTGGTTATGATTTTCTTGCCCTAGCTGTACAATATGTTTGCGGGGTTGTTCAATGGGTTGAATGTAAAAGGTACCCCGCTTCTTCTAACTAATAACACAAAATGTGTTTAAAATATTAAGACGCATACAGCAAACCTTTTGGTTAAATATGATTCTGCAAAAATCGTTAATTGGGTTCAAATCCCTGCTGCGTCTTGAAATGCCGCCGTGGCTCAAAGGTAGAGCAGCTGATTTGTAATCAGCAGGTTGTTGGTTCGATTCCGACCGGCGGCTCCAGCCCCAATGGTTAAGGGGTGAGCGAACCAAAGCTCGTTAAATAAAAGGAGATACCCGTTATGAGCAATCGCAGGCTCCATTGAGCGGTAAAGCGCTCTGGTAGAATGCTCTCTTCTATCATTAGTCCAAAAGTCTAGCATAAGGACAGAAAAAAAAGAGGTTTCAAAGTTGTTGATTCATGGCGATTTTGAAGCTCTAGGAGAGAAAAGAAGAACTTAGCCGTTAACTTCGTTCCAATCAAACAACGGAGACTACTCTTGAGAACGTTGCGTTCTATCTCGTTCCTTGAGGTTCAGCACAAAAAGACGCCGTGGTCAACAGACGTAATGTGTGACTAAAAGTAGGAATAGTGAGTGACATAATTATTGACGGGGAAAATTAATATGAATTGATACATTTATCACACTCTTGGCTCACACGGGAGACCCAATCAAAGGCAAATAAATGTATCCAGAAGAAAGCTTAATAAGAACTATAAACCGGACCGAGGCGCGGTAGGAGTGGCTACGCCAACCAACTTATTAAAGTGTTGAGGCGAGTAGAGTAAGTAACGAGATAGTTTTTATTAGGCTCATTTTGTAAGTATGGGAGACTAGTCCAACTGGCAGAGACAACTGGCTTAGAACCAGTGTGTTCTGGGTTCAAATCCCAGGTTTCCTACTAAAGTCGAAGTTTTTCGGAGTGTGGCGCGACTTTAACCCTAAACCGAAAAATGCGGGCGTAGCTCAGCTGGCAGAGCACTTGACTTTTAATCAAGGTGTCCCGAGTTCGACCCTCGGCGCCCGCACCACAAGGAAGTTAAAACTAAATATCGTATTAACTTCCTAAAAAGAAAGGGGGAAGTTAATATGATTAATAATTAGTCGTCATTAGATTCTACTAAAGGTTCTTATGGTAAACATGGCTCTTTGGCCGGAAATGCTTGTGGAGCTATTGCTATGACTAATATTTGTCTAATGGATGGCCAGAAAGATATTGCATTAGATGACATGGTAAAATATAATTTATCATAGGCTGGTGGTGTTATCCTTGAAGGCGCATTAGGCACAAACCCTATGGCAATTAAACGAGTGTTAGAAAAATTTGGTTTTAAAGTAAAGTATTTGGGTTGTTGGAAAAATACTAATTAGCTTAAAGGTTATAAATACTTTATTGTTCTATATACTTGGATAGTAAAAGGAACAATTGGGATGCACTATCAGGCAGGACGTGTACTACCGAATAATCAATTAGAATTATTTAATCCCTATCACATTTATAAGGATGTTGTTGATTTTAAAAAAGGGGAAGATGCTCGGTGTCCAGTAGTATATGGAATTAATTGATAGATGCGGGTGTTAGATGTTTACCGGGGTAAAAAACATACTCGTGCTTTGAATGTGCGTTTCTCACGACAAAGAAAACGCACTATTTTTATATTTAATGGAGGTTAAATATATGGAAGCAACTTATATAAATAATGGTATTACTCTTATTTAGTCCGATTCTAATGTAGCGCATGGTGTAAATGTATATACAGCTGATACCAAAGAAGATATAAAAAAGCTGCCTTTAAATTGTAAGCCTGGCTCACAAGCTCTTTGTATTGAAGATGGTGAAGTATATATACTAACTACAAAACGTGAATGGAAACCTATTGGTTAATACAAAGCCTGTCATATGACAGGCTTTTTTCTTATTTGCGGGAACCTTATAGCTGGTCCGGCCGCAAGCTCCCGCACTCACCCTCACCCGAAATAAAAACTGCTTTGGGGATTTTTACGGGCAAATGTTATTAATCCTTTTGCTTGTAAAAATATATTTTATTGAAGATTAAAATCGGGAGGTAAATTATGGATATAATTACATATGCTCTTGCAAAAAAATATATTCAAACCTCTCTGGCTGGTGCTGGTGCCCTAAAAGGAGAGGATGGCGCAAGTGCCTATGAGATAGCCGTTCGAAATGGTTATTCTGGGAGTGAAGCAGAGTGGATTACTAGCTTAGCTGGTACCCCTGGCGAAACACCCTATATTGGCGCAAATGGTAATTGGTTTATCGGCGCAATTGATACTGAAGTAAAAGCTGGTGGCGTGACTAGCTATAATGATCTCACAGATAAACCCACTTTGAATGGTGACACAATTGAAGGAGACATGGAAATCCATTCCATTCCACTTTCGATGATTGATAATTTATTTGTAAAGGAGTACAATAATGGCTGAGAAATATTATTTAGACCAAGAAGGTTTAGAGCGTTTAGTCCAGTATATTAATGACTCATTAGCTAGTAAAGCCAATAGCTCTGATGTTCCTTCTAAGAAAGACTTAGATGAATATATTAGCCAAGCTACTGGTTATGTTGATGACGAAGAGCTCGCAGCTGCTTTAGCTGATTACGTAACAGACGACGATTTCGCAACCTTTAAGGAAAGTTTAAGCACAGTATATCATTTTCGTGGTAGTGTGGCTAATCTTGCTGAATTACAGGCTATTGAGAATCCAGAAGTTGGCGATGTTTATAACATTACTGACACAGGTATGAACGCAGCTTGGGACGGCGAGCAATGGGATGACTTTGGTTCTATTGCTGATTTAAGCCCATATCAGTTAGCTGCTGAAGTTGATCGTATTGCTATCCCCACAGTAAATGCTATTTTATATGGCGGCAAGTCTGCGGTCATTTCTGATGCTGAGGGATTAAAGACAATGTTAGCTAATGATGAACCCATTGTTGAAATTACAATGAAAGACGATTTAGCTTTGACTGAAACACTCACTATTCCAGCAGGAAAGAAAGTTACCCTTAATCTGAATGGTAATAAATTATCCACTGGAAACAAGGAAATTGAGGTTCGTGGTGAAGTTGTTATCGATGGCGACGGTGAGATTGACGCTGGTCGTTGGGGCCTTGGCGCAGCTGGTGCTAACGCAAAAGTCACTATGAATAGTGGTCATATTATTGCTGGTGAAGCTCCTGTGTCTGTACAGCAAGGTGCTAAGTTCGTTATGAACGGTGGTATCCTTGAAGGCAAAGATAATTGCCCATTAATGGGACAAGGTTCTTCTGGTAATGGCGGTACTGAGATGGTCATTAATGGTGGTAAATTAATCGCCCATATTACATCTGCTGGCTATGCTGCTTGCGGTATCTATATGCCCAATGACGGCAAACTCGTAATGAATGGCGGCGAAATCATTTCTGACGGTGCAGGTATTGTTATGCGCGCTGGTGAAGTAGAACTCAATGGCGGTTCTATCGTAGCAAATGGTGTTTCTGGTTCTCTTGGCAAAGTTGGTGACTCTAAGGTTACTGTTGGTCCATATGCCGTTGTTTATGATGAGAAAGCTGGATATCCTGGCTTACAGACTGGCGAATTTAAACTCACAATTGGTGCTAATATGAGCCTTAGCGGAACTGATGGCGATATTAGCGTTTTAATGCCCGATGGTAAAGATGTAAGTGAAGCTAACATCATTGATAATCGCGCATAATAATTAAAAAACAAAAATTTGTGAAAGGAGTTGAATAATAAATAATGGCTGAAAAATATTATTTAGACGCTGAAGGCGTTAAATTATTAAAGAAGTATATTGATGACCAAATAGCTCCTTTAACAGCAGCTATTCATTTATTAAATAGTAATACTGAAACTCCTGGATCTATCTAGTCAATGATAGATAACGCTATCAATGAAGTAACACATATCAATGGTGGAACAGCCCCCACAGAATAGGAGGCTAACCAATGAATGTTTTAAATGCTGTTATTTAGCTTCGCCGTGATAATGATTATAATTATAAAAAAGTTGAAAACTCATTTATCCCTGCGAATGGTGAAGTTGTGCTGGTTGATACGGCTAAAGATGGATTAAGAGCGAAAGTAGGCGATGGTTATTCTACTTTCGCTCAACTTCAATATACTGATGCTGATTTGCGTAATACAGTTTTACATGGGTATTTTTATCAAGATAATTTTTATCAAGATGCTATACATAGTGTATTAATGAATGGTATGATTAATAAAATCTATATTGATGATACCGCAAGAAAATTATACTTCTTTGATGGTACACGATATATTACAATTCAAGATACTTTAGTTACAGCTACTGCATAGACTCCTGGTGTTGTTAAACTTTATGGCACCACAGGACAGAATATTGATGGTACAATGACACAAAAAGCTATTACAGATGAACTAGATTTACGATATAAAGCTAGTATTGATAGCGATAATGAATTATTAGTTTTTTCATTTTAAGGAGGAAAAATAAATGGCTCAAACTTATGCTAATAGTCCCGTTCTTTCTAAAGTAAAATTCGGGAATAATACATATTATATGAAGGATGCCGATGTTCGTGCAATTCTTGATACTTTCGGTAATATCGTGACCGAGAATAAAGCAACCAAAATTGAGAATGGTGCTACCGGTATCCCCAATGCTGACCAAGTTTATGATTTTGTTGTACAACAGGTTACTGAAGTTGGTAAAGCATTAAATTTAATCGCTGCTACAGACCACACAACAGTTGAAGATCCTCGCGTTGGTGATTTCGTTGTTGAGAGCGATGGTTCTGAGTGGGTTTATGACGGCAAAGGTTGGCGTGAAGTTGGTACTGAAAATGCTTATGTCAAGAAGACTTTCACTATTGCTGGCATTGATATGCAGGATAATATCACTGTTGCTGAATTGAAACAAGCTCTTGAACTCAAGGCTCTCGCATTCAAAGATAGCGGAAGTGTTAAAGTAACTACAATTGACAGTTTCAACAGTTTTAGCACTGGTAAAGCTGGTGAATATAGTGTTGCTTCTACTCCTGTTTCTGTTCCAGAAACTTTCAATGCTCTTGATGTAACTCCTGCAGGCTCTGTTACAGTTTCAGCAGGAACTGCTGCGGCTGCTTCTTATGACAAGACTACTGGTGTTACTGTTGCTACTGCTGCTCCTGTAGATGGTCAGTCTGCAACTTATACTCCTGCTGGCCAAGTTACTGTAACTAGTGTGACTGTTACTCCAGACAATGTTTCTGTTGCTAAAGTCACTGATGCAGGTACCGCATATCAACTTACTGCTGGTAATGCTGTGAAAGCTGCTGATACCAAGAGTGCATTTGCTACTGAAGGTGTTGTTGCTTCTATTGGTACCGGTGATGATGCTGAAACCCTTATTCTTACTGCTGCTGGAACCGCTGATGCTGTTACTGCCGCTGGCGATATTACTTATACTGCTCCACAATTAACTGGTTCCCTTCCAACATTTGGTACTGAATCTGTTGTTTCTGGTATCGCTAGTGCAAGTGCACAAGCTTCTTTCTCTGGTACTGGTGTTATGATTAATGCAACTCCAACACATACTGCTACTGATGCTACTGTTACTCAACCTACATTTACTGCAGCCTTTGAAGGCACTTCTAAGACTGTTACTCCTGTTGCTGCTACTACTGTTAAGGCTGCTGGTACTGATGGTAAAGTTACCGTTGCTAGCGAGAGTATCACTCCTACTGCTGAGAGCACTGAGAAGACTCTTAATGTGGCTTTTGCCTAATTTAAAAAAAATAATTTCTTGAAATGATAGAAATATAAAAAAATAAATTATAAACTCTTGAAAGGACAGAGGATATAATTTTTTCTCGGGTAGAGGATTATTATATCCTCTACCCGTTTTTTTATTGCCTATGTATAAAGAATTTATAAAATTAGATACTACTGTAAATTGGAATAAAGCTATTAATTTTATTCCAAAAGCAGGTGAAATTATTGTATATGAAGATTCAAATATGCCAAATCGTTGGAAAATTGGCGATGGCATAACTAAACTAAATGACTTACCGTTTATTGATATGAATAATTATTTCATTGAAAATGAAGATACATTAGTCATTAATACTCGGTAAAGGAAGGAAATATTATGGCTGATTTATCTAAAATTAAATTAAATGGTACAACTTACAATTTTAAAGATGCGGCCGCACGACAAAGTATAAGTAATATAACTAATTTTAATGTCTAGGTTGTAAATACTTTACCAACTACTAATATTGATACACATACCATTTATTTTATATCAAATAATGGTAGTAATAATAATAATATATATGAATGAATATATGTATATTGGTAGTGCATGGGAAAAAATTGGTACTACCGACATAGATTTAAGTAATTATTTACAAACTAGTGATATAGCATCTTGGGCAAAAGCTACTAATAAACCTAGTTATACGGCAAGTGAAGTAGGAGCTTTGCCAGATACATATACTGCTCCAGTTAGTAGTGTTAATGAGTAGACTGGAGCAGTTGTATTAACCGCTTCAGATATTGGAGCTACAACGCCATATGAAATTACTAGTGGAGTTGGTTATAGTGGTAGTAGTTCAGCATTTGATATTTATTTAAGTAACTATTATGGTAATTATACTTATACCAATTTTATGATATTTGTAAATCGTTCTCATCATATTAATTCTACTTTTTAGGTATATACTTTAACAAATAGTATGGATAATCATTTAGAAATTTCTAGATCTAATTTGACTATAAATGGAGTGAATAGTCCAACTGAAATTAACTCAGGTTTATATTATGGTACAATGTCTGCTTGGTCAACGAATGCTACTATTACTTTAGTCTCAGCTCCTAAAATGACAGATATTCAAACAGCTACTGCTATAAGTAATACACTTTCTTCAGGGACACTAATTGCTACCATTAATGGTACTAATATTTATGCACCAGCTGCATATGACGATACTGCGCTCGCAGCTCGTGTAACCGCACTTGAAAATATCCCTTGGGTAACTTATTATACTGGTTCTTCAACACCAAGTAATTCACAAGGAAATAATGGAGATTTATACTTCCAGACAGCACAATAAGGAGGATTAAATTATGGCAAGACAAGTAAATATTACTGATTCTGTCACCGTAAATCCTTCTGGTTATACAGGTCTTACAGGTTTAACAACAACTACCAACTATCCTGTTACAAATGGTTATGATAATACAACATCAACAACTTATGCTCGTTTTACTACAACATATAATAGTGCTGGTTATTGTTATTATACTTTTACCGTTAATGGAATTCCAAGCGGTGCCACAATTACAAGTGTTACTGCTTAGGTCAGAGTAAGAATTAACAATACTAGTCGTGTATCTAATACTAGTTGTTAGTTATATTCTGGAACTACTGCGAAGGGTAGTAGTGGGACATTTTCTTCTACTAGTTCTTCTAATATAGTATCTTTAAATAATACTGGTTCTTGGACTATATCAGACCTTGCGAATTTACGAATAAGAATTGCTGGTACTGGGTCTAATCAAAATAATAATGGTTATATTTATTTTTATGGAGCTAATGTAACAATCAATTATTCAATTCAAGGTTATGAATATACTGTTGCTGCCAACTCTATGGTAAATAATCTTACACCAACTCCTGCTTCTCAAGATATTTTTGAAGGTGGAAGTGCTATAATTACTATTAATGGTAATAGTATAGAAGATATTATTATAACTGATAATGATGTAGATGTTACTGAAAATTTAGTTCAACATACTAATACTGCTGGTAATTATAGTCCAACATTTATACCATCATCTTTCGATAGTACAAATTCAAGTTATGATAGTATTTATAATAATAACAATCCAGAAAATGGTTGTACTGAAGCTACATCTTCAACTCGCTGTTGTGCTTATTCAAATACTGATAATGATTCAACTTCTGAGCTATGGTATAATTTTGATTGTAGTTCTATACCAGCAAATGCCATTATTACTTCTGTAACTTGTGTAGTTGGTGCCTCATGTTATAGTAGTGGCTCATATTTTAGTACTAAAGAATTACAACTCTTTGTTGGTACTACTACTGCGAAAGGTTCTGCGGTTACTGTTACTGGTAATGGTAGTACATCAGCTCAACATACTGTAAATGGTGGTAATTCATGGACTCGTAATGAATTAGATGATTTAAAAATCAGATTCAGAGTTATTCGTAGTTAGACCGGTGATGCTTCGTTTAGTTTCTTCGGTGCTACATTAACAGTTAATTATACTATTCCAGCAGAAAATCCATATTACTGGACATATGAGTTAACAAATTTAGCGGCTGATCATATTATCTTAATTGATCAAGCTGGTGTATATATCCCACCAGAAGAAGATCCAGAATATACATACCATTCACTTACTATTTCAAGTATTAATGCGACAACTGATCCTGTGAATGGTACAACAAGAATTATTGAAGGTAGTAATCAAACAATTACTATTTATCCATCAGACCCACAATTAACACTCGCACTTGATAATGGTGTTGATATTACTTCTCAATTGTAGGGTGGATTACCTACCAATACCTATACAGTTACTACTCAAGTAAGTGGAGCTAGTTATGGGTTTACTTTAAATAGTGGCACTGGATATTATGTATCTACAAATAATGGCGTATCAAAATCTGCTTCAGTTGCTCGTATTAATATGGATTTTGAAAGTTCTTGTATTATAACCATTCAATATATTAACTATGCTGAAGCAAATTATGACTATGGTATGTTTGGTAAATTAGACACTGAGGTCGCTGTTGATGGTTTAACCGCGTCAAGTAGCTCATCAAGCCCGTCTGATAGTACAAGCAATTATGAATTAGCAATGGCATCAAATAGTGCTAATACACAAACTATTTCATATACAGTTCCAGCGGGATAGCACTTTATTGATGTAAAATATGGTAAAGATGATGCTACAGATAGTAATAATGACACTTTACAATGGAAAGTATTATCTGTGGAAGCTACTTCAGGTGGTGGTAATTATATATATACATTAAGTAATATATAGACTAATCATAGTTTAGTATTTATATTTGGTAATGTTAGTTATTATTTTGTTACATCTTCTGGAACAGGTTGCCGCATATTCCCAGATGGATAGACAGTTAAATTAGCTGGGCAAGGATATAATATTAAGATAGTTCCAGATCATATAACTGATACGGTTGTCTTAACTGACAATAATGTTGAACAAACATTAGAACGAGAAGATGGATATGATAAAGAAAATAACCCCGCAGTAAGTTATAATTATAGTATTAGTGCGATCAATGCAGCACATACTATAGTGATCACAAGTACAATAGCTAATAATGATTATTTATATATAAAACAAAATGGTTTATGGGTATAGATTACCAAAGTATATGAAAAAATTAATAACTCATGGGTTCAATAGAATTTATCATATATGAGTGATAATAATTTACATTATTTAAAACAAGGATGAGGAGGATTAATAATTATGACAACTGTTACTGAAACTTTTCATCCTGTTAGTATTGAAGTTCTTGATGTTAATGGAAATTAGATAAATGTAGCTAATCCAGAACGATTTATCGGAGAAACTTATGGTGCAACAACATCTGGTAATTATGGACAATATTATCTTGTAACTGGTAGTCAAGCAGAAACTTTTGGATGGATACAATTTGATTGTAGTTCTATTCCTGCTAATGCTACTATTACTGAAGTAACAGGTAAATTTAAAATATACTCATCAGGTAGTGCAACTTATATTTCTCCTCGCCAATTACGATTATATTGTAATAATAGAGCTACTGCTAAAGGATTTTCTGTTAATCAAATCACTAGTTCAACTGTAACAGATTTAGATTGTGGTACGAATTGGACTAGAACTATGTTAGATGATTTAGAATTAAGAATATATTCAAAACGAACTACTAAGAATGTTACATCTAATTATTATGTCCGTATTTATGGCGTTGATATTACTGTTACTTATGAAGTACCTGATAATGTTGGTTTATTTTTAAAACAAAATGGGGAATGGATAAATATACAAAAAGTTTATCATAAAGAGAATAATAATTGGGTGGAATAGTCATTATCATATATGAGCGATAATAATATTAAATATCTTAAACAAGGTTAATTATTTTTTAAAAAGGAATATATAAAAAAAATAAGGGCCATGCCGCCTACCAATTTTAATAATAAAAAATGTAATAAAATTGGTAGGCGGCATGGCCCTTATTTTATTTTATTCCGCAGGTTTTAATTCTTTCTTATTGGCGCTTACTTCAGCTTCAATACGCTGTGTAATGAATAGCTATAAATCGCCAACCACAGTTTGTAAATAATTTATCGCATCTTGTGATAAAATCTATATTACAGCTTCATAAGTTTTCTTAAAAGCTTCCTTTTGCGCCTCAACGCCAAACTCACCCTTCTTCTTTAAAGCTTCGGTATAGGTTTGATTCGTAGTTACAACACAACTAATAATAGTTGTTTCTAACATATCCATATACTTCTTCTGAGTATCATTATCAGTTTGAGCCTTTAACTAAGCATTCTTAGCCTTAATAAAATTAATAAGATAAGCCGCCAAGATACCCAAGACAGGAAAACCGACAATTTCCCAAATATCTTTTAGTATATTAGTCCAATCCATAAATTAAACCTCCTTTTATTCTTCAATAATTTTAAAAAATATCTTAATACTTTTAATTATATTTGCCCACGCCAGCCTTCCGGCGCGCCATAGTAAAAATTTTTTGGCAAAAAAGGAAAAAGTATTTACCAAAAAATTTACATATAACTGGAAAGAAATTTCCAAAAAATTTCCAGAAGGAAGGTAAAAAAGATGTATAATTATTATCCTCAACAGACACAGATACCCCAGCCAGCGCGGTTAGCGCCTTACCCATTAAAGGGCCATCCTGTGTCATCATTAGAAGAGGTGCGTGCCCTATCCATTGACTTTGATGGGTCTATCTTCTATTTTCCAGATATAGCCAATAAACGGATTTATACGAAGCAAATCAACGTGATGGATGGCACAGCACAGTTAAACATGTATGAGCTTAAACCTCTGCCAACAGAACCAACAGCAGAGGAATATGTGACTCGTACTGAATTCCAACAAACACTAGAGGCTTTAATAGCCAAACTTACTCCTCCATCACAAACAGAGCCAACACCTTCTGTAACAAAACAGTTTTAAGGAGGAGCTAAATGGATATTAGAAGTATGGTTCAAATTATCAGATCCGGAAAAAATCCGGAAGAATTAATTAACAACTTTATTCAAGCCCAATTGGGCGGCACCCCAATGGGTTAGAACCTCCTTGGACTAGTCCAGTCTCACGATGCGGCTAGTATTGAAAAAATCGCACGCAATATATGCCAGCAGAAAGGACTGAATTTTGAAAAAGAATTTACTGCCTTTAAACAAAATTTAGGGCTGTAAATAATAAAAAAACAAGGAGGAACAAAGTATGTTCAACTCAACAACTGGCGGCTACAGTTTAGCCGACATCGCGGCAGCAACCCGCGGTGGCTCTTATGGTGGTTCCGGCAACGGTTTCTTTGGTGATTCTGGTTGGTGGATTATTCTTCTCTTCTTATTCGCATTAGGCGGATGGGGCAACAATGGCAACTGGGGTAATGGTGGCAACGGTTCTGATACCGCAGCTCTTTATCCTTGGATGAATCAGGCTAGCATTACTAACAATGGTTTTGAACACGCCGCAACATCTGCTGCTCTTGGCGATATTAGCACTTCTCTCTGTTCTGGCTTCGCCGATGTAACAGCAGCTGTTACCGCATCTCAAAACGCAATCACTCAGCAAATGTACGCAAATCAGTTAGCAGATCTTGAACGCTCATTTGCCGCACAAACTGCAACTACTTCTGGCTTAACAAATTTATCAAGCCAGTTAGCACAGTGCTGCTGCGATAATCGTTTAGCAACTGCTCAGCTAGATGCTACTATTTCTCGTGAAAACTGTGCCGATCGTGAGGCACTCAACTATGCTACTCGTGACATTCTTGCTAGCCAAAATGCTGGTATCCAAAAGATTTTAGACCAGATGTGCAACGATAAGATTGATGCGAAGAACGAGAAAATTGCCGACTTAGAGCGTCAGCTTGCTATGGCTAACTTCTCTGCTTCACAGATTGCGCAAACAGCTCAAATCAGACAAGGACAAAATGCTGAAATTGATGCGATGTATCAACGACTCAGAGATTGCCCCGTCCCCACTATGCCAGTATATGGTATGACACCAATCTTTACCTGCCCCAGCAATAATGGTTGCGGTTGTGGCAATTACGGCACTCTCGTCGGTTAATCAATGAAAGGAGAAAAATATGGAAATAACAGCGAATACATTACAGACTGTTGCTCCTAATGGGGTTGTTGTATTTAACGACACAGCCAGTCCAGGTGGTCCTAGCATTATCCATCGGGAAGGCAGCGGCTTAGTTTCTTTACGCGGTCTTACTAATCAATGTCGTGCCAGATTTCGTATAACTTTTGGTGCTAACATCGGATTACCCGCTGACGGCACAGTGGCCCCTATCTCACTCGCTATCGCAATTAATGGCGAACCATTAGTAACTTCTACTATGATTTCTACACCAGCGGCTGTTGAAGAATTCAACAATGTTGGGCGTGTAGTATTTCTTGATGTAGTAGCAGGTTGCTGCGTACAGGTGAGCGTAGAAAATACCAGTGATGCTCCAATAGATGTTTAGAATGCGAACTTAATCGTAGAAAGGGTGGCGTAATATGGAACAATTAAAAGCTATTAAATCTACTCTTGTAAGTCTTGTTCAATCACAACTTGGCGATATCCAGCATACAGACGCAAAAGAGCTGGGTGAAGTTGTAGATATGATTAAAGATTTAGAAGAAGCTATGTACTATTGCGCCATTGTTGAAGCGATGGAGAAATCTAAAGAGGAAGGCACTGAGGATATGCGTATGCGGTCCCGTATGGGCTATACTGAATACTTTCCCCACGGCGAATATGATTGGGACAACATGGGCTGGCGCCCCTACTACTACTATCAGTAGAGCGGACGAGGCAGCGCGAACCAATACGGCGGTTCGAATTCTAGATCTACTGGCTCTCGCATGGGCTACGGCGAGGGCGAAATGATGGGTTATAGTGGCGGTCAAGGCGGTAGTTAGGGTGGTAGCCAAGGCGGCTCAAACGGCAGTGGCTCTACCTCTTATTACGGCGGACCAAACTATTACTATCACGATAGTTAGGACGGAAGTAAAATGATGTCTAGCGACATCAAACAAGTGGGACGCTATTTAAATGAACTTAGCGATGAGCTACCCCATATGATGGAAAAGTCTTCACAAGAAGATAAAAAAATGATCTCCGAAAAATTGTAGCAAATCACCCAAAAAGTAAATAAGTAATGTTATTTACAATTAATGGAGTCGTATGGTAGGTAAAAACGGTGCCGCCATACGACTCCCACCTTATGCGGCCGGATGGCTCTTTCACTATTGGAATGTGTAATAATGTAGAGAAAGTAATTTATATTATTACTGGATTAGATGAAATCTAGTTTTATAAAGTGCTTGCGCACGAGATTACACATGCCGCAATGTATAGTTATAGCGTAGGTTTAACTATTGATTAGGAAGAGCTATTAGCCGATATTATTGCTACATATGGCGGAGAGATTGTAAAAGTAACTAATAAGGTATTTAGGAAAATAAAAAAATAGGGATGGTATTAATTACCATCCCTATTTTTTGTTATATAATTAAGTTCCAGAACCAAACATACAAGTTCCTTGACATTGCGTACCACAACCATCTGAACATGAATTACTACATTTCCCCTAACAACCATCACCACAATTTTTATCACAATTTGAAGAACAAGAACCACTACAGCTACGACAATACATATTACAGTCAGTTGAACAATCATTTTTACATGCAGTAGTACAATTTATACCACATGTATGAGCGCATTGAAATCCACAACTGACACTACATAATTGAGCACAGCTACGGGTACAATTAGCTTGACAATATGTAGCACAATCAGTTTCACATGTTTTACTACAACTATGTGAACAAGTTCCACCACACTCTTCCATACATTGTCCTGCACATCTGTCACCAACTCCATTACAACCATTTTTACAACTTGTAATACAACTATCTTCACATTCTTCTGTGCATAGATTTCGACACTCGTCACCACAGGTCATTGTACAACCATATGAACATCCATTTTTACATGCTGATTTACAAATTCCTAAACAATTACCACTACACGTTAATGCCATGTTTTTTCTCCTTTATTAATCTTATGCAAGACTTCCGTCTTCCTTGTCAGAGGTAGTATTACATGTAGCATTGCAACCAAATTTACAACCTGATTTACATCCAGAAATACAATATGAATCGCATGTATTTCTACAATTACTACCGCACTAATCCATACATGTAGAAGCACAATCACTTTTACAATCAGTTCTGCATCCGTGTGCACAATCAGCACAAGCAACTTTACATGATTCATAACAACCTGTATCACATAAATCAGAGCATAAACGTTTACATAACTCATAACAATTATCTTCACAAACAGTTAAACAAGCCTCATCACACTAAGCGCAAACTGAAGAACAAATATTATTACATGATGCACAATAGGTATTACCAACACGTACAGTATTATTACCAGTACAATTTGAACCAGCACAACCAGTACCTTTACTTTCATTGTCAGCACAATTACCAACACAATATCCTACACATGCTCCATTACAAGCGCTTGATCCATTATTATTCCAATAATTCACAATAGCAATATGCTAATCTAAAGCAGGAATAATACTACCAGTGGTTTTATATTCATTAATTTTAGTAGATGATAATCCATTAGTTTTCATGTAATTATGATAAATAATATCATAAATTATATTTAAAGATGTTGCATAACTATTATTAATTATATTATTTGTTATTTCTAACTATGAAGCATTCATATCATGCGGATAACTATTATTTCCTTTAAACTAATATGATGTAACTTTACTATCTACACTAGTAGTAGCTGTTCGATTTTCATCATGTAAAAAATTATAAACAGCATTAAATAAAGTATTAAAATCATGATTAGTTGCTTCAATTTTAGATCCACTAGTATTTGCCATTGCTCTTCACTCCTTTCCTTTACTCAATAGGAAATTGAAGAGCTTTTAATATATCCAATTCCTTTTGAGAAATAATCTTTAATGCCTCATCATCAGGTAAAAATAGTTTAAATCGTTTTAAATCACCATTTTTCCAGTATTTCATATTCCAATAATAACAATTAGCTAGTACCCTAGCTTTATGCATTATGCAAATATATGTAGCACGATGATTCCATTGTCCACCACAATCTTGATAATTATATGCCGCACACTCCGCGCATCCATTAGCAATAGGACAATTAATACATTCTTCTGTGGATTCTGTAATACGCGTAATAGCTCGCATACAACGTACACAATCTTTCTGTTTTTGATGATGCATAATGCCATCATATACATTACCAATAATTACTGGAGGCACATCAGTACCCAATGATGATTCCATATAACGAATACAAGGATAAATATCTCCTTTATAATCTACAGAAATCATTTTTCCATAACCACCACACCAAGTCTAATCATCATCTAATGATTTAGGCGAACCAATATTTTCACTAAAAATAGATAAATCTATCTTATCTTCTAAATCATTTTCTAATAAATAATTAGCTAAATCTACCAACTAATGATATAATATAGTGGCATGTTCTTCTGTCCAACCTTTTTCAAATACACAATTAAGATTAATATCTTCATATCCTGAATCAATTAATCCAATAACTGCATCTTTTGTATATTTAATATTAGCTGGTGCAAGTGTCATCTTACTACCCATTTCACGATGTAATACTTCAGTCCAATGTTTTACACCAGCCATAGCTATATCATAACTACCAGTCCCATCTGGGAATATACGACAACTATCGTGTAATTGTTTATTACCATCAATAGAGATATTAAAACTTAAATGATGTAAATGCTTTTTCATATAAGCCTATACTTTTTCATCAAAGTATAATACACCATTAGAGCATAATGAAATCATATGATTATATTGCCAAGGATGGTCTCTTAAAATCATCTATTCTTCAAAATAATCTGTAATTTCATCAATTAAATCTATTTGTAAGAAAGGCTCTCCACCGATAAATTCAATAATACAAGCAATAGAATTACGAGAATCAATGTACTCAGCTGTTTCAGGATCTGGATCTAAAATTAAATCGATGAACCTTTTAGCAACGTCCATCGACATAACATGAGTACCCTTATTAATTTGATAACAGTAAGTACATCTTAAATTACAAGCATCTGTAACCTAAAATGTTATATTATGAACTAACTATTTACCGGCTTGAGCTAGTGGGTGATCCCTGTATAAACGAGCAATTTCATCCTAATACTACTCAATATGCCGTGCCATAATTAATCCTCCACAGTAATAGTAACAATGTTAGTATGATAATCTAAACTCCAATTAATAGGGTTACTTACGGCTTTACGCACATAATTACTTTCAATATTACTTTTTGCCTGTTCAAATGCAAAATATTTATCATCATAATCTTTCTGATAAGCTGCCATGCGCTCTGCAGGCACAGCAATATTTTTCTCTAAAATATGTGTAATAATATCACGACGAGCAGAACATTCAATATCTGCACGCTGAGTTGCATTCTTTACATCTTCTGGAACTTCAATAGTAATAGTTCTCATTTTGAAATCTCCTTTTTCACTTTATATAAATATTATATTATATTTTTTTATAATTGTCAAACAGTAGAAGTGCCTGAGCAATTAGTATAGCAAGTAGTATTACAATCAGTAGCACAAGTATCAGTGCAAGTAGTCTAACAACCACTACTACAACCACCATAACAACCACTTGAACATCCGGAATGACCACAAGAACTAGTACAACCTTTAGAACACCTATTTTTACAAATATTATCACAAGTCTAACAGTCATCCTGACTGCCACCACTACACCAACCAGTACAAGTAGTGCCACAATAACAAGAACCAGCTTTACTCTTACCATCTGCTGTACCATAACATCCACCCACACAGAGACCAATACAAGCTCCACGGCAGCCATGAGCACTATCCTATCCCGTTTTATCTTTATAGGTATTTATCCAATTTAATACTTCAGTTGTTGTACCATCTGCTAATACTCTATGTCCAGAAGCAGAGTATTTTAAACTACCAATATTATTAACAATTAATATTTTATTAAATAAATCTCCACCATAATTCATAGCCATAGAGGCTCCAGCAGTAAAAGTTGGATTATAACTGGTAAGCATGGTAGATAAAGTCTAATTATTTACTGTTAATCCACGATTAGAAAATAATGTTTTAACAGCTGCTAATAAAGCCGTCATATCACTAGCAGTGGCAGTACTACCAGTTGAAATTGCCATATTTTAAACGCTCCTTTCTCACAGGATAAAAATAAAAAGAGGGGTATATATGCCCCCTCTTATAATTTAAATATTTAACTAACCGCCAACATAATACTTTTCTGCTTGAGTTAAATTATGCTTATATTTAGCTTCTACCATAGCAAAGAGTGAATCTCCCTCGTGATTCCCTCCTAACTATTTATAAGTAATATGTTCAGCTAATATATTTTCATACTCAATTAATGTGATTATATGGTCATCATCCAACAGCCTATGACACTCATCTTTAAATGCGCGGCCTTGTACGGTGAGCATGCCGCTTTTAACGGAACCGAACTCATCCTTCAAGCTCTTAATATCTTCACGAATGCCCTTATCTGCCTCTAATAACCCATCATCACGTTTATCAACAACAGAAATAAGATTCGCATAACACGAACTCATTTGGGATTGCATTTCAACTTTCTATGTATCAAGACGCGTATCAAAAGCAGCCAATTCTGCTTTGACTGCATCTTGTTGTTTATCTAATTTTTTATCAATAGTATCTATTAAATCTTTATCATGCCGTTCACGAGCCTCACGAATTAATTTCAAATGATGCTTGAACAAGAAAGCTCCTCCAGAAACAATAGCTCCAAAGAGGACTTCTAACCAATATTTGGCAAGCCATTCTAACATAATATAGCACCCCTTTACAAAGATTTCTATCCATTAGATATGCTTTTTTAAAAGGATGTATTATAAAAAGTCGGCCTTAAAAAGCCGACTCATTATTTTTTATATATGATGCCCCAATACAAATAGCATCAGCTGCATCTTGTGACACTTTTAAATTAAATGTACTTACTACATATGCTTGCGCGTTTTTCTTCTATTCTGCCCTTGTACGTCCTTTAATATTTAATGCGGATTTCCAAGTCTAAGAATGTATAATATGATACTCTATATGTTTTTCTGTCAATAATTCCTAAATTACTCCAAATACTTCTGCTAATACTTTATATGTAGTTACGCCTGCCATCCCACTCTATAACTAAATATCTTCAAATAATACTATATCTACTTTCTAATCTTCTATAAACTAAATAATTGTATTTCTTAATTCAACTAATCTTTCACCAATATCATCTTGTGTTAATGTAAATGTTCCTGTTTCTAATAATTCTTCGTTTTCAAATACCGCATATCCGCTCGTTCTGCTCGCTTGGTCTAGTGCGAGTAGCTTCATAAAGTAGAACCAAAACCGCCATCACGTTTTACCAACTTGACATTATCAATATCAAGTTTGTTCATAGGCATTACTAATCCTTGCGCAATACGTTCGTTCTTTTCTACTAAAACTTCATTATCAGTTAAATTATAAACCTATACAAAAATCTAACCTTCATTATCAGGATTATCAACATAATCAGCATCAATAATTCCAATGCCATTAGCTAAAATTAAACCTTTTTTCTTTGGTGTAGAACTACGTAAAGCAATCATTAGCCATGAATTCTCCTATAAATAGCATTTAACTCCAGTAGGAATTAAAGCAATACTATGTGGTGAAATGACGGTGTCTTCCGCACAAAATAAATCATATCCAGCACTATCAATAGTAGAACGTACTGGATACTATGCTTCTGGAAAAGCAGCAACGCGTTCAAATTTACTCTATTTCATTACTCTTCTCCCCAAAACTTTTCATATACTTTACCAATTTTTACTTCATACCCGGCATCTACTACAATCCCCTTCTTCTTCTTTTCCTTATACTTAGAAGAATGAGTAACAAGACTGTAATTTATTGCGCCAGCCTTCATTTCTTCAATAAGAGCAGTAACTTCTTCTTCGGTATTTACGCGGTATGTCTCAACTGTGCTTAACAAAGTTTTCATATTAATTAATTTCCACCTTTAATCTTGTATTATTATATAATGTATCATTAATTTTATACACCTCTTGGGCCAAACCTGTTAATATTTCGATAGGCCCATATAAATGAATAGCATTAGCATCATTACTAATAAAAGCATTTAATAAACTACCAGCTAATTGGTCAAAATATACATCACCAATAGACTCAACTACTTGCGTCTCACTATTACATTTATAAATAGTTTGCGCACGAGTGCCTAAATTAAAATCACATACAATAGTTATAGTTGACATTCTACTACCCCCAAATCATAATTAAAAAATACATACATACTAGTATCATTATCTTTACGAACCCAAACTTCACAAGTATTTGTATCTTCTACAAATTCAATATCAATTAATTCACCAATATTATCTACACACTCTTCAAATACATCAAGAAAATGCTCGGGATATTGAGAATCAATATGAAATACGGTATAATAGCGCACTGGGTCATTAATATTATGATTTAATAACATATAATAGTGCCCTGATGTATTGGTTATATATGTTATTAATTTCTATTTTGCGGTTTCTCGTTCTGCGCTCTCTTTAACTAGCACCGGCATTTTTGCATAAGCTATTTTATTAAGTTGATATGCCGTTAACTAGATATTAGATTGCATAGGAAGTTTCTTTTTAAAATTAAATTTACGTCTACCCATTAATCTCTCTCCTGTATAATATAGCAATATTCATCAGGGGCGTATCCATCAAATATAGTCTATTGAGTTTCAGCGTCATCATGCTATTGGATAATCTAAAAATCATATCCATGTACTGATACTAAAATTTTTATAAACTAAATAGCCTCATCCCAAGAAAAAGCATTTGATGCTAAACGAGGCTCTTCGTTTTCTCGCTTACAATAAATGCTTAACATTTGCAATCCCTCATTAAACGGTCATACCAAGTTCTATCCATCTCTTTTAAATTAGATAGTTTTAAATAATGAGTAGGTTCTTTAATACGGCCTGTCCAATCATAAAAAGGACCATATTCACTTTCGCCCACAAAGAAATGCCCGATAATAGGGTCATAATATATCTATAACTCAAAACGAGTAGCAAGAATACATGCCATCCAATAACAATTTCCTGTTAACCAATTCGAATCAGTAGGAAATCTACGATGTAAAAACTCCACTATTTCAGCTTCTTTCGTGTCATCTAATTTCATACTTATTTCAGCAATTTTACGTGATGCTTCTTCTAATGTCATAAAGATACTCCTTTATTTCTTATACCTCATTATAACATAATTTTTTAGAAAAGTCAACATAGTAAAATGGCGGATTACCAATTTTTTGGTAATCCGCATAAGTTTTAAATATAACTATCTAAACCAGTACCAGCATTATTTACTACTGTAACTCTATAAGGTACTAGAGTATTACTCTCTACTATATAAACTAAATAAGTATCTAAACCAGTACCAGCACTATTAACTACTTTAATTGTATTTAATGCTTTCCAAACCGCATATAATACAATAGTTGCAGATGGTGTATATGATGCTCCTGGACTATATGAAGCAGAAGTTGCTGTTGAAGAAGTACTCCATCCAAGTAACTAATAACCAGTACGTGTACACTAAGCAACAGTTGGTAATGTTACTGCTCCCTATGATCCGGTTGATGAGTTATATTGAGCATAAATAGTTTCTGCCGCCGTGACGCGACTACTCGTAGTACGCTATGTGCCACCACTAGTTGCAGTAAACCAACCTTTAAAACTATAAGTAACTGGTTTAGTAGAAGTCTAACTTGTTTTAGTTGTAGAGCCGCCATTCGCATTAAAAGTTACTGTTAATGAATTTGTAGTAGTTGCTGCTTTTGTTGGAGTTCCAGTCGGTAATGTATATGATGTTCCTTCTTTTGTAGATGACCAAATCGCATATAAAGTAGCTCCAGCATTAGTTGAATATGTGCCACCACTACTATAATTAGTTCCTGTGCCACTAGAATTAGTATTCCAATAAGTTTGCGCATATTTATATCGCCATTTAGCACTACCATTACTACCAGACCAAGAACCTCCATTAGCATTACCTGTAATAGTAACTGTGCTTTCTGAACTATAATTTGTTGCAATAAAAGTTCGTAAAGTTAAATTAGTCCCATATGTTTTAGTCTGAGAAGCAGGGGCAGTCCCATGGCCATTAGCATTATAAGCTACTGTCCAAGTATTAATTTTCCAAACTGCATATAAAGTAGTAGTACCATTAGATACTGTAATTGTTCCACCAGGTGAATAAGATGCACTAGTAGCAGTAGAAGAAGTACTCCATCCTAAAAAAGTATAACCAGTGCGCGTGGGACGAGTGGATGAAATAGTAAACGTATAACTAGCACTGGTACCTATATTACTACCAGTTTGACTACCAGGTGCTCCACTACCACCATTTGCATTATACGCTAATGTATAGCTATACGCTGTTTCATTAGTTGTATAAGTAACTATACAGGATATGAACTGCTCCAAGCTAATACAACATGTGAGGTTAAATTAGCATTAGCAGGACCAAAAATAACTCCATATGATGGGAGTGTAGTTCCGGATAATGTTGCTGTTATTTGTGTATTATTAGCAGTAATTTGCCCACCGCCAGAGGCCTAATTACGTATATGCTATAAAACTGGTGTAGCAATTCTTTGCCAAGGTTCGGTAGAAGAACCAGCATTAGCTTTCGCACAAATAGGATAATTCTATGTACCACTAGTAGGAATAGTGCCAGAAGCTACGGTAAATCGTAACTAAATAGAAGTAATAGTTTTTTTACTATATGTACTTAATGCGTTGGCATCAAATAAAGCATATACAGCAAAACTAGCTTTACCAGTATTGCCACCAACCCATAAACCACTTGTATAAGCTGAATATCCAGTATAAGTTGAACTATAAGAAGCACGTCTACCACATTTAACATCTGTTGCATTTAATGTATAAGTATATGCCATACTTTATACCTCTTATACTTTTACAAGAACTATATCGCCAGCAACCGCACCAGAAGGAACAGAAGCAGAAGCAGTCACAAAGATACGACGTATTGTACTATCGCTAGAAGTAATATTTCCTTCGGCACGACCACTAATACCAGGATATGATGTTACTGGAGCAATTGTTTGGGATGATATAGTTGTAGAACTTGTGTAAGCTGTCCATGTAGCTAACCAATCTGTGTATAAATGATATTTTCCACCACCACGTAAATAAAAACAAGCATTACTACTATTTGTAAATTGTGTATATCCAACTGGTGCAGCTTGGCCACTGGCTAAGAAAATCTAATCATTTTGTAATACAATAGTTTTTGCATTTGTTGTTCCCCAACCACAAGCAGTTGTTAATATTTCTACAATGGCTGTAAAACCAGCAGTATGACTAGACCAACTTGGTTTTGTTCCGCTATCTAATTCAACTGCACAACGAATACGATGGAAACCATTTGCACTTGGAGTAGATAATGAAGTACATACAGGATACCAAGTATTCACATTTTGGCTGCTTAAATCAATAGTTTGTAAATGTTCATATTGATCAGCTTTTGCAAATTGATTTTTATTTACTGCACGCAATTCATATCCATTCCAACCTGCTAACCATGTATAATCACCGTAATTTAAACCAGCTTTGTTGTAAGCAGAAGTCATAGTAGAACTACCATCTACTAGTCCATTAGCATTACCATTTAAAGTAACTGCTCCAGCAGCAGTAGAATATACAATCCACTTACTATTAGTATAATCCCAAAGACCAGCATTTTTAGAATTTTCACCAATTATTAAACCTGCTTTATGGTCTGAAGTATTATTAACAATCAGAGCTGGCTCGCCAGTTTTAGCAATAGTAAGATCACCATTCCCAGTAAGAGATCCACCCAAAGACCAAGCATTATTTACATTCTATAAATAAGTTGCTGCATTATTAGATCCATTTTTACTTATATAAAAATTACCAGCATTGGTGAAAAGTCCCCAGGTATTGGCACTAGTGCCACTATCTCCAGTATTATCTGTTCCACAAAATGTAATTGCATTCCAACCACCAGTAGATGGGTGTAACCGAATTCCTTCTGTGTAATTACCAGTTGTTATATTTTTAAAATGTAGTGTACTATTTAGTGTAACATCATTTTTAAATGTTTTAACTCCGGCAAAGCTCTAACCTGCAATAGAAACAATACCAGCTACACTATCTGATGCCACAGGCAAATTCTTTTTAGTAGCTGTAATTTTTCCTTTGCTATCTTGCGCAACTGTATCAATAAAAGCAGTAGCAGTATCATTAGTTGCAGTTGGACTATTAGTAGCTAATGAACCAGCTGTAATTAACCCATTTGTGGTTGTATATAACGCCTAATCTGCTAATGTACCTATTGCACCACCATTTGAAATATTGCCATGTGTATGATTATGTAAAGCAAAACTGGATGCTAAACCCAAAGTATACCATCCCTAATTGCCATTAGCATCTTCTGACCATAAAAATTCATCTTGCGTATCATGGCAAATAACTACATATCCTAAATCTGGTGTAATACTTGAATTATCAGAATATAAATGAACAGGATTTGTCGTACTTGGATAATTAACATTATCACGATCACTAATTAAAGTTTCAGAAATTACACCAGCAAAAGTTAAAGCTGAGGAAACACCTAAGTCAGATGCATATAATGTTACATCACTACTACCATTATAAGATTTATCACCAATAGTGATAGCATGGTCTAACTATCCATGATAAGTATCAGCATAAACATCAGACCAAGTACCAGTAGCAGTATTATTACCTAAATTTAAACCAGCAGTGCCTGGTACAATATCACCAGACATAGTACCACCGCTTAATTTTAAATAAGTAGTATTAATAGGATTGCCCTCAATATCATTATCTGTTTTATCTGCATTTAATGCAATACGAGTTAAATGATTTTCTTTTATCGCATCAATATAAAATTTTCCATCATCGGGTGTAAACCAACAATAACCTTCTGTTAGTCCTTGATTGCCTAAATTATTAGAAGAGCCTTTTGCTATTTTAAATAAAGCCATATTTTATAAACCTTCCTTTTTATCTAATGCGTATCCAAATACGTCCATTTACTTTAACTTTTCCAGTTCCCCATTCTTCATAGTCTGGAATTTCAGAAATTGTACCAATAATACGACTTGGATATTTTTCTTCTTCTTCTTCTGTCATAATACTTACAGTTCCATTAGGACCAGAGCAAACAGGCCATCCAATATGTGCTCTAAACTTTTCAATAGATTCATAGGGATATGCTAAAACACGTCCATTAGAAGCAATAGGAGTATTATATCCATTTTCTTCGTCCTAACCAATAGCAAAACCAAACGTATCAGATACAATCTCACAACCACGTTCTAAACGCTGTGTTGTTAAAGCTAATGAACCATCACCAAGTTCTTTGATACATCTACCAGGTTCTTGATTTTCATTAGGGTTATCTTTACGATATTCAGCATAGTCATTCCATACTGCGCCATAAATTTTAGCAGCCTATAATACCCCATTGTCTATATCGTATGCCATACCCTAATCATAGCCATTTTCTGTACGACTTGTAGCTGAACCAATCCAATAAAATTTTGTGCCTAAAGTGCCAAAACTAAACCATTTAGAAGATGCTGTATTAGTTTGCCGCATCCAAGGCCAGTAACCACCAGCATCTGTTGCATTACCGACATTATAAGCACCATTAGCACTATTTTGTCCTGCAATCCAAGTACCACCTGTAGATGGCGCTGTTAATCCACCATTTGTCCCTAAAATTAATTTATTAGTATATGTACTACCACTGTTTGAACTATAAGCAAAACCTAAACCGCTGCTTCCATCGCTGGTATTACGTAAATTACCAATAATCCAATTAGTAGCATACCATCTAAAATTCAGACCATGACGCATCGCAAAACCAGTAGCAGGTGAGCTATTACCTAAGTCTTTTACTGTAATTTCATTAGCTTCAGTGGCTGTAGCTAAGGTTGGAGTCGTTGTGTTAATCCCCCCAGCAGTAGTAGCTGTAGCAGCATTACCACTAACACTAATATTCCATGTTCCACCCTATTCTATAACAAAACGATGTGCATTGGTTGTTAAATCTCCACCATAGCCAGAAGTAGTATATAACCAACCATCACTCGCTAATCCTATCTATGCCTAGACACGACCACCCCAATGAAAAGTCATACGTGGAGCAATACCCCATGTATCTGATTGAGCTGATCCATAATTATATTCACGAATTTCTAAGCCTGATTCGGTATAGCTTCCTCCGGTTGTATTACCAACATTAGCACAAACAAGTTTTGCTGGTAAAGTTAGATTTCCTGCAGTATCAAAAGTAGATACTTTTCTATAATTCCAACCATCTTGTAAATTTGATATAATCTAAACATCACCATCATTACAAACCTACATAATCTCTCCACCGGCTGTGCCTGCTTGGGCAGTTGCTAGATCTGCACTTTCACCACCACCGATAATAGTTTGACCACCACCACCTATAGCAATACCATTTCCATATATATCTGAAGTATTGTCTATAAAACGAATCATACGAGATGTATTTTTTGTTCCTTTATAATAAATACCAGCTCCATTTGAACGACCTAATGTTAAATTATCAAAAGGATAGGTTGAATCACCTAAATTACCACCTGTTGTTAATACACTGTTGTTAAAAATAAATGGAATATTCACACTATTATAAATATGACAAAAACTTGCATTTTGTGAACCAATAGTAACAGTATTACTATTAGCTGTAATTTTTAATGTACCACCTGAAATAGTATCTGACCAAGTATTATCACCACGCCAGAATTTAGCAGTGGTACCAGAAGTAGAAAGTGCGGTCGCGGTATCAGCATTTCCGGTAATAGAAATTCCCCATGTACCACTATTATATACATAAGTCCTTTCATAATAATTATAGTTATTTGTACCAAAACTTACTAAACCAGCATCTAAATTATGATAAAGAAAAGTGGAATAACGAGGATAACCATTACTTATATCTGATACATTATAAATATTTCCAATACATGGACCTTTACTATTAGGATTATATGTACCTATATGTAACGCAGCATTAGCATAATGATCACAAATGTATTTGATAAATGCTTTTCTATTAGTTTCATCATCTGTAGTTGTACCAGATCCCGTCATATCATAAGAAATATTACCAAATGTGCGCACTTGATTATTTAATGAGCCTGCACTATCTGCATTAATTGGAGAGCGTGTAGTTGTACCATTTCCATCATAATCGGCGTCAATATAAAACAGTTTTGTGCTAGTATCATAATAAGCATATCCATCAGTAGGTATACGATAACCAGCAGCATTTGAATCTACTAATTTCGCAGTTTCATTACCTTTAAATATTTTAAATAGAGCCATTGAATAGCCCTCCTTATAAAAAATTCTAAAATAAAAAATCGGGGTGGTCCCGCAAAAGAGCAGAACTACCCCGTATATATAAAAAGTGCTAATATAAAAAAATTACACGAAAGGTATCTTACTCTTTCAATAATTTTAAAAAATCTTATTAATTAATTTAAATGAATTGCCCAAATATTTGATTTATAAAAAAAATTATGTTATAATATATTTAGAAAATGAAAAGAAAATTAAAATCTCTTGTCCAAGAGAATAAAGAAAGGAAATAATATGATGAATAAGTTTATGGCTGGCTTGGCAACTGAACACGACCACGTATATACCGAGAATGGCGGCAAGGCTTATCGTTCTGCGGGCGATGCTTTGATGGACCTGTTCGCGCACGGTGGCGCTTATCGTTCTCGTAGTGATGCTGATTGCGTCCTCCTGTTTAAGAACGCTTATCAGGAAAACCCTGAATATGCCTTGAAGTGCCTATTCTATCTGCGTGATATTCTTGAAGGTCAGGGCGAGCGCCGTTTCTTCCGCGTATGCCTTAATTGGCTTGCGCGCACCGATGCAGCTGCTGTTATCCGTAATATGCAGTATATTCCTGAGCTTGGTAGATATGATGACCTGTATGAACTGGTTGATACCAACGCAGAAAAGGCTATGTTCGACCTGGTGAAGGCGCAGCTGATTTTGGATATTAAGTCCAAGACTCCTTCTCTACTTGCTAAGTGGTTGAAGTCTGAAAATGCGTCTTCCAAGCGCACTCGTTATCTGGGTCGTAAGACTCGTGAAGCCCTGAATATGACTCCTCGCGTATATCGTAAGACTTTGTCTATGCTGCGCGAGCGTATCAATATTGTTGAGCGTCTTATGTCTGCGGGTCAGTGGGACCTTATCGAGTTTGATAAGATTCCTTCTCAGGCTGGTTTCCGGTATCGCAACGCTTTTGCGCGTCGTGATATTTTAAAGGCAAAGTATGAGAAGTTCGTGAAGGACGAGAAGACTACTGTCAATGCCAAGGCACTGGCTCCTTATGAGGTAGTGTATCAGGCTCGTAATTGTCATACTCCTGATTTACAGGATATTAATCGTCTTACGATTAATAAGTATTGGGCAAACCTTCATGATTACTTTGAAGGCTGCACTTTAAATGCTCTGTGTGTTGTGGATACCTCTGGTTCTATGACCTGGAGTTATGGTAATAACAGTAATGTGCTACCTATTGATGTAGCTATTTCTCTCGGTCTTTACGCAGCAGATAAGGCTAAGGGGCCTTTTGCTGGTCACTATATCTCTTTCAGCTCTCGTCCTCAGTTGATTAAGGTAGAAGGTGCAGACTTTGTAGACAAGGTACGTCGTATTTATGCAACTAATCTGTGTTCTAATACCGACCTTGAAGCTACTTTTAATATGTTGCTAAATACTGCTGTCAAGAATCATTGTAAGCAGGAGGACCTGCCTGGTAGTATTGTAGTTATTACCGATGGCGAGTTTGATAGTATGGTATGTGATAATTACCGAGATAATTGGGGTTATCAGCATACTATAAGCCTTAATACTTGGCAGACTGTTGGTGAAGCCATTCGTGAAAAGTGGCAGCGTGCTGGATACCAGATGCCCAACTTAGTTTTCTGGAACGTGAATAGCCGTAATGACCAAGTGCCTATGAAGATGGAAGCTGGCGTAAGCCTCGTTTCTGGATTCTCTCCTACCACTTTCCAGATGATTATGAGCGGTAAGACTGGCGTAGATCTGATGTACGATACCTTGAATAAGGCTCGTTACGCAGGCATTAAGTAAAAAATATATAATAAAACGCGGTTTCCAGCTTAATCCGATCGGAAAGACCTGGAAGCCGCTTTTCTTATTTGAAAATATTAAAAAAATATGATATAATAATATATAAGAAATAAAAAAGGAAGTGATAACTATGTCTAATTATGCGGTTGCTGATTTGCATGGTCGGTTTGACCTGTATCAACAAATTAAAGCTTTTCTTAAACCAGAAGATATGGTATATTTTCTGGGGGATGCGGGAGACCGTGGTCCAGAACCCTGGGAAACCATTAAAGCTATTTATAATGACCCCCAGTTTATTTACCTCAAAGGTAATCACGAAGATATGCTGGTAAAATTAATGGACGCCGATCTAGCAGGGGGACCTGTATATGAAGAGGAATGGCTGGTTAGTATCAATGGTGGAACGAGAACTTACCAGAGCTGGTTAGCTGAAAACGAAGACGATAAGAAAGAATGGTATCGTTGTTTAAAGCATTTGCCCACTTGGCGTACATATACTAATCCTGATAATATACTTATCTGGCTTACTCACGCCGGTTTTACTCCTGACCGCACTATCCCTAATGATTATGATTTGGTATGGAGTCGGGCGCATTTTAACACTCCGTGGCCAGAAGGTTATGAGAATGTAGTGATGATACACGGGCATACTCCTATCCCCGCTTTAATTAAGGATATTAATGAGTATGTTGAGCTTTTCCAAACTAATGCAAATGAATATATTTGGCAAGATTGGGATGGCGGCGCGCTCTGGTACTGTAATAATCATAAAGTCTGTATTGATTGCGGGGCGGCCTGGTATGACTGCTGTGTGCTATTGGACTTAGATACGTTTGATGAACATATTTTCCAGGGTAAAGATTTCAAACCTGAATTTCTTACGGAGGAATTTTAATTATGGCATATGTTCAGCATCGTTTCTTCTGTTTGAATTGTGGTAAAGAAGGTATTCCTGTTTATCGTAAGCAAGGACGAGAACGCGAAAAGTTCCATAGAAAAAAGTTATACTGCCCCTGGTGTCGTTTAACTATCAATCATATAGAATGCACTAATGATGCCCAAGTCCAAAAATTTAAGGAAGAATTTGCGAAAGGAGCGTATGAAGATGAAGCAAAAGAATCTCTACTTGCTTGTGGGGGCCCCAGGCTCGGGTAAGAGCACCTGGCTCGCTACGCAGCAGTTTGTTAATGCTTGCTATATTTCGCGTGATGCTATTCGGTTTTCCCTTGTGGCCGAAGATGAGCCTTATTTTAGCCGTGAGCACGAAGTATTTGATACGTATATCACATCTATTCAGGAAGCTTTAGACGGTACTGAGTATGATGTAATTTATTGCGATGCCACGCAACTGAATGAGAATGCGCGCAACAAGGTGCTTGATAGACTTGACCTTTCCAATGTCAAACAGATTTATGCTGCTGTATTGCGTCCTTCTCTCGCAGAAACCTTGCGTCGTAATGCCAAGCGTACTGGACGCCAGCGCGTACCTGATAGTGTGATACAGCGTATGTATAATTCTTATACTGATCCGGCCAAGGACCGCAAGTATTCTATTACTCCTATTTATGTAGAAATATCTAATGAAGCTATGTCAGAAGTTCAAAAGAAAATTTGGATTACATCCGACTTACATATTAATCACGATCGTGAATTTATTTTTAAGCCCCGTGGTTTTGAGAATATTCAAGATATGAATAATGCCATTGTGGAACGATGGAATGAAGTAGTGCAGCCTAATGATGATGTATATGTTCTTGGCGATTTGATGCTTGGTGATTCTACGACTGGTATTGAATACTTAAAAAAGTTAAATGGTACTTTACATATCATAGTAGGTAATCACGATACCGATACTAGAATTAATTTATATCATCAGCTGCCTAATGTAGCAGAAGTAGAATTAGCTATTAAATTGAAATATAAAAAGCATCATTTCTTTATGACGCATTACCCCTGTTTAACTGGCAATCTTGAAACAGAGGCATTAACTCAAATGACTCTTAATCTTTACGGGCATACGCATCAAAAGACGAATTTCTATAATGATATGCCTTATATGTATCACGTGGGTGTAGATTCTCATAATTGCTATCCTGTACTTTTGGATGACATTATTAAGGATATGTATAATAAAGTAGAAGAATGTAAGAGCTTTCTATAAGGAGGAATTATAATGACTGATAATACACATTATTCTTATGATGAAAAAACTGGCATAGCCATTGTAGATAAAATTATTGATGGAAAATATGTTCGCGGCGAGGCGCATGTTGCTCCACAGGACAAGCCTTATGCTAATGCTTTTACAGGTTATGCGATTGCGGAATGTAGGTTAAATATTGATTATGCTAGACAGCATATTGAGTATGACCTGAAACCGCAGCTTTTCATTCTTAATCACCTATTAGGAACAATGAAGAAAAGCCCGCGTTTCAATCCTAATAGTTATGAAGCAAAACGCATTTACGCTGAACGCCAGAATATTTTAGATGATATTGAACAGTTTAAGACCTATATTGATGCCACCAAAGATTATCTAAATGACTATATCCTTGCTAAGGATAGTTTTTATCGGCGTTTAGATAAAGGCCAAAAATAATTAAAAAATCTATTCTCTTTTTCATAAATATCGTAGAAGAAGGGAGTGATTTATCATAAATATTCTTTTATATGTATTAATAGGCATTTTGGCCTATACTATTATTTTTCCTGCTCTTGAAGCGATTGGCGCTTATATCTGTCAATGGATAGAGGTAAAACGAGCTAAGTTAGTAGTTGAACAAACTAAACTTAAAAAAGAAATCGCTGATATTGAAGAGGATGATAAAGAAGAATATCAAACTCGTGTAATCGGTTTCCAAACATCATCCTCCGACGACGAAGAATATGATGAGGAGGAAGAAGACGAGGATGATTAAATTTTATGATACTTGTTCGTTATTAAAAAAAGCTAACACGCTTTTTGATGATAACGAACTTTTTGCTATATCTTCTATTAGCTTAGAAGAATTGGAAAACATAAAAACTTCTACCAGTAGAGATAGTGAAGTAAAATATGCGGCCCGTGCTGTTTTACGCGAATTAGATGCCCATGTTGGCTTATATTCAGTCATTATTTTTACTAATTCTATGTTAAACCCAATTATTGAAAAAGATTTACCAATTACAAATGATACGAAGATTTTAGCATGCGCTGTTTCTTATCCACAAGAGCTAACATTTATTACCAATGATTTCGCCCTAAAAGCATTAGCTCGTTTATTTTTCACACATGTAGAATCTATCCCAGATGATATCGATGATGAATATACTGGATACAAAGAAATCATCTTAAACGATGAAGAAATGGCATAGTTTTATCAGCATCCAGATACTAATAATTTTGGTTTATTAATTAATGAATATTTACTCTTATAGAACCAATAGCATGAGTTAGTTGATGTATTAGTATGGACGGCTGATGGTTATCGGCATTTATCGCATAAAGATTTTGTATCAAATTAGTTAGGCACTATAAAAGCTATGTATAATGACCCACAACAAGATTGCGTGGTTGATAGCTTTTTAAATAATCAAATTACATTAGTAAAAGGACCCGCTGGGTCAGGAAAAACGCTCCTGTCTCTCGGGTTTTTATTTTATCAATTAGAGCGTAATAAAATAGATAAAATTATTATCTTTTGTAATACTGTCGCTGCCAAGAATGCGGCTAAGCTAGGTTATCTGCCAGGCACGCGCGATGAAAAATTACTAGATGCCTAGATTGGTAATCTACTTATTAGCAAGCTGGGTAGCCGCAGTGAAGTAGAGCGTTTAATATCAGAAGAAAAACTAGTATTATTGCCAATGTCTGATATTCGTGGATATGATACTACTGGTATGCGCGCTGGTATCTATATTTCTGAGGCGCAAAATCTTGATATCCCATTAATGAAACTTGCCCTTCAACGTATTGGTGAGGATAGTATTTGTATCATTGATGGTGATGCGAAAGCCTAGGTTGATGATATAGATTTTGCTGGAAGTAATAACGGTCTTCGTCGCGTTTCTAAAATCTTCCGTGGCCACGATATATATGGGGAAATAGAATTAAAATATATACATAGGTCTAAAATTGGCCTCATAGCAGAAGCTATGTAAAATAAAGGGAGGTATAACCAATGAATATGCTAGAAAAAGGCAGTCGTGGTGAGGAAGTTAAAGAACTTCAAACCGCATTAATTAAATTGGGATATTCCGTTGGTGCTACCGGTGCTGATGGGATATTTGGTCCAGCAACTGAAAAAGCTCTACGCAAATATTAGCAAGAGCACGATGAACCAGTTACAGGTAAGCTTGATGAAGAAACCTGGGCTGATATTGAAATTGATTTAGATATTTTACAAAAAAAAGAAGCAAATAAACCTGCCACTACACCAGTGCCAGCCGCAAAAACTTATTCTACTGTTATGATTGGCGGAGCCTCTGGCGATGAAAATCATAAAGCTAAGGGGGGCCAAGCTGGTAATTAGACTGGTAAAGAATTAAAAATCCAAAAGTGGTATAATGGTAAATGGAATGTAGTATTACGTCCAAAAGATGCTACATTGGCAGAAAACTTAGCTATTCAGTGCGAAGGTGCTTGCGGGAATATGAATATTGGATATGATTAGGGCGAACGTAATACAATATTACCAGCAGCAAAAGAAGCAGGATGGATACTAGCAAAAATTGATACTCCTTGTGAATGTGATTGTAGCTCATTAATGTCAGTATGTTGTATTTGTTGTGGTCTATCTGAAAAATATTTTTATGTTAAGCATAATCTTAGCACAACAAAAACAATAGAATCAGCTTGTAAAAATACAGGCGCATTTGAAATACTTACAGATAGTAAATATCTAACACAAAAAGATTATTTAAAACGCGGCGATATCCTAGTTGCCGCAGGCAGTCATACTTGTATGGTTTTACAAGATGGCAGCAAAGTAGAAAAAACAGCAACAGTAACTAAACCCACATTAGTAGATAAAATTAAAGATTTATTTACACCTAGTATTCCTAAAAATAATGGATATATTGGTACAGTTACTGGTGGTTCTGTTTATGTGCGGACTGGCCCCGCAAAAACTTATCCAGCTAAATATGTTGCACATCGTGGAGATAAAGTCTTAATCATTGAAGAAAAAGATGGATGGGGCCGTATTGAAAATGAACAACCTCGCTGGATTAGTTTAAAATATATTAGCAAGGAGGTATAACAAAATGAAACGAGAATTTTCAAAATCCTTGTTAATTCAAGAGTCTATTCTTATTTGGATTAATACTATTGCAATGTTAATTCTAGCCTTTATTTGTGTGTTATTTGGTTATCTTGGTGAATTACCTTGGTTATCCGTAATGGTTGGCTTGCCTTGGGGTGCTTATGGCGTTAGTCAATATGCTTATTACCAAAAGGCAAAAGCTGAGAACACTGAGGGCGGCATTAAATATGAAACAGTATTACAAGATTATGTAAAAGACGATATTCTTGGATAATTTTTTTTACCGGTTAAGATTTTATATCTTAACCGGTTTTTTCTTTTATAAATTTGACAAAAATAATAAAATATTATATAATTATAATATAAATAAAAATATATTCCCTATTATTATTATAGAAAAATTATTTGCGATAGTCAAGTAAGGTGGTGAGATAGTGCGACCAGTTTGGTATACTGATGGCAGTACCAAGGCAACGGTACAAAAAACG
>Ga0247609_10000812_pt1 | contig 40547 bp, 56 predicted proteins | sample 172DNAGHGlowgp2_FD_193487 | JGI IMG/M metagenome (GOLD analysis project Ga0247609, IMG submission 193487) | Sheep rumen microbial communities from Palmerston North, Manawatu-Wanganui, New Zealand - 1728 DNA GHGlow gp2 | ecosystem: Host-associated > Mammals > Digestive system > Stomach > Rumen ... | reverse complement strand
ACTTAGTGAGGGTGGAAGAATCAGAAGAGCAGAGAAGAGAATTATTCGTTAAAAAGCTCTAAAATATTTGGTTAATTGAAAAATTTTTCATATCTTTGCATCGTGAATTGGGTAAAAATCTAATTTACGATGCATTTGTTTTATTAGGACTAAACGGCAACCGAGGCGATTATAGGTGTGTGGTAGGAAGGAGACAGATATGGTCTCGTGTAGGTTGCAAAAATAAACAACGTAGAGCGTTACCTAAGAGACAACAACGTTGTTTTATAATATGGCTCTATGGTGCAATGGTAGACACGCTTGACTCAAAATCAGGTGCCGAAAGGTATGTGGGTTCGACTCCCACTAGAGCTACGTATATGCCCTTGTGATGGAATTAGGTAGACATGCTAGACTAAGAATCTAGTGCGAAATAACAGTAGCGTGTGGGTTCGATTCCCACCGAGGGTACTCATTTTGTTTAGATGGCTCTGTGGTGCAGAGGTAGACACGGTAGACTTAAAATCTGCTGCCCAGCTGGGCTCGTAGGGTTCGAATCCCTCCAGAGCTACAAAAGAATTTAATATTATGAATTGGAATAATACTGAAAAAAATGAATTACCAATTGTCAAAAATTATGACGATTTGGGAGAAATTGGGTATTTGGCTGCATTTTGGGATGAAGACCCAAACAATATTTGTGACGATGATGAACCATATACAGATGAAGATTTAGAAATGGATATTGTCTATTATTATGGAAACAATCATTGGAAAAATAAACGTTGGGAAAAAGTTTGGGTCAAGTATTGGATGGAAATACCACCATTACCATTTGAAAATAATGAAGTGTGAACCATCATAATATCAATGGGGTATGGTGTAATGGTAACACAACAGTTTTTGGAGCTGTTTTTCCTAGTTCGAATCTAGGTATCCCAACAATATTGCCAGTTGGTCGAGAGGCTTAAGACGGAGGATTTTGGTCCCTCTATGGGCGTTAAAAACCCATCGCAGGTTCGAATCCTGCACTGGTAACTAAAACCAATTTAATATGTCTAAAGGTAAGAAATATAACACCCCAAAGAGGTTTTGGAACAAGATGCCTCATAAGAAATCTTGGAAAGCTCATGTAATGAGCAGTAACCATAAGAAGTTCAAGTGGTTTTTCCGCAAGAAGAAATGGTTTACTGATGAGTTTTTAAGGCGTATGGCTATGAGATTTCCTATGTCTCATGAAATTTGGGGTTGGGATTGAAATTAAAATAAATCCTATATGTTGACCTTGAAAATAGGTCTTTTTAAATGCAGTTGCTTGTGAAAGTGGCTGCATTTTTATTTTTTGAAAATATGTTTATATTTATTCTAAAATTGAAAATTATGAACATATTTAGAAGTGATAAAATTGAAATTGAGTATGATTCTCATGAGAGAGAGTTTACTGTAAACATGTATGACAAGTATGGACACTATATAGATTCAACTAAAGTTGATAGGGATGATATGAAAGCATTGTATGAATCGTTAAATAAAATTAAAGATGTGTTTTAATTTGTTTTTTTGAAATATTTTACATATCTTTGCATAAAATAGATTATATTATGGCAAATATTTTTTTGAAGAAGACTATGGCATCAATGTTGAACATGCCTAGTGACCAAGTTGACGCAATACTGAATGCAGCAGAGGCATTTAGGAGTAATGAGATTGATAGGAATAGGGCTATTAGGGTTTTTAACAAACTATCCAAAAAAACACCAATGGAAATCAATAGTGTTTTGAAAATGGTAGATGGGGCGTTAGTATGACAGCAACACAAGTATTTCTGTTGTTCTTAAAGAAGAATTGCATTCTTGAGGAATACCTATTTTTCCGAAATATCATTATGAATGATAATGGTAATAGATATTTCAGAAAAAGGCGATTATATAAAAACACATTTGTTGAAGACTATCTTTCTAGGAATAATCGTACATTAAGTAATTTTATGACTAGAATGTTTATCCTTGCCCCTAACCTTAAAAATCGCAAGTGGAGGAATCCAAGATATTATATTATTAGAAATGCTTGGAAAGCAGAACATGAAGGTAAAGAATATACAAAATACATAAAAAGTGCTGAAACTGGGGTTGTTCTTTTCACTAGAAAAAGAATGGTAAAATGGGAAGAGTTTAAGGCTACTGGAATGTATGTTAGATATTATACACGTCTTTGGAATAAATTCTTGAGAGAGTGTATTGATGATAGCGAAAAGAAGATTAACAGTCCTTTTAAAAAAGGTGAATCCTATAATTTCAGATTAAAAGTTCATGGGGCAGATAATAATATACAACAGCCACAATGAAGACCACACAAATGAACCAAACAATTTTTATTGTGGTAGGCACAGAAACAAAGATACGAAGCGAAACGACAATCCGTTAGGTAATCCGTTTACTCATAATGGGGTACATACTAGCATTGCTAACCTTTCGTTTAAGACAAGGGAAGAGGCAATAGAGGCATTTGAAAGATATTTTGATGTGTCCTATGGGGTTGATGAAGAGTTAACTGCTGCGTTTGATAAGATATATGAGCATTATAAAAATGGTGAGGATATATACCTACAATGCTTTTGTAAACCATTGCCTTGTCATTGTGACATAATTGCCGATAGGTTACAGAGGAAACTTATTAAAGAAAAGTTAGAAGAAAGAAAAAAGTTAAAAAATTCTAAAAGTTGAGCTGTATATTTGGTCAGTTCAACTTTTTTTCGTACCTTTGCGGTAGAATTAAAAAAACATTGTTATATTATGATTTCGAGACAGAAAACCCTTAAATTGATTAAGGAAAAAGTTGATGCACGAACAAGCGGCAAGATTAAGCTGAAAAAGCAGTTTTGGTGTGAGTTTGTTGAGGGTACGTTCCGTCATAAGGAACGCAAGAGAATTGTGTCCATGTATAAGAATGGTAATTCTGTATTTTGGATAGACGATGGTTACAGTGTCCGTAATATCAATATGCTTGATACAAAAGACCTGCATAAGATTATGTGGCAGTTGACAACCGATAAGGAGAAGCGAGAGATTGCACTTGAGCATCTTCTTTCATCTAAAACATATTTGGAGGAATAATTATGGCAAGCGGTTATACATCAATGTCCTCTATGGAGAGAGACACTTGTAAGATTACTGTTGGTGGCAAGTCTTATACTATGGCTGAGTATAAGAAGATGCTGAAGGAGAAAAAAGAAGCCGAAGGTAAGAAGACAAAGAAGCGTAAGAAGGTCGTTAAAGAGATTAGTGCTGTTGCAATGGAGGTTGAGAAGATGCTGAAACCTATCACAACTCTCAAGTCTCTGTCAGCATACTATGACCATGCTTATCGCCAGTGGGGTACTATTGCCAACGAGATTCTTGAACATCGCAAGATTCGCCCTCATTTCGTGCGTTACCGTGTGAATGTCAGTGAGCTTTCTAACCTCGTTGAAGAGGTACAGAAGATGGCTAAGAGAAACGAGAAAGCTGCATACCAGTACGTGGAGAAGATTGCTTGGAAACTTGAGGACATCAAGACCCATATCACCAATCTAATGAATGGTGCAGTTGAAAGCGGACTCATGGAGCTTTATAAGAATGAGGAATGCATCAATGGCAAGGGTAGGAGGCTTGGATTACAGACATTGGCTGGAAAGACATTCAAGGCAATCAGTCAGCTTGAGGATGCCATTGGTACATTGAAGAAGGTTGCAGACGATGGTACAGACCCATTCTCTGTAGGAGACCATATGACTGCAAGAACAAGGGCAAGATGTTGGGCATAAAAATAAGGGAACTATTTCGGTAGTTCCCTTTTATTGTAATGGATGATTAAGTTCCCCTAAGACATCCTCAAATTCTTTTAATCTCACATTAAAATCTTCAATAAGTGTCTTCATTGTTTCTTGGTCATAGACTCTTCCGTATCTATCTGGTTTGTCAAAATTCATTTTCATTGGTATAATTCTAGCGTTAAAATAGAATGGATTATCTTTGAGACATGATATAATCTTTTCTTTTTCCTCACAGACCCCTCTAAAAGCCTCTGTATCGCTTTCAGACAGTTCAAACCATTCCCCTATAAGGTTTGATGATTTGAAGTGATTGTGGAGCATTTTTTCAAGTTTGAATGGATGTTCTGTTTCATAGCTTTCTTTAATGAAGAGTTCTGAAGAGTTCCCAGTTTGTAATTGTTTCAATCTTTTATTAACATCCTTTGCCATCGTTGAACCTATTTTATATTTTCCTTCTTTCCCTATTTCACCAATTAAATACACGTGACCCATAATATAGATATTTTGTTGAAAAAATAATATATTTTTTGGAAAAATTAAATAAAAACGAGATTATTTTAATATTAAAGTAAGAGAAATAATAAGACATAAAATAAGGTACTCTTTTTTTGCTTCTTGTAATATTTATATTTAGTAAATAATGAGTTTGCAGATATTTATCTGCTTGAATAACGTACTAAATAGTAATTTAAAGAAATGAGTAAAGACAGAAAGAAGCTGTTACACATTCATAGTAGTGTGTATGACAAGCAGCCAACGCCAGAGACATTAGAGGTTGGTGAGTTGGGCGTTAACAATGCTAGTGGCAATACCTTTATTTCCACTAAGAACAGTGCCGATGAGGTTGTAAGGTTCTCCGAGGATAACACAATCGTCAATTGGATGGATGAGAAGGAAGTGTTTCCTTATGAGGCTTATGTAAGGGGTTCTGACCCTTCAATAAAGGGAGTTACGGTGCAAGACCGTGCCCAGAACAAGTCAAACATTATCATCAAGTTAAACCAAGTTGCCCCCATTCAAGAGGACACCGACTATGACTTGAAGGTCAATGGTGCTAAGGATATATATGGCAACCTTATCAATCCTATTGGGGATGACGGATATAAGGACGGTGCTGGTATCGCCATCGACATGTCTAACTATGCCATGATTGGTGCTAACCCATCATTCAGTTCAATTACATCAACTTGTGGGGCTAAATTTAATGGTACTACTGAGATTAAGGGTACTGATGGTGATTGCGGCAGTAAGTTAGGCGTGAATGTAAATGAGGTTTGCATTGAAGCAAATGATACATTGAACATATATGGTGTTAATGAATCCAACTTCGGTACAAGTTGTGACGGTAACTATGTTTCAACCAAGACAACCTTAAAGGGCGATGATGTATTGGTAGATGGTAATAAAGTTACCATTGATGCTTGCGACAATATAAGCGCCAAGACAAACAATTTCACTGTTGAAGAATGTGCAAATGGTGGAAAGGTTAGCATTGATACCACAAATGTGGGTTTATCAGCTAGTACTACAAATATAAAGTCTTGCAACAAATTCGAGGTTAAGTCGAACGATATTGTTTTTGAACAATGTGACGGCGCTAGTGGCAAGATATTACTTAAGGCTTGTGATGAGATTAGGCTTGACTCTAGGAACATCATCTTCTCAGATGTTGATTGCCAATCTGGTCAAACGACAATGGAGTCATCTGACCTTTGTCTTGTTGGTGAGGAAAAAGTAACCCTCTATGGTAAGGCAACCAACGTTGGTATTGATTGTGATGGTACTCCTATTGCAACAAATACAAGAGTATTTGGTAAGGGTACATTGATTACCACAAATTCAGATAATACAAAATACGCAGGTCAGAATAATGTAGAAATTGTTGCTGCAAAAGACATTAAAGAAACTGCAACAACTAATGTTGACATCAATGCTGGCGCAGCAATTACAGAAATAGCGCCATACATTTTAAGTGATGCAACTGGAACAACCGACGGTATTAACTATGTACATGGTGATAACTACGTACAAGTAAAGGCTGGTGACATTGCTGGTAGTGCTGGTAATGGTGTTAACATCAAGTTAGATAAAAATGGTGATTTGTCTGAGACCGCATCAAACGACATCACTATAACAGCAAAAAATATCAATATTGAAACTAATGAAGGCGATGTTACGATTTATGCGAATGACTTACTTTGCCAAAGCGGTAAAACTGTAAGTATATTTGCTAATGAAGGCGGTAAACTTACGATTGGTGGCAATTCTTGTAATGGAAATAATGAAGGTACTTATCCAATCACTTATGTTAGAAGGGCTAAAAGTGGGGATTGTGAGCTGCATTCACTAACCGTTGATGATGCACTTGATGAGGTGTACGATAGAAGTAGAATTTCTTTATCTTCTACGACACATAGTGGTACTGGTTATGCTTACACTGAGTATACATTGCATCAAGATAACGGAAATTGTGATGCCAATATTAATTTTACAGTTAATAATACAATTGTATCAATGTCGGCTGAGACATATTCTCCTGAAAGCGAATTGTTAAAGAAATATACTTTTTGGCAATATGTTGGTGGCGAAAGAAAGGAAATCGGTGAGATTAATATACCAAAAGACCACATCTTAAAGGATGTTTCTATAGTTAATGGTCATTTTAATGACAATACATTTACCCCATGTCCTGTTGGCGATAATACATGTAGTTGGTATATAAAACTTGTTTGGAATGTATTTGACCCATCAACTGGTCATCCAGATGATATAGTTACATATCTTCCTGCTGACGATTTTGTAAAAGATATAGATGAAAATAATAGTAACACTGATAGAGGTGCTAACGTAGATGTTTGGTATGATGGAAAACAGAATTGGGTTTCAGCAACAACGAAGGTAACAATTAAAAATGCTGACGGTACTGGAACTAAAGAGTTTTCTAGAGCTAATGGATTCCATAGTTTAGACTCTTACACATTGAATTCTGTAAGTGGTGATGTTAAAACAGCAAATGACGCTACAAACTGGACATATGACCCATTTGATAAGAAGGTTACAATTACTGCTGCAACTGACGCAAGCCATATTAACAGAAAGACTGTAAGTTGGTCATATGGCGATGTTAAGAGTGCTGCTGGCGCATCTTATGACCCAGGTGATGGAACAGTTAATACATTTGGTGACGCTCGTACAATGTCATTTGTTATCCCACAAAGTGTTGATAACATTAACAGAGGTACATTGGAGGTAACTCATAATGGATTTACTAATACGTATGACCCAGCAAGTGCTAGTACTTGGGCATTACCACACAGCTCGTTGACTTGGACATATGAGGCAACAAGCGGAAAGAGTGGCAGTGATTCATTCAACACGAGTGCTGATAAGACCATTAGTATTCCAACTTGTGTAAATCATTTGAATAGGCACAACATTACATTCCAAAGTGGTGATGTTAGGACATTTAGCAGCCAAACATATGACCCAGGTAAGGATTGTGCTAACTCAGCAGAGACAATCAATATTCCAACAAGTTTAGACCATTTAATTGAGTTTAACGGCACTTGCTATGAGTTTGACCATGATATTTGCATGAGTGGCAATTCAATTGTTGCCAAATCATTCTATGCAACGTCAGACGAGAGAATTAAGGAGAATATCCAGTCATTGCTTGGCATGGACGCTAGGAAGTCCGACCTTGTTGAGTTCAAGACATTTAACTTCAAGAATGATGAAACGAAGTCTAAGACATATGGTGTGATTGCACAAGATGTTCTTGCAGCTGGTCTTAATGAAATTGTCCATAAGGATGAAAACGATAACTTAAGCGTTGACTACATTTCATTCCTTATCTTGAAGATTGCAAATCTTGAAAATAAGATTGGAGAATTGTCAAATGAAATAAACGAGCTTAAGAAGCAGAACAATAACTAATCGAAAAAATAATGGGGTAATACCATAAAAAGTATTACCCCTTTTATAAAAACATATAAACATTATGGCAGCAATAAATTGTTGTAATTTTGATGAATCTTGTAAGGACATTGTTACCCTTGGCTATATGAAGGAAATGGTCGATATGGGTGGGTGTGCGCAAGTTAGTGGTGATTCTGCTTTTATGTCTTGCTGTGATGCCGATGCTTCAGCATATACGCCGACATATGGTGAGATAAGCGGTGGCACATATGCCCCTATTAGAACTTATAACGATGCAAACCCAAGCAATGATGTTGATGGATTCAGTGCAATTACAAGTGGTGATTATGATGGGTGCTGTGGAAATATAGATGCTAGTGGAAAGTGTGTGACAAGGGATGAATTATTTTATGGTACAACTGAATTGGATACAATCACATTATCACTTACACAAAGACCATCACAATGTAACACAAATTTTACTGTAAAGGAAACAGATACATACATAAGACGTATATATACATGTAGCGGCGACAGCATAGTTCAAAGTGACTCAACCCAAGCAATAACGTCTGCGGATACAACTAGCGCTTTAACGAAAAGCTATGGTGAGATAACTACAAGTATTGATAGTAGTACCTCTATTATTAGTGGTGTTGCAACTTCTCAAGTATCATTTAACACGGTTACAGTTACAGTACAAAAGAAAAAGAGAACATGTGACAAAGCAGAGAGTGTAAGTGAAAGCATTCCAGTAACTGGTCAACCTTATACCGATAGTGTTACAATATTGTGTCCAAAAACAATAGAATGCGAGGGGGGAAAAATATCAGCAACAACATATAGCCCATGTACAAATGAGATTTCAATAAGTGGTGCGCTTACTGATAGTAGTGAAGAAATTAGTAGTTCAACTTCAAGTAACACAACCGTCTATTCAATTGGTAGGAATGAGACTGGTTACGCTAGCAACACATTTAGGCTTTCTATTAAAATCAGTGACCAAACAAAAGATTTTGATATAAAATTTAACAGAGAATCTTGTACAATTGGTCCTTCTAGAGCTAATCCAACGCCTTGTGGCGCATTCCCAGTAGAGGATGATTGGTGTAATTCATCTTATAAAGATGATATTGTGATACATGACGCTTCAGGAGGTACAATTACATGTTAAAATAGGTAATAAAAGAATAACGTTAAAATATATACATATGACAAGAGATTCAAAAATAATGTGGGCTGGAGGTATGTTTTCAGCAAACTCAAATAGCCATAAAGCTGAATATGTTGGTAGTTCTAACGCAAGTGGGGCAAGTTATATTATAGGAGAATTAAGCAGCGGAACTTCAAATAGCTTGCTAAGTGGTGATACCACTGGAAAAGCCCCATCGTATAACGCTAAGAACGCCACTGATGCCGATGCATATGTCCTCTTTACTACCGATGATAATGGTAATAAAACAAGAAAGATACATTTGTATAAGTCAAAATGTACATCAAATATGAGGTGTACATATAACGGAAATTATCCGAAATTATTTTCAAATAATAAATACATATGGTATGCATCATTTGATGACGGTAAATTCGTCATTGCTTGTGACTATAAAGATTTCAGCGATACAGATAGCTTGAAGGTTAGAATGCCTAATAATGCTGATAGTACAAGTGGTTACATAAAGACCGTAAACTCTGTTGAATATTCGTTCACGCAAGACGTATTTGATAGAAATAATGGTACTTTTGCCACAAACATGGGAATGTTCAGTGGTTGTACTAACCTTACGTCTTGTGAAGTACCTTGTGAAATGAGAAAAATATCGAATAATACCTTTAGTGGGTGTACAAGTTTAACATCTTATACAAAAACCCCAGAATTTATTGGTGAAATCGGTATGAATGCATTTTCAGATTGTACTAATTTATCAACATTATTGATACCAAGATATGCATCCGTTGCTACTGGTGCTTTTAGCGGATGCACAAATGCAACTTCAATTACATGGGATGATGTGAGTGTTAAACTTGATAATACCACATCTGACAAATATAATATGACGCAAATTTCTAATAACACTTTTAAAGGATGTACGAGATTAAGCGCTAGCACATTTTCTGGTAATATACCAAAGAGCATAATCATTATACCAAATGGAATAGAGAGTATTGGTGATAATGCATTTAGTGGATGTACTAGTATTAGTTATTTAAAATTCAATGGTGTTAAGGATATTGGACAAAATGCCTTCTATGGGGATAATAGCCTTGTTGCCGTAAACGGTTCTAACACAGTTAGTGGCATTAGTCCTAGTGCTTTCGCTAATTGCACAAGTTTAAGGGAGTTTGATTTCAGTGGCACTAAAGAAATTGGAGTAAGTGCATTTACAAATACAAACCTTAGCAGTGTAACAACGTCAGTTTTAACAAAGATTGAAAGTTATGCGTTCGCTGGATGTTCTAATTTAGAAAGTGCAAATATTAAGAGCGACAATGAGATTGGTAAATGGGGCACTAATATATTTAATGGGTGTACAAATCTTAGTGCAGTAACTATTAGTGCAATCTCAAGCTCGAATATTACAGTATCTGCTGATACTTTTAGTGGTTGTACAAACCTTAGAATATGTAATCTAGCTAGTGGCGTTAAAACTATTGGAAACAATACTTTTAGGGGTAAAACCAACCTTACAAGTTGTAGAATTGGTAACGATGTTACAAGTATTGGTGAATATGCTTTCCAACAGTGTAGCGGCCTTACAAGTATAACAGTTCCAGATAATGTAACAACTATTAACTATAGTGCTTTTGGTTTTTGTAGTGGTCTTACAAGTATAACCATAGGTAGCGATGTTACAAGTATTGGTGAATATGCTTTCTATTATTGTACTAGTCTTTCAAGTATAACAATCAATGCAATAGAAGCACCATCATTAGGCTCTAATGTATTTGATGGCTTACCTTCAGGGGGCAAACTATATGTACCTCAAGGTAGCACTGGTTATAATGTATGGCTAGATAAGTTAAGTAATTGGGAACTTATAGAACAATAATACATAAGGCACAAACTAAAATAAAGATATTTTAACATATAAAATATGGCATATACAAGTTCAGGATGGACATATATCAAGGAAAATGAAGGATATGTCGATTTATTAGATAATAGTGGTGAAATCACATATTCAAGTAGTGGAATATGTGGTGGTGTACCATCTAGCTGTGAAACAACGGCTGAATTTTTATATAATATTGGTTTGGTTGATTGGACAATGAGTGGAGATGACCCATGTAACATTGTGAAATCTGTTGACCGTATCCCTTCATGTAATCAAGAAATGCTTGTTTGTTGGTTCAATGATGGTGGTAGTAGTGGTAATACGTCATATAGTGACATATTAACTGATTATGGCGCAGAAATATTTGTTAGAAAGAATGTTGATGAATGCAATCATGTGATGATAATAAGTGGAGACCCATCAACACAAGATTATTCCAATTACCAATTTGTACATGGAAATAAAACACAATATTTTTCAACTAGTGGATATACAGACAGTGGGTATCCAGTAATTGCCACAGACCCAGATAATGGCGATTTTTCACCTAAATATAGTAGTGGTACTACATATGCTGGACATAAGATTAAATACCTACCAAACACTGATACTATAAGTGGGACATGCATTGTTAATAATCCAAATCTTGTTGAATTGTATTTCCCAGATTATGGTAATGATAAAGATTATAGTGGATGTACAATTAAGAATATTAGTAATGGCGCATTCAGTGGAAACACCAATCTTAGCGCAATAACATTAAATGCAGTTGAGACAATTGGTAATTATGCTTTCAGTGAGTGTACTAGTCTTGTCAACATAGATTGGGGACGTAAATGTTGTAATGATAAGAGTTCTAAGGTTAGTAGCATTGGTAATTTTGCATTTTATGGGTGTACTTATATAGGGATATTATGTTTAGACCAATTATCTGAGGTAAGAACAATTGGTATAGATGCTTTTGCTGGATGCAACCATTTGGAAACTTTAAGATTACCAACAGCTAGCACATACACCAAAATAGAGCAATCATGTTTTGAAGGCTGTGATGAATTGGGTTTAGTCAACATTCCAAGTAATATTAAAGAAATTGAATCAAGAGCTTTTTATGGACTAGGACAAAATAGGTATCCATCAAATTATCCTAAAGTTATTATCCCAAATAGTGTTAAAACAATTGGTGATAGTGCTTTTGGTGGGCATTTATCTCATGGAATAAACGTTTATGTTAGTTGGGGTTGGAGTTCAGATACACAACATCATGTTACTTTGTTAGATAGTAGTGGAAATGCTGTTTCTCTAGCAACTAATTGTTTTGGTGGAGAAAGTACAAATCTTTATGTTCCTAGTGAATCAGATAAAAATGAATATGAACTATATATTAGTGACAAAGGAATGCAAGGTATAACAGTATACGTTGGTACGCCTTAAGATTTAATAAAAATCATGTTATCAAATAATCTATATTATACATCGGTTATAGTATAGATTATTTTTTTATTATATTATTTGTTTTTTTAACATATTTTATATATCTTTGCAAAAATATGTTATTGAGCAATGGCTAAAAAACTAATAGTTAAGGGAGAACCGAAGGAAGTTACAGAGATTAGAAATAAAATATTAACCGAATTTAAAGATTTAACATTTATAGAGGAAGGACACAAGTATTTCCTAAATGGAGTACAACTGCCTTCTGTGTCAGAGGTTACACACCAATTCTGTGCATTCCCATTCGATGAGCAAGCGCAAGCAATAGCGTATGCTGAGAAACATGGAGAAACGCCACAGCATTGGCTTGATGAATGGAAGTTCAAGAACCTTAAAGCAACCACAACTGGCACATTGGTTCATGCTTATGGCGAATCTTTAGGGTGGTTAAAGAATGGACATCCAGAGTTGATAACTGAAGATAATAAATGTAAGTACATCAAGGATAAAAACTGGTTAATACCAACAAGACCAAAGGAAGAAGCAATATTGAAGTTCTATAATGAACTGCATCCAAATCTTCATTTTGTGCTAGCTGAAACAAAAGTATATACAGGAAAGAATAAAGAGCTTACCAATCTAAAACAAGACTATTGCGGTACATTTGATATATTGTTCTATTATAAAGATGAAGAGGATGATTCCAAGAGTGGACTCTGTATATTTGACTTTAAGACCAATAAGGAATTAACAAAACAGTTCAGTCACGAAGCTGGTAAGTTTCTTGCGCCTCCATTTGGAGATTTATATGATGAGCCAAAGTCTTTCTACACTTTGCAGTTGAGTTGTTATCAAATTCCATTAGAGGATATTGGCCTCAAGGTTATTGCAAGGAGAATTGTATGGTTAAAGGATGATGGAAATTATGAATTGCTTACGTTGCAAGATGTTACAAGTAGATTAAGAGAAGTATTATGATTATGGAATCGAGAATTGGAAAATTTATTTTAGGTAGCGTTATAGGAATTGTAGTATTTACCACTGTTACATCAACACTATTGTATGATACATTTAAAAAAGCAACTAAGAGATTACCAATAGAATTTGATAATTGGGGAGGGGAATATTTATATGATTGAGAAGAAATGGAACTTAGAGCAAATGGAGAAGAGAATAGAAAATTTGAAAAAGGTGTGTGGTGAAAGCATGGTACTTTTTCTTTATCGACAAGCTCTATATAAAACAGATGACAAGTTAGATGCCTTGTATTTAACTTTCTATACCCTCAAAAGTTTGAGGTTAAGATATAAAAGGGAGGTATATGGTGTTGTAAATAACGTTGACTATAAGCCTAAATTTGATTGGGATAGATACCTTACCACACATTCGAATAATTGGTCATATACATATAGCTACTCAACTAGCTACTCAACTTATTATAATACGTTGTAATTATGTATAAGAAGATATTTAATACTATAGCTAAAATATTTGGCCTAAAAATTGAAGTAACAAAGTTACGCAGACCAATGGGAGCAGAATTTTGGTCTTACAGTAAAACAAGTAATATGGTGTACCAGATATATGTAAGCAAAAGCAGTAAAAAGAAACAAAACGGTTTTGGATTTTGGGTATACGATGAAAATCTTTTAAGGGCTTATAGAAAAGCATTAGAGAAAGTGATACCCAATCTTAAATGGCTGTATAAAAATAAAATAAATAAATGGCTAAAGGAAAAATAGTAGTATTATCCCAATATCTATTTGATAAACAAATGAGGGATTGGGGGTTAAATAGTCAAAATGTAGAGAATGTCAAAGATACGGCTTTTATATCTATAATAGGTACGAAAGAATGTTTGGAATATTATCTTGATGAAGGTAGCACTAAGCATTATTTTATGAATAATAATAAAAACGTACTTAATTTAGATTTTGATGACACATCAACAGATGTAAATTATGATGGGCATATCTTTAAGACAATGAGTATGAAGCAAGCTGAACAAGCTGTTGATTTCATAGAAGATATGGTCAATGATGGTAGAACTACATTCTACATACATTGTAGGGCTGGAATGTCTCGTTCTCGTGCATTTGGTGAGTTCATATATAGAACATTTGGAAAAGATTTTGATATAGAGTATGAAGATAGAAACGATTATACAACTATATTGAATCAAGGTGTATTAAGGAGACTTAACCATGCTTATTGGAAAAAGCATAAAATGGAATGCTATGCCAATGGCGAGGATTATGAAGATGATTTGGTACACCCAGAAATAAGAGAAATACATCTTTATGGATAGGAATTGTTTCAATTGTGTGTATTTTCCTAATTGCGAAACGTTACGCAAAAGTTATTCTGAAGATGATAGTGACGAATATAGAGTAGCTATTTTAGAATGCTATGGGAAAAATTGCAAAAATTTTAAATGGAGATATAATGTAATGTTATGAAAAGGTATGACGGAATAATAGATGAAGTTTTGTACTACAGTGAAAGAAGTGAAGACGGTAGGTGGATAATTCCGATAGAAGTCGATTGGGATTATACCCTTACTAAATGTTCATCTTGGGAAACTGGAGAAATGGTTCTTAATGATGAGGCTTTTAAAATAATGAGACGTTGGGTTAAAGATTATAATGTAGGTTGGATTCTTAATTCAATGAGGCGTGACGAAATTTTAAAAGAACCATTAGAAACTCTTGAAAAAGAGGGTATAAAACTTTATGGTTTAAGAAAGAACCCAAGACAGTTGGATGACGAGCATAATAAGGAGGTCACAAAATCATTTGCTATTATGTCGATTGATGACCGTAATGTTGGCACGCCAGTAAAATGGTTTGAAAACTGTAATAGACCGCATGTTGATTGGGTTGAAGTGGATAAAATAATGTCACCAATATTAAAACATATTAGTGACAACTTAGATAAAGTAAAATTATGAACGAGAAGTATGTATTAATTAAACCTTACGAATGTCAGTATGGAACATTGCCAGAGGGAACTGAAATTATCGCATTTAGAGGACAAATATGGGTTAATGGAGGCCCAATACCATCTGGATATAATGATATATTCCTAGACCTAATTGAAAATTCAAATTATGTAAGGAAGGTAAAAATTCAAAAGAATACGTTTTAAAATGGACACACAAATTTATAATGTATATTCGAATGATACTAATAATGGTGGATACCATCGTTTAGTAAAAATATATAAATCAGTAAATGATGCACAAAATTTTGTCAAAAATAATAAAAATGTGTTTTTTGAACAAGAAGATGAGCATCCAAGGTATCAAGATTATTAATAAAAAAAAATAATTTAAACTAAAAACTATATAGTTATGAGTAAAGTAAAGTATTTTAGTATGTATGCTTCTTGTGAAGATTCAAGTGGAGAGAAGCACATTGTTACAGTTGTTGGAAAACTTGTACAAACAAGAGAACGGCAAATGGTACAAGAGGTTGTGCCAGTAGAAGTTAAGGAAGGTTCATTTGTGGATGGCGTGCTTACATATCCTTCAAATAAACTATTAAATAGAAAACTGACATTGGGTGTGTCAATTTGTCACCCATATGACACATTTAATGAACAAGTTGGCATAGACATTGCAAAGTCAAGAATTGAAAAGGGTCAGACACTAGGCTCTATTGAAACTTCAGATGTTACAATGCTTACAGATGATGCTGTTATGGCAGAAATTTATACTAAATTGGCACACATCACGGAAAATATAGAAGAATATTTGCCTTAAAAGTTGACTTCTTGTTAAATAATATTAAAAGTTGAGATAATAATTTTGTTATCTCAATTTTTTTTCGTATATTTGCATAGAATGTTAATAACACCATTTAGTGCTAAATTTTGAAATTTAATTTGTTATGAAAACAGCAAGAGATTTAAGATTAAGGGATAGAGTGTATTTTTATAATAATGATGGGAAATACATTTGTAGTAGAACTGTTAAAGAGTATGGCTTGATGGGAAATCCTAAAGATGTATTGTATTTCCATTTTGGGTTTGATAAGAATGGTAAAACCATCAATGCTCATCCAAAATTTACAGACACATATTCAAAAGTAGTTAGTTATCCCACAGTAAAAACTCATGATAATGAGATTATCTTTTTCTCGAAAGAAGCTGCAATTGAATTTTTTAAAAATAAATAAGTTTGGCACAGTATTTGCATATATAAAGGCAAAAGGAAAAAATAATATATAATATAAATAAAAAAAAAATAAAATGAGTAAAATTATTGGTATTGATTTAGGCAGCACCCAATCAGAGGTGGCTATTATTGAAGGTGGTAAAGCAACAGTTGTTGCAAATGAAGATGGCAGTTATCTAACACCATCAGTAGTGTCAATTAATAATGGGGAGCGTAAAGTTGGTGCTTCAGCAAAAAGGCAACAAATTGTTAATCCTAAAAATACTGTATACCTTATTAAAAGGTTTATGGGCGCAACATATGCTGAAAGTTCAGAAGCGATTAAGCACGTGCAATATGACATCGTGAATGAAGGTAATAAACCAAGAGTAAAGATTGGTGATAGAGCATTCTCCCCAGAAGAAATTTCTTCATATATTGTTGGTAAAATGAAGAAGGTTGCGGAAGATTATCTTGGTGAGGAAGTAAAAGATGCCGTAATAACGGTTCCAGCATTTTTTAATGATTCTGCTAGGCAAGCAACCAAACAAGCTGGTGAATTAGCTGGGCTTAATGTTCTTCGTATTATTGCAGAACCTACTGCTGCCATTTTGTCATCAAATATTGATATGCAGAAGGGTGGTAAATATATGGTAGTAGACTTTGGCGGTAGCACAGAGGACAATTCTATTGCTGACATTTCTGATGGCGTTGTTGAGATATTGTCTACCAATGGTGATGTTTACCTTGGTGGTAGTGATATTGATAAATTGGTTGCTGACCACGTTGTAAAGGAGTTTAACGAAGCAAATGGTATTGACATCACCAAAGACCCACAAGCGATGACTAGAGTTCTTGAGGCTGTTGAGAAAGCAAAGATTGAGTTGTCTAATGCATCATCTACTGACATTAACATACCTTATATAACTATTAAGGATAATGTGCCTTTGCATTTGGCAACAAGTCTTACTAAGGCTAAGTTTGAGCAGCTTATTACACCGATTGTAGACAAATTGATTGGCTGCGCAAAAAAAGCAGTTGAGCTTGCAAAGATTGATAAGAGTGAACTTGATGGTATCTTACTTATTGGTGGTTCTTGTCGTATTCCTCTTGTTCAAGAGAGACTTAAAGCTGAGTTTGGTGTTGAGCTTATTAAGAGTTCAAATATGGATTTGGCTGTAGCAGAGGGTGCAGCAATCCAAGCCAATAACATTGTAGGAGGTGAAGGGTCAACTGACATATTGTTGGTGGATGTGTGCCCAATTTCTCTAGGAATTGAGACTATGGGTGGTGTTTTCACCAAGTTGATTGAAGCAAACACTACAATTCCTTGCACAAAGAAAGAAACATTCACTACGGCAGTAGCAAATCAGACAGTTGTAACAGTGAATGTTATGCAAGGTGAACGTCCTATGGCTAGAGATAACAAGTCACTTGGCCAGTTTAATTTGGAAGGAATACTTCCAGCCCCAGCACACGTTCCTCAGATTGAAGTTTCATTCGATATGGATGTGAATGGAATACTTAAGGTTTCAGCAAAGGATAAGGGTACTGGAAAGGAACAGTCTATTCGTATTGAGGGTAGCAATAAGCTTTCTGACGAAGAGATTAACCGTATTAAGGCAGAAGCTGAAAAATATGCTGATGCCGACAAGAAGGCAAAGGAAGAGGCTGAGACAATCAATAAGGGTGAGAGTATTATTTTTGCCCAAGAGAAGCTTATTGAGGAGCAGAAGGGTAATCTCAAGGATGATGAGAAATCAATGCTTGATGGGCTTGTAAATGAGCTTAAAGAGGCTGTTAAGAACAAGAACGTTAGCAAGATTAACGAACTTGAGGCTTCAATTAACTCAAAGTGGAACGAGATTTCTCAGAGGATTTATTCGAGCCAAGGACAGCAGCAAACAACTCAGCAACCATCTGATGAAGAGGTGGCAGAGTCGGCAGCAGAGCAGCCTAATGATGTCCAAGATGCTGAATTTACCGAGGTAGGCTAATGATTATTAAAGATTGACTTGGAAAGGTTGAAAATAATAGTGTAAATCTGAGGGGCTTTCCCAACAAGTCTCTCAGATTTTTGCATTTTTATTTGCAATTTTGAAATAAAATTTATATCTTTGCATAAACTTGATAACTTAATAGAAGAATAATGGCTGATAGAAAAGATTATTATAAGATTCTTGGTGTTAGTAAGGATGCATCACAAGACGAAATTAAGAAAGCGTACCGTAAGTTAGCCATCAAACTGCATCCAGACAGAAATCCAGGAGACAAGGAAGCAGAAGCTAAGTTTAAGGAAGCTGCTGAAGCCTATGAAGTGTTGTCAGACCCAAAGAAAAAAGAAGAGTATGACAATCCACATTCTAACTTTGATTTCAATATGAGTGGCGGTCCAGATTTTGGTGGAATGGGCATGGATGATATTCTCCGTCATTTCGGTTTTGGTGGAATGGATTTTGGTTTTGGTAGCTCTAGAAGGAGTGAACCAAGAAATGTTAAGGGCAGCAGTATTAGAATTAATTTAAAACTAACTTTGGAGGATTCGTACAAAGGTGTCACCAAGAAGATAAAATATAAGAGATTTGAGCCTTGTGAGCATTGTGGTGGTACTGGTAAAACTGATAAAACTAAAGAAAAGGTATGTAGAACTTGTGGTGGAAGCGGTTTTATATTCTCTCAAAATGGTTTTATGTCCATGCAGCAGACTTGTCCAACTTGCGGAGGTAAAGGAAAACAAGTTGAAAATCCTTGTCCTCATTGTCAAGGTCATGGAATTGTTCAAAAGGTCACTGAAGAGACTGAAATAAAATTAGGCAAAGGATTGCTTGATGGCATGAATGTAATAATTGGTGGAAAAGGCAATTACCCACCTCACGGAAAAGGTACTGTTGGCGATTTGATTATTAATATTCAAATAGTTGATGACGATAGATATGAGGTTGATGGAAATGATTTATATTTTCCAATTGAGTTGAATGTTGTTGATGCTATTCTTGGATGCAATGTTGATGTTAATACTGTAGATGGAAAGCAGTTGACAGCTAAGATTCCTAGTGGTACATCTGATGGGCATAAACTCAGATTTAGGGGCTATGGTATCCCTATATATGGCACTAACAAAGCAGGAGATATGTTTGGAATTGTTAAGATTAACATACCAAAGAATGTTACGGAAGAAGAGAAAGAGCTTCTTTTAAAGCTTAAAGAACATCAAAATTTCAAATGATTAAGATAGTTAAAGATACTGACCTTTATGACCATTTTAGTGAGTATGACATTATCCTTATAGGAACAAACATATATTGTACCATGTCTCAAGGCATACAGTTGAAAGTTATGCTTAACTATCCGTATGTTTATGAGAAGAATCTAGAGACCAAATACGGTGATGTGGATAAGATGGGTACGATACTTGAATGCAAATCTGAAAATGAGCCTACGTTTTGTCTCTGTTTTGTTGCAAAGGGTTATAATTTTAGACCAGATTTAGAAAAAGACTATCTTTCATATGATGCATTGGAAAATGCTCTTAAGCTAGTTAATATCAAATATAAGGGCAAGAAAATCGCTTGCCCTTTGCTTGGTTCTAGTAGGTTCGATGGCAATGGGGATAAAAAAAAGATTCTCCACATATTTAAGAAGACGTTGACAGATGTGGAATGTACCGTTTTTGACTATTTCCAGAAGTCTAGAGCCGAAGAAATGAAGGAGGTGAGGGATAGAGAGCTAGCTGTAAAAAAAGAGGACAGGAAGGCTTATTATGAAATGGTTCGTAAAAGGAAAGAGGAAGCAGATGAAAGATTTAAGAAGAACGGACATAGAAGGTATTGAAAGACATTGGCATAATTATAAATTGTTGGTGTGGTTTCTTAGACTTAAAGGTAAGTATGTATTTTTCAAAAGAATGATTTTTACGAACAAAAATGTAATGCCATATGATTTGTTCAAAAAAATGAATCATACTAACGAAAATAGTATAATAATCAACTATAAAGATACATCTAGCGTAATTGACAAAAAATGGGGAAGTATTTTTACATATGTGCCATTCAGTTTTCGTTGGCGTTACAGTGGTGTAGACGTAATGTATATGGATTGCCTTTCTAAAGAATGGGTAAATTTTTTAAGAGAACATAATTATGATAAACAAAAAGAAATATGATATTACATTTAAATTTAACAGAAGACCACTTGAAACTTGTGAGGTTTTTGAATGTGGAAGACAAAGACGATGATTTTCTCAAAATTAATAAGAAAGTCATGCTAACAATGCAAACTCATATCTTGGATGATGTTGCAATGATTCTAGGATTGAGGGATAAGGCAATAAAAAACACAGAAGAGGATGCAGACGGAGCAGCATATCCAGATGATGTGGAGAAATATATGCTTGATACATACCATTATGTATCTGATAATTTGTATCTAATCGAAACCCTTTTGCACCAAAAGGTAATGGAAGGTATTAAGGTTGGTCATTATAAAGCCAAGGACTCAGATTTGATTTGGGAATTTTGCGAAGATTAACAAAAATTAATTAAAGAAATTTGGCTATGTCAGAAAAAAATCGTATCTTTGCATCCGATAACGATGAGCCAACAGCATTGGCAGTCGATAGTGGGAAGCCTATTCCAACACTAACTGGGGAATCGGCACGTATATTTCTTGAACGTGCTGAAAAAGTGGAGGAAGAGGCTAAAAAGCGTATGAATGAGCCTCCTACTTTGGAGGGTCTAAAGCGTGAACTCACGTTTCAGAAGTTTTTTCTTGAGAGCGAAGAAAAGCAGCTTCAAGAAAGAAAAGAAAAGATAAAAGATTTAGAAAACAAAATAAAAGAATTAGAACAAAATTCAAATGACAAAAGCTAAGAAAAATGATTTTTCTTCAAATTTTCGTGTAAATGACGAAATTAGAGTTGGCGGTAACGTCAGAATTGTAGGAGAAGGTATCGAGAGTAAGGTTGTAGCTATGTCTGAGGCACGTAAGATTGCTGAAGACATGGGGCTTGACCTTGTGGAGATTCAAGGAAAATCAGATGTTCCTATTGTAAGGGCGTGTAACTACGAAAAAATGCTCTATGAGTTGAAAAAAGCTGCAAAGAAAAACAAGCAACATGTGAAGCCACTCAAGGAGATACAGCTCAGTGTGAATATTGCAAAGCATGATTTGGAAACCAAAGCCAATAATGCTAAGAAATTCATTGAGGATGGTAGCCGTGTGCGAGTCACACTTGCAATGAAGGGAAGAGAGCTATCTAGAAGGGAGGATAACAAGAAGTCTATCTTGGAGTTCATTGTTATGATGGATGATGTTGCAATTCCTGAATCGGCACCAAAAGACGAAGGTAATAAGACCGTTGTAATATTAAAAAAGAAAACTAACGTAAAATAGTTATGAAACCAAAGTGGTTGTATCGTTTGGAATCAACTGACAAAGACAATGGTCTTTGGTATAACAGTAAAGGAGAATTTTGCTTTGAAAAAGGAATCGGCTCTTTGGACGATTCTTGTAAAACTAAGTCATTGCCAATGGGCTATGATGAGCGCTATAGGCAAGATGGAAAAATGTGGTTTTCTTCTTGTTCAAATCAAGAGGATTTAACACATTGGTATTCTAAAGAAGATGCTGAAGAACTTATAAATAAAGGTTTTGTATTTACAAAATATCTTGCAGTAGATTATGTTGAATATGAAATGGAAACTGTTTTTTTAAAAGAAACAGCTTTAGAGAGAGTAGAATTAGATTTTAACGATTTTTTTAAACAATAAAATAACTTATTAATGCCATTAGTAATAAATCTAAAAGCAGAAACGGGACTTGTAGACCGTTCAGAAAATACAACGAGATTCTACAAAGACATTAAAGATTACAAGCCTTTCGATAAGGACGAAGAAATTGAGTGGTTTACCAAGCTTAAAGAGGCTAAAGAGAATATGAAGCGTCTTGAAAAGTCGCTTGATAGGGAATCATATGTAAAGGCATGTCGTGACTACGAAAATGTTAGGGAATTTATTATCCTTAGTAATCAGAGATTGATTATTGCAGCAGCAAAGAACTATTCAACCACAGATACACTTACCGATTACATTGATGAGATTAATTTTGGCCTCATTGAGGCAATTGATAAGTATGATGTGTCAAAAGGTGTAAAGTTTGCTAGCTATGCAATGTGGTATATCATCCGTGCCATTAACACCTATAAGTATGGTGATGCAGAAATGGTACAGAAGAGTAACCTTTATAAGACGTTCCATGTAATGTCAAAAGCCAAAAACAAGTTCATGCAAGAGAATGAACGTGAACCAACCACTGACGAACTTCTTGAGATATTGAATGATGTGTACGGCAAAGACATCAAGGACAAAAACGATTTGCTCGACCTTAATTACGCAAGTATTGATGTTGATGCAAGTGATGATGACGATAACTATAGCGGTGGTGACATTGTTAATTATAACCGTGCAAGTGCATCGTATAATGAATATGAAAAAACTGAAACAAAAGAGTTTAACTCAAAGCTCATTTCCTCTTTGTTAGTAGTGCTTTCTCCAAGAGAACAGCAGATTATCAAGATGCGCTTTGGCCTTTATGGGGATAATGGTCTTCATCGTGAGTATGAATTGAATGAAATTGCTGAGATTCTAGGTCTTACCTCAGAACGTGTAAGACAGTTGGAGTTAGGGGCAATGAAAACTCTTAGGGAAGAGTACGAGAATAGACTTTCAGAGTTGTAAGCATAAAAAAAGGGTGGTGAAAAACACTACCCTTTATTTAACTGCTATCCTACCTCTTGAAATCATTCTTTCGATTTTTGAAGCAACGTCCTTTGTCATTGGACGCTCATGATTCAAAATCTTACGAAGCTGTGATTGAGCGCCCTCTTCTGTGTGGTCTGGGAATATACTTCTTGCCACAGCAGCAATGTCAGTATTCTCTTGGTCTACAGTGTCAGTGATTGAATCAGTGTCACCTTTAGCCAATTTCCTATGTTTTCTTTCATAGTCGTTATAGTCATAATAGACCTTACCGCCACCTTTGGTTCTACGCAACTTCTTAGTACCTTTCTTAGCTTTTTCAGCTTTCTTTTTGAGCTTTCTCTCTTTTCTCAAGTCATCTTGTGATAGATTGGATTTATTTTTAAATGCTTTTAGCAAACTTTTAATATCATCAAGTGTACCTTCAGAAATGATAGACTCATTAACAAAGTTATCTATAGTTTCTTGAATAATATTATTAATTTTCTTCATATGAATTAAGTTTTATAACGTTATCTACTATAAATATCAATTTTTTTATAAAAAAACGTTAAAATATTTGGATATTCCAATTTTTTTTCATATCTTTGCAGAGTTAAAACGAAGAATAAAAAATAAACTAGATATTATGAATACAAAGACAGCAACAAAGACAAACGCATTTCTCAGTGCAGTAGGTTTCAAGGCAACAACTTTGACTGAGAATGGCGCAGTGACAAACGTATCAACTGGCAGTGCAATCGTTGACCAGTTTGGTAAGGCTGGTAACTTCAGAGGCCGTCCAATTGAAGAAGTCTTTGCAGACCAAGCTCAGATTTGGGGCGAGAATGCAGAGGCTGCTTTGCGTTTCCCATTCTACCTACGTATGGTGACACGTAAGGTGAAGGTAAACGCTGACAATGAAACCGATAAGGTTCAGAACGGTCAAGGTGCTCGTGACGAGTCCTTTAAGCGTTTGCTTTGGATTGCTAAAGAGCATCCAGAGGCTTTCTATAACAACATCTGGGCATTGCCTCTTGTTGGTTCATGGAAGGACATTTGGACTTTGATGTTCTATGACATCAAGGAGGATTTGAATGTCATTAACCAGAAAGCAATGTTTGAGGTTATCGCACAAGGTCTCCTTTGCGATACTCACGTAGACTTGGTTAAGAAGTTTATGCCTCGTATCGAGAGCCGTAGCAAGTGTACAACAGAGTGGAATCAGATTACCAATGACCTTGCGAAGTCATTCGCTAAGTTCATGAATCTGACCTACAAAGAGTATAACAAGACCAAGAGTAGTGGTACAGCCCACACTTTCCAGAAGCTCATTTGTTCTCGTAACTATGACGCTCTGAATTGGAATCATATTCCAGGTCGTGCTCTGAACCTCCTTGTGACAAGTAAGTTCCTTTCAAACCACAATTTAAAGGACAACTACACTCAGTGGATTTTGCAGCAGCCAGTTGCCAAGTTCACGGGTTATGTCTTCGAGCTTGCACGTAAGCTACGTGAGGCACGTGGTAGCAGAGGCTACTACAGTGGTACAAAGAACCTCCCAATTGAGGTTAAGCACACACTTGACGCACAGTTCAAGGGTCTTGTTGATAAGGCTCGTGCCGATGGCAAGATTACTGAGAACGTATGGTGTTGTCTTGATACTAGTGGGTCAATGAACCAGCCAGTTAAAGGACTGAAAGATGTCTATTGCTCAGACATCGCAACATCACTTGCATTGTTCTTCTCAGACCTTAACAGTGGGGCATTCCACAACAAGCTCATCATGTTCGATGATGTGTCATACCCATATGACATGAAAGGTGATTCATTCTGCGATAGAATTATGAACCTTCCAAGCGTGGGTTGTGGCGGTACAAACTTCCAGTCCGCTGTTGAGGAAATCATCAAGATTAGGAAGGACCACCCAGAGATACCATTGGAAGATTTTCCGACCACCATTCTCGTAGTCTCCGATATGGAGTTCAATTCTCTGAATCGTAGCTGGAGTGGCGGAAGAATTCGCCAAACTGAGACAAACTACGAGTATTCCAAGAATGCCTTGAAGGAGGTATTCCCAAGTGACTTTGTGGATAATATGAAGTTCATTTGGTGGGACTGTGTTGCTAGACACGGTGTGAACCACTTTGAGGGAGATAGTATTACACCAGGATGTACTTTCCTTAGCGGCTTTGACGGAAGCATCATATCCACACTGCTTGGTGATACAAGGGTGGTCGATGAGCGAACTGGACAAGTTCGTCAGATGACAGCAGAGGAGCTTGTTGCAAAGGCTCTCAACCAAGAGATTCTTACATACGTTAAGCTTTAATGGCTGACGTATCCATCTATAATGAGCATCAATCAAGGTTGGTGCTCATTTTTTGTTAAACTATGTTAATACATTTTGTTATGCAAGTTTTTTTGTATATCTTTGCATAAACAAATTAAATAATTAAACTATGTTCTTTTTTTTCAAAAAAAGTAGGTCTAAAAGGAAGAGGAATAGGCAGAAAACAACTAGTAGTTCCTCAAAGAAATATGGAATTACACGTGAACAGATGGATGCTATCTCTCAAACCATTATGAGGAAAAAAAGATTAATGGTTTATGTAGAGTCGTTTTAATTGTATCAATTTTGGCGTTGAAACTCAGAAAGAAAAATTTTTAAAAATAAACGAAATATAAAATGAATCCATTAATTAAAGAATTGACAGAAAGGGGTTTGATTTCTCAGACCTTTGGTAATCTTGAAGAGTGTTTTAGTAAGCCAACAACCTTTTATATAGGTTTAGACCCAACTTCTGATTCATTGGGTGTTCATCACATGGTTGGTCTTATGGTTGCTAAGATTATGCAAAAGTATGGTCATAAACCAATCATCCTCGTTGGTGGCGCAACTTGTGCTATTGGAGACCCAAGTGGAAAAAGCGAAGAGCGAAATACCATTTCAATGGACGCAGTGTTCCATAATGTTGAATGCGTTAAGAAGCAGATTTCGAAGATTATTGATTTTGAATCAGATGCTCCTAATGCAGCCGTTATGGTAAACAATTGGGATTGGTATAAGGATTATAAGTTCCTTGATTTTATTCGTGACGTTGGTAAGAAGATTACGGTCAATTACCTTATGGCAAAAGAGAATGTTAGAAAACGTCTTGAGCGTGAGGGTAGCGGAATATCATTTCAAGAATTTTCTTATGGTTTGCTTCAAGGTTATGATTTCGTTCATTTGTATAAGAATTATGGGTGTAAACTTCAGATTGCGGGAACGGATAACTTAGGCAATATGGTGACTGGGCAAGACCTTGTTCATAAAATGCTTGGTAAAGACGATGTTTGCGGGCTTACTTGGGATTTGATTACTTGCGCAGATGGTAGGAAATTTGGTAAGACCGAGGGTAATGCAGTATTCCTTGACCCTAATAAGACATCAGTTTATAATTTTTATCAATATTGGATAAATACCACTGATGTTGATGCTGAATCATTCATTAAGAAGTTCACATTGATTCCTCTTGATGAAATTGAGAAGATGATTGCGAAGCACAGAGAGAAGCCGTCAGAGCGTTATTTGCAGAAGGAGTTGGCAAAGTACATGACTTGCCTTGTACACTCTGAGGAGGCTTATAACAAGGCTGTAGAGGCATCTGAGATATTGTTTGGTAATGGTACTACTGAGCAGCTTGCAAGTATTGATGATGCAACGTTATTGTCAGCCATGCATGGTGTTGCTCAAGTGGAGATTTCAAAAGAAAGCCTTGTTAGTGGTGTAAGTGTTATTGAGCTTGCAGCAATGCATGATAAAGTACCTTCAAAGTCTGAGGCTAGAAAGCTTATTAAAGGAAATGGTTTCTCAATTAATAAGGTAAAGGTATCTAGTGAGAAGGATATTATTGACAGCTCTAGTTTGATTAACGGAAAGTATTTGTTGTTGACCAAGGGTCGTAAGGATTATACGCTAGTTACAGCAAAATAAATTAAATAATGTTAAAAATTGGAATAGTATTTGGCTATTCCAATTTTTTTTCGTATCTTTGCAAAAAATAAAAGTCAATATGAATTATCTAACAGATGAATGGCTCATTGATTGGGCTAATAGAAACTGTAAGTCTAAAGAACAGTTGGATGCTGAGAATGCTGTTGTATTAGAGAATGTCAATAAGGTGCTCTCTAAGCTTGATGGCGTGGAAATAACAGTAGACCCAATAATCTTTGACATTAAGGAATTTGAGTCAGCACATGCGTTTGCAATAGCATTGTCTATTGCAAGCAAACGTTATGCTGATACTGATGATATTATCGTTAGATATACAAAGCCAGAAAATAAAGAAACTCACGATATATACATTCAGTTTCATGTTCTGAAGAGTAAGGCTAAAATGTTCCAGAAATTTATGAATGAGACAGACGAAACATTTGAGTTCTCTGTCGAAACAAGCAATGAGATTAAATCGTGCGTGAAATACCTTAATTCATTGGGAGTTAAGGGTGAGGGCGGTGAGCCTCTTTTGTCTAAGGAAACTGATTATGCTAAAGACATGAAAGATGTTTTCGTAAAAAGAGAAAGCAAAGTATTTGTCATGGTGAAATATGATGATGAACTAGGGTTGCCTTTACTTGAGTGGAATTTGGTTGGTGCTGATTACGAGTGCGCTAACTTTGAGGAAGTTAAAAGCAAAATTGACACAATAATTAAGAGTTAATATGCTACAGATTATTATTATTTTAGGCGTGGTCATTATATTGACAGCAATTGCTGAGATATATGGTGACTATCAGCAAGAAATGGATAAGATTAAAGAGTCAGTAGAATATGACTATAAACAACTTATCAGATACTGTAAACATGACCAAAACGTACTTAGCTGGGTAACCACACTTAATCGTAGGATTGAGGCTTTTATGAAATTGGATGAATATCAAGTGCGAAAACCATACGACAAGTTTAAGCTGACTGTTCCAACTAAACATTATTGCGGATTGCTTGCATTCATTGTTATTGATAAGAACTTGAATCCTAAGTTTGTGGTTAATTTTGAGCCATCACAGCATGACGGTGGTAGAAGCGAAAAATATCTCAAATATTGTTTGGGGTATGGTAAAGAAATTGACGATTTCGTGAAAAAGTGTGAGAGCACTGTAATGAACGAAAACTTGGAGAAAAAAAGAATTAAAACAATAGAAAACACAATAAACAAATAAAAATATGAAAGACGGTATTGAAAAGTATGTGCGTGTTACACCTCTAAACTATGCAGAGGTTTACAAGAATCTCGTAGGAGGCATCAAGTCGTATTGCGAGAAGAATCGTATCAAGACACTTGTGATTGGTATTAGTGGTGGTATTGATTCAACTGTATGCGCTGCATTGTGCAAGCAAGTTGGCCTTCCTCTTATTGGTATCAGTATGCCTTGTTCCACAAATGGCAGTGACGAGGTGAGTTCTGCAACACTCGCTGGGAACGAGTTTTGCACCACTTTCGAAGAGATAAACCTTGAGGGTGTTTATGAGACCGTAGAGGATTTCTGTAGGGGAACTCTACATAATATAGATGCCACCCCAATATCAAGGGGAAACATTAAAGCTCGTTTGCGTATGATTACGCTATATGACATTGCCTCAAGGGTGGGAGGTATTGTTGTTGATACTGACAACTTTACAGAACATTTTCTTGGGTTCTGGACTCTTCACGGTGACGATGGTGATTTCAACCCAATCGGCTGTCTGTGGAAGCATGAGGTATATGGCCTTGCCAAGTGGATGAAAAAGAACGTCTACAAGGATTCTAAGGCTCTTGAAGCTGCTATTGCAATTATGCCTACCGATGGTAACGGTGTAAAGGCTGGTGGTGACTTAGCTCAGATTGCTCCAGGAAAAACCTATGATGATGTAGATGACATTCTCTATCATTGGGTAAATCTCTCTGAGAAGATTAAGCTAGTGTATGCGGCTGACGGTCTTACTGAATCCATCAAGAACACTCAGTTCGACAACGAGAACGAGGACGTTAAGCAGCGTAGAATGGAGTTTTGTCAGAAAAGTGGTAAGGAGTTTGTACCCACACTTGGTGACAAGTATGGTGTTGACACTGTAAGAGGTGTATGTATGCGCTCATGGCGCAGTGAGTTCAAGCGCAAGCAGCGTCCTTTCATTATTGACCCATTTAAGGGTACAATTCTTGAGAAAAACGGTAACATTTTTTAATACAAGACTATGCTTAAATACGTTGTAAGAATTAATCTCGATAAGGAGAAATACGCTGAGTGGCTTAAAAACAGCAAAGACTACGACAAACATAACCCAATTAAAGGTTGGGATGGCGTTGCTCCGTTGTATGGCGCAGGAAAATGTTATTCGCTTCGTTTAACAACAAAGCTTGAAATGGCTATGCAGTACAACAAGGAAGATGACGCTTATCATTATGCCTATAATTGTACTGATGACTGCTATGCGTGTCATTTCCCACCTATCCTCAATGCAGAGGTTGTAGCTATTGAGTTTGAACCCAAAGAGGTTGGTGTAACAAGAGTTTATGTGCCTAAAAGACAGAGACATTAATATATGGCTACAAAAAAATTTGGCGAGTTAAGTGGAGTCCGTCTGAGACGTAGAGAAGATGGCACAGAGCATGACGAATGTAGAAAGGCTAGACGTGATGAGTTAGACAAATATGATGTCGTTAATTGTGGTGATGTCATATTTGAGATAGACCTTGCCAATAAGACCATCAATCGTTGTAATGTAAAATACATCTACAAAGATTATCGTGGTGTAATGGTATTCTATTATTGCGATATTAAGAACAATCGTGATTTTAAACCAGACTATGACACGTTCTATGGTAGAAATATACCACCTAATATGAAAAGAACTTCATGTATGTATAATAAGTCAGTAAGTGGACTGATTTGTACTAACATGGAAGAGGCTGTTAAAAGGCTGAATAAGATAAATAACGGTAAGTACCTTGGTGCTCTCAAAGAGGGTGACAAACTCTATGTCGTGGACAAGGAGCATGATGTTGTTCATGAAGAGACTGTACAAGAAACTTCTTATAACAACCGTTGGTATAACGATAATGAGCATTTCAACATTTTAACTGAGCACTATCGTTTCGACTGTTGTAATTCTGAGTATGAAGAAAATGCTTCTAAATTTAGTGATAAGTCTTTTTATGTAGCTGGTGAGGATTATCCAGACGATAAGAAATACTCTATCCACATGGATAAAACTGTAGCCGATAGAGCACTGAGAGAATACCTTAACGCTAAGACAAAATCTGAGAAGAAAAAGGCAGAGGCACCAGAAATACCTGTAGGCACTCCAATACGACACACTGACAATAAAAATAAAGAACTACATTACGGTGATGTGGTTGCGTATGTCAGAAAAGATTGGGGAGGTCATACTGACATTTCGTTTGGCGTTGTGTGCGGTGACTCTGAGAAGAAAATAAAAATCTTTGATGGTGATGAGGTTGGTAAAAAGAAGCGTAGTTGGAGTGATGAAAAACATGATGGTATGCACATGTTAGAACCAGCCAACATTTTACTTGTTAGACTAGGTAAACAATGATAAAGTACGCAATACAAGTTTTCGTAGACAAGAAAAGGTTAGCCACAGAAAAATGGGAAGATGAAACTTGGCAACATAAAATTGGAAGTTTTAAATGGAAACAGATAAAAGGATGGGATGGTAAATCTCCACTATACTCTGCATCCAATGCTTCTAATGCGTATCTTACGCCAGAATTTCATAAAGCCAAGCTGTACGATAAGCTGTCAGATGTTGATTACTATGTGGCTTGCATTTTTGATGCTGGGTGGAGTTTAACAAATTACTATCCCATTATCGGTGCTCAAATTGTAAAAATTGACTTGAGACCTATTGTTCTTAATCGCACAGAAATCAGTAAGGATTTAATTATTGAGAAAAAACCTGAATATGGGCATCGTTAAATAATGTTAAAAATCTGAGGTTGTTTTTGCTATCTCAGATTTTTTTCGTACATTTGCAGCAGAAAAATATCAATTAATATGATTCTGTTATACATTGTAATATCGTTAACTAACGTGTTCCTACACATAGTTAGAAGCATTTTAGTGATTAAGTCAAGCAAACTAATTGCTTCACTAGCAAACTGTATATGTTACACGTTTTCTGCGGTAGTAATCAAATTCATTGCAGAAGTAGACTTATGGATTGCAATAGCTGTACAAGCATCAACCAATTTCATTGGGTGCTATTTAGCGATGTCGTTTTGTGATAACATGTTGGAAAAAAAAGTAAATCAATATGGCTAAAAGTAGATTTTTAATCAAATTTGTTGATAAAGATGGCGTAACTAGCTATTTTAAAAATTGGTCAACAGAATGGAAAATGTGTGATGGAGTCCTCGTGAATTACAGGGAATATCAGCTCACAACTAACATCAATGAAGCATGTGAATATTTCGATGAAGGTGGTGCTACTGTAAAGTTGGCAGAAATAAAAGCTAATCGTCCAGCTTGGGTTGACGAATTTGAATCTGTTAGTGTGTATCGTAAAATGGGTAATAAGGAGTTTATTACAGTGAACACAAGACCATTTGCTACGGTATTAGCACTTATTAAAGGTTATAAACTTTCAACATCTGATGAACGTAAGAACGACATTCTGAAAAAGATATTTGAGGATGAAAAGTTGTATAATGCTTGTGAGTATGCATTAAATGAGTTGAAAAAGTTAAAATAGTTTCTTCCAATGAGACAGAAAGATAAGTTAGAAAAGTACATAGACAAGCTTATTAAGGAGTATAAAAGTTGTAGTGTCGTTGAGGGTGAAAAGTCTCGTTACTATACCATCAATGGCAGAACACTTAGAGTATCTGACCACATTGGGGCTAATAGTAGCGGCAATATGTCAATCATCATACCTAATTTTAAGGTAAGCAATCTCTATGTTATTCATGCGCATACAAGCGGTGCTATTTCTGCGGTTGACTATGAAAAAGCCAAGGAGATTATACGTGCATTCTTCTACATGTCTTCCATTATGCTAGAGATTGTTCAAGAGTCCATCAATATTGAGGTGGAAAAGATTGACCGATTCAATGCCGATGAAAAGGTTAAGAAAATGCAAGAGGAAATTCTTACCTTAAAGAAATATGAAGCTATCGCAAAGACGAAGCTCAAAAAGGGAGGAATATCTGGAGATACCATCTTGGGTTTGCCAAAATCTTATTTTGAGGACAAACATATTAAGGTAATTGAAGCAATAATCAATAAAATTAAAAAGGATTTATGATAGAGATAAAAAATCTTAAAGACCTCAGAGCACAAATAGGTAAGCCTATTTTATTGGGCTATGGGGATTATCCTACTGATTGCTTTTGTTGGATGGGCGTTCTCAAGGAAATTGGTGAACGTTGTGAAAAAATGGATGGCAAAGAGCTTGCAAAAGTTTGCAAGGAATTTGTAAAAGATGGTATTACTGATTATGTATCACAGCTTTGTTTATATTGTGAAAATCAGGTATGCATGTATGATGGCGATATTGGAATGTGTAGTTCTAAATATGTAGCCGAAATTGATGCTTGGTATGGAGACGATTGGACTAGTGGTGGTGATGCTGATTTCATAAGAGTACCAACTGAAGAAGAGTTAAATAATTATAATAAAAAAATTAAAGAAGTTCCTAAGATGCTAAAAGCATTGTGGGAAGATGAGGACTAATTAAAATATACAATAATGGTTAGTTATCCTTATGAAGACAAGTGGCTTCCGCTTGAACGAAAATATGTGGATTTTGAAAAAATCATCAAAGCAATAAATGAGTGCCCTGAAGACCATTCTATTTCATTCCATACATTAGATGGAGAACTGAAATTATGCTATGTTAATGATAATAGTGGTTTGATAGATAAGTTTATAACAGTTAATAAAGATTAAAAAAAATGATAGAGTTAAAAGGACAGTATTGTAAGGACATTAAGATTTTCACTGACAATGTGGAAGAGTCTGCAATGTCAACAATATATAGGATTGCCGATTGTAGGGCATTCAAGGACAGAAAAATTAGGATTATGCCTGACTGTCACGATGGTAAGGGTATTGTGATTGGTTTCTCTTGCCCTATCGACTTGGAGAAAGACCACGTTAATCCAGAGCACGTTGGTTGTGACATCGGTTGTACCATATCAGCCGTATTCTTCGACAAGGGATTGACAGCAGAGGATATGAAGGAGTTTGAGCACAAGATAAGAAAGGTGATACCTTTTGGATTTGACATCAACGACAAGAAGAAGATTGACGTTAAATTCCTTATCAAGCGTTTTAACGGTGCTCTTAATCGTATGTGCTCGTTCTACCCACAGCTTGCTCCTTATCGTGTTGAAATGACAACTGAGAAGGATTTGGAGGCATGGTGTAAGAAGCTCAACATGGACTACGGTGTATTCCTCAAGTCTGTTGGTACTGTAGGAGGTGGAAACCACTTCTTAGAGTATGATGTGAATGACGAGTTGGGTAAGTATTGCATCTGCGTACACTGCGGCTCACGTAATCTTGGCTTGAAGGTGTTCAACTATTGGAATAAGATTGCCAAGAGTATGACCATCAGCAAAGAGGAAATGCGTATGCTTACTGATTCCGTCAAGTCTAAGAATACGGATAAAAAGAAACTCGATGCAGAGATAAAGGCTGCAAAGGAGGAATATTTGTCAAAGAAGATTCCAGGTTATCTTAGCGGTGAGAACCTTATGGGTTATCTTGTTGATGTGTTACTTGCACAAGAGTATGCTCGTTTGAACCACGAGACAATTATTGAGCAAGTGGTTGACATCTACAGAAAGATGGCAAAGGGTGTAAGCGTTGTTGACACAATTCACACTACTCACAACTACATCGACTACGACCTCAAGGCACTTATGGGCAAGCCTCATATGATGATTCGTAAGGGTGCTATCCGTGCTTATGAGGGGGAGAGAGTAATCATTCCATTCAACATGAGGGATGGTATCTCAATCTGTGAGGGTAAATCAAACGAAGATTGGAACTTCACTGCCCCACACGGTGCAGGACGTATCATGTCTCGTTCAGCCGCAAAGCAGAATCTTGACGTAGAAGAGTTTCAGAAGCAGATGGCTGATGCTGGTATATATACCACCACTGCTGACAAGAAAACAATTGACGAAGCACCAAATGCATATAAGCCAATGGAAGAGATTGTTAAGTACATTGAGCCAACTGTGAACATTTTGTACTTTATGAAGCCAATGATGAACATTAAGGCTTCTGATACAAAAGAAGATGAGGATTAGTTGCTAATCCTCATCAATTTTTCGTATAAGAAATGTGTGAAATATGGTTTTGGTTTAGAACCGTAGTATTCTTTTGCCAATTCACGTTTCTTTTTCAGAGTTAGTTTCTCAAACTCTTTCCATTGATATGTTGGGCTAGTGGTACAATAATCCCAGTTATCTTGGTTTAGATATGCTTCTATTTCCATTGGTGTAAATTTATATGGGGCATATATGTTAATGAATATCAACGGAAAATTGCAAATCCATTCCCATGCGTACCTTATATAAAATAAGAACCATGAATTTTTAGTAGACTGTGCTTGTCTGATGTGAATTGTTTCGTGTGATTTCAATTTACTATCAATTTCATCTGTAGCATTTATCAAATTTACTTCATTCTGTTTTTGGCAATAAGCAATACCTTTCCAAGTTATTGACTGAAAGTGTGATGGTAAAAACCAAGCTTTCTTAGCTTTTAATGTTTTAATTTTACTAGGTTTCATAACTTTTTTTTAATAAATATTTGGAATTTATATTTTTTTTTAATATCTTTGCATTGTTAAACAACATTAATATGAGTTTAGATGAACTAAAAAGTGCATTAGGTAGTAATACATTATCAACTTCTTCGGTTAGCGCATCTGCTTTGGCAAACATAATGAAATTCGTAAATGTCGAATTGTTAATGGATAGGCATACATTTGATTATTACTACGAAATGAAAGTGGATGAACTGCTCAAATCAGAATTTCCGAAAGAAGAGTTGGAAACATTGAAAAATCAAGGATGGTCATTCAGTCAAGATAATAAAAACCTTATTTTATATTTGAATAATTAATTTCTTAACAGTTTAAATTATGATATATGCTGATATTAGCGGCAGACTTGGTGCTGATGCAGTAATCAAGGATGCTAAAAATGGAAACAAATTTGTTTCAATGCGTGTCGCTAGCAACGATTACATTGGTGGCGAAAATGTTACAACTTGGGTAAATGTTTTGTGGTCAGGAGACCGTGCTCTAAAGATGGCAGAACACATGAAGAAAGGTAGTGCTGTTATCGTAAGGGGTACTCCAAAGTTCTCTTTGTATTCTACCAAAGATGGTGACAAGGCAATTTCTGTAGATGTATTTGCAGATAGGGTTGACTTCTCTAACAGTGGCAGTGGAACTACTCAGTCAAATGAGGCAGTAGCTGAAACTGGAACATTTAAGAAGCAACATCCTGCAACAGTTGCCGCAGCACCAGCTGCAACCCAAGAGGTAGTTGACAACGGTGGTAGTGACGATGACCTACCATTCTAATCTTTAAATTGCCACTCAAAATTGGGTGGCATTTTTTTTAATATGAGTTGTAATAAAAGAAAATACGATAAGATAGGTGCTATGTGGGAGTTAATCAGTTGTAGGTACAAACGTAACCGCAAGCATGATATGAAAAGGGGAGAGAAAAGAATCTACTATTGTAAGGAATGCCATGCTTGGCATTTAACACATTTAGATTAACATTCTTTAATATAGAAAATTTTGGATTTAGAAAAAAAATATATATCTTTGCACAGAAGATTTAAATTATAACTAAACATAATAGAATATGGCAAAAAAAGTAAATGAAGAGACATTAGTCGATGTTGAAGTAAAAGAGGTTAAGCCAAAGCGTAAGGCAACTGTTAAGCGTAGTGCTACTGAGAAGAGAGAGGCTGTAAAGGCTATCACTGACGAGGTAGAGGCTGAACTTAACGGTGAGACTGAAATTGCCAATGTGCCTAAGACAAGATTGTCTGATAGTGGCGAGATTGACGTTAGCTTAATCCCAGCTCAGAAAAAAGCATACTACAGTGAGATTGCCAAGGTTCTTGATGAAAAGGACTTGACAAGCATTGCTAGCTATGGCTCTGACCTTCAGAGGGCTATGGACACTTATTCTAGCGATTTCTTGAAGCAGTCGTTTGACTCCAAGAATAGCATCGAGTCGGCTCAGTTGATTTCTAATCTATTGGGCGAACTCCATGAGGTAAACATTGATGACCTCGAAGCACCTAGTGCAGTGAAGCGTTTCTTGAGAAAGATTCCTGGACTGCGCAAGCTAGTTGTATCTGTGGAACAGATTAAGGCTAAGTATGACACCATCGAGAAAAATATTGATGGTATCGTGCAGAAGCTTGAAACCGCACGTCAGATTTCTATTCGTGACAACAATAACTTGCAGAAGCAGTTTGAGAACAACGTGGACTATGTTGAGCAGCTTGGTGAACTCATCATTGCGGGTAAGATTAAGTCTCAAGAGCTTGATAAGCTCATTGATGATATGAAAGCCAACTCGGAAGAGTATGACGATTACCAGATTAGTGATGTAGAAGAGTACAAGAACTCTCTTGATAAGCGTCTGACTGACCTTACCATGCTTCGCTATGCTTTCAAGCAGTCTCTTACACAGATTCGTATTATTCAGCGTACAAATATTATGAACGCTAACAATACGGAACAGCAGATTGCTATGACAATTCCTCTGTGGAAGAATCAGCTTTCGTTGGCTGTGGCTCTGTATGACCAGAAGCAGACTCTTGAGATTAGTAGTAAGGTTGCTGATACAACCAACGAGATTTTCAAGAAGAATGCTGAAATGATGAAGACTCAAGCCATTGAGGTCGCAAAACAGAATCAGCGTACAGTTATTGATATTGAGACTCTGCGTAAGACCACATCTGACCTTCTTGCCACTGTAGAGGGTGTTCAGAAAGCACAGATTGAGGGTGCTCAGAAACGTGCTGCTGCTGAACAAGAGTTGTTCAAGCTTGAGAAGCAGATGTCACAGACTGCTATCGGTGTGGCTACTTCTACACAGCACGTAATCGCAAAGGAACTTAGAGGAAAAGACAAGAATCTTTTACCTGAGTAATCATGGGAAAGATAAAACCACGTGATATACACCTACCATGTCAGAAAAGCATCCCAATCAATATTCCAAGAGATTGGGATGTTTTAAACGTATTTTTTGACGAAAACAATAATAATATGACCGTTTTATTTAGAGACGGAACAACCGAAATAGTTAATCCAGAAATGTTAATTTCATACGAAGATATAACTCCATCTAGGAAATACTCAAATGCTATTAGAAATCAAGCAGCAGTAGCAAAGTCTGAAGAGAAAATAGAGAAACTGTTTACCCAACCTAAAGAGTTGTTTGAGGCAGTGGACTTTAATGAATTTGATGTTGTTGAGGCTTCTGAGCCACATACGCCCAAATTCATTGAGGGAGAAAACTATGCCCTTCAAGGAGTTGCTTGCGATGGTTTTGAAATGGAAACCAAAGTCTATAAGCTCATTAAAGTGGTTGATGATTTCTATGGAACTAACATTAATTCTGTGATTGTTAAACAGATTGCTGGAGAACAAGGAATTATCTTCACTCTTTCCAAGAATGATTGTGAATATCACGGCATAGAGTATGAGAAGGGATTGCAGTTGTTCCCAAAGACTCTCAATTGGGTTAGGGTTAAGGAGAAGATACCTTTCGACAAAAATAACTTGGCGACGACTCCAGTAAGTGACGTGGATAACACTGTAAGATTCATCTTGTTAAGACTTGATGGTTTCAAGGATTACTTAGATGGGTATATTCTTACTCCTAGCGGACACCTCATTGGCGAGAAACACTTCATGGACACACTTAGGATTACTACCAAAGAGCCTATTGTGTATGGCAATGGCTATGTAATCAACGACAAGACCAATCTTGACATACAGTTGATTTATCCTAAGAATCTTGTGTTTAATCATGCGAATTTCATTTCTTCTGAAGACACGATTTTTGTTATGATTAAGTTGAAGAGAGAATACGGAAATGCACAAAAAGAATGCTATACATCCATTGATGGATGTTTCGGTGTAGAGCCAAAATATTTAGATGGACTTTGCCCTAATGAATTCTTTGAAATTAGTTGGGATGAATTAGGTGCTTATACTGTTGAGGAATATGAGGCACTGAAAGCTGAAAGAGCTAGAAGAGAGGCAGCTAGGATTAAAAAGGCTGAAGAGGAACGTAAACGTAAGATTCTTGAAGAGGAAAAGCGAATCAAGGAGCAGCGCAAACGTGCTGAAAATGCTGTTAACAGAATGAGGGGCTATCGCATGAAGCTTCCTACATTCCCACACATGCCAAATATCGAATTCAATGGCAGTATTGGGTCAATTGATATGATTGTCAATAGTCTTGATACATATTTCGATAACCTCACTAACTCATTGACAATACTTAATGAGGATTTAAGCACAATGGCTAAACTTGGAGGTGCTGATATTGTTTCAGCAATAAACAATAGAGCGAGAAGAAATTCTGATTCACAGTTTGGAAGATTATTAAAACTATTAGAGTAATAAATGAAAAGAATTGTAAACGAGCCACGAGAAATTGATGGTATAAGGGTTGTTCAAGACTCATTGGAGATTAAGAAAGCCCTAGAAAACAAAGAAACTGTATATCATTGGGAGGCTGGTACGTCAATGCAGCCACTAATCAACCACATGGAGTATTGCAAGATTAAGCCTTGCGTACCAGTTGAGGTTAAGAGGGGTGATGCTGTGTTCTGTGTTTTGGAAGACGAATACGGACATGAATACCCAATGGTTCATCAAGTTTGGGAAATATCCGATGCTAGCCACAATGGAGAACTTTGGTTCAAAATTGGCAGCACAATGTCTACTATTTTCGGTTGGACTAAAAAAGTTTATGGCATTGCAAAGGGAACAAATATCTATCAAGAAATCACCCCAGAAATTAGGGCATCTTGGGAAGAGTATGAGACATCTAAACATGAAAGAGAATAATTTTTTTATTTTCTATTGAAATTTTTTTAAAAATACATATATTTATAATAAACGACAAATTTTAATAATAATAATATGATTACATTTAATCTACATATAGAACAGCCTTATGAACTTGGGTATGAATATCCAAGACTAGGAGGCGTGTGCGTAGGTTAAGTGTAGACTCATATCATTTTATTATTATAATAGCCAAGATTTCTTACATCGGTATTAAATATAATGTATTGGGTGAACAGTCTACACGGAATGTTCACCCTTAAACTGTTTAAATATGTTAAAAGTTTGATAAAAATTTGGTTATTTCAAAAATTTTTCATATCTTTGCATCGTCCAAAGGGATAGAGCTTAAATGTTAGAGCGAATAAGCCCACCTCAAAGTGGTTACCTTATTATCAGTGTGGGTACAAACCACTCCATTTGGACAATTATGGTGGGTTAGCCAAGTTGGTAAGGCACTTGTTTCTCAAGCAAGAGATTACACGAGTTCGAGCCTCGTACCCACTACAAATGACACGCTGCGTTAGACTAGTGGTCATGGTCGCTAGGCTTTCATCCTAGTGGTAGAAATACCTCATGGGTTCGAATCCCATACGCAGTACAAAAGCAGAAAGTGCTAGGACAGTCTCAAGAAACGGACAAGAATTAAATCAGTATGAGCCTATTTATAGGTTTTCTTAAATACCAAAAGGTTAATCATTCGATAATGATAGCTAGGCATGAGATATGTGGAAGTACAACACATTTACTTGGAAGAAATAGTACCTCTTAGGAGGGTAAGTAAGTCCGAATCGTGATAACGAAGCTATCTATGGTGCTCTAACCTTTATCAAGTGTATAGTGCATGCAGATACGTTTAATGTGTAAAGTCATTTGAGTGAAATCTAGTAACCCTGCTACGCTTATAGTGGGAACACACAGCAAGTATTATTAAATTGACAAGTAATTAAATTTGGGTTTTAAGAGTACAGTTAATAAAAATGTTCCCTTATAATACAAAGTTGGAATTATATTGAATAGGGCGTAAACCCCTTAAACAAGGTTATTGCTAGTACAGAAATTTAAGGATATAGGATATTGGTGATGTGAACACTACTTATTACCCTTAATGGTACAGTTTAGGAAGCCTATTTGGTATATCTTCGAAGAATTTCAACTTTCAGTATAAACTGAGATAGTGGATTTACGGATAATTGCCGTACTAGAGATTGCCTTTCAAATAATTACGATTGGATGAATCTATGTCTACGTCTAGCTAGGTCTCAGTTTAATTTTGGACTTTGGTGGAATGATTAACACGTCTGATTCTGGCTCAGAAGATTGGGGGTTTGAATCCCTCAAGTCCAAC